>Ga0209235_1000481_pt1 | contig 20130 bp, 14 predicted proteins | sample GraSoi013_1_20cm_4_FD_185817 | JGI IMG/M metagenome (GOLD analysis project Ga0209235, IMG submission 185817) | Grasslands soil microbial communities from the Angelo Coastal Reserve, California, USA - Sample 09_25_2013_1_20cm (SPAdes) (version 2) | ecosystem: Environmental > Terrestrial > Soil >... | reverse complement strand
ACCGTCTCGGAGTCGCCGGGCTTCAGCGAACGGGTCGTGGTGGTCTGACCCAGGTGCGCGTTCTGCCCGTTCTCGAGCACCGCGTAGAAGTCCACGGTGACGCCGGGCTGCGACACCAGCGCCCCACCATTGTAGACGACCGCGCTCACCTTGGCAGCGCCGGCGCGGCAGGTCGTCATGTCGGCGTCGACGGCGCAGATCGACAGGTCAGGCGAGCTGAACATGCCCTGCCCCTGCACGTTCTGCCGGTAGCTGTTGGACTGCCCCGGCGTCCAGGAGTTCGTTTCCGGGAACGGCAGAGTGCCGTCCAGGTTCACGTTGGTGACGTGATAGGTGTGCTCGTTCCAGACGCTGCGCGTGTTGACCCACTTGTCATTCGGGGACTTGAGGGCTTTCAGACCCACGTTGAAGTGCTGGTCCTGTCTTCCCCAGGCGCATGGATACTTGCAGACGTTGTTGTTTGGAACCAGCACCTTGGCACGGCCGGTCCCGTCGATGTCGGCGACGATCGGCATCTCGTACGCCGTGCAGCTCGAGTTCGCCTCGGAAATGAGCGCTTGCCCGGACTTGCCGTCGAAGACGTGGAAGAAGCACTGGTCCGAATAGACGACGGTCGCCTGACCCTTGCCCTCGAAGTCGAAGACGGAACTGCCGGTATTCGCCGAGCAGTCGTAGGTCTCCGAGCTCCAGATCCAGCCCTGGCCCGGCTTCCACACCGAGTATGCGCTCTGCGAGGCGACGCCGATCTCCGGCAGGCCGTCCCCGTCGAAATCGGCGATGGTCGGCGGGCCTCCGGGGTTGTAGGTGGCGTCGCAGCCGGGACCCGTCGCGTGCTGCGGCAATGGAATCGGGTTCAGCAGCAATCCGCCGGTCCAATCGTGGATGCGCAGAAATCCGCGGCTCACCACCGCGACCTGCGGGTGCGGATCGTCGGGCGTGAGCCCCATCAGGGCGCCGTAGCCCGCGAAATTCGCGATGGCCGGGAAACCTTCCGGACACAACGAGCCCGAACCGCCTGCGCAGGGCGCGCCCCCCGGCATCCTCACGCCGTTTCCGAACATCTGCTTGCAGGAGTATCCGGTTGCAGAAGCAGGGTCCTTCACCAGCTTGTATGCCTGGTTTCCGGTGACCACCTCGGCCACACCGTCCAGGTCGATGTCGGCGATGGCGGTGAGCGTGCCGTCGCCGTTGCCGCCGATGGAACCTCCGTCGTTCGTCTGCGGGCAGAGCGTCGCACCGGTGGCCGCATCGAATACGCCGTTGCCGACGACGACCTGCGCAGGGCCCTGCGGACCGAGAAGCCGCGCGATGGCCGGCGCTCCCCACCAGAGCGAGGCTCCGGGATTGACCCAGAGGAACCTCCCATCGCTGCCGAAAGCGATCAGTCCCCCACGTTCGTGCGCGTGGCCGGGCTTCAGCGTCGGATCGCAATCGACCTTCGGACGCTTCGGGTCGCAGGGAATGTCATAGGGATTCCACCCCCCGGTGATGAAGCAGACTTCGCCAGTGCCCATGCAGTCGCCGGCGGCAATCCCGGAGTTGCCATTGACGCTCTGTTCCATGTGCGACCACATGTGGTCAGGGGCGGTCCAGATGGGCGAGCCGTCCGAGCCGCGCACGGCGCGCAGCACGCCCTGTGTCTCGACGAGCGCCCCGGCCCCGCCGAGGGAGAAGCTGTTGAACACTACGGCCGGCTCCGCGTCCTTCGGATGCAGGCGGATCACCACGGGCGTGCTCATGACCTGCACGAAGTCGGGATACTCCAGGTCCGCGCGCACATTGAGGGTGTGGGTGGCCTCGTCCGGCCCGAGCGGCGTCGTGAAGGGCCACCACCAGGCTCGCGCCGGCGGCTCGAAGGATCCGTGCGGAATGAAGATGCAGGCCGGATCGGCCTGCTTGCACTGCGCAGTCGCCGGAATGCACTGGCCGTTGCTGCAGAAGTTGCCTGCCGGGCAACTCACGTTCGCGCAGGCCGTTGGCTGCGTCACCGGCTGCACGGCGCGGCAGGTGCCGTCCGGCTGGCAGATGCCGTCGCCGCAGTCAGAGTCCCGGACGCACCGTCCGGTTCCGCCGGGGCCGACGCTGCAGTCTTCGGTCTGCGGGTCGCAGGCCTGCGACGCGGAGTTCTTGTCGACGCACCCCGCGAGCAAGCAGACCGAGCTTCCCCCGCCCCATCCCCGCACCTCCACAAGCTCACGGCAAGGTGGGGCGCACGCTGCCGGCCGGCAAGCTGGCGGGCGTCCGTCAGCGAACAATCCGCCTGGTTCGTGACCCTTGCGGTTGGCGACGCATTTGAGCGTTTTCTGGCGCACCCTTTCCAACCGTTCGGTCATCGTAGGGTGCACGTGGCCCGGCCTGCTCCCCCCAACGCCAAGGATGCGCTTGTCGCTGCCGCGCGGGCGCAGTTCGCGCGGCGCGGCGTGGTACACGGGCGGATCATGAGCCGAAAGACACTCATCTATTCTGCCGCGCGTCCTCCGGAGGAGATGCCGGCGCGCGCGGTGAACGGGTAATCGATGAACAGCGTGTGGAAGACTGCGCTGCTTCTTGCAGCGGGAGTGGCGGGCATTTCCTGGGCGTCGGCGGCGCAGCAGGAGCAGCAGCCTGCAGGAATGGCACCGCCCCCGCGGGTGCAGGCGGGGCCGCGGCGGAAGATCTCGCTGAAGGAAGCGATGCAGTTGACGGTGAAGCAGGGACCGGACGTGGCCGCGGCCCGCGCGCTGGCGGAGGTTACACGAGCCAACGTGCGCAAGGCATGGACGAACTGGCAGCCGAACGTCGTGGCTACCGGTCAGTTCGATCGCACGAGCGCGCCGTCGATCATCGGCGCGAACGCTCTCGGGCCCGGCTCTCCCGAGATTACCCTGGTCGGGCGGCACAGCTGGTACGGGACTTTCCAGATCACGCAGCCGTTGTTCACCCCGCAGGGTCTGTTCCAGCCCGGGATCGCCAACTCGGCCGCGGAGGCGGCCGACTTCACCGCGGACCAGACCCGCGAACAGATCGTGCTCAGTGTCGCGCAGGCATACCTCGTCCTCCAGGGGCTCGAGGGTCAGATCGAAGCCGCGCGCGAGGCGGAGAAGGTGGCGCTCCGGCGCGAGCAGGACGCAAGGGCGCGGATCGCCGCCGGCACCGACGTTGAGATCGCGCTGCTCCGGGCGCAGTCAGAGACGGCTTCAGCCCGCTCGCAGCTCGCGAGCCTGCAGGGCCAGAAGGACGCCACCCTGCCCCAACTCGAGGCCTTGGTCGGCGAACCCATCGAGCCCCAGTCCGCCCGGGTCGAGAACTTCGGGCCGGTGGGAGAGGAGAGCGCAGACCCGTGGGAGAACACCTACTCGGTCAAGAGTGCCATGGCGTCGACCGTCTCGGCCCAGAAGACGGTCCGACTGGACCAGTTGCTCTGGTTGCCTTCCGCGAACGGCGGCTTCCGGGAGAACTACACCTCCAACGGAGGCTTCGCGGAAAAGAACTGGACCAACGACTGGATCGTGAACCTTTCCCTCCCCATCTACGACCAAGGGGTGCGGTACGCCCAGCTCGCCCAGGATCGGGCGCGACTTACGCAGGCACAGGCCCTGCTGGCCTCGACGCGGGCGCAGGCTCGCTCGACCTGGATCGGCGCGCGCGCAAACTTCGCTGCACAGCAGGCCGTGTTGGAACAGAGCGTGGCCGCGGAGCAGCTCGCGATCCGGACGCAGAAGCAGGTGGAGGCGTCATATCGGGCCGGAGTCTCCACCTCGCTGGACCTGTCGGTTGCGGATCAGCAGAAATTCGCGGCCCAGAGCACCACGGCGGTCTCGCGGGCACAACTCGAGATCCAGCGGGCGGCGCTGGCCGCGGCGGAGGGAAAGCTGTACGAGTCGGCGCGCTGAGCCTCAGGACAGCCGCGCTACCAGCCGTTCCAGCGCGGCTCGCCCGCCTTCGAGAATGGAGGCGCCATCTCCGACCAGGAGCGAATCGAAGTCGAGCCGGGACAGCCGCCGCAACGACTCGATCAGGGTGCTCTTGTCGTCGATGACCTTTTCCGGCAGCAGGGCGCATTCACCCGGAGGCTTTCCCACGCAGGCGTCACCGATCAGGAGGATGCGCCGCTCGGGCCAGTGCAGCGCCACTTCGCCCGGAGACTTTCCCGGCGCGGCGACGACGGCGAGCGGGCCGACTCGCTGACCCGTTTGCAGCTCGTCATCGATCGCAGTCCCCCGTTCCCGCGCGAATGCGGCGTCCTCGGGATGGATGGCGATGCGCGCCCCGGTGCGTTCCTTCACCCGCATGCTGGACCGGAAGTGGTTGCGGTTCGTGATCAGGACGCGGGCGACGCCCTCGCGCGCCAGCTCGTCCAGGACCTCGTCCGTCATCTCCGCCGGATCGATGCAGACGTTTCCCTCCGGATGGCGCACGAGCCAGCCGTTGAAGTCATAGCCATGCCGCGCGGAGAACCACGGCCAGGTGAGGATACCGGGGAGGATCTCTCGCATGGCGCTCGCGTACACCCCGGACGACACTTTGTGAAGCGCCCGCGCCGCTTCCGGTATAAGTCCGCGCGCGATGTTCGCCGTCCTCCGCCACCCCGCCTTCCGCTGGATCTGGCTCGGCGCCCTGGTCAGCAACACCGGCAACTGGATGGAGGCCGTCGCGCAGAGCTGGCTGGTGCAGCAGCAGACGGGCTCGCCCTTCATGGTCGAGCTGCTCGCGGCGAGCGAGTTCGTGCCGCATGCGGTGCTCATGCTCGCAGCCGGCTGGCTCGCCGACCACTACAACCGGCGCAAGCTCCTGCTCGCCGGGCAGTCGGTCATGATGGTGCTCGGCGCGGTCCTCGCCGTCGCCGCGCATCTGGGCTGGGCGACGCCCTGGGTGATCATCGCCATCTCCTTCGCCGAGGGCGCCGCCTGGGCCAGCGTCACGCCCTCCTGGCAGGCGGTGATCCCCGCGCTGGTCCCGCGCTCCGAGCTGCCCTCCGCCATCGCCTTGAACTCCGCCCAATTCAATACCGCGCGGCTGCTCGGCCCGATGATCGCGGGCGCCCTGCTTTCCGCGGCGAGCGCCGCCTTCGTCTTCGACCTGAACGTGGTGAGCTTCATCGGCATCGTCGTGGTTCTCGCGGCGATCCGGGTGCCCGAGGCGGAGCTGGCCGCGGCGCATACCTCGGGCGGCGAGCTAGCGCAGTCGGGCGGAATCCGGCCGGCGGTGCGCTGGGCGGTGGGCGAGCCCGGTCCGCGGCGGATCATTCTCGGAGTATTCGCCTTCGCCCTGCTGGCGGCGCCGGTGCAAGGCTTGATGGCGCCGATGGCGGACGAGGTCCTTCACATCGGGGCCCACGGCTACGGCATCCTCCTCTCCTGTCTCGGCGCCGGGGCGATCGCCGGCGCCTTGACGCTCGCCCGACTGCCCCGGTCCTATCCGCGGCACCACCTCATTCCGCTCTCGATGCTCGCCTTCGCCCTCTGCGCCCTCGTCTACGGCGGATCGCGCTGGCCGCTTCTCTCCGGCGCCGCGCTCGTGGTGGGAGGCGTCTTCTGGGTCTGGTCGCTGGCATCCTCCACCACCGCGATGCAACTGCTCGTGCCGGAGCGCCTGCGCGGCCGCGCGATGAGCGTGCTGGCTCTGGCGACCACCGGCCCGCTCCCGCTCGGCCACCTCCTCGGCGGCACGGTGGCCCACGCGCTCGGGATCCGCGCGGGCATCCTGGTGAGCTGCGGCGTGCTGGCGGCGTTCTGCGCCTGGAGCACGCTGGCGCGGGAGCCGGGCATCGACGACATGAAGCTGCCGCCGCCGCCGGCGCGGGGACTGCGCGCGGCGTTGTGGGAGGCCTTGACGGCCGCATCGCACCGGGCGCAGGTGGCGGAACCACGCGCAGCGGAACCCCTGGAGGACTGAGATGACCGATGAGCAGCGCGAGATCTGGGAGCTGGTCCGGCGCAGCAACCGGGCGTGGGTCGCCGGCGCCGCGCACGAGGTGGCCAATCTGTTCGATGAGTCCGCCGTCGTCATCGCGCCGGCGCTGCAGGGTCGCGTGGAAGGACGCGAGGCGATCGTCCGCAGCTATGAACAGTTCGTCCACCGCGCCCGGACGCACGCGTTCGAGGAGCTGGAGCACTCGATCGACGTCTTCGGCGACGTGGCCGCCGTCATCTACCGTTTCGCCGTGCGCTACACGCTGAACGGCGAGGACGCCGATCGCGACGAGACCGGACAGGAGGTGTTGGTGCTGCGGCGCACTCCGTCGGGCTGGAAGGCCCTCTGGCGCGCGCAGACGACGGAGTGAGCTGCCCTCCAGCGGAGGTTTGCGATGCGAGCCATGGTCCTTGTCGAGCCGCGCCGCCGGCTAGAGCTGCGCGAGCTGCCGGATCCGCGGCCGCAGGCCGGACAGGTCCTCTTGCGGGTGCGCGCATGCGGCGTGTGCCGCACCGACCTGCACATCGCCGACGGCGAGCTCCCCGATCCGAAGCTCCCCCTGGTTCCGGGACACGAGATCGTCGGCATCGTGGAAGAAGGCGCCGGACGGTTCGCCCGGGGCATCCGGGTCGGCGTGCCATGGCTCGGCTGGACCTGCGGCGTCTGCGTCTATTGCCGCTCGGGCCGGGAGAACCTGTGCGAGCGCGCCCGTTTCACCGGCTACCAGATCGACGGCGGCTACGCGGAGCTGACCGTCGCGGACGAACGGTACTGTTTTCCGCTCCCCGAGCAGTACTCCGATTCCGAGGCGACGCCGCTGCTCTGCGCCGGGCTCATCGGAGCGCGATCGCTGCGCATGGCGGGCGATGCCCGCCGCCTCGGCCTCTACGGCTTCGGCGCGGCCGCGCACCTGATCGCGCAGGTGGCGCGCGCGGAAGGTCGCGAGGTGTACGCCTTCACTTCGCCGGGCGACGTGGATGCGCAGCGGTTCGCCCTCGAGCTTGGCGCGGTCTGGGCGGGGTCGTCGACCGAGCCGCCGCCTGCCCAGCTTGACGCGGCCATCCTCTTCGCGCCGGTGGGCGCGCTCGTTCCGCAGGCGCTGCGGGCCGTCGGCAAGGGCGGAATCGTGGTCTGCGGCGGGATCCACATGAGCGACATCCCGTCGTTTCCGTACCGCCTGCTCTGGGAGGAGCGCGTGGTGCGCAGCGTGGCGAATCTCACCCGCCAGGATGCGGAAGAGTTCCTCACCCTCACCGGGCGCGTGCAGCTGCGCGCCCACGTCGTTCCCCACCCGCTCGCCGCCGCCAACGAGGTGCTCGCGTCCTTGCGCGCCGGCGAGATCGTCGGCGCCGCAGCGCTCGTGCCGTAGCAGGCGGCAGGACGAGACCTGAACGCGCCCGGCCTCCTTGCGCGTGCAATCCCGCAAGAGCAAGCTGGATGCCCGATGACCTTTGGCCCGCACATCGCAGTCAGGCCTCTACGGTTTGGACGGACGGCGCGACGCGACCGCTGGTGGGCGCAAGGCCTGCTGGTGTTCACGGCCCTCTCCACGTTCGTGGTCTACACGACCTGGGCCGCGCTGCAGGGCCGGCACTACACGTTCGGACCGTATCTCTCCCCGTTCTACTCTCCGGAGCTGTTCGGACACTCGTCGCACGCCTGGTTCGGGCCGCCGCCGTCGTGGTTTCCCGCCTGGCTCACGATCTCGCCCGCCATTCTCATCCTCTGGGCGCCGGGTGGCTTCCGGCTGACCTGCTATTACTACCGGGGCGCGTACTACAAGGCGTTCTGGGCCGACCCGCCTTCCTGTGCGGTGGGCGAGCCGCGAACGACCTACCGCGGCGAGAGCGCGATGCCGCTCGTGCTGCAGAACGTGCACCGCCTCTTCCTCTACCTCGCCCTCCCCTTCCTCGCGATCCTCGCCTACGACGTCTGGAAGGCGATGTGGTTCCCCGGCTTCGGCATCGGCGTCGGCACGCTGATCCTGGCCGCGAACGTGGTCTTCCTCGGCGGGTACGCGCTCGGCTGCCACTCGCTGCGGCATCTCGCCGGTGGATGCTTCGATCAGCTCTCCACGCGTCCTCTGCACGAGCGCGCATACGCGTGCGTGAGCTGCTTCAACCGCCGCCACGGCACCTTCGCCTGGTTGAGCCTCTTCAGCGTGGCCTTCGCCGACCTCTACATCCGGCTCTGTTCGATGGGTGTCTGGCGCGACTGGAGGATCGTTTGACCGTCCGCGCCCAGACCCACGAGCACGACGTGCTGGTGGTCGGCGCGGGCGGAGCCGGGCTGCGGGCGGCCATCGAGGCCTCGGCGGCGGGCCTCTCGGTCGGGCTGGTGTGCAAGTCGCTGCTGGGGAAGGCGCACACGGTGATGGCGGAGGGCGGGATCGCGGCGGCGCTGGCCAACGTCGACGAGCGCGACAACTGGAAGGTCCACTTCGCCGACACCATGCGCGGCGGTCAGTACCTGAACTCCTGGCGGATGGCCGAGCTGCACGCGAAGGAAGCGCCGGCGCGCGTGCGCGAGTTGGAGGCGTGGGGCGCGCTCTTCGATCGCACCAAGGACGGCCGCATCCTCCAGCGCAACTTCGGCGGCCACCGCTATCCGCGCCTCGCGCACGTGGGCGATCGCACGGGGCTGGAGATGATCCGCACGCTTCAAGACCACGGCATCCACCAGGGCATCGACGTGCACATGGAGCACACGGTGCTCTCGCTCCTCAAGGACGGCGATCGGGTGTCCGGCGCCTTCGGGTACGATCGCGAGCGCGGGTTCTTCCACGTGTTCCGCGCGCGGGCGGTCGTGCTCGCCACGGGGGGAATCGGCAAGGCCTACCAGATCACCAGCAACTCCTGGGAATACACCGGCGACGGCCACGTGCTCGCGTACGACGCCGGCGCCGAACTGATGGACATGGAGTTCGTGCAGTTCCATCCCACCGGGATGATCTGGCCGCCTTCCGTGCAGGGCATCCTCGTCACCGAGGGCGTGCGCGGCGAAGGCGGAGTGCTGCTCAACAGCAAGGGCAAGCGGTTCCTCTTCGACGACATCCCGGAAAATTATCGCAGCCAGACCGCCGACAGCGAAGAAGAGGGATTCCGCTACACGCAGGGCGACAAGAACGCGCGCAGGCCGCCCGAGCTGCTCACCCGCGACCACGTGGCCCGATGCATCGTGCGCGAGATCCGGGAGGGCCGCGGCAGCCCGCATGGCGGGGTCTTCCTCGACATCAGCTGGCTCAAGCGGCGGCTGCCCGGCGCGAAGGAGCACATCAAGAAGAAGCTGCCCAGCATGTACCACCAGTTCCTCAAGCTGGCCGACATCGACATCACCGAGCAGCCGATGGAGGTCGGGCCGACCACGCACTACATGATGGGAGGCGTGCGCGTCGATCCCGAGACGCAGATGTCCACGGTGCCCGGGCTCTTCGCCGCCGGCGAGTGCGCCGCCGGTCTGCACGGGGCGAATCGGTTGGGCGGCAACTCGCTGTCGGACCTGCTCGTCTTCGGCCAGCGGGCGGGCGCCAATGCGGCGCGGTTCGCGGAGGAGAACCCCGCCGTGCAGATCGAGGAAGCCCAGGTGGAGGCGGCGGAGCGGCGGGCGCTGCAGCCGTTCGAGGACGGGACGGGCACCGGCGCGGAAGGCGGGCCCTTCCAGGTGCAGCAGGATCTGCAGAAGTCGATGCAGGGCCTGGTGGGCATCGTGCGCAACGAAGGCGAGATGGCTCACGCTCTCGACGCGCTGGGGATGTTCGGCGACCGCGCGCGGCGCATCCGCATCGGCGGCAACCGCGCCTACAACCCGGCCTGGCACACCGCGCTCGACCTGCACAACCTGCTCACCGTCTCGGAAGCGATCGCGCGCTCGGCGCTGGAGCGCAAGGAGAGCCGTGGCGCGCACTTTCGCGAGGACTTCCCCGACAAGGTCGCCGAGTTCGGCCGCGTCAACATCGTCATCGCCCGCGGGAGCTCCGGCGAGATGCGCGTCAGGCGCGAGCCGATCCCCGAGATGCCCGCCGCCCTGAAGCAGATCGTCGAGGAGATGAAATGAAGGCCTCCTTCCGCATCTGGCGCGGCGACTCACAAGGAGGAGACTTCCGCGACTACGCGACCGAGGTCTCGGAGGGGATGGTGGTGCTCGACGCCGTTCACCGCATCCAGGCCGACCAGGCCAACGACCTGGCGGTGCGCTGGAACTGCAAGGCGGGGAAGTGCGGCTCCTGCTCGGCGGAAGTGAACGGCCTGCCGCGCCTGATGTGCATGACCCGCCTGAGCGATCTGCCGCTCGAGCAGCCGGTCGTCATCGAGCCGATGAAGTCGTTTCCGAAGATCCGCGACCTGGTGACCGACGTCTCCTGGAATTTCGAGGTGAAGAAGAAGATCAAGAAGTTCCGCCCGCGCGCCCCGGACGCTCCCGACGGCACCTGGAGGATGGCGCAGCAGGACATCGAGCGCGTGCAGGAATTCCGCAAGTGCATCGAGTGCTTTCTCTGCCAGGACGTCTGCCACGTGATCCGCGAGCACAAGCCGCCCAGGCCGTTCATCGGCCCGCGCTTCTTCGCCCATGCCGCGGCGCTGGAGATGCACCCGCTCGATGTCGAAGACCGCGCCGGGCAGCTCAACGAGCTCCACGGCATCGGGTACTGCAACATCACAAAGTGCTGTACCCGCGTCTGCCCGGAGGAGATCAACATCACCGACAATGCGATCATCCCGCTCAAGGAGCGGGTGGTCGACGAGATGTACGACCCGTTCCGAAAGCTCTTTCGCATCCTCAATCCGAGGACCTGATCTGGAGGCGTCATGCAGCAGCTCAAGCCGATCTCCAGCGAGGCGATTCCACGCGCGCTCTCCAAGGCAGAGCGATACCGGCTGCTCAACGAGCCGCAGGAGGCGGAGAGCATCTGCCTCGACATCCTTGCCACGCAGCCCGACCACCAGCAGGCGCTGGTCATGCTGCTTCTCGCGGACACCGACCAGTTCGGCAGCGGGTCGGGGAAAGGCCCGGGCGACGCGCGCGCCGTCCTCGGCAGGCTGCGCGACGAGTACGAGCGGCAATACTACGCTGGCCTGATCTGCGAGCGCTGGGTCAAGGCGCAGATCCGGGACGGTGCGCATCCGAGCCACGCCACGGGCTGGGTCCTCGAAGCGCTGGACGACTACGAGAAAGCGCAGGCGCTGAGCCCGCCTGGCAACGACGACGCGGTGCTGCGCTGGAACGCCTGCATCCGGTTCCTCGAGCACCATCCCGGGCTGACGGCGGAGATGGAGACGTCGGGCGCCGAAGGGTTCACTGACGATCGCCCGGCCTGAGCTCGAATCCTTGCCCCTGCGGTCGAGAAGCGGCGGATCGCGCCTGATGGATGACCTGAATGGTCAGTCGAATGTGCCGGTCGGCTCGGCCAGCCGCACCCTTTCACGTCCCGGGCACGTCAAGCGAGCGCCCCCGCGCGGAGAAGCTTGTCTCTTCTTCGTCTTCCAAGCCGATCGGCCGCTGCTACCCGGCATGCGCTGTTCGCTGGCAAAAATCGATGAGATCGCCATTGGAAGGGGTTCCGAACGTCGCGTCACGACCGACGGCCGCCGCCTTGCCGTCGAGCTGCCGGACCTGTGGGTCTCGTCCCGCCACGCCAGGCTCAACAGGGTGCTCGGCGCTTGGGGAATCGAGGACTGCAAGTCGCGCAACGGGACGCTCGTCAACGGCGTTCCGGTCGAGCGATCGCCGCTGGCGGACGGCGATCTGATCGAGCTGGGACAGAGTTTCCTCATCTTCCGCGAAGGGGTGGCCGGCTCGGATGCTCCCGCCGTCGCCGAGGTCGACCACAGGCAAGGCGCAGCTCCCGGGCTGGCGACCCTTTCGGCAGAGCTCGCAGGAGAGTTCGAGCGCCTGCAGACGATGGCACGTTCGCGTGTTCCTGTCGTCGTCCGCGGCGAGAGCGGAACCGGGAAGGAGATGATTGCGTGGGCCCTGCATTGCCTCTCGGGCCGCACGGGAACGCTTCAGGCAGTGAATTGCGGCTCCCTGCCCTCCACGCTCGTTGAATCGGAGCTGTTCGGCTTTCGCAAAGGCGCCTTTTCCGGCGCAACCGAGGACCGTCCGGGCCTGGTGCGCAGCGCCGAAGGCGGGACGCTGTTCCTCGACGAGATCGGCGATCTGCCGCTACCGGCGCAGGCCGCGCTCCTCCGGGTTCTGCAGGAAGGCGAGGTACTGCCCGTCGGAGCGACCAGGCCGGTAAAAGTGGACTTCCGGCTGGTCGCCGCCACGCACCGCGACCTGGATGCCCTCGTCGAGAGCGACCGCTTCCGCGCCGACCTGCTCGCGCGCATCGGCGGATTCACGATCACGTTGCCTCCGCTGCGGGAACGCCGCGAGGACATCGGCCTCATCGTCGCCGAGCTTCTCCGGCGCAACCTCCGCGAGCAAGCTGCCGAAGTGGCGTTTTCCCCGAGCGCGGTACGCACATTGTTCGGTTACGCGTGGCCGTTCAACATCCGCGAGTTGGACAGATGCGTGGAAGCTGCCATCGTCCTGTCCGCGTCCGGGCCCATCGACGTTGCGCACCTACCGGCCGCTGTCACCGCGATACGCTCGCAGCGCGGCGCGCGAGAACCGCGCGCGAAAAGGGCTGAGCCGGCCCTGTCCGAGCTTGACCGCAAGAGGCGCGACGACATCATTGCCGCTCTGACCGCCAGTGGAGGCAACGTCAGCGCGGCTTCCCGGGTGCTGGGCAAGGCCCGCGCGCAGGTGCAGCGATGGATCAAGCGCTATGCCATCGATCCGCGGAGCTTCCGTCCGAGTCCCTGACACTGGGCCCTGGTTCACTGGTAGTTCGCGCACCGAGAGCCAGGGCCCGCCTCATCGCCGCATCCAAGCGACCGCGAAGACCAGGAGCGAGAGCGCCAGGCCGTAGATGAAGACGTCGTAGGTGATGCGCAAGGCGCGCTGTCGATCGACGAGCATCTTTCGCACGAAGTAGAGATGCTCGATCATCGACGCCTGCAATCCGGGCACGTCGAGGGCCAACCGCTTGATCCGCTGCGCATACTCGGGAAGCGAGAGCGGGGTGTCGTTCGTGAAGAGGAGCAGGTTCGCATCGTGGATTCGCCACTCGTCCTTGACGAGCGTGGAGCGGGCCGAACGCATCGAGTAGATGGAGACGAAGATGGCGACCAGATTCACCGTGAGCAGCACGACGGTGGGGACGAGCAGATAGCGTTCGGAGTCGAAGTGGCGCAGCAGCAACCCGATCACGATGGAGATCATGATCGCGTTCACATGGATCATCGTGCTCGTCCGGCGATCCGCGAGGCCCACCAGGCCGACCTGGAGCTTGGTGAGATAGTAGAAGATGCTCTCGACGGTCTTCCCCACCCCTTTGGAGATCCTCGCCTGCTCGGCCCGTTCCTCGCCCGCTTCTTCGACCTGCTTGCGCAGAAGCTTGTGAAGCCCCACCAGGTTGGCGGCCCTCCTGTCGTTGTATTCGAGCTGCGCGTATCGAGTGCGGAACGGATGGTGGTCGAAGAATGCGATGCACTCCTGCGTCCACTCCACGTCCGAATAGAGCTTTCCCCGGCGCCGCTCGATCTCGAGCCGCAACAGCTCGGCGTCCTGCAGGTAGCTCTTGCTCGCGAGCGACATCAGGACTGCGTCGTGCAGCACGTCATCGCCTACGCTGGCGATGCGCGACGCGGACGCCCCGTTCTCGTTCACTCCGTCGAGGCACGCGATCACGCGATCGCGCAGGGTTGCGGGCGCCTGCTGTCGGGCGAGAAACTCCCGGCACAACTCGATGCCCTTGCGCTCGTCTCCGTCAAGCCCGACGGCATATCCGGCGTCGTGGAACCAGGCCGCGAGGAGCAGGGTCCGGAGCTCGTCGTCTTCGAGCTTGCATCCCTTCGCGATGTCCTTGCAGGAGACGACAAGCTCACGGGTGCGGTTGAAGCCGTGATAGACGAGCGGAACGTCGGGATTGGCGTCCTTGAACAGCTCGAACACGTGTTCCGCGGCGAGGCGGACCAGGTCGGTGTCGTGTTTGCCCATGATGGGCTCCCTTCAAAGGCCGAAGCCGCGCGCGCGCCGACCTTCTCGTTGGACCCCCTGCGCTCGCCCGTAGCCCATCGGTTCCCCACCCCAGGGCATCAGCAAGCTTTTTGTCTTGTACCCCTTTTCTGGCCTTGGAGAAATCGTCCTGCGCCCGACTCGCCGGCGGCGTGCGCCTGCAACCTGCCGATGCGGATGACCCAGCAATCGTCGATGCTCGTCTGCGGAAAAAGCTTGGGCAGGTGCCGGGCGATGATGTCTTCGAGAAGAATGGACAGCTCGCTCGGCCCATCGGGCACTTTCAGAACACGCGGCAACGTCGAGTGGACCAGCACGAGGCCGTACCGGAAATGGAAGCCGGGCGTCCGCCGGAACCGGACTGCCAGATGGAACGAATCCTCGCTCAGCGGCGGAAATGGATGGCAAGGGTCGAGCGCGACGGGCGTTAATAGGGGCAGGACCTCCCGCTGGAAATAGTCGACAAGGAACGCATCGGCTTGCGGCGAAAGTGACGGCGTCATCGTCCCTCCTTGCCGTCGCGCAAGAGCAGGCCGCGTGCCAACCCGCGATCCGAAGAAAAAGAGTTAGTTGAACCTCGTGGCCGCCCGGAGCGCGACGGTTCTCCGTCGGTCGCGCGACGTGGCGCGACGGTGGGCGGGCGCGACCGCCGCGGCGCACCTTGATCGGAGGAAGCGATCGGGAACAATGTCTTCAAGGGGCCGGAGCAAGGCACGGTGGGGGGCCCATGCGCACAGGGCTGCCGCCCTCGCGCCTGACGTGGGCGGTGATGTTTGTTTCGCTCGACTATGCCTGCTCGCTTTCAGCGGGCGGGGTCGTCACGCGGCCGTCGACCGCCTCATCGATGGGGTTCGGCCCGACCATTTCGGCAACGGTGCAGCTGCCCAGGGAGTATCAGTCGAGCGCGGGGATCGAGTGGACGCATGCCGGATCGCGCGTTGACGTCTGGCGCTTGGGGATGGACTACGGGTTTACCTCGCTGCCGAAGTCGACCGGGCGCACGGCCTGGGAGATCACCGCCCGTGGAGGAGTGCTTCGGAGCGCCTCTGAAACCGACAGTGGGCTGGGGCCATTCGGCGGAGCTAGCGTCGCTGCGTTGCTGCGGTTGGCACCGCAGCGCGAGCCGTGGGATCCAGCCGGCCTTGTCGACACCGTACCGCTGGTCGTGCTCGAAGCGGGCCTCAACGCGCTTGCACCGCCAGGGCGATCGCTGCTGGCGGAGTTTTCCACGCGATTGCTGCTGCGCGTGCAGGTAAGTTCCTCGCTCCTGCCATGAGACGCGTGGCCGCCGCTGCAATCGCCGGATGCGCGGCCCTGGCCGCATGCGCACTGCACCGGATGCCCGGCACCGCCGAGCCGCTCTCTGACGCGCGCAGGACGTCACCCGGCTTCTTGCAAGCAGGCGCGGCGCGCGCTGACGTCACGCCTCCTCCGGGGCCCTCGACGTTTGGGCTCGGCCCGGATTCGCTCGTGACCGACGGCTACTGGTCGCGGCTTTATTGCCGCGCGTTCATCCTGGAAACCAGTCCGCAGGATCGCGTCGCGATGGTGGGTTGCGACCTTCATTCGGTCAGCGGGATCCTCCATCGTCGGGTCGCGGAAAGGGTCCGCGGTATCGTTCCCACGTCGCGTCTCTTCATCGCGGCGACGCATACGCACGCCGGACCTGCGCACTATTTCGAGACTCCCATCTACGCGGGGGCAATGAGCACGCGTCATCCGGGGTTCGATTCCGCCATGGTGGACTTCCTCGCCAGCCGCATCGCGGCAGCGATCGAGGGGGCATTCGCGGCGAGGCGTCCCGCCGCGGCGCGCTGGGTCCATTCGGCAGCCTGGCAGCTCACCCGGAACCGCAGTCTGGAAGCATTCGAAGCGAATGAGACGCCGCGGCTGTTCCAGCCACCGCCCGACCTGCAGCTATCCGACGAGGAAGCGGCCATCGACCCCTCGCTTCACGTCCTGCAGCTCGAGGCCCTCGACGCGGAGACGCGGACGAGGATGCTCGGACCGGTCGGCTTCATCGTACTCTTCGCGATGCACCCGAACGTCGTGACGGTGCGAAACCGGCTGTTCGGCGCGGACACGCACGGTGCGGCGTCCAGGTTCCTCGAGGCGGAGTTGCGCCGCACCTGGGCCGAGCGGTGCGGCGCGGCGATCGAGGCAATACCCGATTGCGCGCATCTCGCCGATCTCGATCCGCTCGCGGCCGTCCTGAACACGAACGAGGGCGACATCGCGCCGGTGTTGAAGGCCAACTCCACCACCGAGGCCATTCGTGTCGGCCGCGCGCTCGCCGAGCGCGCGTGGGAGACCTATGCACGTGATCCTTCCGTCTTGCAGGCGCATGCCACGCGAGTCGCCGCCGACGCGGGATTCCGTTCCGCCCTGGTGGTGGAAAGCCGCTACGTCGAGGCATATCTGCCCGGCGCCACCTTTCTTTCGGCCAGCACCGCAGCGCCCAAGGCGAGTCGCCTGTGCCCCATCGCCGAGCTGGGGGCGGCCTCCGGTCATGGCGCGAGCGACCGCCCCGTCACCCTCGACGCGCTGATGGAACGCGGTTCGGACGTCGACGCGCGGCGGGACGACTGCCACGCACCCAAGAAGCGGCTGCTCGGGCCATTGCAGGGCCTCCTCGTCGGTACCAGCCCCACGAAATATCCGACGCATGCGCCATTCGCGCTCCTGCGCCTAGATGATACCTGGCTGTCCTTCGTACCCGGCGAACCGACGGTCCATGCGGGTGCCGCGATCAACGCGCGCGTGCTCGCCAACGTCCAGACGGAAGACGGACGGCCTGCGTACGCTGCGGTCGTCGGTCTGGCGAACGCGTATTTCCAGTACCTCACGACGCGCCGCGAATACGCGGTCCAGGCCTACGAGGGAGCGTCCACGCTCTACGGGCCCGCGAGCGCGGAGTACTTCGAGGATCGCTTCGCCCTCCTCGCCCGTTCGATGATGGGGAAGGACGTCGACACCGACCTCGGACAAGGGCCGAGGATCGGAGAAGCCATCGCGTTCCCCTACGAGCTCGGCCCGGAGCGCGTGCGCTTTCCGCGCGAGGAGTCGGCGCCACAACTGCAGTCGCTCGAGGAACCCCGCAGGCAGCGCGGGCTCTGCCGTCTCCCGAGCTCGCAGCGTATGGCGCTCTGCTTCTGGTGGTCGGATGGCGCGCCGGCGCGGGTTCCGATCGCGAGCGGGCCGTGGGTCTCGCTGGTGCGCACAGACGATGGCGAGACGGTGCGTGCATGCCACGCCCGGCCTGCGCTCGACTCTCCCTGGGCGAAAGCGTGTGACCCCGGAGCGGCCATCGACGATCGCGGGCTCGATTTCGAGACGCGCGTGCGCGGCCGCACGGGCGATGCCTGGCTCTGGTCGACGGTGCTCCGGCTATCCGCGGAGGAATGGCAATCGGTACAGGCCGCCGGCGGCGTGCGCTTGCGCGCGTCGTCGCTGCAAGGCATTGCGCCGGTCGAGTCTGACGCTTTCCGCGCTTCCGCCCTTCCCCCTGCGTGCTCCGACGACGCGATCCGCTTCTGCCTGCATGAGGGCGAAGAGGAGCGGCGCTGACCGGCGGACCTGCGCACCTTGCAACCGCTGCTCCGTTGGTGCAAGGCTCCTGCCGTGGCGGGGCTGGAAGCCGGCTCACGGGTCGGGCCCTACGAAATCGTCGTCGAGCTCGGTGCCGGTGGAATGGGCGTCGTCTACCGCGCCCGCGATACACGCTTGGGTCGCGATGTCGCAGTGAAGGTGATGGCCTCGGCACTGTCTCGCAGCTTGGAAGCCGTGCATCGATTCGAGCTCGAGGCTCGCGCGGCGGGCGCCCTGGACCACCCGAATGTGCTCACGGTCCACGACGTGGGTACGTTCGATGGCGCTCCCTATCTCGTCTCCGAGCTTCTCGCCGGCGAGACGCTGCGCGACCGCCTTCACGAACGATTGCCGCTCGATACCGCCCTCGCTTACGCGGCGCAGATCGCGAGCGGATTGGCCGCGGCCCACGAGAAGGGCATCGTGCACCGCGATCTGAAACCCGAAAACCTGTTCGTGACGTCGGACGGCAGGATCAAGATCATCGATTTCGGTGTCGCCAAGCTCCTGCCCGCCGCCGGCGTCCTGCCGCCGCGTCACGGAGGAAATCCCGGAGCGGCAGTTCTCAAGACGCTCTCCGGCGCCGTGCTGGGTACGGTGGGATATATGTCCCCGGAGCAGGTCGGCGGAAAGGCGGCCGATCAGCGCTCCGACATCTTCGCGTTCGGGACCATCCTTCACGAGATGCTCTCGGGACAGCGCGCATTCTCGGGCGGTTCTCCTTTCCAGACAGGCTATGCAATCCTCAGCAGCGAGCCGTCGCCGCTCCCCGCTGACACGCCGGTGGAGCTGTCACGGATCATCCGCCGGTGCCTCGCCAAGAACCCCGACCATCGGTATCAGTCCGCGCGGGAGCTCGAACAGCACCTCGGGCGTGCGCAGCTGGCGCAAGCACAGGCACGCGCTTCCGAGGTGCACACGCGCTCGATCGTCGGCGCCGCGCTCTCCACGCTGCGAAACGTGCGGAGCGGAGCGGCGATCGTGAGCGGCGGCGCGCGTGCGCGCCTTGGCCTGAAGCGGGTTTCTGCCCGGCTCCGGCAGGCCTGGAAGACACCGGCGTTGCGAATAGGACTCGCGGTCGTGATCGCTGGTGCGGCGGTGTGGACGGTACTCACCTTGCGCAGCGGCGTCACGGCCCAGGTTTCGTTCCAGCAGCTCACCTTCCGAAAGGGGACGACGTGGACGGCACGCTTCGCTCCGGACGGAGAAACGGTCGTGTACAGCGCGGCGTGGGATGGCAAACCAACCCAGTCGTACACGACCATTCCGGGGCATCCCGAGTCGCGTCCGCTCGATCTCTCCCCCGCGCGGGTACTCGCCGTATCGCGAGCGGGTGAGCTCGCACTCGCGCTCGATGAGCAGACCGACCTCCCCGACTACATGCGCGGCGGAACGCTCGCCCGCGCTTCCCTCGTCGGTGGCGCCCCGCGCGAGCTGCTCACCCACGTCTCCGGCGCCGACTGGAAGCCGGATGGGATCGACCTCGCAATCGTTCGCGAGGTCGAGGGGAGAAGCAGACTCGAGTTGCCGCCTGGGAACGTACTGTACGAGTCCTCCGGATGGCTCAGCCATCCACGCGTCTCGCCCGCAGGCCACATTGCTTTCATCGAGCATCCGTTCTTCGGTGATACCCGTGGCGTGCTCATGCTCGCCGCCAAAGGCGAGAGCCCGCGAGCACTGACGGCGGACTTCGGCAGCGCGATGGGTCTTGCCTGGTCCCCAAATGGCGAGGAAATCTGGTTCAGCGCGGGAGAGACCAGCCAATCCTCCGCGCTGCGCGCGGTCGGCCTGCACGGCGGGGACCGTCTCCTGCTGCGTTCGGCGGGTTCGTTGACGTTGCATGACGTAGCGCGCGATGGCCGTGTCCTCGTCGCGCAGGACAAATGGCGCAACTTCATTCGCGGCGCAGGCCCACGTGAAAAACAGGAACGCGACCTGACCTATCTCGACTACTCCATCGCGAGGGAGCTCTCGGGCGACGGTCAGAAGCTGCTCTTTTTCGAGGCGGGACAGGGCGGAGGAGAGTTGTTCAGCGCTTATTTGCGCCCGATGGACGGCTCGGCACCGGTGCACCTCGGCCCGGGTTATGCGCTCTCCATCACCTCCGACGGAACACAAGCCCTTCTCGCTTCGACGAAAGACCCTTCGCAGCTCGCCATCGTCCCCACAGGGCCCGGGCAGTCGAGGACATTGAGCCTTCCCATCGCGGCGATTGCCGACGCGCGCTGGTTTCCCGACGGCAAGACCGTTCTTCTCACCGCGCACGAGCATGCGAACGGTCCTCTGCGCGTGTTCGTGCTGGACGTGGCCACCGTCAAGCTGCGGCCGCTCACGGAGGCGGGAGTTGCCGGTCAGGAGTCGATCTCGAAGCCGGTCTCCCCGAACGGAAAGCGGGTGATCGTACGCAAGCGCGAAGGTTTCTTCCTTCATGCCGTCGAAGGAGGGGACCCGACGATCGTGCCGGCGCTCGAGCCGGGAGAGGTGCCGATCGGCTGGTTCCCGAATGGAGGGTCGCTTCTCGTCCGTCGTCCCGGCATACCGGTCCGGCTGGCACGGCTCGACCTCGAACGCCATGTGAAATCAGCGTGG
>Ga0209235_1000480_pt1 | contig 20130 bp, 18 predicted proteins | sample GraSoi013_1_20cm_4_FD_185817 | JGI IMG/M metagenome (GOLD analysis project Ga0209235, IMG submission 185817) | Grasslands soil microbial communities from the Angelo Coastal Reserve, California, USA - Sample 09_25_2013_1_20cm (SPAdes) (version 2) | ecosystem: Environmental > Terrestrial > Soil >... | reverse complement strand
CCGCATGCAGCAGCGTGCCGCCCGGCGTTTCGTAGACACCGCGCGATTTCATCCCGACCAACCGGTCCTCCACGACGTCCGCCCGGCCGACGCCGTGCTCGCCCGCCGTGGCATTCAAGGACTCGAGGAGCTCCACCGGGCCCATCGGCACACGGTTCGCGCTGACGGGCGTCCCCTCCTCGAAGCCGATCTCGACGACCACCGGGAGGTCGGGGGCTTCGAGCGGATCCTTGGTCATGACGAAGATGTGCTCCGGCGGCTCGCGCGCGGGATCTTCGAGGATGCCACCCTCGTGAGAGCAGTGCCAGAGGTTGCGGTCAGTGGAGTACGGCTTCTCGACGGTGGCCTGGACCGGCACGCCCTTGGCTTTCACGTAGGCGATGAGATCCTCGCGGCCCTTGAACTGCCACTCGCGCCACGGGGCGATGACCCGGAGCTCGGGGGCGAGGGCGGCGTAGGTCAGCTCGAAGCGGACCTGGTCGTTCCCCTTACCGGTGCAGCCGTGGGCCAGCGCTTGCGCGCCGACTTGTTGTGCGAGTGCGACATGATGGGCCGCCATGACCGGTCGCGCCATGGCCGTGCCGAGCAGATAGGTGCGCGCGTACACGGCGCCGGCGCGGAGCGTGGGAAACGCAAAGTCGCGAACGAACTCTTCGCGCAGGTCTCGGACGACGCAGTCGACCGCGCCGGAGCGCTTGGCCTTCTCGACGAGGCCGGCGAGCTCGCCCGGCCCCTGCCCCACGTCGGCCGCGAAACACAGGACCCTGGCGGCATATTTTTCGCGCAGCCAGGGAACGATCGCCGACGTGTCGAGCCCACCCGAATACGCGAGTACCACCAACGGCCCCATGGCGCGCTCCCTGTCGATTTATGCAGAAGGATGCATAAACATACAACAGCCGGGTAGCCTGTCAACGCCCGGCCACCATCTAGCGGACTCCTCGCGTCTGGCCGATTCTTCAGCAGCTCCATGAACCGCCGAGACCTGCTCAGCTCCCTCGCCGCCACGATCGCGCTGCCAGCGTTGGCCGGGGTGTCCACCGACAGCTTGTTCGCGGTCGGCCGCGGCGTGCACCACCGCGCGCGCGCCGGCGGCTTGCAGGTGCTGGACCCACATCAGAGCGAGACCGTGGCGACGATCGCGGAAATGATCATCCCCGCGACGGACACGCCCGGCGCACGCGCGGCGGAGGTGCACCGGTTCATCGATCTGCTGCTCGCGGAGTGGGCCCCGGACGACGACCGGAAGCAATTCCTCGAGGCACTGGCCGACGTGGACGCGCGTGCCCGCGCCGCGTCCGCCACGGATTTCCTCACCGCGACCGAGGCGCAGCGCGCGGCGATCCTGACCGCTCTCGACGCCGAGGCACAGGCGCATCCCCAGGGGAAGACCGAGGCGCAGCCGCCCTTTTTCCAGCGTATGAAGTTCCTCACGGTGTACGGCTACTGCACGTCGGAGGTCGGGGCGACCGCCGAGCTGCACTACGAGGTGATCCCGGGCTCGTTTGACGGGTGCGCGGAGCCGGGCCGCTGGCGCGCGGCCCCTGGGGACTTCTGATGGCCGCACCGAGCTTCGACGCCATCGTCGTAGGGTCCGGCATCACGGGCGGTTGGGCGGCGAAGGAGCTGTGCGAGCGTGGGCTCAAGACGCTCGTGCTCGAGGCCGGCCGGCCGATCGATCCCGCCCGGGATTACGTCGAGCACGTGCCGCCGTGGGCGATGAAGTTCCGGGGCCTCGGCGACCGCAAGGCGCTCGAGCGCGATCAGTTCATCCAGCGCCATTGCTACGCCTGCAACGAGTACAGCGGCAAATTCTTCGTCAACGACCGCGAGAACCCCTACACCTTCGATCCCGCCAAACCGTTCCACTGGATCCGCGGCCGCCAGGTCGGCGGCAAGTCGATCATGTGGGGCCGGCAGGTGTACCGCTGGAGCGACCTCGACTTCGAGGCGAACGCGCGGGATGGGTTCGGCGTCGACTGGCCGATCCGCTACGCCGACATCGCGCCGTGGTACGACTACGTGGAGGCGTTCATCGGGATCTCGGGCGAAGCGCTCGGCCTGCCGCAGCTCCCGGACGGCAAGTTTCTCCCGCCGATGGCGCTCAACTGCGTCGAGCAGGTGGTCCGGGACGCCGTAGCCAAGCGGTTCGCCCCCGAGCGGGTCGTGACGATCGGGCGGGTCGCGATCCTCACCGCGCCGCACCGGGGCCGGGCGGCGTGCCATTACTGCGGGCCCTGCGAGCGCGGCTGCATCACGCACTCCTACTTCAACAGTATCGGGGTGACGCTCCCCGCAGCCCGCGCCACCGGGCGCCTCACGCTGCGGCCCTACAGCGTCGTGCACAGTGTGATCTACGACGAGCAGCGCGACCGCGCCGCGGGCGTGCGCGTCATCGACGGGCAGACGCGACAGCCACTCGAGTTCCACGCGCGCATCGTATTCCTGTGCGCTTCGACACTCGAGTCGACGCGCATCCTGCTCAACTCCAAGACGGGTCGCTTTCCCACCGGGCTCGCCAACTCGAGTGGCGCCCTCGGTCGCAATCTCATGGACCACACGATGGGCGGCGGGGCGAACGGAACCATCCCGGGCATGGAAGATCGCACGGTCCACGGGAACCGTCCCAACGGGATCTACGTACCCCGGTTCCGGAATGTGAAGACGCCGCATCCCGAATTCCTGCGAGGCTACGGGTTCCAGGGGGGCGGCGGGCGCGCGGACTGGCGCCGGGCAGCCTCGCAGCCGGGGTTCGGCGTGGAGCTCAAGCGCGCCCTGCACGCGCACGGGCCCTGGGGATTTTCGCTCTACGGCTTCGGCGAGTGCCTCCCGCGCCCGACCAACTACGCAGAGCTGGATCCCGAGAAGGTGGACGCTTGGGGGGTCCCGGCGCTGCGTATCCACTGCGAGTGGAGCGACAACGAGCGCAAGCTGCTCCACGACATGTCGGTCAGCGCAGCGGAGATGCTCGACGCGGCGGGGGCAAAGGACATCACGCCGTTCGTGGACGACAACCCGCCCGGCCTCACGATCCACGAGATGGGGACCGCCCGGATGGGGCGCGACCCCAAGACCTCGGTCCTGAACGCCCACAACCAGTGCCACGACGTGAAGAACCTGTTCGTCACGGACGGCGCCTGTATGGCCTCGTCGGCGAACCAGAACCCGTCCATCACCTACATGGCCCTCACGGCGCGCGCGGCGGCGTATGCAGTGGAAGCGATGAAGCGGAACGAGCTCTAGGGGATCGGGGCTCGCGACTCGGGACTAGGGGAGGACATGACGATGATGGAGCGGCGCGACTTCGTGCGGACCCTGGGTGCGGCGGCGCTGGGACAGGTGTTGCAACCCCGAACCCCGAGCCCCTATCCCCGAGCCCCCCTGCGCAAGCTCGATCGCATCGGGCTGCAGCTGTACACGGTGCGCCACCAGATGGAGAAGGATTTCGAGGGGACGATCGCGCGCGTCGCCGCCATCGGCTATCGGGAAGTCGAGTTCGCGGGCTACTTCGGCAGGACCCCGCGCGACGTGCGCGCCCTGCTGGACCACCACGGCCTCTCGGCCCCCTCGTCGCACGTGTCGCTCGCGCCGGAACAGTGGCGTGGGGCGCTCGACGCCGCACCCATAGTCGGGCACCGCTACCTCGTGATCGCGTGGATCCCCCCGGAAGAGCGGCGCACGCTCGACGACTACAAGCGCGCGGCGGAACGCCTCAGCCGCGCCGCGACCGAGGCGCGGGCCGCAGGGCTCCAGTTCGCGTACCACAACCATGACTTCGAATTCGCGCCGCTCGACGGAAAGTTGCCCTACGACGTGCTGCTCGCCGAGACCGATCCCAAGCTGGTCCAGCTGGAGGTGGACCTCTACTGGATCGTGAAGGGCGGGCAGGATCCGCTGGCGTATTTCGCGCGCTGGCCCGGACGCTTCCCGATGGTCCACGTGAAGGACTCGGCCGGCCCACCCGACCACCGCATGGTGGAGGTTGGCGCGGGGAAGATCGACTTCAAGAAGATCTTCGCGCAGCGCGATCAGGCGGGAATCCAGCACTTCTTCGTCGAGCACGACGAGCCGGCCGATCCGTTCGCATCCATCCGCGCGAGCTATGAGTACTTGAAGCACCTCGAGTTTTGATGGACCGGCGAACGGCAGTGGCGGCGCTGGGGGCCGCCGCGCTCGGTTCCCAGGCTGAAGCCTGGGCTCGGCCAGGCGGTGCCCTTAAGGGCAGTGGTTCGCCGAGCCCACGCTTCAGCGTGGGAAGGCTCAAGCAGTCCGTCTCGCGCTGGCCCTACAGACAGATCCCGCTGCCCGAGTTCACTCGCGCGGCCGCCGCGATGGGCCTCGCCGCCATCGACTTGCTGGGTCCCGAGGACTGGGACCCCGTGCGCGAGGCAGGCCTCGTGTGCTCCATGGGCTATCCCACGGCGCGCAGCGACTTCATTGCGACGGGTTTCAACGATCGAGCAAACCACCGGATGTTGTTGCGGGAGCTGGAGGAGACGCTTCCGGTGGCCGCGCGCCACGGGGTGCCGAATGTGATCGCCATGTTCGGCAACCGCCGCGGCAGGGGCGACCCGGAGGCGATCGACAACTGTGTCGCCGGGTTGAACGCGATCAAGGCGCAGGCGGAGGAGCAGCGCGTCACGATCTGCCTCGAGCTCCTGAACAGCAAGGTGGATCACGCGGACTACCAGGGCGACCGGACGGCCTTCGGGGTCGCGGTGGTGAAAGCCGTGGGCTCGCCGCGCGTCAGGCTGCTGTACGACATCTATCACATGCAGATCATGGAAGGCGACATCATCCGCACCATCCGTGACAACCGGGAGTGGATCGCCCACTTCCACACCGGGGGCGTGCCCGGCCGCCACGAGCTGGACGGCACCCAGGAGCTGAACTGGCGCGGGGTCGCATCGGCCATCGCCGACACCGGCTTCGCGGGGTTCGTGGCGCACGAGTTCGTCCCGACCCGCGATCCGCTCACCTCGCTGCGTGAGGCGGTGGCGGTGTGCAACGTCTAACCAGGCAGGTTCGCGCATGACGGTGTACCGGCAAGCGAAGGTCTACGACGTGTGCATCGTCGGCTCGGGGGCCGGCGGCGGCATGGCGGCCTACATGCTCACGAAGGCCGGGGCCGAGGTGGTGGTGCTCGAGGCCGGCGGGCCCTGGGACAATGCGAAGGACTCGGCGATGCTGACCTGGCCGTACGAGTCGCCGCGCCGCGGGAAATCCACGACGAACCGACCCTTCGGCGAGTTCGACGCCTGCATCGGCGGGTGGGAAATCCCCGGGGAGCCGTACACGCGGGCGCCGGGCACCGAGTTCGCCTGGTGGCGGGCCCGCATGGTCGGCGGCCGGACCAACCACTGGGGCCGCATTTCCCTCCGCTTCGGGCCGTACGACTTCAAGCGCAAGAGCCGGGACGGCCTCGGCGACGACTGGCCGATTTCCTACGAAGACGTCGCGCCCTACTACGACAAGATCGATCGGCTGATTGGGATCTTCGGCAGCAAGGAGAGCCTCCCCAACGAGCCGAACGGGGTGTTCCTGCCGCCGCCACGCCCCCGCTGCCACGAGCTGCTCGTCAAGCAGGCGGCCGACCGCCTGCACGTCACCTGCATTCCGGCACGCCTCTCGATCCTCACGCGGCCGCTGAACGGACGGGCGGCGTGCCACTACTGCGGCCAATGCAACCGCGGCTGCCGGGTCAACGCGAACTTCACCGCCACCAACGTCCTGATTGCGCCCGCGCTCGCTACGGGGAGGCTCACCCTCGTCACGAACGCGATGGCGCGCGAGGTGCTGGTGGATTCGAGCGGTCGCGCCACCGGCGTCGCGTACGTCGACAAGACCACCGGGGCGGACGCCCGAGTCCGGGCCAAAGTGGTGGTCCTGGCCGCGAGCGCCCTGGAGACCGCCCGCCTGCTGCTCAACTCCAAGTCGTCCCCGTTCCCCAACGGCCTGGCGAACTCGAGCGGCACCGTCGGCAAGTACATCACCGATACGACCGGCACGGACGTCGGCGGGTTCATCCCGAAGATGATGGACCACGTCCCGCACAACCACGACGGCGTGGGAGGCATGCATCTGTACATGCCGTGGTGGCTCGACAACGCGAAGCTCGACTTCCCGCGCGGCTACCACATCGAGGTGTGGGGCGGCACCCAGGTGCCGTCCTACGGCTTCTTGGGCGGGATTCAGCGCTACCCCTCGGGCGGCGGCTACGGCAAGCAGCTCAAAGACGACTACCGCCGCTACTACGGCGCCACGATCGGCTTCTCGGGCCGCGGCGAGATGATCCCCAACGACGACAGCTACTGCGAGATCGACCCGGGCACGCTGGACCGCTGGGGCATCCCGGTGCTCAAGTTCCACTGGAGATGGGCGGATTACGAATACAAGCAAGTGAAGCACATGCAGGAGACCTTCCGGGCGCTCATCGCCGAGCTGGGGGGCCAGGTGTTCTCGCCGATGCCGACCTCCGCGCAGGGGTACGGCATCGCCGCAGGCGGCACCATCATCCATGAGCTGGGCGGGGCCCGCATGGGGGACGACCCGAAGACCTCCGTGACGAACCGCTGGTGCCAGGCGCACGACTGCAAGAACCTGTTCGTCGCCGACGGCGGGCCCTTCGTGTCGCAGGCGGATAAGAATCCCACGTGGACCATCCTCGCCCTGTCGATGCGCACCAGCGAGTACATCACCGATCAGATGAGAAAGGGCGCGCTGTGAAAACCTTCGAACGTCCGGGGCCGAGGGGCGCCCCCTTCGGCTCTGGACGCCTGACAACCACACCCGTCCACCCCTCGCGTCTTCGCCTCCGGGGGCGCCCCTCGGCCCCGTACTCGCCGCGAGACCGCGCCCAAGGCGCTGAGCGGGCAGTCCCGAAGGCGAAGACGCAAGGGGCGTGGTGGGGCTGCTGTCAGGCGTCCCGAGCCGGAGGGACTGCCCGCTCCGGCGCCGATCCGGTCCCGAGAGACGAGGTGTGGTGTGGCTGACATGAATCGACGCGAGGTCGTCAGCCTGATTGCTGCAGCGCCCCTGGCGGCCGCGTTCCCGTGGACGGCCGAGTCGGTGCGCGAGGCATCGGCCCGGGCGCGTGAGGCGCTCGCCCGCGGCACCCCGTACGAGCCGAAGCAGTTCACCGCCCACGAGTGGGACACGGTACGCCTGCTCGTGGACCTGATCATTCCCAAGGATGAGCGCTCGGGGAGCGCCACCGAGGCCGGCGTGCCGGAGTTCATGGACTTCATGCTCGGCGACGACGCGGATCTGCAAACCCCTGTGCAGGGCGGGCTCGCCTGGCTCGACCACGAGTGCGCCGACCGCTTCGGCGAGACCTTCGTCGCCTGCACGACGGCGGAGCGTAGCGCCGTGCTGGATGCCGTGGCGTGGCCGGCCAAGGCGAAGCCCGAGCACGCGGCGGGCGTGGCCTTTTTCAACCGGTTCCGCGACCTCACCGCCTCGGGCTTCTTCTCCAGTCGCATCGGCGTGCAGGATCTGGGCTATATCGGCAACACGTTCGTCTCCGAGTGGAAGGGCTGTCCCCCGGAGGCGCTCGCCAAGCTCGGCGTGACGTACTAACGGGATGGGGGACGAGGGACGGGGGGAGCGTCATGACTGACAAGCGGCTGGGAATCGGATTCGTCGGCAGCGGGTTCAATGCTCGGTTTCATCTGCTCGCGTTCCAGAGCGTGCGGGACGCGGACGTGCTGGGTGTGTGGAGCCCGAACCACAAGCACGCCCAAGACATGGCCGCCGTCGCACGGAAGCTCGAGGTAGGGGAGGCGAAGCCGTACCGTGCGCTGGCGGAGATGGTGGCCGACCCCGCGATCGATGCGCTGTGGCTGTGCGGCCCGAACTTCGCGCGCATCGAGAACTTCGAGGAGATCACCGATACGGTCGCGCGCGGCAAGGGAGAGCTCCGCGGGATCGCGTGCGAGAAGCCGCTCGGCCGCAACGTCACCGAAGCGAAGCGGGTCCTCGAGCTCACGAAGAAGGCCGGAATCGCCCATGGCTATCTCGAGAACCAGGCATTCGCGCCCGCCGTGGCGCAGGGGCATGCGATCATCTGGGCCCGCGGCGCCGCCCTCACCGGCCGCCCCTACCTCGCGCGGGCGGCGGAGGAGCACAGCGGACCTCACATGCCCTGGTTCTGGCAGGGCAAGCTCCAGGGCGGCGGGGTCCTGAACGACATGATGTGTCACTCCTCGCTGGTGGTGCGGCACCTGTTGACAAAGCCCGGCGCGCCGCTCGCCTCCGTGCGCCCCGCCCGCGTGACGGGGCACATCGCGAGCCTCAAGTGGAGCCGTCCCGCGTACGCGAAGCGACTGCAGCAGCAGATGGGGAAGGACGTGGACTACAGGAAGGCCCCGTCGGAGGACTTTGCGAGCGTCGTGATCGAGTTCGAGACCGACGACGGCGCCACCGTGATCGGCGAAGCGACCACGTCCTGGAGCTTCGTCGGCGCCGGGTTACGGCTCTCGGCCGAGCTGCTCGGCCCCGAATACTCCATGTCGTGGAACACGCTCGACAGCGGGCTCAAGCTGTTTTTCAGCCGCGAGGTAAAGGGAAAGACGGGCGAGGACCTGGTCGAGAAGCAGAACGCCGAGATGGGGCTCATGCCCGTGGTGACGAGCGAGTCGGCGACCTACGGCTACGATGCGGAAGATCGGCACTTCGTGCGCGTGTTCCTCGGTCGTGAGGCTCCGCAGCTGACGTTCGACGACGGTCTGGAGGTCGTGAAGCTCCTGATGACGGCGTACATGAGCGCCGAGCAGGGGAAGACGCTCGACTTTCCGCCGGCGGGCATCGAGCGGTTCGTGCCGGCGGTGGCGAAGGGAACGTGGAAACCTTGAGACGAGTGCGGAGTGTGGAATGCGGAACGCGGAATTGCCATGAAAAGTCGCTCGCCGCGCGACGCTCACCGTTACATTCCGCACTCCGCATTCCGCATTCCGCATTCGGTTGGCTGGCGCTCCCAGCGCTCGTCGCCGCAGCGGCGCCCATGACGGCGCAGCAATGGCCGGTGCATTCTCTCGACCGCCCCCGGCCTCCCGTGGTCGATCCCGGCCCCGAGCGGCCACCGCTGCCGCCGCCCTCCGATGCCATCGTGCTGTTCGACGGCAAGGATCTCTCGCAATGGCGGTCGCAGGACGGCACGCCCGCCAAGTGGGTCGTGCGCGACGGCTACATGGAAGTCGCGCCCGGCACCGGATCGATCGTCACCGCGCACGGATTCGGGGACATGCAGCTGCACATCGAGTGGGCGACGCCGACGCCGCCGAAGGGCGAAGGCCAGGAGCGCGGCAACAGCGGCGTCTTCCTGATGACGCACTACGAGATCCAGGTGCTCGATTCGTACCACAACGAGACTTACGCAGACGGCCAGGCCGGGGCGGTGTACGGCCAGACGCCGCCGCTCGTGAACGCCAGCCGACCCCCCGGCCAATGGCAGACCTACGACATCATCTTCCACCGCCCCCGGTTCGCGTCCGATGGCACGGTGCGCGACTCGGCGCGGGTTACCGTGCTGCACAACGGGGTGCTGGTGCAGGACAATACGATCATCAGCGGCTGGACCGTGCACGCCAGGCGCGCGCGCTACGAGCCGCACCCGGACAGGCTGCCGCTCTTCCTGCAGGACCACGGTAACCCGACCCGCTACCGGGACGTCTGGGTCAGAGACCTCAAGGAGTAGGAATCATGTCGATGCTCGCCGCGCTGGCGATCGCCGTCGCTTCGGACTCCGCGCCCGCCGTCGTGCCGCGACCGGCGCACGTCACCGTGCAGCCGGGCGCGTTCACGTTGAGGGCCGGCACGGTGATCGTGACCGATCGCGCCCTGCGAGGGCTGGGCGAGCTGCTGGGTGACTACGTCTTTCCCGCCACCGGTCTGCGGCTCGCCGTGCGCACCGCCGCGCCCGCCGGGACGCACGTGATCTCCCTCCGCCTCGACTCCTCCCTCGCCCGCCTCGGCGACGAGGGCTATCGGCTCGACGCCGGCCCGTCCCGCGTCGCGATTCGGGCCTACCGCGCCGCGGGCGCGTTCTACGGGATCCAGACGCTCCGCCAGCTCTTCCCGGCCGCGATCCTGCGGCAGGCGAAGGTGGAAGCCACGGCGTGGACGATGCCCGCGGTGTCGATCGAAGACTACCCGAGATTCGGGTGGCGCGGTCTCCTGCTGGACGTGGCGCGCCATTTCATGCCGAAGGAGTTCGTGAAGAAGGTCATCGATCTGCTCGCGCTCCATAAGCTCAACCGCTTGCAGCTCCACCTGACCGACGACCAAGGGTGGCGGATCGAGATCCGCCGCTACCCGCGCCTCACACAGGTGGGCGCGTGGCGGCGGCAGACGATCGTCGGGCGGCCGGACAACGATTCGACGAAGTGGCGCTTCGACGGCCAGCCGCACGGCGGCTTCTACACCCAGGACGACATCGCCGAGATCGTGGCGTACGCGCGGGCGCGGTTCGTTACCCTCGTGCCGGAGATCGAAATGCCGGGGCATTCCCAGGCCGCGATCGCGGCCTACCCCGAGCTGGGCAACACCAGTGACACGCTTCCCGTGTTCACGGCGTGGGGCGTGGATCTGAACATCCTCAACCCCGGCGACGCGACGATCGCGTTCGAGCAAAACGTCCTCACTGAAGTGATGCGGCTGTTTCCGGGACTCTGGGTTCACACGGGCGGCGACGAAGCCCCGAAGGCACAATGGAAGGCGAGCCCACTGGCGCAGGCTCGTATTCGCGAGCTTGGCCTCAAGGACGAAGAGGCGCTGCAGGGCTACTTCACGCGCCGGATGGACGAGTTCCTGACGTCGCACGGTCGCCGGCTGATCGGCTGGGACGAGATCCTCGAGGGCGGCCTCGCGCCGAATGCGACGGTGATGTCGTGGCGGGGCACGGAGGGCGGAATTGGAGCGGCCCGGGCGGGGCACGACGTGGTGATGGCGCCTACCTCCCACACCTACTTCGACTACTACCAATCCACCGACACGACGGCGGAGCCGCTGGCGATCGGGGGCTTCCTGCCGCTCGACACGGTGTACGCGTTCGAACCGATCCCCGCGGCGCTTACCGCGGCCGAAGCGAAGCGGGTGCTGGGCGGCCAGGGCCAGCTGTGGACGGAGTACATGCCTGACGCGAAGCGCCTCGAATACATGGCCTTCCCGCGGGCGTGCGCGCTCGCCGAAGTGCTGTGGACGCCGCGGGAGGAGCGGGATTACGTCGACTTTACCAGACGGCTCGCCACGCATCTGGAGCGCCTGGCGGTGCTGGACGTCAATTACCGACCGGTCGGGAACTGAGCGCCCCGCGGGCGTCATTGGGGGAAGCGCGTCCTGAAGGTTTGGCCGTACGGAGTCGGCGTCCCATCATAGCTCGTGATCAGGTCAAGCGGTGAGCCCCACACGTCCCACACCCAGGCGAGGTAGCTTCCCTGCCGGGCGTCCATCCAGTCCATGAGCGAGTCGACGAAACCGTTGCCGGACGTCGCGAAGTTGTCTTGTCCCAGCTCCCCCAGGACCAGCGGCACCTGCTGCGCCACCGGCCCCGCGTCGCCGTCCCAGCAGGTTTGCGTATTGCACCAGCTGAAGTTGTAAATGTGCCAGGACGCCGCCAGGTTGCCGAGCGGATCGGTGGGCCGGTATGCGAGCCAGCTCGAGAGACGCGCCGAGTACTGTACGCCGCCGAGCATGATCACATTGGCGGCGCCCGTGCTGCGAACCGTGTCGACCAACTCCTGCATTCCGGCCGCCTGGAACGTCATCCCACGACACGTCCCGCCATCACGCCAGCAGCGCCAGGCTTCGGGGGTGTCGGAGTTGTTGTCCGGAAACGGCTCGTTGAACAGGTCGAAGACGACGTGGTTGTTGCCCTTGTAGGCGGCGGCGACCTGATACCAGAACTCCGGCGTGTGATCGCGATTCGGCATCGGTGCCTGGCCTAGCGCCTTCGCCGTGTCCGCCGCGCTCCAGTGCAACTCGAGAATGACGACGAACCCGATCCGGTTGAGCAAGGCAACGAAGTCGGAGATCGCCCGCCGGTAGTTGGCGCCCGAATATGCGGGGTTGACCCCGTTGATGCTCAACCAGCATGTCTCGTTGAGCGGTACGCGGACGACGTTGGCGCTCCAGGACCGGATCGCCTGCACGGACGCGGAATCCGACGGACCGTCGAAGATGCCCCACCCCTGCGCGCAGGCGTACTCCGTCCCGGAGCGGTTCACGCCGCGCAGCCGAACGGCACGTCCCGCCGAGTCAACCAGCTGGTTCCCCTGCACGCGCACGATCGGGGCACCCCCTGGCGGCGGTGGGGGCGGCCCACCCCCATTCCCGGTGGTGCTCCGGCACGCGGCAAGCACACCGGCCGTCAGGAATGCAAAGACGCGCATCGCACGGAAAATTAACCACCGGGCCCGATAGCTGGCGGGTCGTCAGTCGCGTACCTTACGTCAAGGCCCGCATCGGAAAGGATCTCACATGTCGCGTCCGTCGCTTGCGCTTTCCCTGCCGCTCGTCGCGGCCCTCGCTGCACGAGCCGTGCTCGCACAAGGCCCGGCGCCTCAGGCTCGGGAGCCGCTCGAGGTCGGTGCAACCGCGCCAGACTTCACGCTCCCGGGCGCGACCCGGTACGGCGTGCTCAAAGCCCCCGTCCACTTGAGCGATTTCAAAGGGAAGACGGTCGTTCTCTCCTTCTTCTACAAGGCGCGAACCAAGGGGTGAACGATCCAAATGCATGCGTACCGTGATCAGTACGCACAGCTGTTTCACGACGGCCGCAACGTGGTCCTCGTCGCCATCAGCGTGGATCTCGCGGACACGCTCGCCGCATGGGCCCGGGACGACCAGTTCCCCTACCTGTTCGCAAGCGACAGCGGGGGCGTGATCGGCAAGACGTACGGCGCCCACAACCCGAAGTTCGGGCTCGACAACCGCAACCTGTTCGTGGTGGGACCGGACGGCAAGATCGCGCACGTGATGGCGCCGTTCCGGGAGATCGATCCGCAGTCGTACAAGGACCTGGCGGCGGCGATCGATCGGATCACGCCCAAACCAGCCGAGGGAGAGTAGCCGAGCTAGTTCCCGACGACCTGCTCGAGCGCCGTCGCGACGTCCTGCTCCGCGCCGGCGCCGGTGTACCTGACCTTCCCGCCCTTGTCCAGCACCACGATGTACGACGTCGTGGGCGCCTGATAAGCGCGCACGGCGGCGCCGCCGGCGTCGAACAACACGGGGAACGGCAGCGGGTGATCCGCAAGGTGGCGCCGGATCGAGGCCGGCGTCTGATTCACACCGACGCCGATCGCCACGAACCGCACCGTGCCGCCGAAGCGCGCGTGCGCCGCCGTGAGCGCGGGCTCGAGCGCCTTGCAGAGGGGGCACCAGGTGGCCCAGAACTCCAGCAGCACCGGCTGCTTGCCGACGTAGCGGCCCAGGTCCACCGGCTTCCCGTCCAAGTCCTCGAGCGTGACCGCGGGGGCCCTGGTACCGATGGGGAGACCGATGTCCTGTGCCCCGAGCACGGTGGGGGCCACCGCGATCGCGAGCGCGACTCCGAGCGTCCAGCCGTAAGTCGTCACAATACCTTTCCCATCTGAATGAAGTAATACTCCGCCATGCCGAGCAGCACCGTTCCGGAGAGCTTCTTCACCCACACCATCCAGCTGCCGGCCCGGGGGAGCCCGGTCACGGTTCCGGAGAACAGCCCTACGACGACGAGCAGCGCGGTCATGCCGAGCGAAAACACGAACAGGTACACGAATCCCAATACCCCGCTGCGCGTCGTTGCGACCCAGGTGAGCACCGCCGCAAAGGCCGGAGCGCCGCACGGCGCGGCGACGATCCCTGACGTCGCCCCGAGCAGGAAGACCGCCGGGTACGATCCCCCGCCGAGACCCGCCGCCCACCGCATCAAGCGCTGCGGCGCCGAGACCGGGATGACGTCGAACATGGCGAGCGCGAACACCAGCAGCACGTTCCCGATCGCGAATCGCGCCCACGGGCTCGCACTCACGGTTCCAAAAAGCGACCCCGAGAGCCCGGCGATGAGACCGAGGATCGCGTAGAACAGCGCGAGACCGGTGACGTAGGCGAGGGTGAGCCGCGCGGAGCGGGCGCGCGACGGCTGCCCGGCGCTCGCCCCGGAGAGGATCCCCGCGGTGATCGGGATCATCGGATAGATGCACGGCGTCAGACTGGTGACGAGTCCGGCGCCGAACAGCGTCACGAGAGCGAGCAGCGGGCGATGGGTCAGCGCGTCGGCGAGCCCGTCCACCATGCGCTACAGCGTCCACCCCGACCGGTAGGTCGGCCGCACGTACTCCTCCGGGATCCGCACGTTCGTCACCTGCCCCGTCTCCGGATTGATCTCCAGCGTCCGGCCCAGCCGCACCGCGAGACACCCGAGCAGCACCATCGAGGTCAGCCCCCCCGCGTGCCCGTCGAACGTCGAGCCGGCGGGCGCGCCGCCTTTGCAGGCGGCGATCCACTCCGGGTAAACGCCCGGCGAACGCGGGTACTTCTGCGCCGGGGGGTGGGCGACGATGTCGGCCTGTTTCGCGGGGTCGAGCACCTTGGGGTCGTCGCCGTACGTGCCGGCCACGAGCTTGCCGTCGGTGCCGATCCACAGCTGCCCGCCGCCGCGGTCGAACGGCCAAGGCGCGTCGTCCGCCACCTCCGGCGGTCGCGCGGGGTACAGGCTGCCGTCGCGCCACACCACCTTCACCTCGGGGCGGGTCCCCTTGGCTCGGAACGTGTACGTGATTCGCGAGCCCGCCGGCGCCGTCTCCTTGAAGAGCGGGGTCGACTCGGGCTCGATGCGGGTGGGAAGCCCGAGATCCAGTGCCCAGTACGCGGCATCCATGATGTGGCACGCCATGTCTCCCAGCGCGCCGGTGCCGAAGTCCCACCAGCCACGCCACTTGAACGGCGCGTAGGCGGGATGATACGGCCGCTCCGGGGCCGGCCCGAGCCAGAGGTTCCAGTCGAGGGTGGCCGGGACATAGTACTCCTCGAGCGGCCGCTCGATGGCCTGCGGCCAGATGGGGCGGTTCGTCCAGAAGTGCACCTCCCGCACCGTGCCGATCGCGCCAGCCTCCACCCACTCGCGGATCTGGCGCGTCCCCTCGCGCGCATGGCCCTGGTTCCCCATCTGAGTCATGAGCTTGGGGTGACCGCGGGCGTATTCCGCCAACACGCGGATCTCCCCCATGGTCCGCGCGAGGGGCTTCTGGATGTAGGTGTGCTTGCCTGCTTTCATGGCGAGCAGGCCGGCCGCCGTGTGCGAGTGATCGGGCGTGGAAACCGTGACCGCGTCGATGTTCTTCGACTCCTTGTCGAGCAGCTCGCGGTAGTCGCGAAAGCGCTTCGCCTTGGAGTAGCTCTGAAAGGCGTCCTCGGCGATGTTCCAGTCGACGTCGCACAGCGCGTAGATGTTCTCGCCCTCCATGCCCTTCACGTCGTTGCGGCCCATGCCGCCGACGCCGATGCAGGCGACGTTGAGCTTGTCGCTCGGCGCCCGGAATCCGCGCCCCAGGACGTGGCGCGGCACGATGGCGAATGCCACACCGGCGCCGACGTCGCCGACGAATTTCCGTCTCGAGATGCGCTTGCGGGACATGATGCGACGCTCCTCAATCGGCCGCCACGGGTTCGGGCGCGCGCGCGCCACCCGGGCGAAACAGCGCTGCGAAGAGGAGCAGGACGACCGCGGCGAACCCGGCGGGCAGCACCCAGAAGCTGGGCCAACGCTCGAGGGTCAGGCCGGCGGCGCCGCCGAGCAGCCGTTTGTACACGTTGCCGGCCACCTGGGCGCCGATGAGCATACCGATCCCGTAGGTCACCAGCACGAGGAATCCCTGCGCCTGGCTGCGCACCGCGGGTGTCGATTTCTTGTCCACGTAGATCTGGCCGGTCACGAAGAAGAAGTCGTAGCAGACCCCGTGGAGCAGGATCCCGATGATGATCAGCCAGAAGACCGCGTTGGGCGCCGCGATCGCAAACAGGGCGTAGCGCAGGACCCAGGCCGCCATGCCGGCCATCAGCATCCGCTTCACGCCCAGTCGCGCGAAAAAGAGCGGCATGAGCAGCATGAAGACGACCTCGGACATCTGTCCCAGCGACTGCGTCGCCGCGATCTTTTTGACGCCGGCTTCGCCCAGGAAGATCTGGGTGAAGTTGTAGTAGGCCGCCAGCGGGATGCACAGTAACAGCGAGGCGGCGATGAAGACGTAGAAGGCGCGGTCGCCGAGCTGCGCCAGCGCGTCGAGGCCGACGATACTGCGCAGGGAGACGCGTTGTCCCGCGCCCGGCGGTGGCGTATGCGGCAGCGTGAAGCTGTAGAGGCCGAGCAGCACGCTGGCCCCGGCCGCGGTGTAGAGCGGCAGCGCCGTCTGTTCCGGGATGGCCGCCATCAGGCCGCCCAAGACGAGGCTGATGAACAGCCCGGCGACGATCCAGCCGATGGTGCCGAACACGCGGATCAGAGGAAACTGCTGCTCCTGGGACTGGATATGGTGGAACGCGAGACTGTTCGCGAGGCCGAGGGTCGGCATGTAGCACAGGTTGTAGAACAACAGGAGCAGGATGAACACCGCGGGCGCGCCCGTGGCCCGGGGCACCGCAAACATCACCACACCGCCCAGCAGGTGGAGCATGCCCAGCACTTTCTCGGTGGCGAAGTAGCGATCGGCGACGAGCCCCAGGAAGAACGGCGCGACGATGGCCGCGATCGGGTTCACCGTGTAGGGCCAGTGCGTCAGCGTCTCCATCCCGTGGTGGGTCATGTACACCGCGATCGTCGTGTACCAGGCGCCCCAGATGAAGAACTGGAGGAACATCATCGCCGACAGCCTGGCTCGGACGCTCACGGCAGCACCCGGATCTTGATGTTGCGGTAGGCCACCCGGTCGCCGTGGTCCTGGAGACCGATGTAGCCGGTGGGGTTGCGCCCGAAGTGCGGGTGACCGGCGAACTTGCTCGCCTTGACCTTGGCGTTCCAGTCGGGGCTTCCCAGCTCGTACTCAACGACCTTCACGCCGTTCAGCCAGTGCTCGACGTGTTTCCCCTTGACGACGATGCGTACTTGGTTCCACGCGCCCGCCGGCTTCACGACTCCGGCCGGCGACGGGTACAGGTCGTACGCGGCGCCCGCCGACGTGAGACGCGACTTGCCGTCGACGTGCCCCGCGTCATCCAGCACCTGCATCTCGGGCGCGTTCCAGTAGATCGCGTCGTCGTCCTCGCTCCCCCGGTAGAAGATCCCGCTGTTCCCTCCGGGGGCCACGTTCCATTCGAGCGTCAGCTCGAAATTCCGAAACTTGGCCCGCGAGAGGATGTCGCCCCCGGAGGCGACCCGCGTCAGCGCGCCATCCACGACTTGCCAGCCGGGCGGCGCCGAGTCCTGCTTGAAGCCGCGCCAGCCGGCGGTGGTCTTGCCGTCGAACAACAACCGCCAGCCGGCGGAGCGCTCGGCGGCGGTCAGCGTGTTGAGCGGCGCAGGGCCGCTCGCCATACCGGCCTGTTGGGCGAGGCTCGGGCGCGGGGCAGTCATCAAGGCCGCCGCTGCGCACACCGCCAGTAGCTGAATGGGGGTCACGGGTTTCACGTTGCCTCCTCTCTAATCGGGAATGCCAGCCAGCTCCTTGATACGCGTCTGCACGGCGCGACGAGCGCGCTCGCTCTTGGTAATGACGAGGACGGCGTCGTCGCCCGCAATCGTCCCGATGATCTCCGTCCAACCGGCGGCATCGAGGGCCAGCCCGAGCGCCTGTGCGCCACCGGCGGGCGTCTTCACCACGAGCAACGGACCGACGCCATCGACCGAGACCAACACCGCAGGGAGCAGCTGCCCGAGATGCGGCCGGATGGCCGCCCCCGCCTCAGGCGGCGGCGCGTAGTGCGACCCGCCGTCCGGTGCCGCCACTTTGGCGAGGCCCAGCTCACGGATGTCGCGGGACAGCGTCGCCTGGGTGACATCGAACCCCTCGCCCTTGAGCAGCTCACGCAACTGCTCCTGACTCGCGACCGTCTCCGAGCGGACGATCTTCAGGATGGCCGCATGGCGTTGGGTTTTCATGGGGCCAGAATCTAGCCGTGAACTACGCGTCCGGCGACGACGGTGAAGAGGGCGCGAGCGGACGGGAGGGGCCGATAGGCGACGGTGAAGGGAAAGACCGCCAGATCCGCCTGCTTGCCGACCTGGAGGGAGCCGATCTCGTTCTCAAGGCCCAACGCGGTGGCGCCTTCGAGGGTGAGCACGCTCAACGCGTCTTCCCCGCTGAGGCCGACCGCCCGGGTTTCGGCGATGAGATCGAGGTCGCCCACGCTCACCACGGAGTCGGTGCCGACGCCGACCCGGAGACCCGCGGCGCGCACGGCCGGAAGCGGGGCCGCGCCATGGCCGTGAGCGCTGTTCGAGCGCGGGCAGTGGGCGATCGCGGCGCCGGCGTGCCGCAGCGCCTTCACGTCCTGCGCATCCACCTGGACGCAGTGGATGCAGAGCGTCTCCGACGAGAGCACACCGAGCCGCTCGAGATATTGTACGGGCGAGCAGTCCTGCCGTGCGACCGCGATGCCCCGGTCCCACAACGCCTCCGCGAACGGACCGAGGCCGTCGCGCACGAGCAGCGTTTCTTCGTGCGATTCGGCGATATGGACGGCGATGGGGAAGTGGTCGCGCCGCGCGAGGGCGGCCACCGCACGGTACAACGGCGCGCTCACCGTGTAGGGCGCGTGTGGCGAAATCCCCAGCGCCGCCAGCGACGTGACGAACGGCTCGAGCTGCGATAGCGCCTCCTCGAGCTGGGCGAGGCTCGCGTCGGCCTGGTGGGGGTCCGGTCCGAACACCTCGTGATACGCGATGCCGCGGCCCCCCAGCCGGGACAGGGCGGGCAGCACGGCGCCGCTCGAACCTGTGTCCGCGATGCACGTGATGCCTCGGGCCCAACCGTCGCGCACGCCCTGCTCCGCCGAGCGGGAGAACTCCTCCGGCGTCGTGGCGTCCTTGAGCGCGCGGAGGGTGCGAATCCACCGGGGGAACCCGCGCTCGGCGTTCCGCCCGGCGAGATGGGTGAGCTCGAGGTGGGTATGACAGTTGACGAGTCCCGGGACGATGGCGCCGTCGGGGAACTCAAGCTGCCGCGCGCCGTCGGGCGCGGGCACCGTCGCGGCGGGGCCCACCGCCGCGAGCTTCCCACGGTCGTCAACGAGAACGGCGCCGTCTGCGATGGGCGGCGCCGTCACGGGGTGCACGGAGCGGGCGCGGAGGCGGAGCACCCTCGCCGTTACGGCGAGACGCCGATGCCGAACGGCGCGTGCACGGGACAGGCTTGCGACGGCTCGGTGCCGGGATAGAACCAGTCCCAGTGCCGCACTTCCTGCGGACAGAAGGGTGTCGCGAGATAACCGTTCGACCAGTCCACCTCGCGCGTGATGAGCGAGTCGGGTCGCACCCAGTCGGGCGGCCTGGGCCGGCGGTCGTAGACGTCGCGCATGAACGCGGTCCACGCGGGCGCGACGATCTTTCCTCCGCCCGCGTTGTGCTCGAGGATGCGCTGCGGAATATCGTAGCCCACCCAAACGCCGGTGACGAGCTCAGGGGTATAGCCGATGAACCAAGCGTCGGTGTAGTCGTCGGTGGTGCCCGTCTTGCCGGCCGCGGGCAGCGTGAACCCGGCTTTCCAGACGGCCGTGAACGCCGTACCGCGCTGGATCACGTCCTTCATCATATCCACCATGAGCCAGGTATGCTCCGGATCCATGACCGGCTCGCGGCGAATCGCGGGCTGCCACAAGATGTTGCCCTGCCGATCTTCCACCCGCAGAATGCCGACCGGCTCGGCGCGCGTCCCGAGCGTGGCGAAGGCGGTGTAGGCCGCGATGATCTCCATCGGGCGTACGCTGCGTGCGCCGATATGGATCGACGGATAGGGCGGGAGCGCCGACGTAATCCCGTAGCGGCGCGCCTCGCCGATCACCGTCTGCTCGCCCAGCGCCATGCCGAGCTTGATCGTCGCGAGGTTGCGCGACAGGTACAGCCCCTCGCGCATGGGGATCAGACCGAGCGTCGTATCGTCGTCATCCTTGGGCTGCCACAGCGTCGAGTCGAGCTGGATCACCGGCGGGTTGAGCGGCGAG
>Ga0209235_1000476_pt1 | contig 20161 bp, 20 predicted proteins | sample GraSoi013_1_20cm_4_FD_185817 | JGI IMG/M metagenome (GOLD analysis project Ga0209235, IMG submission 185817) | Grasslands soil microbial communities from the Angelo Coastal Reserve, California, USA - Sample 09_25_2013_1_20cm (SPAdes) (version 2) | ecosystem: Environmental > Terrestrial > Soil >... | reverse complement strand
CCCCCACTTCCGTTCCCGCCGGCGCCACCAGGTCCACCCGCACCGCCGGGACAGCCCGGCTGTCCGTTCGTGCCGGCGACGCCGCCGGTCCCCTCGGCCCCCCGTGAGCCGCGCGAACCTCGAGCTTCAATGATGAGCCAATCCGCCGGCGGCACGGCGCGCGCATCGGCGAGCAAGTAATACGGTGGCGCGTCTTCGACCTCGATGCCGGCGACGAGCAGCCGATCGTAGAACGGCGACTGAAGGATTCCCAGCCGCACCGTCACCTGCGGACCGCTCGCACCCGCCCCGACTCCCCGAAAGCCGAAGGCGTGCTGGAGGCAGCTGTAGTCGGGGGCCACTACCGTCGAGGTCGTGATACTCGGCTTGGCCTTGAGTGACGCGGTGAGACGAAAGCCCGTCATCGCGGTGGCGAGCGGATCGCGCGCGGCGCTCCAGCCGCCAGCTTCGAGCGGCGTCGCTTCGTTGCTCCAGCGCTGCAGAAAGACGACGTGCAGCCGTGGCGGATGATCCTTGTCGTAGCGCGTCTCGAAGGGAACGAGTGAGCCGTCGTTCAACACCGCGGTGTATACCGCACTAAACGATTCGCCGGGGCAGGCCCGAGTGTTCGTCGACATCCGCAGCTCCCGGATCTGCTCCACCAACCCTGGATCGGGCGCAAATGAGGGGGGTGGCCGCTTCGGTCCGCAGGCCGCGGTGAGCACGATCCCAGCGAGCACGACCCGTCTCATGGCGTCTCCTCGCGCAGCAGGCGCGTCGTTTCGATATCGAAGATCCGCGTGCGAATCACTAGACCTCCCCGGCGTCCGTCCACTTCGCGCACGTAGACCAGTTTTCGATTCTCCAGCGGGCGGTAGATGATCCAGCTCCCCGCGGGTGCAAGCGACTCGATCCCGGAGCAGGGGCGCGATTTGGGTCTGGGCTGATGCCCGGGAGGAGTGCCGGGAATCCAGATGCGACATTCCCCCTCATCGGGAAGGTGTCCCGGTGGCACGCCGAGCGTCGCGGCCGTGCTAGGTCCTCGGTTCGCTTCGCTGCTGGAGGCGACGTCCGGGTTTGCGCCCAGGATGACGGTCCTCGTGGTGTGCGTACAGGCGGCGGTCGACAAGACGGCGAGAGCGGGTATGAGCACGCGGGTACGCACAGGCCCTCCTCCGAAAAGGTCGGACCAAATGTAGTATTTCACGTCATGCCGCGCGCGCGGGCGGTCGGGGCGGGGGCAGTAGTGGCTTGCACGCCACTTCGTGCGCCTGCGCGCCTCGATCGCGGCCCTCGGCGCGCCCGACGCTCCCGATGACCTCGTCGATCTCGTCCGCTTCGCGGTGGGCTCCGCGGACCGCGTCGTTCGTCTGCAGGTGACCGGTGGCCATGCCGAAATCGCGACGCGCGACCTCAACACTGAACGGGAAGTCGCCGTCGTCGCGTCCCCCGAGGTGCACGTTCCCTATCCCCACAAAACCACGCGCCGTGCGCAGTTCGGACGCGCGCTGGCGAACGCGCGGCGCGTGGGCGCGGGCGATGCGCTACTCCTCACGGCCGACGGCTATGTCGCCGAGGGGACGGCGTGGAATCTGTTCTGGTGGGAGAACGGTGCGCTGTGCACGCCGGCCGCGGACCTCGGGATCCTGTCGGGGATTGGCCGGCAGCGCATCATGGACCTGGCCGAGGTGACGGAAGTCCGGGTGCCCGTTGCCGCCCTCGCGGGCCGCAGTCTCTTCTTCGTCAACGCGGTGCGGGGCATCGTGGAAATCGCGGTCTTCGAAGGTGAGCCCGTGCGGCGCGATCGCAGAACGGGGGAGTTGTCCGCCGCGTTCTGGCCCGATTAGGTTACTTTGGCCCGTGGCATGGTGGCTGTAGCTCAATTGGTTAGAGCGCCGGACTGTGGCTCCGGAGGTTGCGGGTTCAATCCCCGTCAGCCACCCTGACTATCAGAGGTCCTCTGAGCGACAATCATCCCATAATCCGCGTGCAGCACCTCGTGCGGTCGTTTGGCAGCGTGACGGCCGTCAACGACGTCACCTTCGACGTGCGCCGGGGCGAGACGTTCGCGTTCCTCGGCCCAAACGGCGCCGGCAAGACCACGACGATCAAGATGCTGACCACGGTGCTTCGCCCGACGAGCGGCACGCTCGAGCTCGACGGTTTGAACCCGGTCACGCAATCCACCGATGTTCGGAAGCGCATCGGCGTCGTGTTTCAGGATCCGAGTCTCGATAGCGAGCTCACCGCCTGGGAGAATCTGGACATCCACGGCGTGTTGTATCATGTGCCGCGCCGCGTCCGCCGGGAGCGGGCGGAGGCGCTGCTCCAGTTGTTTGAGCTGTGGGAGCGGCGGAACGATCTCGTAAAGACCTTCTCCGGTGGTATGAAGCGGCGGCTCGAGATCGCGCGGGGGTTCCTGCACACGCCCACGGTCCTGTTCCTCGACGAACCGACACTTGGGCTCGATCCGCAGAGCCGCAATCAGATGTGGACCCACGTCAAGAATCTGAATGCGAGCGAGGGCGTGACGGTGTTCCTCACGACGCACTACATGGATGAGGCCGACCGCGTGGCCGACCGGATCGCGGTCATCGATCACGGCCGCATCGTCGCGACCGGCTCGTCGGCCGAGCTGAAGCAGCAGACCGGCGCCGACTCGCTCGAGGGCGCGTTCCTCAAGCTCACCGGGACCACGATTCGCGACGACAGCTCCAGCGCCGCGGACAGCATGCGTCAGTTCATGAAGGTGTGGAGGCGATAACCGAATGAGTGTGGTCTACATCCTGTGGCTGCGTGAGGTCAAGAAGTATCTGCGCTCGCGCGTCCAGATCGTTGCCTCGCTGGGCGCGCCGCTCATGTACCTCGGCGTGCTGGGCTTCGGCTTGGGCCCCGTGTTTCGGCGCGCGGGTGAGGGAAGCTACTTGCAGTTCATGGCTCCCGGCGTCATCGGGATGACCGTGCTCTTCACGGCGATGTTTTCCGGGATCGCGATGCTGTGGGACCGCCAATTCGGTTTTCTGAAGGAGACGCTGGTCGCGCCGGTGCCGCGCGTGCAGATCATGATGGGCCGCACGCTCGGCGGCGCGACCGTCGCGGTGCTGCAGGGGCTGCTGATCTTCGTCGTGACGCTGGTCGCGGGATTCCGGCCGGTGAGCGTCCTGTCCGTCGTCGTGGCGTTTCTGATTATCGCGTTGATCGCGATTGTCTTCGCCGCGCTCGCGACGGCGATCGGCTCGAGCCTGAAAGAAATGCAGGGCTTTCAGATGGTGATGAATTTCTTCGTGATGCCGTTGTGGTTCTTGTCGGGCGCGCTCTATCCCCTGCAGGGGCTTCCCGCGGCCCTGGCGGTGTTGACGCGGATCGACCCGCTGACGTACGGGGTCGACGGCGTCCGTGGCGTCATGCTCGGCACGTCACATTTCGGGGTCGCGCTGGACGTCGGCGTCCTGCTGGCCGTCGGTGCGCTGTTCGTGATTGCGGGCGCGTGGCGATTCTCGAAGATTGAGGTCTAGGTTAGATTTGGTCATTGACTGCCTCGGCCTCTCAGCCTCTCGGCGTCTAGGCGTCTAGTCTTTAGGTCCGTAGCTCAATTGGTAGAGCACCGGTCTCCAAAACCGGGGGTTGCAGGTTCGATTCCTGCCGGGCCTGTTTGAGCACCGCACGCGAGGACCTGGTCCGTGCGATCAGCGCGGCCCGAGACCAGGCGAAAAAGCTGCTCACGGCATTGGAGCAGCAGCACCACCCGGAGACGAGCCGGTCGAGCTCGCTCTACCTGGCGCTCGTCTCGATCCGCAAGCGCCTCACGAAGGATGAGCAGTCACCGAGCGCTGTGGTCGCCGAGCTCGAGCAGCTCGTGACGCTGTGTGAGGGGAAGCTCGCGCGGATCAAACCCGACCTCGAGGACGCGTTAAAGATCGCCCGCGGAGCCTGAGCTACCGCAGCGCCCACGTCAGCCCACTGTAAGCCTGCACGCCCCAATCTTGCTGCGGATTCACGAGCTTGAACACGGGACCAAGGAACTGGAGCTCGGCGTACGGACGCAGGCGTCCAATGGGAAGCTCGAGGCCGGTGATCAAAAGGTCGTAGCCTCTTCCTTCGTGTCCCCAGTTGATGCCGGCAAACCCCACTCCCAGATAAAGCGGAGAAGAGCCCTCGCGCGCGCCGAAAGGCCGGTAGCGCAACGCTGCGCTTAACTCCCACTCCGGTCCATCCAGGAAGCGACTGACCACAGGATAGACGGCGAGACGTGGTCCGATCGGGATTACGAGCTGCCCACCGACGCGGTACATGTCGAATGGACCGTTCATCATGTTGCCCGCGACGTGTGTGCCGATGCGGAGGGGTGCGCGGGTCTGCTGGCCGAGTGCGGGCAGGCTTGCCCATGAGCCGAGCATCGCGACGATGATCAACGGCCTCATAGTGGACCTCGAAGAGCGTGGAAGGGGTCCGCAAATTGATACACCCCGCCCGAGAAGGTTCTAGGATCTCAACCGATCGTAGCCTCCGTCTGGCCGCAGCGCCCAAGCCTCGGTCGTCATCAGCTCCCCTGTCAGCACTTTGTCCAGGCGCTGGCGCGCCGCCGGGTCGAATACCGGCGCCATGACCTCGATCCGGCGTCGCAGATTGCGCGGCCGCCAGTCGGCAGACCCGATGTAGTACTCCTCCTCACCGGCGTTCGCGAAATGGTAAATCCGGCCGTGCTCGAGGAAGCGACCCAGGATGCTCACGACGCGGATTCGCTCGGACAGTCCCGGCACCCCGGGTCGCAACGTACAGATGCCGCGGACGACGAGGTCCACGTCCACCCCGGCCTGCGACGCCCGATACAGCGACTGGATGACTGTCGAGTCGGAGAGTGCGTTGAGCTTGGCGCGAATGCGCGCCGACCGGCCGGCGCGCGCATGCGCCGCTTCGCGGTCGATCATCGCCAACACACGGTCGAGCAGATCGATCGGAGCCGCGAGGAGGTGCCGGAGGTGGACCTGCGGGGCATGACTCGACCCGGTGAGCTCGTTGAAGAGGGCGTGCACGTCCGCGGTGATGCGCGGATCGGCGGTGAACAACCCAAAATCGGTGTAGACGCGCGCGGTATTGGCGTTGTAATTCCCGCTTCCGACGTGCGCGTAGCGATGGACCCGACCGCTCGCGAGCTGCCGCACGACCAGCGCCATCTTGGCGTGCGTCTTCAGGCTGACGAGACCCGTGACGACGTGAATGCCGTCGCGCTCGAGACTGCGTGCCCAGGTGATGTTGCGCGCTTCGTCGAACCGCGCTTTGAGCTCGACGAGAACCGAGACGTCCTTGCCGGCGACTGCCGCGTGCCGCAGCGCGTCGCCGATCGCCGACGGACCGCCGGGCCGGTACAGCGTGAGCTTGATCGCCTGAACCTCAGGATCCTCCGCGGCCTCCGCTATGAACCGCTCGAAGCTGTCCGGGAAGGAGTCGCGCGGATGATAGACGAGCACGTCATGCTCGTCGATCTGCTCGGCCACCGTGCGTTGCGCCTCGAAGGGCGGCGCACTCGGCGCGAGCGGCGGATAGTCGGGGAATGAATCCGCGGCGGCGATGTCGCTCAGGCCGCCGAGATCCACGATGCCGTCGGAGACGTAGACATCGGCGGCGGTCAAGGTACTCTCGCGCTCGCTCTCTTCGAATCGCAGCTCACGCTGGAGGAGATCCTGGAGTGCCGGCGGGGTGCCCGACTCGAGCTCTTCTTCGATCGCCTGCAGGAAGTTGGCCGTCGATGTCTCGTCCAGCTGCAGGTCGCCACTGCGGGTGAGTCGAAACGCGTGGGCACCGGCGATGACCCTGCCGGGATAGAGCAAGTCGAGATTGGCTCGCACCAGATCTTCCGTCGCGAGCCAGCCGCCCCCCCCCCCGGCGCGGGCGATGAATCGCGGCGCATCCTGCGGCAGCTCGACAATGGCGTAGTGTACGGGGGCGCCGGCGCGTTCGCGGAGCGCAAGCAGCAGGGCGATGCGCCGATCGCCGATCAGCGGGAATGGGTGACCCGGCGCGCGGGTGAGCGCCTTGGGACTGACAAAGGGAAGGATCTCGTCGGCGCATTTGGTGCGCAGCACCGCTCGCTCGCCTTCGGCGAGCTCGTCCCAGCGCGCGAGCGGCAGCCCGGCCGCCAGGGACCGAAAGGTCTGATACTGCCGTGCCAGCAGCGGGCGCAGCCGGACGCCAAACGCGTCGAGGGTCTCTTGGTGCGTGAGGCCGCCGCCGTCGGCAGATGACAGGTTGCGGCCGGCCGCGACGAGCTGTTTGAGCGCGCCGATCTGCGTCATCACGAACTGGTCGAGGTTCGTCGAGAAAATGCTCAGAAACCGCAGGCGGGCCGCGAGCGGCGTCCGCGCATCCTCGGCGAGCTCCAGGACCCGCGCGTCGAACTCGAGCCACGACAGCTCGGGGTTGAGAAATTGCTCGGGCGACGCGCGGGCGGGATCCTTCGCCTCTTGCCGTGGCGCCGCGACGCGGAGCTCCGTCAACGTCACGCGACTCGCGCGCGCGATCGCGTCCGCGTCCGGCGATGCGTCGTCACTCGCCTGGCCAAATGATGCCCCCGACCATTCGGGGACCAGGGGTGAACGTGCCGCTACCGTGAGGGCCGCCAGCGTTCCCGGATCGCGGAGCAACGGCGAGCCGACGCGCGCGACCAGATCAGCCGGCGCGAACCACTGCAGCGTCTCGCCGTTGCCGGAGTGGCGGTGCAGCCGGCGCGCCGTCCAGACCTCGAGCGGCACGCGGTCGCCCGAGCGCGGCACGACGCCGAGCAGCCGCAGCTGGCCTTCACCGCTGCCGACCAGCTGTCGCAGCGCGGCGCGACAGGCTTCCTCGCCGCTGCCCTTGTACACGGGCAGACGCAGCTCCGCACCGGCGCGACAGAGTCCGACGCGGCCGTGCTCCACCGCGACGAGCGCGACCTCACGTTCACCGCGCAGCTCGCGGCCGATTCCCTCCGCTTCGATGACATCCAGGGCCGTGATGGCGCGATGCAGCGCGTCACTGCCGGAGGGCCGCAGCGCAAACGCGGCTTCGAGGGCGCGCGCGATACGCCCGGCGGCCGGGTGACCCCAGCGGCGGGCGCGTACGCTCGCCTCACACAGCGTCGCCGTAATCTCCGACCGGCTGAGCGAGATCAGGTCGGTCACCAGGTCACAGACCGGCAGCAGGGCCACGGGAATACGGAACGTGCGGCACGCGCGCTCGACGTGGCGCTCGATCCAGGGTGCGAGTTTCGCTGGATCGATCAGGGCGCGCAGTCGCAGGGCGGCCTCGGACGTTCCAGAGAGTGCCGCCATGTCGTCCACGTTCCGGATGCGCTCGTCGATCCGCGGGCCGTCAGGTTGCCAGAGCGTCAGCCGGCGATCGCCCGCCGCCGTGAAGCGCAGCCGGCACCGGGCGCCTCGCTGGCGCAGCTCACCGGCACTGGTGTCGAAGTACACATCGCGGAAGTGGGTCGCGCGAAGTCGGCCGGGAGCCAAAGAAGTTGGGCGCGGCGGATCGGCGAGCAAACGCCGGAGTGTTGCCGCGTCCGGCGCATCCCAACGGAGGATCATTACCTGAGCTGAAGCGACCGGCAATTGCGCACGAATTCCCGACGCACCGCGCCGGGGTTCTCGAGGACTTTGAAGAAGTCATCGAAATACTCGAGCACGTTGCGGACGTCACCTTCGGGAAGATCGGGGACCGCGCGGACATTGGCGTAGATCGAGTCCTTGGCTGCTCGAAACCGCGCGAGGGCGCCTTGCAACACGCTGTCGGGTTGACAGAAGCCCCGATACCACCGCTCGCGCACCGTCTTGACGGGGACCTGGGGCGGCGGGGTCGCATAGGGCGCGTTTACCGCGCCCGAGAAGTCGAAGTCGTAGGGCACACCGAGCAGCGGCCGCGGATCGGCGGTCTTCTGAAAGACCGCGATGTTGTGCCGGCCCCAGACCGACCAGTCGTTGTTCCCGATCAGGTATTGGAATACGGCGACGAGCGTCATGTACGACGGCTCGATCACCGGATCGTAAACGTTGTTTGCGCGGACGGGTGTGCTCGCGATGCGGTCGGCCAACGCGGTGTCCGATTCGATCAGGAACCCGTAGCGGGTGATCGTGTCATGGCGCGCGGAGTCTATGTAGGTGACGTGGGCGAGCCGCACGCGGAAACTGGTATCGGTCACGGCATTGAGGACGCGATACAAAGCGTACTCGCGGAGCAGGTTGCGCTCGGAGAGCCGGTCTTTCTGACAATGCGTGACCAGTTTGAGCCTGTCCTCACCCGCGAATGGGGTGCCGTCGACCTTGTGGGACGGCAAGTCGAGGCGGATGGGCGGAAAGCCGCAGGTCTTGAGGCGGAAGATGCCGCGCGTGCGCAGCTTGACGGCGATACTGCCGGTGTCGCTCCCGGTGCCGTAGCGGAGGGTGCCAGGGTGCTCCTTGCGCTCCTTCCCGCGATCGCCCCGCAACGCGTGGAGGTCGGTCTCCAGCGTCAGGGTCACCGGCTCATGTTCGAGGAAGAGATGCGACGCGGTCGTTTGCGCGCTGGCGCCGGCACAGAATAAAGGAAGCAGAAAGAGGCTCAGCCTCATGGGGCCGAAGCTACGTGGATACGCGGTTTCGGCCAGCCTCCTTCGCCCGGTACAGGGCTTTGTCAGCGGCCTGCACGACCTGATCGGGCGAAGTATCGCGATGATTCCGCTCCGCCACACCGATGCTCACGGTGATCGTGATGGCCTGGCGACTCTTGCGGCCCTTGTCGGCCTTCGGCTTTGGGACGCGTGGCCGGAACCTGCGCCGCATTGTGAACCGGCTCGTTTCGACCGTCTCGCGCAGCTCTTCGAGATGCGGCAGGCATTCCTCCTGACCTTTACCCGGGAATACCAGCGCGAATTCCTCGCCGCCGTACCGATAGGCCGTTCCGCCGCCCGGGGCCTGCGCCAGCCGCGCCGCGACGAGTCTGAGGACGTGGTCGCCCGCGTCGTGACCGTACGTATCGTTGAAGCGCTTGAAGTGATCGACGTCGACCATGGCGACGGTGAACTGGCCACTCAGGCGCGGCAGGGCTTCATTCAGCGCGCGGCGGCCCGGCAGCTCCGTCAGGCTGTCGCGATACGCCATGAGGTACGACGCCTCGATCACGGCGATGACGAGGATCAACCCCGCGGTCGCGAGCCAGATTTGCTGGCCCGGTCCCGCCGCGCGCCAGGACAGCGCGGCGAAGACGGCAATCAGCGCGTAGAAGTAGCCCCGGACGGGGGACTGAGGCTCGCGCAGCCACGCCATCACGAGGAGCACGGCGATCGCGATGAACGCGATGATCGACGGCTGCTGCATCGGCGTCCAGGACGTGAGCCGCGCGGGCAGGACGTGTGTGGTAAGGAGTTTGAGCGCCTTGTCGGGGAACGCCCGCGCAATAAAGACGACGAGGAGGACCTGCACGCCCAGCAGCACCCAGCGCAGCAGCCCGGCCGGCGTCAGGGTGCCGCGCTCGGGCAGCAGGGCGACGAGCGCGAGGTTGATCGGCAGCAGGAACGTCATCGCGTGAAACAGCAGACGGTCGCGCGGCGTGTCGAGGCCGCTCAAGACGAGGTATTCCGTGAGCGCGAGCAGCGCGGTCGCGAAGACCAGTCGCGAGCGATTGAAGCGCCAGCCGAGCAGCAGCGCGGCGGCGACGACGGTGAAGGGGAAGACTGTGGCGAGGCCTCGCGCCGTGCCCCGCAGCGCCGGCTGCGTCACCAGCAACGCTGCGGCGACGAGAATCAGAACTTCGGGGACGAGCTTGGAGAAAATGCGTTTCATCGGGCCAGTAACGGTACGTATCAGAAGCGGAAGGTCAACCTCGGAATCGTCTGGGTTGACCCGATCCGCGCGGAGTGGCGATATTCACCGCGCGCACGCCGAGGCGGTATCGTCTAGGGGACTAGGACGGAGCCCTCTCAAGGCTCAAACACGGGTTCGAATCCCGTTACCGCTACTCCTGCCGCCCCCATCGTCTAACGGTTAGGACACCACTCTTTCAAGGTGGGAACAGGAGTTCGATTCTCCTTGGGGGCATTCCAACGGGAGCGGGGAGCAGGGAGCAGGGAGCAGGGAGCTGTAACTACAAACTACTCGTCCGACTGATACTCCCGCTGCACCACGCAGTTACCGCCGGAATTCTTCGCCGCATACAGGGCATGGTCGGCCACCAGCATCAGCTGCGCTGCCGAGACCTCCATCGCGTCCCGGGCCAGCTCGACCAGCCCGCCGCTGACGGTGACCATCGTCGACGCGTTTTCGACCAGGTTCCGGCGGATTCTGGTTGCGACGATGAGGCCCGCGACGGCGTCGGTGTCCGGCAGGATGATCGCGAATTCATCGCCGCCCAGGCGGGCCGCGATGTCGGTGCCGCGCAGGCTCTTCTGAATCGCCGCGGCGACGCGGCCCAGGGCCTGGTCGCCCGCGTGATGGCCCCACCGGTCGTTCATGAGCTTCAGGCGATCGACGTCGACGAGCAAGAGTGAGAGCGGCACGGCATAGCGGCGGCAGCGCGCGATCTCGCGGGTCATCGTCGCGTCGAAGTGATAGCGGTTGAAGAGCCCGGTGAGCGGATCCGTGATCGAGCGGTGCTCGAGCAGCTCGAGCGCCTCGTGCTCCACGATGGTCGGGGCGACGAGATCGCCGCTGATATTGAGCATGTAATCGACCGCGGCGACGACCGCGCCCACGTTGCGGCCCAGTCGCGTGCCCAACTCGCGGCGATGCGCTTCGATCGCCGCGGCGCGCTCGGCGGCCTCGCTCTCGCTTAGCCGGGCGTGCGGAAAGACCTGCTGCAGCGGCAGCGTAGCCGCCTCCTCCACGACGCCTTCGCGGCGATCGATCCCCGAGCGGCGGTCCATCCCGCTGCGACGCTCGTCCACGGGCGGAAGATTACCAGCCGATGGCATAGTTCGAGAGCTTGTGGGGCTGGAATGTCATGCAGTCTCCAGCAACTCGTCGAGCTTGTCGATCTCGGCGCGCGCCGAAAGCCGCTGGAACGAGGACCGGGCGCGCTGCGCCGCCGCCTTGCCGGAGGACATGTCCCCACTCTCGATCAGCAGCAGCGCGAGATCGCGCTCCGCCATCGCGAGGAGCAGGGGACGGCCGTGCTCGGTCGCGCGCTCGATGACTGCGCGCAGCAACGTCTCGGCCTCGCCGCGGCCGCCATTCAGCGCCAGCGCACCGGCCTTGATGCGGAGGTCTTCGGCTTCGCGCACCGGATCCTTGAGCTCGCGGTGGGTCGCGATCGCGCGCTCGATGGCCGCCATCGCGAGGTCCCGTTCACCGCGGGCCACGTGAATTTCGGCGAGGCCGGCCACGGCCTGGGCCGTGAGCTGCTGGTCGCCGAGACGCTGCGCCTCTTCGATCGCGACCTGCGCGATCTCGAGCGCGCGGTCCAGCCGGCCCTCCGCCCGGCACACGATGCCGAGGTTGTGGCGGGATTCGGCGACGCCGCGGGCGAAGCGCGCCTGCTCGTACGCGGCGATCGCGCGCGTGTACGCGATGACGGCCCGCTTATAGTCGCCCTGCATGTTGGCGATGACACCGAGGTTATTGGCGCACCGGCCGACGGTGGCCATGTCGCTGTCGTCGGTCGCCTCTTCCTGGGCGCGCGTGAAGAAGTAGGTGGCCTCGTCGATGCCGCCGCGCTCCAGCGCGATGGCACCGCAGACGTTCAGGGCCCGCACTTCCATCATCCGGTCCTTGAGCGAGCGGGCGCGCAGCTGCGCGACCATCGCCCACTGTTGGCCCACCTCGAGACGGCCGAGGCGACTGTGCGCGATCCCGAGGAGCAGCGTGAGCAACGCCGACTCCTCGAGCTCGTCCTTGGAGCGCTGCTCGAGATAGGTGAGCAGCTCGGCATAGCGGCCGGCGTCGGCGAACTGCTGCGCCAGGTGAATCGGCGCGAGCGAGCCCCGCAGCTCGGTGGCGAACGCCTCATCCCAGCCCTGGTCGGCGAGCTTCCGGATTTCGCTCTCGGCGCCCATGCGGGCGAAGATGCCCTTGGCGGACTGCGCCGCGGCCTGCGCTTCGCCGGTGCGGTCCGTGCGGTGCAACAGCAGCGCGAGATCGCGGGTCGCTTCGCCCTGCAGGAGGAGCCGCGCGTGCAGCTCGGCGCGCCCGATGACCTCGCGCAACGCCTTTTCGGCACGGGCCAGGTGATTCTCCACGGCCAGCACCAGCGCCTGAATCCGCAGGTCTTCCGCTTCGGCCACGGGGTCGGGCATCTGGGTGCGGATGACCCGGATCCGGTCGAGATCGCGGCGGGCCAGCTCCGGCTCGCTGCGCACGGCGCGGATTTCCGCGCGGCCGCGCAGCGTCATGGCATAGAGGGTCTCGTCGCGCGTCGCCTCCGCACCCGCGACGGCCTGATCGGCCGTGGCCAGCGCCTTGTCGAGCGCGCCCTGCTCGCGATACGCGTTCGCCAGGTTGTGATGGCAGTCGGCGACGCCGCTCTGCAGGCCGGCGCGGTGGAACGCGGCGGCGGCAATCTCCCACGAGGAGATGGCTTCAGCGTGACGGCCGCGGAGATGGCTGATGATCCCGAGGTTGTTCGACGCCCGGCCGGTCGTGGCATGGTCGCCGTCGCGGCTCGCCGCCATCAAGGCCTGGGTGCAGAAATCGGCCGCTTCAGTGAGGTTGCCGCTGACGAGGGCGATCGCGCCGCGCGCGTTGAGCGCATGCCGTTCGACCCCGTGCTCGCGGAGCTGGCGCGCCCGGTTCAGCGCGCGATCGATCCACTCGAGGCCCTGTTCGTGCCGGCCGAGACGCGCCTGGGCGATGCCGTACAGCAACGCGAGGGTCGGATCCTCGAGCTCGCTCTGGTCGCGCGTGCCCAGGAACTCTACGACCGCGGCATGGTGGCCGGCGGCCGCGAGTGCGCGGGCTTTTGCGACGACCGGAGACGCCTCGAGGAGGCGCTGGTCGCGGGCTTGGTCTTTGGACATTGGCTTGCTATCCCCCGCTTACCAGTTAACCGCCCACTCCGCCAACTCTTCCGCGACCGCGTATTCCGAGAAATGCGGCAGCCCATACATGAACGACTTCTCGTCGAGCGACTGGTTCGCCGAGAGGTGCGTCCACGGTTCGCTTGCGTCGGCGCGGTACCACAGCCCGAGCAACTGCGCTTCGATTTTGCTGTCGGTGCTGTCCACCACACCGTCGCCGTTCAGGTCGCCGCCCGCGCCGCCATACCAGATCTTCAGCTGGGCGGGCTCGCCGAATTGCAAGCCGTGCGGCTCGAGCGAGACGCCGATATTGCTGGTGTCGACGAGGACAGTAACGAAGACCGAGTCGCCCACGGCCAGCTCGCCGACGCCGGGAACGAACTGCGGGTCGGTCGTCGTGAGCGTCAGGAACGGATGGACTGCGCTATCGATGCTGCTCTTGTAATTGATCTGTACCGACCGCGACTCACCGCGAACCGCCCAGAACGAGACGACATTCTGATCGAGGCTCAGGGGAGGTGTCAGCGCCATCGCGCCGGAGCGGCCGTGGGGAGTCGACGTTCTCGCAGTGAACTGAGGAGCGGGATCTGCCCAGCGCAGGAACTGCGGAGCCGCGGGAGCTTTCACCGCTGTGGGTTGGTCCGCGCAGCGCGCTACGGAGAGCGCGAGAGCGAGCACCATGAGGGAGCGGCGGACGAACATGGAAGTCTCCAAGGGCTTGGGCGCTTGACTGCGTTCGGGTTCGTAGGCACTATTGGACAGAATCGGGACCTCAGCTCCCCGTATACGACACCGAAAGTAGGCATATCTTGTCCCCTGTCAAGCCCGAAACTGGCCCGAAACGGGTTCCCGTAGCCGATCGCCTCGCCCTCCTCTTGGACGTGTTCAGCCCGTGGGACGGTATCTCTCTGAGCTATCGACAGTTTGCCGCCGCGCTCGGCGGAGCTGTAACTGAAGCGGCTATAAAGAAATGGCCGCATCGCGAGAAGTTTCCGGCCGATGTCGCGCGGCTGATCGTGACCAAGGCGAAGGAGCTTGGCATTCCTGATGTTACGCTCGAGTGGGTACTATGGGGGGATGGTTCAGGTCCCCAAAAGGGGACCAAAAAGGTTCCACAACAGGCACAGCAGCACGAACATCAGGAGTTAGCGATGAGCATTGCCGAGGCGCTCCGGACCGATTTGGCCCACAACGAGTTCGGCCAGTGGTCGTCGGTCGAGGTGCAACGAACCGTGATCTGGTCGCTGAAGGATCTCGCGCGCCGGCTCTGGGTGCTGCGCTTCCCGATGAGTGAGACGTTCAAGCTGACGGATGAATGGGGGACCCGAATCGGTTTGCCGAGTCGTTCCCTTGCTTCGGCTCCGGGGCCTGACGATTTTTCGGCCGTTCCTCCAGCCACCCCTCAGGGCCGATAGCTCAACTGGCAGAGCAACTGACTCTTAATCAGTAGGTTCTCGGTTCGATTCCGAGTCGGCCCATTTAGCGGCGCGTGAGACTCGCGCCGACTTGAAAGAAGCTGACGGTCGCGCTGCTCGCGGCCTCGCCCCCGTTGAACTTCACGTCACCGCCAAACACGCCCACCGAATAATGGACAAAGGGCGCGAGGGCCCAGGCTCGGCCCACCCGGTACTCGTAGCCGACACCCATCTGCGGTCCGATCCCCGATGAGGTGACCACGTCGGTGCCATCGCTGGCCCGATGCATCACGAGCGCGGCGCCGCCGCGCAGATACAGTCGCCGCCGCAGGTTCGGATACCAGTAGGCGGTGGCCCCGATCGACATGAGCGTCTGCGTGACGCCGTTGTGGCGCTCGCGCCAGGCGGCGAATTCTCCGCCGATGCGCAGGGACCGGCTCGTCCTGCCGCCGAGCCCGACGAAGGCGGACCCACCGGTGCGCCGGCTGCCGGCGCAGATCGAGCATGTCACGCGCGCCCACCCCGGTGCGAGACCCAGGCTGTACCAGAATCCCGAATTCTCGCGCCGTTGCGCAGCCAGCTGCCCCGAGGCACCGAGCGCGAAGGCCACCAGGATGATCGCGGGTGTTCGCATCTCGCCACTATAACTCAATTGGCATGGCCCATTTGGGAGTGACAGCGGTCACCGCTACTGTCGGGAGAGTGAGGCGATTCTGTCGCCGGAGGGGAAGCTTGTGAACCGCGCATTGCTGGTGCTCAGTCTCGTGGTCGCTGCCTGCCACGACGGGCCGGCGGCGCCCGACTACGGGCCTGCCACCGGCAACGCCGCGTCTTTCGGTATCTGGGCCCCCAGCACGCGCGACGACTGCACGCAGGCGCAGCACGACGCCTACTCCGTCGTTGGCCCCGATCACAAACGCTATCCGACGTGGCACCCGCCGATGGATCCGGTGACCGGTTGTTCGTTCGGTCACGACCACGGCCGGGATCCCAGGGGTTCGGCCCTCTACCGCGAGGTGGGGGATATCCCGTTCGGCTATGCGAACGAGCAGCTCGATGTCTACGACCCCCTCACCACACGTCACGAGGACCACTTCGGGCACAAGATCGAGTGGGAAAACGACATCCCGATGCACTTCGGCAGCAACGCGGCGGACGCGTTATTCGATGTGCGCTGTGACGTTCTTGTGAAGCTGCATCAGGGCACGCACTCGAAAGACGCGTTCACCAATAACCTGCACGAGCTGGTCTATCACATCCGCTGCCGCGATGGCACCGAGATGCACATCACGATGCTGGCGGCGATCGGGACGCCCGGCCAATTCGAGCGGAGCTGCGACGGCACGACGGTCGTGGTCGGACCCGCGACGCCCGCGAACTCGCCCGATGGCGGCGGCGTGCGGATCATTGCTGATCGCACGTGCGTCGATCGCAATATCCTCGTGCCGGCGGGGCAATTCTCGAACTTCGGCACGCTCCATGAGAGCTGGCAGACGTCCAACGCGATTCGCCGTGCGGATGGCCACACCCTCGCGTTCTTCAATCCCTACTTCCAGGTCAGACTCCCGAGCCGGTTCTACGATCCCGCAATGACCGGCATCGTGGGACGGCCGATCGATGTTTGCTACGAAGTCACGCCGGCGGGCAATGCGGCCCGTGGCGGTGCCTGCGCGGCGTCAACGAGCAACGGGACGATCCTCGGCATTACGTTCGACGATCCGCGCTCGCTGTTCGACGGAGCGGATCGCGTGGTCGACATCAACTCCAATTTCATCGACAACGCCGGCGGGCCCGATGTGTGGTACACCGACCCCTTCGGCAAGCACGGCCAGACGCAGCCGTTTGCGGGATCGATTCGTCAGTTTGTCGCCCGAATCAACAATGACCGTGGGGGGTTGGAGCTGGCGGGTCCGGGCATCGGTGGGGATCGAGACTACGGCGGGCCGAGGGTTCACGCTCCTAACTAGCTATTTTTTTCGCGACACCGTCCCTATCGCATTAATCAAGTCACCCAACTCGTATGGCTTCATCACCGACGGCTGTCCGCAGTTCTCCAGAAACGACCGCGTTTCGTCGCGCGCCTGATCGCCCGTCACGAAGACAAACCGCTTGGCGACGAGCGGCCGGCTATTGACGAGCTGCTCGTACATGGCGCGGCCGCCGAGTCGGGGCATCTGCAAGTCCGTCACGATGGCGTCGAACGTGGTGTCGCGGTCGCCCAGGCGCTCCATCGCTTCGAGACCATTCTCGACCGCCACGATCTGATGACCCTCACGCTCGAGCAGCAGGACCATTGCTTGCCGGTTCACGGCGTCGTCGTCGACGACGAGGATTCGCATGCGCGGCAAATTCTCGGCGGGCGCGGCGTGAGTCGGCTGCGCCCCCAGGAGGCTCCGGGGCAGCGTGACGACGACCTCGGCGCCGCTGCCGCCGCCGCGCGGGCGAAGCCGTAGGCTGCCGCCGGCCGACTGCGCCAGGGCACGCGCGAGCGCGAACTCCACCTCCCCGCCACCGCCTGACTGGGTGAACCGAAACGGCGACGTGAGCCGCTGCTCCGCTTCGACGGCCAGCGGCGTGCCCGAGTCCCACAGCGACACCACCACGGACGGCCCGGTCGCGATGGCCTCCAGCCGCAGCTCGCGCGGCGGCTGCGAGGCGCGCAGGCGCCGCAGCGAGAAGTCGAGCAGCTTCGTGAGCATCTCCGTGAGCTGTGCCATGGGGCAGGAGACCATCGGCAAGTCGTTCGGAACCGACCGCACTACCTTCGCGCCGAGCTCGCGGAAGGTCGACTCCCGCTCCGCCAGCACGCCGTTGATCACCACCGCCGCATCGCACGGCTCGGCGGCGCCGGCCGGATGCGCGGCGAGCTCGAGGAAATGGCTCGTGATTTCAGCCGCGCGACGCACCTCGCCGTGCAACAACACGAGCGCGCGTGCGCGCTCGGGGTCGAGCGGGCTGCCGTGCAACAAGTCTGCGAGAGCGCCGATTGCGGCCAGCCGGTTGTTCAGCGCATTGAGGACGTTGGCCGAGCCTTCGTCGAGAACGACGTGCTTGACTGGTGAAGCCGTCGTGGAGGTTTTGGAGGTTGGTGGAGGTTGTGACGGGGGCGCTGGACGCGCCTTCGGTACCGGCACCTGTCTCTGACGACCGAGCAAGTAGCCGAGCAGTGCGCCCACGGCGGCGCCAAACCCGAATGCGACCCATAGTTCCATGCCGAAAAGCTATGCGCCGCGCGAGTTTGCGCGAGCAGCATCCCCGCGACGAGCCTGTACTTCATCCCAAAACCTCTCTATTTTTTCTGCGCCGGCCCTGGTGGTGAAACTGGTAGACACGCTGTCTTGAGGGGGCAGTGCCGCAAGGCGTCTCGGTTCGAATCCGAGCCAGGGCATTCTAGGTCTCCGCCCGGCGGCGCCAGCGCCGGGCAAGCTCTACCGCTGAGACGCACGCGAACAGCCAGATTGCGCCGGCGGCGTAACCCCCCACCACATCACTGAAATAATGGACGCCGAGATAGAGGCGGCTCACGCCGATCGCCACAATCACAACGGCGGCACCTGCGACGATCCAGAGCCGTGTCCGGTGGTTGCAAGTCGCCAGCAGGCACAGGACGTAGGCGAGCATGCCGTAACCAACCAGTGATCCCATGGCGTGCCCGCTGGGGAAGCTCCAGGTGGCCTGGGGCATCAGGGCGGCGGCGTAGCTCGGCCGAGGACGATGGATGACCAGCTTAAGCCAGTAATCGATGAGAGCGGCGCCGCTGAACGCCGCCACCCACCCGCCGAGCACGATCCATTCGCGGCGCCAGGCGAGAACGAACACACCTCCGAGCGCGACCATGGTCATCGTGAGCGGCGAGGCGACGCTGCTGATCATCGTGAAGATTGCTACGCCCGCCGGTGTGGTGCGCTGATGCAGCGCCTCGAGCACCCGGTCATCGAAACGCGTTAGAGATTCGTGGTTGACGACGTCCTCGGTGATCACGCCGAGCAAACTCGCTGCGACGATGCAAATCGCGATGCCGATGCGGACCCTGCGGACGGTGGGGCTAGCCAAAGCGCTTTGCAGTGCGCTCCAGAGCCTTGCGGGTCTCCTCTTCGCGATTTCGGGGCGGAGCCTTCGTAGTGAGCGAACTGATCAAGCGGTGAGCGATCGCCGTGACGTCGTCCACGGCGGCATTGAACACCGCCTCGTTGGCGTGCGAGGGATTGGTGGAGCCGCTCAGCTTGCGGACGAACTGCAACGCGGACGCGCGAATTTCGTCATCGGTTGCGGGCGGCTGGAAGTTGGCCAGGGTTTTGATGTTCCGGCACATGACGGTTCCTCTGGGATTGCAAGGGTCGTGCCCGAGTCTACCCCCTAAGTAGGCCTACCACAATGGGATTAGCGCGTGTCGATTTCTCGCAGGCTCGTTCGACGCCTAGGTGGAGTAGCACACACCTGAACCCCATAAAAGCGAGACGGGCAATGCGATTCATCGTGATGGTGAAGGCCAACAAGGACTCTGAGGCCGGCGTCCTGCCGACGCAGGAGATGCTGGCCGAGATGGGCAAGTTCAATGATGAGCTGGTGCAGGCGGGCGTGATGCTGGCGGGGGAGGGACTGCAGGCTTCGTCCAAGGGCGCGCGCATCACCTACTCGGGCAGCAAGCGGACGGTGCGTGACGGTCCGTTCACGGAGACCAAGGAGTTGGTCGCGGGGTTCTGGATCTGGCAGGTGAAGAACAAGGCTGAGGCATTGGAATGGGCGAAGCGCATTCCGTTCCAGGACGGTGAAGTGGAGATCCGTCAGGTCCTTGAAGCCGAGGACTTCGGCGCCGAGTTCACGCCTGAGCTGCGGCAGCAGGAAGAGCGGCAGCGCGCGGCTATCGCTAAAAACAAGCAACGCTCGGGGAAATAACCATGCGATTCATGACGATTGTGAAAACTCGCGAGACGGGCGCTCACCCGTCGCCGGCGCTCATCGAGAAGATCGGGAAGCTGGGGGAGGAAGCGGCCAGAAAAGGCGCGATGGTCGGGATGGGTGGTCTGCTGCCGACGGCCCTGGGAGCGCGGGCCCGGCTCGCCAACGGGAGGATCACGTTCACGGACGGCCCCTTTACGGAGGCGAAGGAAGTCATCGGCGGCTACGCGATCTACGATGTCGCCTCGAAGAAGGAAGCCATCGAGTGGACTCGGGCGTTCCTGGAGGCGCACATCGGACTCTGGGATCAGGAGCTGGAAGTCGAAGTGCGGCAGATGATGGATGACCCGTCAAAAGGCTGCTGACGCCATCGATGCGGTCTGGCGGATCGAATCCGCCAGACTCATCGCGGGGTTAGCGCGCGTCGTCGGCGACATCGGGGTCGCGGAAGACCTGGCGCAGGACGCGCTCGTCGCGGCGCTCGAGCAATGGCCCGAGTCGGGCGTGCCGGACAATCCAGGCGCGTGGCTGATGGCGACGGCAAAGCATCGGGCGATCGATCACCTGCGACGCGGCACGATGCAGGACCGCAAACACGAGCATTTGAGCCGCGAGCTCGACGAGCGACAAGTCAGTCCCGAAGCCGCGCTGGCGGCCGCCATCGACGACCAAGTGGGTGACGATCTGCTCAGCCTCATTTTTACGGCGTGCCATCCGGTGCTCGCGACGGAAGCACGCGTCGCGCTCACGTTGCGACTGCTGGGCGGGCTGACGACCGACGAAATAGCCCGCGCGTTCCTCGTTCCGAAGGCCACTATCCAACAGCGCATCGTGCGCGCCAAGCGCACCCTCGCCGCCGCGCACGTGCCGTTCGAGGTGCCGCGCGGCGCCGAGCTTACGGCTCGGC
>Ga0209235_1000474_pt1 | contig 20175 bp, 21 predicted proteins | sample GraSoi013_1_20cm_4_FD_185817 | JGI IMG/M metagenome (GOLD analysis project Ga0209235, IMG submission 185817) | Grasslands soil microbial communities from the Angelo Coastal Reserve, California, USA - Sample 09_25_2013_1_20cm (SPAdes) (version 2) | ecosystem: Environmental > Terrestrial > Soil >... | reverse complement strand
TCACCGGGCCATCGCAATGGACCTGATGGGGTTCGGTAAGTCTGACAAGCCAAACCCTCTGCTCCACGACTTTCCCCATCATTCCCGTATGGTCTCTGGGCTAATCCAGTCCTTGGGACTCAGGAACATAGTCCTGGTCGTTCATGATTGGGGAGCTCCCTTCGCATTACAATACGCGGTACGAAACCCGCAAAACATCGCTGGACTCGTCATTCTCAACACATTTCTCACCACCGACTTTCGTATGCCACCGGCCGCTGCTTCGAAAATAACTCCCGCGATAATCAAAGATTCCGCGATGCATCCGGAGAGAATCTCCGAGGAGACTATGAAGGCCTACTGGGCGCCGTTTCCTGACGACGAGGCAAAGCAGTCCTATCAGGCGTTTGCAAGAATGTTTCCCGATTCAAATTATCATCCTAGCTTCAAGCCATTGAAGGAGGTCGAACAGGGCCTCGCCCGTCTAAAAGTCCCAACGACGATAATTTGGGGCACCGGAAGGTCAGGGACGACGTATGCTGAACGGATCTCTAAGTTGATTCCGGAATCGAAACTTGAGACCTTGAATGCTGGACATTTTGTTCCTGAGGATTCGCCTCAAGAAGTCGAAAAACTGGTTCAAAATTTTCTTGAAAGTCACAATCTGTAGCCTATTCTTCAGACTATGACCCACTTTCCCTCGCGTCTCGTTACATCGCTGAGGGGAATGAATTAATAGCCAGTAGCCCGAACCAGAGAATTCGCTGAGACGGCATGAAATCTGAGGTACTCCCGATCGAAGGAATCGACTACGTAGAGATCTACGTTGGGAACGCCAAGCAGGCGAGCTATTTCTATCAGAACGGTTTCGGATTCACGCCTATCGCGTTCGCCGGACCCGAGACAGGGGTCAAGGACAAGACCTCTTACCTAATGCAACAAGGGGACATTCGACTACTCCTAACTACAAGCCTCAACCCTGATCATCCAATCTCAAGGTTCGTTCTCACACACGGCGACGGCGTCGCAGATATCGCTCTCCGTGTAAAGGACACGGAATGGACCTACAAAGAGGCAATCAAGCGAGGAGCTAAGGGAATCAGAGCCCCTACCAGCCTAAAGGACGAACATGGGGTTCTCAAAGGTTCGGCTATCTCGGCCTACGGGGACACAGTTCACACCTTCATCGAAAGAGACGAGTACAACGGAGTCTTTGCCCCAGGGTTTGTGCCGATCAAAGGTAATGGTGAGCCAGTCGGACTTCAACGCGTCGACCACGTCGTGGCCAATGTCGAGGAGGGAAAGATGGACTATTGGGTTGAATTCTACGGCAAAGTCTTCGGCTTCTCACAACTGATCAGTTTCGACGACAAGGACATCAGCACCGAATACTCAGCCCTCCGCTCCAAAGTGATGCGGAATCCGTCCGGAACGGTCAAGTTTCCGATAAACGAGCCCGCGAAGGGAAAGAGAAAGTCGCAGATCCAAGAGTACCTAGACTATTTCAAAGGCGCTGGGGTCCAGCATCTCGCAATATCCACCGATAACCTGATCGCAACCGTGTCCCGCCTTCAGCAGAGAGGCATCGAATTCCTGAACACCCCCGACTCATACTATGCTGAGCTGCCAAAGCGAGTCGGAGGAATCTCCGAGCGCATTGACGATCTCAAGAAACTCCGCATCCTGGTCGACAAAGACGAGAAGGGATACATGCTTCAAATCTTCACCAAGCCTCTACAGGACAGGCCGACCCTCTTTTTCGAACTGATACAACGGAGAGGCAGCGAATCCTTTGGCAAGGGCAATTTCAAAGCCCTCTTCGAATCGATAGAACAAGAACAGGCAAAACGCGGCAATCTCTAACAACGCATGAAGCTGGTCACCTACAGCGAGCCTAAGACCCCGCTGAGGACCCGGCCAGCACTACTCTGGGGAGAATGGATTCTAGACATTCACGACCTAACACGAGTATCCGCTCCCCTCGACATTCGCATCCCACGCATGATACATACTTTGTCAGAAAACGCCTCTTCAACCCTCGACGTACTTGCCAAGGGTCCGAGAGTTCTTGACGATCTTCAGAAACTATCTTGGCGGATTTTCAACCGAATAGACCCTGAGAAAATCCCCCGAACAATGGAGAAGCTGACCGAAGTGAGAATTCGGCCCCCCATCACTCACCCTCCAATCATACGGGACTTTTACGCTTTCGAGGATCACGTAAAAGGGGCGAGAGCTCGGAGAGGCCTTCAGATGCCAGAAGAATGGTATGAGTTCCCGGCATTCTACTACTCCAATCCCGCCATGCTATACGGTCAAAACGACCAAATCCCATACCCTTCCTACACTAAAACGCTCGACTATGAACTGGAAGTCGCCTGCATCATCGGAAAAAGTGGTGCAAACATTCGAGAAGAAGAAGCAGAAACACACATCGCCGGATACACAATAATGAACGACTGGAGCGCACGGGACATCCAACAACCAGAAATGAAGATTGGGCTCGGTCCCGCAAAGGCGAAAGACTTCGCAACCTCACTCGGACCCTGGCTCGTCACCCCTGATGAACTTCAAGACAAGAAGATTGGTTCTGGAAAATTCGACCTGCAAATGAAAGCAACGATCAACGGGAAACAGCTGTCGGACGGGAACATGAATAAGATGCACTGGACCTTCCCGCAAATGATCGCTCGAGCCTCACAATCGGTCGAGTTGCGAGTCGGAGAGATCTTCGGGTCGGGCACAGTGGGAACTGGCTCTCTGCTAGAGCTTGGGCAGGAAGTTCACCCCTGGCTGAAACCTGGAGACCGAGTGGAGCTGGAGGTAGAACGGTTAGGAGTCCTGAGGAACAGAATTATAGAGACCGCAAAGTCGTAGCGCTAGGCGAAATTGCCAAGTTATCAGCGACTGGGAAAACTTCCTCAGAAGCGACACACCCAATTCAGGAAGCCTGACGGGTCCCTATACCACGAGGAGATTTTCGGGACAGAAGCATTCTCAGGAGTCTACTCAACCCTCTATCATGAGTTCGCACCGACTAGGGTCTCACACATCAAGAAACTTAGAGACCTCAGCATCAATGAATGGCAACCGAGTGAGCATCGACACCACCACATTCGGACAAAGAACCTTGAAACCACGAAAGACGCGGTCGAGGGACGCCAGCCGCTCTTCTACAACAATGACGTGTTCATCTCGTCAGCCCGGCCGACTCAATCTATGGAGTCGTTCTTCCGGAACGCCCAAGGTGACGAGCTCTACTTCGTCCATGAAGGCAAGGGAACCCTAGAGTCTGTATTCGGACTTCTCCCATTTCACGAGGGTGACTTTATCGTCGTCCCACGTGGGACCACCTACCGGATAACGCTGGACTCTAAGGAGAGCAGGTTCTTGGTAACCGAGTCAGCGGGTCCGATTGAGATACCGAGACGGTATCGGAATGATTACGGACAGTTGGTGGAGTTGGCCCCCTATTCCGATCGCGACTTTCGAGAACCCGAGGAACTTGCCATTCATAACGAGAAGGGAGAATTCGAGGTGCGGATGAAGGTCGACAATGCCTTGATGTCGTACACCTTCGACTTTCATCCTCTTGATGTAGTCGGCTGGGACGGCTACCTCTATCCATGGATCTTTAACGTCAACGATTTCGAACCCCTCACCGGCAGGGTCCATCAGCCGCCACCAATACATCAAACGTTTGAGGCTCCGGGCTTCGACGTCTTATCCTTCGTCCCGCGAAAACTCGATTATCATCCACTAGCCATACCTGTTCCATATAATCACAGCAACATCGACAGCGACGAGATACTCTACTACGTCAGTGGCGATTTTGGAAGCCGCAGAGGGATCGAGATAGGCTCCTACACACTTCACCGGAGAGGAATCCATCACGGACCCCAGCCGGGAGCGATAGAGGCAAGCCTCGGAAAAGACTCTACGAATGAACTTGCGATAATGATAGAGACAAAGAAACCTCTCAGAGTCACTAGCAATGCGGAGAGGTTGGACGATCCAAATTATCCGTTCAGCTGGACGAGTCCTGTCAAGATAGGCGCAACGGTACCATAACAGAACACTTGTCCACTATCGACACTGGTGTGGCGTCAGTCGAGTACACCTACCTGCCCATTGAGCGAGTGTATTTCGGGCCAGGAATCATAACTAAGCTGCGAGAGGAACTCGACAGAATAGGCTCAAAGAGACCTTTTCTAGTAACTGGACAGAGCATCGCACAAAAGACAGATCTAATCACACGAATAGAGCACTCCGCGGAAACGAAACTCGCTGGCATCTTCTCGGAAATCAAACAACACGCACCCATGAGCGGAATCAGGCGAGCAGCAGCTGCCGTTATGGAAGCCAAGGCGGATAGTCTAATCAGCGTAGGCGGAGGCAGCCCGATCGACTCAACCAAGATCGTCGTCAAAGAATTGTCCGAAGATTTTCGGCTTCCCGCAATTCCACACATAGCCGTCCCCACAACTCTTTCCGCAGCAGAATTCTCCCACATCGCCGGAATGACCGATGAGAAACTGAATCGCAAAACAGGGTTCCGAGACCCGCGCATGGTTCCACAGCTGATATTTCTGGACCCTGAGCTGACCATTCCTACCCCTGGCTGGCTATGGGCCTCCAGCGGAATCAGAAGTCTAGATCATGCGGTAGAGGCTGTATACTCGCCAAGTCACCAACCATATGTCGATACACTCGCGCTCGAAGCAATCCATCTTCTCTTTCAAGACCTGAGAGTCTCGACCGAGAATCCTACAAACCTCAAGTCTAGATTGAACTGCCAGCTGGCTGCTTGGATGTCTTTTGCCGGAGTTGTTAGCGTGGGAACTGGACTGAGTCACTCAATAGGACGGGTAATTGGCGCAACGTGGAATATCCCTCACGGTATTACGTCATGCCTTACGCTTTCAGAGGTGATGCGGATGGAGGCAAAGCGAAACCCGGAGAGGCTGGCGCTCATAACAAGGGCCGAAGGTAAGAACACGGATGGTGTTCCTGTTGACAAAGCAGCGATGGAAGCTGCCGATGGGGTCGCTGGACTGGTTCGCGGACTGGGCCTTTCGAAGACACTGAGAAACTATGGGATCAGAAAAGATGACTTGCCAAAAATTGCGCGAGACGTTGGTGGTCATGAATCTGCAGATGCTCTCCAGATTCTGGAGAGAATCTGGTGAGGAAACGTTCGAAGCCTTTATCGATTGACAATCGAAGAGACCACTTTCAGAACGAGACTGTCTGAGACCCTTCAACGATGACACGAATCATTGAACGACTCTTCTACCGAATCGCCAAACGGTGGATTGCCGGATACACTCTACAAGATGCCATGGATGCAGCCCGCAATGCGAATCAGAGAAAGATCCACGCTATCCTCAACCGTCTAGGAGAACATACTCCTGACCGGAGGCTGATACAACAATACGTGGACGAATATCTGAAGCTTCTGGAGACGATCCAGAGCGAGAACCTTCAAGCCACGATATCAGTCAAACCCTCGCAGATCGGGCTTGCGGCTGAGATTCCGTTCTACAGAGACAACCTTCTCAAGATAATAGCGAGGGCCGAGGAAGAAGGACGCTTCGTCTGGATAGACATGGAAAATTCTCTATACACGGAATCAACCGTGGAGGTCTATCGCGAACTGCTAGGAACGCACAAGGACCTTGGTCTATGCCTTCAAGCAAACATGAAGCGCTCAGAAAATGATCTGAAGGACCTCTTGCCGCGAGGCGGAAAAATACGGCTAGTGAAAGGCGCCTACCCTGAGAATGGAGAGGTCGCCTTCAAGCGTCGAAGCGAGCTCAACGCTAACTATTTCCGACTAATGCGCCTCCTGTTCGAACGAGGCGGATTCTTTGCTATTGGCACGCATGATGAGAAAATGATCAGTGAAGCCGAGAAGCTCAGCCGTGATCACAACGCCAATTTCGAATTCCAACTGTTGAAAGGGATTAGGGACGATCTCAAAACGAGGCTACTCTCAGATGGTTTCAGAGTAAGCGAATACATTCCGTACGGTCCTGAATGGTACAATTACAGCAAGAGGAGAATGAGGGAGAGGAAGAGGAACATCCTGCTCCTCATAAGATCGATAATGGGCTGATCTGACGTAACGCTACAGAAATCTCAGATAGGACTTATCTACAAATTCAGTTACACTCGTCACGAGAATCTCGGATATGGGCATCACTGAGAAACCTGCTTCAAAGAGCCAGTCTAGATTGGACCAGGTTGACAAGAAGCTCTTGAGTGACATTCTCGCAATTCTAGTCATTCTCCTCTTTACGATCGCCACCTTCTGGCGATATCCAGTCCCAGGAGTTCTACTCGCGGGGAGTTTAGCTCTCACCGTTTTTGTTGCTGCCGATGTTGTACTGTTTCGTAGAGGGTAGGCTTCCTCTCGTAATTTTCGATTGCGCGCGCCTTCGGCGAAGGCGCCTCTCCCTCCTCTTCCTTTTCTCCTGCCGAAGAATTCTGCTCCGTATCCCGGTCATGAGCTTCCTTACCTCACCCGCATAGCTTCCCTTGGGGCCTTTGATGTGGCGTCCCGCGAAGACGGCGAGTAGGAGGCTCGTCCAGGCGACGACTACTAGGTAGATTGGGCCAGAGCTACTGGATCCTAGCGAGGGTATTGCCAGCAGCAGGTCAGCGAAACCAAAAGTTGTTCCGATTCCAACGAATTCTTTTCCAGATCGTAGGTGCTTCTTGTAGCATAGCAAGCCTCCGGTGAATATCGAGACTCCTCCGAACTGGACGAGGAACGATATGATTCCCGCTAGCACCGCGAATAGAGTGAGACCACCGCTAGATAGTTCGGCGAAGAGATTCGCCCAGCCATTCGTCGCCTGAGACGGATAGAACTGGGGGATTGCTAGTCTTGTGGCGGTAATCATGACGCCGGAGATCATGGCCAATACGGTCGAATACCGGTTGTCGATGTTGACAATGGCCAAGCCTCAGGGTCCCTCGGAATTTTTCGGGATTCCAGCTAAAAGGATAGGGATACCAGAGACGGCTACTGATAGAAAAATCCTACTCTCAGATGCGACTAATTCGCAACTTGAACAGCCGGATCCTCTCAGAATCTAGGATCCCATCAATATTCTTTTCAAGGCCCTCAAAGTCTATCGTCTCGTAAGTCTTGACTGAGGCCATTTTGGCTCTCGCTCGTTTCAGAATAGATAAACAGATTTCTTCCTCACCCTTCTGATGGTGCACGAATGCAGCCGCGGTTAGGATTATGCTCTGGATCGCATCTCGTTCAAGACCCTTCGATACGTGCCATGCCTGTTCGAGGATTTCGTGGCACTCCCAGAACCTTTCTTCGTTGAAGAGCTGTACTCCCTCCTCTAAAGCTTCCTCTTTATTGACGTGCTTCGGAGGCGTGTCTAGAAGTTTTACGTTGACTATCTTGAATAGACTCCTAGTTAGGCGTCTCTGCCGGTCATCTAGCTCTTTTTCGTCCCGCGCGAACATGTTGAACTCTAGTGCGTCTGTCGCGACTCGGAAGTGGCTCGCGCTCTCCCTGGACCCAAGGATCTTCCGGATAGTACTGGCGACCCGCTCCGCGTCCTTCGGAGAGTACCCGTCCTTGTTGGCGACTCTGAGAAGGTACCTCGCCAACGCTCTTCAACCTGAGCCTATACGAATCCTTGTTCTCTCAGATATCTGATTCTTAGAAGCTCTTCGCCCGTCAGAGGGGGCAGCTCTGATGCTTTGATGTTCTCTTCTGTCTGTTGCGGCGTCTTCGCGCCAGGGATCACGGTTGACACGTCCTTATGGTCGAGTGCGAATCTGATGGAGGCTTGCGCTAGGGTCCTTCTCTTCGATTCGAGAAGCCTGAGCTGCTGGGCTGCTCTTATCAGGCCAACTAGATAGTTGCGGGGAAAATTACTGCGAATGTCGCCTGAGGGAAAGGTCGAGTCGATAGTGAATTTTCCGCTTAGGAATCCGTTGGAAAGTGGTTCTCGCGCGATGATCGCCACATTCTGTTCCCGAGCTGCCCGGAAAAGCTGGTTCTTAGCCTCCTGGCGCAGTAGGTTGAAAACTACTTGGACGGCTACTGGATTTCCGTACTTCATCGATAATAGTCCCTCCTGCGGATCATGGATCGAAACGCCGTAATGTCGAATTCGTCCAGAATCCTTCAGCTTCTCTAGTCCCTCGAAGATCTTCCCATTCTTCAGTAGTTGGATGGGGGGATTGTGTAGCTGGTAGAGGTCAATATAGTCCGTCTGGAGCCTCTCGCAACTCTTTGCTGACGCGAAATCCAGATAGTCCGGGTTGAAGTTCATGCGGGGAGGATCATGGTAGAAGTCGCCCCCCACTTTGGTCGCCAGGATAACATCGTTCCTGTGCCCCTTCAGTCCCTGGCCGAGAATCTCTTCGCTATGTCCATGTCCATAGACATCGGCCGTATCATAGAAGTTGCATCCAAGCTCAAATGCTCTCTCGACTGCTGCGAGGGAGACTTTGTCGTCTGTGGGTCCGTAGCTGTTCCCGTGATTGTTTCCTCCTATCGCCCAGGCCCCAAATCCTACCTCGCTGACTTTGAGACCTGTCTTTCCCAGGGTCCGGTATTTCATAATGGGACTCTATCCAAACATCACACGTTTCAACTAATGAACTTCAGGACAGGAATCTCGCCTGATTAAGCTTAACCTGATCTGCGAAAGAAAGAAGGGTAGCGGAGATTTGCCCCCTTCGGATTTTCTAATTGCTTTTCGGAAACCTTTGGACCTGAAGGTGTCTGTGTCTAATTACGAGGACAGCGGCGAGTCCTGCGATTCCTGCGCCGCCCGCTATGATGTAGAGAGTTGGCAGTCCACCTTGAAGGCCGAAGCTCGGGTCATGAACTAGGGTTGATCCGCTGGCGAAGTAGGGATAGACAAGGTATAGTTTGAGGAAGGTTTCGGGCCCGTCCTTCTCCGACTTGTACGAGGCGACCACGAGTACCGATTGTGTGGTTCCGCTGGCTGATGTTAGCGTAGCTGTGTTGACGAAGTGGAAGAATCCGATGTTCATGCTTGAAGTGACCGGTCCAGAAGCATATCGGACATTTTGCTCAACGCCCGAGGCCTCCCGGTAGGGGTGCTCCATTACTCCAGCGCCTTCGTCGTTGGTTGCGTCGACTGTTGTCGTTCCGGTGCCTTGGTCTAGATCGAAGTGGTTGTAGTCGCTGTGCATGTTGACCTGTAGGGCCAGCTTGTCGTTGAGTGACGCGAACGGCCAGTTCTTCAGTACAAAGTCGATCTTGATTTCCGCATTGTTGATCGTTACTGATTGTCCGTTTGCGGTAATGGTCCTGGTGTTGTTGTAGGCTTTCACGACGAGCACGACGTCACCTGGCTTGAGAGATTGAGGTGGCGGGGTCTGTTGAACAATCTGCATCGGGCTGTTGAGGGTGAAGTTGAAACCCATTCCAATCGTAGTCCCGGTGGTTTTGTCCCTGACTGGATAGAAGTTGCTGGCGGTCCAGGTGGCCGAATCAAAGTCGGCTCGCGCCAGCATCGTAGGACTCTCGTACGTGCTCTCCCCAGAGCTAGTGCTGAATTCTATGAGAGCCCTGAAGTTGAGCTGGTAGGTTGTCCTTCCAACCTCGTTTGTCGCGTAGAACGTAATATGAGGGACGTTTCCCTCAAACACGCCCGTCAAAGGTCCACTCTTGAAGATGACCCTGTTTGATGAGTCGACCGATCCCGTGGGGACGGCGCCCGCTACAGCAGGAACCGCGAGCACTGAGATTGCGAGCGCAAAGGTTCCGAGCAGCATCGTCATAGTTCTTTTCATCGTTCTCGAATCATCTCCGTTTCTTCAACCTAGACATATGTTTTAGATGCGATTTAGGCGTTTTTCTTCTGAAAGGGGCGAAATTACAGTTTCTACACTACAAGAACTTGTTCTAGGGTTCGAAACCGGAATGTTCTGAGATTCTAGAATAGTCCCAGCGATAATGCGAAGATGACCGCGGTGATGTTGAGGTACATGACAGCGAGGCTGATCAGAGCTGTCCGTTCCATCTTGAGACCCTTGGATATTGAAATGGCGCTTGAGAGTAGGCAGACAACCCAGACTTGCACTCCTATCTGTAATAGAATCGTGAATGCAGTTGCGGATTGGATTACAGCCGAGAAAGGTTGAACCAGCAGAATCAGACCTGGAACTAGAAGGAGGGGCAGCATCGCGAAGGCGGTGCCGTTGACCAGGCTGAGTTCTCCTCCACTCCTACGATAGAACAAGTTGCACATGATATCCGCAACTGCGAATGTGATGAACCATCCCAAAGGAAACAGTAAGAGGAACCAGGTCTTCGCGATTCCCTGAGTCGGATTGAGATAGAACAGGAGAATCGGTTCGAGGTTTGTCATGAAAGATATCGCTCCTCCGAGAGCCAGGATCATGGCTGCAATTGGGAGGCTCCTCAACGGCTCCCGGCTAAGATAGTTGAATACAGTTCTACCAAACAGAAGCTCGCTCGAAAGGAATCCGAAGCGCGATTCCGTAGTAGGAGTCTGAGCCGCGTTGGCGATTATTCTCTCCTCCCCCGTGCTGAACGCGTTGATGGCAGCTCTGCCATCGTCCGTCAGCACGTATTTCCTGTCGGCCCCCTGAGCCACAAATCCTTCTAGGCTATCTAGGTGATGGTAGAGGGCGCCTACGCTTATCTTCAGAGTCTCGTGGAGTTCTTTGAAACCGGCTTTGCCTCTCTCCTTCAGGATCTGGACAATCTGTCGCCTGGTCGGATTGGCGAGAGCATTGTAGACTCTCGTGAGACTCTCGTCAGACTTGTCCAACATCGATGAAATCCGTCTCTGGGAACGTTAAGGTCCACGATTCCGAGGAGTCCAGCCCGTATATCCATGCTGAAACTAGCGTGGAGAGTCTGAAGTTGCCTAATTAGAAAAAAAGGAAGAAGACTGGGACAGTCTCCCACCGTCCCGATCGGTGGTGCGCTATATTCTTCGAGGCGAGGGGGCACAGTCCTAAGTTGCTTCCGGACGATATCAAGGGCGATGCGCAAAGGATACTTCCGATCTCGCCCAAGGCTGGGCTATTCCAGGCGGACTGCCACACAGCGTATTCCGACGTCCGAGAAAGGCGAAAAAATACGTTTCCTGAAACAGAAAAAGCATTCTTATCCAGCCCCCCAGAGGTTGCCAAAATCTCCCGATAGACAAAGGGGAAAAAGGGGAGAGTGTCGGAAAGCCCACGCTATCCACGGGATGTTATGCCTGCCCTATGTTTGGGCACAGTATTGATGGTTCATGTTGTTCACCTGTCAGGGTTACAGTGGGTTGATAGTTCCGACAGGGGGCGTAGTTGTAAGGATGAACGTTGGCAGTAAACGTTGAGAAAAAGCCAACAGCAGCCTTCGCGCTGTCAATACTCGCAGGGATATTCACCCTCGTCGGCGCTTTTTTAGCTAGCGCCATCACATCGCTTCTCGTCCCAGGCTTTCCCAGCAGTATGCTCCTGATCTGGGGAAGTATCGCCGGCATCCTCACCCTTGTCGGTGGCTGGCTGCTGTACAACAACGCGGCCCAGAGAAAGCTAGGCAGCACATTAGTGCTCGTCTTCTCAATACTATCCATGAACTTCATCGGCCTCATTCTAGGCCTCATCGGAGGATTCCTAGGATTTACCTACAAGACAGGTGCAAACACCACCAACACTTCCAGCTCTAGCCGCGGGTATACCCCGCCCTGACAACCAGGGCGGACCCCCTTTCTTTCAGCCTCCTTCTCAGACCATTCATTGAAATCAGTTAATGCTTAAATCGTCACTTTGACAATCCCGTTACCATCCTTCCTTGACTACCACGATCAGCCTCTCAGTCTTGGATGAATTCGGAGGCAGCAAGCTTCTCACCCCAGACAAGATACGATATGTGCAAGCGAATCCACTTCCGAGCAAACCCGTCGATTCGGCCTTTAGGGAGGCCCTCACATCTCCTATCGGGGCTCGACCTTTCGAGAGAGAGAAGGGCTGGAGTCCCGCAATAATCCTCACCGACTCCACTCGCAAACAATCACCCTTCATCAAGCAACTGATCAGTCTGATAGAACCTAAGACTGATGACATCAAGTTCATTTTCGCATGCGGAACTCACGTACCCGCAGATCAGTCATTCATACGGAAAGTCCTCGGGGACGACATCTACAAACGCTACGAGAAAAGTATCAAGGTAAGCTCAACACAAAACCCCGGAAGCAAATACGAGTGGATCGGCCTCACGGGTCGAGGAACACCGGTCGAGTTGAACAAGGAACTGTTCGACCGGGATCTGCTAATTTCAACGCTGAACGTTCAGCCCCACTACTTCGCAGGCTTCGAAGGGGGAGCCAAGGCTCTTCTGCCTGGATGTTCCGGTCTCAAGACGATTACTACGAACCATGGCTATGTGGTAGGAAATCCGAGCTGTCACGAGCTTGTGGTCATAGGCAACCCGATGCGTGAAGACATAAACGAGGTCCCGAACATTCTCAAGGAATACATGAAGATCGAGCATCGAATTCTTGACTTTGTTCTCAACCAGGACGGTAGTCTTGTAAAAGGTTCCTATGGTGATCCGAATCTAGCTCACCTGCAGCTAGCTGAGAACTATTCCAAGAGAGCTCACACTGTCCAATCCCGCCCGTCGCCCCTTGTCCTGACTAGGGCCGATGGACCCATGGGACAGAACCTCTACCAGGCGTTGAAAGCATCTACCTTCGCTACCGGCCTCGTACCATCAGCGCATTCGCCTAAACCAGCAGTCTTGCTCCTCGCTTCACTGGAGAATGGTATTGGAAGTGATGCGTTCAAGACCGAGATGGAGACATACGGCAAAACGGATCCTGAGAAGGTTCTAGAGGATTTGAAGAAGAGAGCGAAGGCTGGCAGGGTTACAGAAGCTTCGCAGAAGCCCAACCGGCTAGCCATCGACGATGGGAAGGCCAATTTCGCAGTCGTCTCACCCAAGGCGCCAGCAGTGGTCGAGCAATTCCTAGGCAAGACCCGGATAGGGTTCTACCGAACGATCGATGACGCATTGAGATCTATGGACTCGAAATTGTACGAACGGGATGTGGCTGTGATCCCATTCGGCTCCTCGACGGTTCCCATCGCTTCCTGATCTAAAACAGGGTTCAAGAAGGATTCCTCGCATACTTCGAATATCGGGGTGTGGAACGCGCTTTACAAGAAACTTTTGTCGGGTTTCGTTCTCCGCTTGGAACAAGGCGATGATATACTCAAGACATTGCGAGAGTTTGCGAACGCACAGAAACTTCACGCCTCTTTCTTCGAGGGCATAGGTTCTTTGTACAAGGCAGTGCTGGGCCACTACGATTTCAGAGATACGAAGACCTACAAGTACGAAACGTTCGACGAGGACTTGGAAGTACTCACACTATCAGGGAACGTTGTGGCGATGAATCGACAAGCCTTGCCTCACGCGCACATTACATTGGGACGCCGAGATTTCTCCGTAATAGGAGGCCACCTCGAAGAAGGGTCCCTCGCGAATATGGTCGAGGTCCACATGAGTAAGCTTCCAGGGAAGCTATCGAAGGCTCGGGATGAAGACGTCGGGCTTAACCTCCTTCAGTTGCCCCGCAAATTCTAGAGCTCCTTAGAGGGCAACGCGGTAAGGACCAACAGTCCGTTCCCGTTCCAAACCTCTCACTGGACCATCTAACCTATTACAAGAAGGAGCCGCCATGCCAACTTGTCCCCTCGGATGCTGCCATGGCCAAGAAAATCGGCACGCGGATGATTCTATACCTCTACCTGGCAGTATTCCTTACTCGCATAGGATTCGGCTCGGTGACGATACTATTTCCATTATACTTGCCCACGGGAGCCTTCCAGGTGGGTCTGATCCTGGCTCTCTACCCTATCGCTGAGGCAGTTTCCGCAATGCCGGTTGGTCGACTAGCAGATCGGATGAGCAGAAAAAAGCTTCACCTAACGGGCATGACACTCATCACAGTTCTGACCGCAGCAATCGGTTTCACAAGAAACTTGCTGAATGTCTCCGTACTCCACGCTCTAATGGGGGTGTCCGCCGCAATGGCGGCAGTAACATCTCTCACCCTACTGGGTGATGCCACCAAACAAACCAACCGAGGGAAGAAGATGGGAGGCTTCGACCTAGCCAACCTAGGCGGATATGGGCTAGGTTTCGGGGTCGGGTCCATTCTCGTCACGGAATTCGCATCGAGGCTGTCCTATGCTTTTTGGGTGACCTCGGGAATATTCCTGTTCACATCCATTCTGGCGACAAAGTTCTTGGTCGAACCCGTCAGGAGCGATGAGCTGAATCAGCCCGGGATTCGTCGGCGTCGGATTGGATCGAAGATTCGCCCTGTTCTGCCGATGTGGCTTGGTCAGACGATTATTCTTGGAATGTATTTCCTCCTGCCAAAGGCGTTCAAGGACGCGAACATTACCATCACTGGAGAGTTGCTGATCTTTCTTGGGGCGATTGGAGGGTTGTTTGCCCTTGGCGCTATAGTTTTTGGCCACATATCCGACAAGGTCGGCCGGACAAAGATAATGGTGCTCGGCGCTATCGGAGAGTTTGGCTTTCTAGTCCTTTTCGGCTTGTCCTTCCCATACTTTCTGACACACAACTTCCTGACGTACGCTTTGATTCTTGCCCCGCTATTTTTCTTGGCATCTGCAATCGCTCCCGCTATTCTCAGCTACGTCAGTGATATTTCCGGCAAAGCGAGACGGGGATCGGCCAATGGCCTCTACAGTGTTGTGCTGAGCATCGGAATGGCCATCGGCAATATTCTAGGCGGCTTTGTATCAGAGTTCGGAGTACAGTGGATCTTTTTCGCAGGTGCGGGCATCTTGTTCCCCTCAATAATAGTCTCATCCTCACTGTTGAGGAAGAAGTAGATTTTGTCTGGAGAGGTTCAGGGACTAGGCGACTAGGAATTTCTTTAGAGCCTCGCACACCCGGACCACTTCGTCTTCGGCGAGGGTCGGGTATATTGGCAGGCTCAAGACCTCGTTTGCGAGCGACTCGCTCAGCGGAAACGCTCCTTCTGCATAGCCATACTTTTGCCTGTAGGGTGTTTGTAGATGGATAGGTCTGGGATAGTGTATGCCCGTCTCTATTCCATCGTCGGCCAGACGTTTTTTCACTCGGTCTCGGAGGTTAGTCCTGATTACGAACAAGTGATAGACGGCCTTCTCGAAACTGGCCTCTTGAGGTGGAAGAACGACGTCTCGCACGCCTTCAAGCTCCCTCCTGTATCTCTCGGATATCCATCTTCTTGCCTCGTTCCAAGCCTCCAGCCTCTTTAGCTGGATTCTTCCAATGGCAGCGTTGACAGTGTTGAGCCTTGATGTGAAGCCTATTCGACCATGATAGTATTTGTTGTTCTTGTCTCGGCCGCAATCTCTTATGCTCCTTGCTGCATCGGCCAGTTCCTCATTGTTCGTAGTTATCATGCCTCCGTCGCCGCCTACGGTCATGTTCTTTGCAGGATAGAACGAGAAGCATCCGGCGTCTCCGATAGAACCGACCTTTCTTCCCTTGAATTCGGCGCCGTGTGCCTGGCAAGCATCTTCAATCAGGCTTAGGCCCGATTCAGCCGCCATGTCGTGGAATTCATCAATTCGAGATGGGTGTCCGTACAGGTGCACTGGCATCAGTGCTCGAGTCTTGGAGCCAATCTTTGCCCGGGTCTTGCTAGGGCTTAGGTTCATTTCTGAGTCTTCAACGTCGGCGAAGATGGGCTCGGCGCCCGCGTGGACAATTGAGTTTGCTGTTGCGATAAAGGAGAATGGAGTCGTGATGACTTCGTTGCCATGCCCGATGCTCAGGGCCTGCAATGTAATTGAGAGAGCTGCGGTTCCGGAACCAGTAGAGACGGCATGCGTTGTGCCGCAGTACTGAGCGAATTCTTCCTCAAATTTGAAGACACTCTCGCCCATGACCATCATCTCGTTCTCAAGGGCGGAGAGGGCTGCTGCCTTCATCTCAGCGTCGATAATTGGGGATGCAAGATGTATCTTCTTACGAGGCTCATCGCGAGTTCGACTTTCGGACTCGACTGATATCGGCGTATGCAACGGCACGTTCTCTGTCACTATGTTCTTCAGCGTCCTGGTTCAGAAAGGACTTCACATGTCTGACTGATTAATCCTTTCCCCCGGAAAGGGCATTCTTAGATCTTCCGCAAGATAATGATATCTAGAGATTGACGGTGCGCACTCACATCCTCTCTCCCCAAGCATCGAAGGGTGACTCTCTTGGACTGTCAACTCTACCCATAGCTTAATTCCCACTTTCCCGGCTACCGGCAGGATCACCTAACCATGACGCTTGTCTACGCTTGTATCGCTCCTCATGGCGGAGAAATTATTCCAGAACTAGCGTCGAAATCGAAGTTGCCCAAGTTCGAGATAACGCGTGCAGCGATGCGCGTTCTGGCGAAGAGAATCTCGGAAACCCATGCACAGACGGTCGTAATCGCTAGCCCTCACAATCTCAGGCTAGCATCGAGAATCGCCGTCGTGGTTTCTGAAAATTCTTCGGGAACTTTGAAGGGCTCTTCAAATCGGTCTGTATGCCTTCGCGCCCGATGCGACATCGACTTTGGGAGGATCCTAGTTGGACAGGCTGAGAAAGAGGGTCTACCGGTGGTGGGAGCAAATTACGGGACTGCCGCTGGATCCTCCTCTGATATGCAGATGGATTGGGGGACACTTGTCCCGTTATGGTTTGTTTTGAAGGAACGGAAGTTAAAGTCGAAGATTTTGATAGTTACGCCGTCTCGCGAGATCCCTCTTCGGACGAACTTCGTCTTCGGCCGCCTGCTAGGTCGTCTCATGAACAAGGACCGGAAGAGGAGTTTTGTCTTTATTGCCAGTGCGGACCAGGCTCACGCTCACTCTCGTACGGGACCCTACGGCTTCAGCGCGGCCGCCTCCAAGTATGACGATCTTGTGTTGAACGCGATACGAGACAACGATCTGAAACGAATCTTGAGATTTAAGCCACGATTCATTGAAGAGGCCAAGCCCGATAGCCTCTGGCAGATGGTGATTCTGGCGGGAATAAACGAAGTCGTTCCACTACGATCTCAGCTGTTATCCTATCAAGTCCCCAGTTACTATGGAATGGCCTGTGCTGGATTCGAGCCGAACTAGGGCGATCCCACTGCTCAATGAACGGTGATAACTTGTCCTTTCGTGAGCCTAAAGCCGGCACCTAAAATCTCCGCGATCGTATTGTCCTGTCGATTGCTTCGAATGCCTTTGGCCCGAGGCGGCCTTTTTCCAAGTAGCTCTGGAGTGCCCCGATCTTCGAGAGTTTCCCGATAGCGAGACCAGTCACAAATTTGCCATGAAACCACTGTTGTAGATTGGGTTGATATTTTGAGATCAGCATATTTGCAATTTTCTGAACATTTGCTAAACTTCGGGGAGATTTTGCCTCAACTTCGACCTCTGAAAGTCCTACCGTGATGTCCTCGAAGGTGTAGGTTACTCTGTCAATCGCTAGTTCGGCCAAGGTTGAATTTGGATTCTTGTTTCTCCGGACTATATCCCTAGCCTCTCTTCGTGTTCGCCTCTCTTGAATTACGTTCAGACCCATAGTTGTGAGCGTTCTAGGAGGAGGGATGCTTTGGAATCTTGAGGCTGATATTGCGGGGGTTTTCAGTCTTAGAGTTCTCGCGAGTAGACAAACCGAGTCGTATGACCATGGCAGTTCAGTCTCTCTCCTACGAATGATATTCCCTGAGATTATTTGGATATCGGACTTGGTTGAGATTATCAAAGTTTTTCCCATTCTTCTAGTGCGGAGACTGATTTTTTTTCGTCGCAGAGAATTCTTTCGTGTATCGTAGTACGTGTCGTAAATGATTCGAGGTGGCCTCAGCCTGAGTTCATATTCCAATATGCGGCGGATTCCGGCCAGCTCCTTCCTGATGCGGCCAGCATCATCTTTGATAATTAGTGCAATCTCAGCCTCAAATGCGCTTGGTGGGAAGGTTTCTCTGTCCGACAATTTCTGGCTCGCCATTACTGAGACATCGTGAGATTTTAGCTCTGGTTAGATTCGGTTCTCGGAGTCTCACTTATGTCTCGAAAAGATCGGCGTTGGGACCCAGGATTACCTGATGTTACCTTGGTGATTCTTCACATGAAAAGTCGCTCCAGCGTGCCGAATTGTTAAATGAGAGGCTGGGCTCCGCTTGTTTGGAATCAGGCGAGTTCCCAGTTCATGAGCTTTAGAGACGCAAAGTCAACCGTCGAGGTTGAAGACTTACGCAGAGAATTCAAAGGTAAAGAAGGTAAAGTCCTCGCCCTCGACGGTGTCGATCTAAAGGTCAAGGAGGGGGAGGTCTTCGGCGTTCTCGGCCCGAACGGAGCCGGCAAGACCACGATGATAAGAATACTCTCAACCTTGCTGTTGCCGTCTTCAGGGTCCGCTAAGGTGATGGGCTGGGATGTCGCAAAACAACCAGAAAAGGTGAGGCCTCTGATCAGCACTGCTAGTGGTGCCGAGAGGGCAGGATACGATTACATCACGGCTCGAGGAAATCTCTGGTTCTTCTCTCAACTCTATGGACTCCCCTCAAAGCTCGCTCACGAAAGGATCAATGAGTTCTCAGAGATGCTAGGCCTAACGGATTATCTTGACAAGAAATTCTACGCACTCTCTACCGGCTATCGTCAGAGGGTCACGGTCGTGAGAGCCTTCATCAACGATCCAAAGGTGGTGTTTCTGGACGAGCCTACTATAGGGTTGGACGTTATGACCGCTCTGAAGATTAGGGAATTTCTGGTCAAGCAAGCGAAGGAGTCAGGACGCACCATACTCCTAGCAACACACAATATGGCAGAGGTCGATGCGATCTGCAACAGAGTCGGAATAATTGACAAGGGGAAAATCCTGGCTTGCGACACTCCGATGGCTCTGAAAAGGTCTCTCGGCGCCCCCGCCCTCGTAATGGAAATGGCACCCCCACCCGATTCGGCCAGTCTCGAACCGCTAGGCAAACTCGAAGGAGTGAAAGGCTTCACATCGTCTATTGATGAAGAGAGAGGGGTAGGCAGGGTCCAAGTCGTCGTAGATAGCGACGAATCGGCGCAAGGAGCCATAGACTTCGCTAGGAAATCAGGAATGAATTTGATCTCGAACTGGAGGCAGCAGACTACGTTAGAGGAAGTCTTTGTCGCGTTGGTAGGAAGAGGATTTAGAGAGAGAGAACATGAATCCCCGAGCTAGCCTCTGGCTAAAAACAGTGTATGCCCGAACCTGGGTTCGCACCAAAAGCATCTACGGCGAACCACTATGGGTCGCCGTCAACATTGGCTTCCCCTTCTTCACTTCCCTCGCCCTATCTCTACTCTACAGTAGTGCCGGTCTCAAGGCAGGAATAGGCTTCGCATTCCTAGGCGGAGTCATGGTCTCGTTTTGGGGAAACGTTCTCTGGTCAATGGCATCACAGTTCAACTGGGACAAACAACAAGGCCTCTTCGAACTCTATGTAACATCCCCCGCACCGATATCAGCCATCCTCATCGGAATGTCCCTCGGCGGGATTCTGGGAACCGCGCCTTCGGCGATCACGCTTGCCATCATTGGCTGGCTTCTCTTCGCCCCGCCGGCTAATCCGTTATGGCCGCTCGTCGCCCTGACGTTTGCACTGACTCTGGCTTCGTTGTATGCAATGGGGATGGCCCTGTCGTCGCTCTACCTCGTATATGGCCGCGAAGCGGATTCAGTAAACGAAGCCTTGCATGAACCCGTATCGTTTCTGTCGGGGGTGTATTTTCCTTCGAGCCTTGCCTTTCCCGCAGTTCTACAAGCGATCGCTCTAATAATTCCGCTAGCCGTGGGAATGGATGCACTTCAACGAACGCTGTTCAGTCTGAACTCTACTGGGGTGACGGACCTCATACCCGTTTATCGAGACTTATTGCTGCTTGCGATAATGGGGATTACTCTACTGTTGGCAGCCTCTAAGGCGCTGAAAGTCTTGGAAGAGAAGGGTCGCAGAGCGGGTACTATTGCGGTGAGGCTAAGATGAGTTACGTAAGATCGGTGTTAGCATCCATCAGAGTCGGCTGGTCCCGAGACTTTGGATGGACGAATCCATTTCTCGGTTTCTCGTTGAAGACTATCGCTCCCATCGCAAGTACGATGACCGCGGTCACTGTCTTGTACAT
>Ga0209235_1000469_pt1 | contig 20214 bp, 18 predicted proteins | sample GraSoi013_1_20cm_4_FD_185817 | JGI IMG/M metagenome (GOLD analysis project Ga0209235, IMG submission 185817) | Grasslands soil microbial communities from the Angelo Coastal Reserve, California, USA - Sample 09_25_2013_1_20cm (SPAdes) (version 2) | ecosystem: Environmental > Terrestrial > Soil >... | reverse complement strand
CCCCGCCTGTCTCTCGGGTACAAGCTGACGGATCGCCTGCTGAAGCTGCCCGGGCTGGAGAAGCTGACACGGGAGCAGCGGATGGCGTTCGCCACGGTGAACCACCTCAGCTTCTACTCCAGCCGCAACACGCTGGAGGTCCTCGATGGCACCGGAATATCCTGTCCGCCCATCGAGAGCTACCTGGACCGGCTGATCGAGTACGCGCAGCGCGCGCGCAGCAAGGGGGCGTGATCATGTTCCTGGCCATTCTCCTGCTCTCCGCCGCAACCGACGTGTTCACCGCGACGCTCGCGGAGCCTTCCGCGAAGACCGCGGAGATCTCCACGCAGGAACTGCGGGAGATCCTCGCCGGCAAGAGCGCGACGCTGCTCGATGCCCGCCCGCGCGCCGAGTACGCGGTGAGCCACATCCCGGGTGCCCTGAACGTCGCCGCCAAGCCGGGCGTCGCCGCGTCCGCCTACGTCTCCGACGTCGCGGAAGTGGGAAGGCTCTTGCAGGAGCGCAAGGACACGGCGCTCGTCCTCTACTGCAATGGTCCGTTCTGCGGAAAGAGCAAGCGCCTCAGCGAGGAGCTCGCCTCCGCCGGATACACCAACGTGCGCCGCTACCAACTGGGAATCCCGGTCTGGCGCGCGCTCGGCGGCGTCACCCAGATCGAGGCGGACGCCCTCGGGCGCATCATGCGCGACGATCGCACCGCTGTCTTCATCGACGTCCGTTCCGCGGACGAGTTCGCCCGCGGCTCCGTGCAGGGCGCAAGGAACATCCCCCGCTCGCTTGTCCTGCAGGGCAAGGACGTGGGCGAACTGAAGAAGGCCAAGGACGACAACCGCCTCCCGAACACCGATCACAACACCCGCATCATCGTCTTCGGGTCCTCGGCCGACGACGCCCGTTTCGTCGCCGAACAGATCGCCCGCGAAGCCTTCCACAACGTCTCCTTTTTCCCGGGCTCTACTGAAGAGCTGCAGGCCGCGCTGCGCTGACGTCGCGGTTTCCCGCGTCCGCAGCCGAGCGGATCGGCATGAGGAGGCACTCGTACCCAGCGCAGCCGCAAAAGCACGCGGAGCGCGGAGTGAAGCAGCAGCCGGGGCGTGACGCGCGCAACTAGCCGCGTCGTATCGTCCGATACAAAGAGAGCACCACCGATTACACTGCAAGCATGTCCAATGAGGAGCTCGTCAAGCGGGCGCAGTCCGTTCTCTTCCAGAATTACAGGACCCAGCCGATCGCCCTCATGCGAGGCGAGGGAAGCTGGGTCTACGACGCGGACGGCAAGCGTTACCTCGACTTCATCGGCGGCATCGCGACCATCAGCGTCGGCCACGCGAATCCCCGCGTGCGCGAGGCCTTGATGGAGCAGGCGAAGCTCCTCTGGCACGCCTCGAATCTCTACGTCACCGAGCCGCAGATCCGCCTGGCCGAAAAGCTGACTGCGCAGACCCGCACGCTCAGGCGCGCCTTCTTCTGCAACAGCGGCACCGAAGCGAACGAGGCGATGATCAAGCTCGCCCGCCATTTCCACGTGGTGAACGGGCACCCCGAGCGGATCGAGATCCTCTGCTTCCACAACTCCTTCCACGGCCGCACCCTCGGCTCCCTCGCCGCGACCGGCCAGCACAAGTACCAGCAGGGATTCGGCCCGCTGCCGGAAGGTTTCCGCTTTCTCGACTTCGGGGAGGCGCAGCAGCTCGCCAGCGCCATCTCCGACAAGACCTGCGCGGTCTTGCTCGAGCCGGTGCAGGGCGAGGCAGGCGTCATGGTGCCGCCGCGCGGATACCTGGCCCGCGTGCGCGAGCTGTGCACGAAGCACGGGGCGCTCATGCTGCTCGATGAAGTGCAGACCGGCATGGGCCGGACCGGCGCGTTCTTCGCGCACCAGCACGAGAGGATCGAGCCCGACGCCATGACCCTCGCCAAGGGTATCGCCGGCGGCGCTCCCCTCGGCGCGCTGCTCGCCCGAGATGACGTGGCCAAGGTCTTCACGCCGGGCACCCACGCCAGCACCTTCGGGGGAAACCCGCTGGCGACCGCCGCCGCCTGCGCGGTGATGGATCTGCTCGCGGAGGGCCTGATCGAGCGAGTGCAGCGCGCAGGCGAGCGGCTCTCAGGGCGGCTCGCCGCGATCGGCGGCCGCAGCGCCGGTGAGCGCGGGATGGGGCTGCTCCGCGCACTGGTCCTCGCCGAAGACCTGGCACCGAAGGTGGTCGCGAAAGCGCGCGAGCTGGGCCTGCTCGTCAACGCGGTGGGCGATCGAGTGGTGCGCCTCGCACCTCCGCTCACAGTGTCGGATGAAGAGATCGATCGGGCGGCGGATCTGCTCACCGAGGCGCTGGCAAAGGCCTAGCCAGATCCTTTTCTCCCGATTGGACCGTGGGATACTCTGGCGCGACGCGGGCGCGGATGCACGCGCAGGGGGAAACCGTTTGGGTGCGGCGCCGAGCAGCCCCGGAGGAACCGTCGAGCTTCCGGCCGACATGCAGAACGAGCTCCAGCAGCTCGAGGCCCGGGGAGATCGGCTGACGCACTACGAGCTGCTCGGGGTCTCCGCCGACGCCGACGGCGGGACCATCCGGCGCGCGTATCTGGAGAAGTCGAAGCGCTTCCATCCCGACGCCTGGTACCGCAAGGAGACGGGGAGGTTCGGCCCGCTGCTCTCCAAGTGGTTCCAGCGGCTCTCGAGCGCGTACCAGATCTTGTCGGACGAGGAGTCGCGCGCGGCGTACGACAGCGACCACCGCACCGAGCTGTCGCAGACCGACCGCGCCGCGCTCGATCGGCGCGAGCTGTCGCGCGCGGAGGAAGAGCGAAGGGGCCGCGAGCGCCGCGAGCGCATGCTGCGCACCAAGGGCTTTGCCCGCATCGGCGCGGCCCGCAAGCTCTACGAGGAGGGGCAGGAGTACGCGCTGAACGGTGAGCGCACGCAGGCGATCTTCGCGTTGAAGGCTGCGCGCGAGCTGGATCCGAACCGCAAGGAGATCGTGACGAAGCTGGTCGAACTCGAGCGCGAGCAGGCACGCGCCCGCGCCAACTCCGCATTGGCGTCGGGGCGCGAGCGGGAGGAGAGGAGGCGTTTCGCGGAGGCGATCACGGCATACGCGGCCGCCTTCCAGAACGACCCCGGCAGCTTCGCGGCGGCGATGGGCGCCGCCCGCTGCGCCATGGAGTCGTCCGATGCGCGCGCCGCGACCATCTGGGCCTCGCGCGCCGTGGAGCTGAACCCCGAGGACGCGGGCGCCCGCATGATGCTCTCTCGGCTCTTCCTCTCCGCCGGAATGAAGGCGCGGGCCCGGACCGAGCTGGGCGCGCTGCTGAGCAAGAACCCCGATCACAAGGAGGCCAAGGCGCTCCTCCGGACGCTATAGGCAGATCTTGGGCGAGCTGGTCATCGGCATCGATCTGGGCACCACCAACTCCGTCTGCGCCACGGTGCAGAACGGCACGCCTACCGTCATCTCCAACCGCACCGGCTACCGGATCACCCCCTCGGTGGTGGCGATGGCGCGCAACGGCAAGCGCCTCGTCGGCGCGCTCGCCCGGCGCCAGGCCGTCACCAACCCCGAGCGCACCGTCGTTGCGGTCAAGCGGCTGATGGGCCGCCGCTGGTCGGCGAAGACCACCCAGGAAGCCATCCAGCGCATGCCCTATTCGGTCGTGGCCGGGCCGCACGACGACGTGCGCATCTCCCTCGGCGAACAGCAGTACTCTCCGCCCGAGATCTCGGCGATGGTGCTCACCGAGCTGCGCCTCGACGCGGAGGCCTTCTTCGGGGCGCCGGTGACCAAGGCCGTGATCACCTGCCCGGCGTACTTCAACGACTCGCAGCGCAACGCCACCAAGGACGCCGGGCGCATCGCCGGGCTGGAGGTGATCCGGATCATCAACGAGCCCACCTCCGCGGCGCTGGCCTACGGATTCGGCAAGGCGCAGGGCGAGCGGCAGGTGGCCGTGTTCGACCTGGGCGGCGGCACCTTCGACTTCACCGTGCTGCACATGTTCAAAGGGGTCTTCGAGGTCGAGGCCACCGGGGGCGATTCGCTCCTCGGCGGCGAGGACTTCGACAACCGGATCATCGACTTCCTCTCCGAGCCGTTCCGGCAGAAGCACGGCACGGATCTGCGCAAGGACAAGATGGCGCTGCAGCGCCTGCGCGATGCGGCGGAGAAGGCGAAGTGCGAGCTCAGCTCGCTCAAGCAGGTGGAGATCAACCTCCCCTTCATCTCCGCCTCGCAGCAGGCCGGTCCCCTGCACCTGCAGGCGACGCTCTCGCGCGACCAGCTCGAGCAGATGACGGCCGACCTGGTCAAGCGCTGCATGCAGGTCTGCGAGCGGGTGCTCGGGGAAGCCAAGGTGCACGCCGCCCAGCTCGGCGACGTCCTGCTGGTCGGCGGGCAGACGCGCATGCCGAAGATCCAGGAAGAGGTGCGACGCCTCTTCGGGAAGGAGCCGGCGAAGAACGTCAACCCCGACGAAGCGGTCGCCCTGGGCGCGTCCATCCAGGGCGCGATGCTGCTGCACGACGAGCAGGAGATGCTGCTGCTCGACGTGACGCCGCACAGCCTGGGCATCGCCATCGCCGGAGGGTTCTTCCAGAAGATCATCGCCAAGAACACGACCGTGCCGACCAGCGCGCACCACGTGTTCACCACCGTCAAGGACGATCAGACCTCCGCCAAGATCACCGTGCTGCAAGGGGAGAGCGAGACCTCCGCCGACAACGAGCTGCTCGGCGAGTTCATGCTGACGGGCCTGCGTGCGGCGCCGCGGGGCGCGGTGGACATCGACGTCATCTTCGACATCAGCGCCGACGGCATCGTCTCCGTCTCCGCCATCGACATGCAGACGGGGACGCGGCAGAGCATCACCGTCACCGCCTCGTCCGGTCTCACCGAGGACGAGATCAAGAAGGCCGCGCGATCGAACGAGGACTGGATGCTCGGCCAGAAGGAAGATCCCGAGTTTCAGGACCGCAAGAACCGTGCGGAAGAGCTGTTCCGGGAGTTCGAGACCCTCTGGCCGCGACTCACGCGCGCCGCGCACAACGGCCTCGGACAGGAGCCGCTGCAGCGCGCGCAGGCGGCGCTGTCGGTCGCCCGCCTCCAGCTCGCCCAGCGCGAGAGCGACGCGCTGGCCGGATCGCTCGAGCGCCTCGAACGCATGTTGCAAGCCCTGAGGGGCGCGTTGGAGCGCAGCCAAGGGGGGGCCTAGATGGCCATCCAGGGCGGCGGAGGCCGGTTCTCGGCGCTCCTTCTCGAGGGGCTGGACCACTACCGCAAGGGCCGCATGCTCGATGCGGTGAAGGCGTGGGAAGAGGCCTACCTGCTGGAGCCGACCAACCTGCGGGCGCGGGAATTCCTCCGCTCGGCGCTGGAGCGCATCCACGCGGTGATGTCTCCGGCGAAGGCCGCCGCGGATGCGGCGCCTCCACATCCCTGGCTGCCGGCCCAACCTCCCGCCGCTGCGCAGAACGCCCCGCCCTCCGCCCCGCGGCAATCGCCGGCTGCGCCGGTCCAGGCGACCCCGGGCAAAGCGAAGCCCGCGGCCACTCCAGCTCCGGCGAAGCCGCCCGCGGCGCCGCGCAGCCCCTGGGACGAGGGACCGTCGCTCGCGATTCCGCAGCCGGAGACCGGCGACAGCGGGGGAGGCGCCTGGTCGATCCACGCCGACACGCTGCCGAACGCATCGGTGTCCGACGACGAGACCGACGTCTGGATGCGAGGGGCGCGCGAGCTGGTGGCGCTCAACGACTTCTCGGGCGCCCTGGAGCTGCTGAACAAGGTGCTGCAGCGGAAGGCGAACGACAAGGACGCGCTTCAGCTCTACGAGATGTGCGAGCAGAACCTGACCCTCATGTACGAGAGCAAGATCGGGTCGATGGACGCGCGCCCGCGCACCGCCATTCCCCCGGACGAGATCATCTGGCTGAACCTCGATCCGCGGGCCGGCTTCGTCCTCGCGCAGATCGACGGCGAAGTCTCCTTCGACGACCTGTACGCGATCTGCGGCCTCAAGCGGCTCGACACCGCCCGCATCCTCTGCGAGCTGCTCGAGCAGGGCGTGGTGCAGGTCCAGGGCCGCGACCAGGCAGTCGCCAAGCGCGCAGTGCCGCGCAATTAAGCGCACGGGAGAGTCAATCAGCAACAGCATTTGCCCCGTTTTTCGGGGAGTCCGCTGGACTTTAGTCTTAACTGGGCGTAAGCCCTTCGTCTTAACGGGCGTAAGGCGTGAGAAAGGAGGTGGGCGCTGTTGCGCCACTAATCAATGTTTCGCAAGGGGGCTGTCATGGACAAGAGGCAGATTGCTCTTTGTGGTCCAGGTATTCTCCTGCTGTCATGGCTCTTCGCATTGGTTCCAGTTGCGGGTTGTGGAGAGCCCTCGTCTGCCGCACCGCAGTTCCGAGCTGAAACGTCGCGATCGAGCGGCGCCGCCGAACAGAATCGGGTCCGCGGCACATTCTTCAATTCGCACACGTTCTACGTGGATTGTCTCGGTGAGGATGTCCGATTCTTCGGCGATGTGGAGTACACGAGCCACGAGGTCACCACCGGATCCGGGAATTACGAAGTCCACTTCCATTACGGGCCATTCACACCGAATAACACGCCGTTCGTTGCGGAGGGACAGTCGAGCGGTACCATCTTTTCACTCAGGTACGGCGTCAACGTAAAGGCCATGGTCCGCTCGGGACCTGGCGAGGGTCAGGCAGTCATCGAGAAGGAGGTCTACATCGCTGCGGACGGACGCCGACTGTTCCTTACTTATGTGTTGCATCTGACCGTCAACGCCAATGGCGAGCTGACCGTGTTCAACGAGGAGCCGTTGTCGATCACGTGCGCGAAGTGAACTCGCGTCCCCGGATCGAACCGGTCAAAGAATGTACCGGGAGAGGTCTTCGTCCTTGAGCACCCGGTCGAGCTTCTCCCGGACATAGCCGACGTCGACACGGATCGATTTTCCCGCGAAGTCCGGCGCTGCGAAGGAGACGTCCTCGAGGACCTTCTCCAGCACGGTATGCAAACGGCGGGCGCCGATGTTCTGCGTGCGGGTGTTCATGTCGTGGGCGACGCGCGCGACCTCTTCTATGCCGCTCGCCTCGAACACCAGCTCGACGCCTTCGGCGCCGAGCAGCGCCGAGTACTGCCGGGAGAGCGCGTTGCGCGGCTCGGTCAGGATGCGCATCAGGTCCGCTTGCGAGAGCGCCTCCAGCTCGACGCGAATGGGAAAGCGTCCCTGCAGCTCGGGCAAGAGGTCGCTGACCTTCGCCAGATGGAAGGCGCCGGCGGCGATGAACAGGACGTGGTCCGTCTTCACCGGTCCGTACTTCGTGTTCACCGTGCTTCCTTCGACGATGGGCAGCAGGTCGCGCTGCACGCCTCCGCGCGACACGTCGGGGCCGTGCGACTGGCCCGCCGGAAGCGCCACCTTGTCGATCTCGTCGATGAAGACGATCCCGTTCGACTGCACCCGCTCGAGCGCGTCCCGCGCCACGGTGTCCTTGTCGACCAGCTTCTCCGCCTCGTCCTGCGCCAGGACCCGCCGCGCCTCGGGGACCGAGAGCTTGCGCTTCTTGCTCTTCCTTCCGAACGGCAGGTTCCCGAGCATCTCCTGCAGATTGAGGCCCATCTCCTCCATGCCCTGCGACCCGAAGATCTGCATCGTCGGCGCCGCCCTCTCCTGCACGTCCACCTCGACCGTGCGATCGTCGAGGCCGCCGGCGCGCAGCATTCCCCGCAGCTTCTCGCGCGTCGAGTCGCGCGAGCCGGGCAGGAGAAGATCGAGCAGGCGTTCTTCCGCGAGCTCGTCGGCGCGGGGCTGCACCTCTTTCTGCCGCTCCTCCCGCACCAGGGAGACGCCCGCCTCCACCAGGTCGCGGATCATCGAGTCCACGTCCTTGCCGACGTACCCCACCTCGGTGAACTTCGAGGCCTCCACTTTGACGAACGGAGCGCCGGCAAGCCGCGCCAGCCGGCGGGCGATCTCCGTCTTTCCCACGCCGGTCGGCCCCACGAGGATGATGTTCTTCGGCATCACCTCGTCCCGCATCTCGGGCGTGAGCCGGAACCGACGCCAGCGGTTGCGCAGCGCGATGGCGACGGCGCGCTTGGCGGCGGCCTGCCCGACGATATAGCGGTCCAGCTCCGCGACGATCTCGCGCGGGGTCAGGTCCTTTCCGGCGGTCATAGTTCCTCGATGGAGATCTGGTCGTTGGTGTAGATGCAGATGCGCCCGGCGATCCGCAGCGACTCCTCGACGATCTGCCGCGCGCCGAGCTGCGAATGGTTCAGCAGCGCGACCGCCGCCGCCTGCGCGTAAGGCCCGCCGCTGCCAATGGCGGCGACGCCTTCGTCGGGTTCCACCACGTCGCCGGTCCCCGAGAGGATCAGCGTGCGCTCCTTGTCGGCGACCACCAGAAGCGCCTCGAGCCGGCGCAGGAAGCGGTCCGTGCGCCAATCCTTCGCCAGCTCCACCGCTGCCCGCGCCAGGTTCTTGTTGAAATCCTTGAGCTTTCCTTCGAAGCGCTCGAACAGCGTGAACGCATCGGCGGTGGCGCCCGCGAAACCGGCCACGACCGAGCCGTCGCCGAGCCGGCGCAGCTTCCTGGCGCCGTGCTTCAGCACCGTCTTGTCCAGCGTGACCTGGCCGTCTGCGCCCAGGGCGACCTTGCCGTCCTTGCGCACGCAGATCACCGTCGTCGAACGGATCTTCATCGGGGCCCCCGATGCTAACGCTGCGCTCCAGTGCGTGCGATGCTACCTTGGCTGCCAATGTCCGGCTCCGGCGTGATCATCCTGTTCGGCGGCACCAGCAACGAGCGGCGCGTCTCGGTGGCGTCCGCCCAACACATCGCCGCGGTGCTCGACGAGGCGGAAGCCTGGTTCCTCGCTCCCACCGGAGCGGTGCACCCGATCACCCGCGACGAGCTCGCGGCCTTCGAGCGCGCGTTCGAGCGCGATTTCAAGCCGGCGGCGGCCGCTGCCTTTCCCTCGGTGGTCTCGGCCTTCGAGAGCCAGCCTTCGCGCGTGTACCTGCTCGCGCTGCACGGGGGCGAAGGCGAGGACGGCACCATCCAGCGCAGGCTGGAAGCGCGGCGCATCGCGTTCACGGGGCCCGGAGCGGAGGCGTCGTCGCGCGCCTTCGACAAAGAGGTGGCGAAGCAAGTGGTGACCGGCGCCGGCGTGCGCATCGCCCGCTCCGTGCATCTGTCGAAGGACCCGAAGGTGATGCGGCGCGAGATGGCGGAGATGCTCGCGATCTACCGCCGCATCGTGGTGAAGCCGGTCGCCGGAGGCAGCAGCGTCGGGCTGTACCACGTCGCATCGGCGCCGGACGCCGACCGGGCGGCGAGCGGCATCGAGGAATCGGGCGAGGCCTATCTCGCCGAGGAGTTCGTCTCCGGCACCGAGCTGACCGTGGGAGTGGTGGACGGGCCGGCGGGATCGCGTGCGCTGCCGCCCAGCGAGGTGCGCCTCGAGCAGGGGCGCGCCTTCGATTACGAGGGGAAGTACCTGGGCAAGGGGACGAAGGAGATCACGCCGGCGGAGGTTCCGCCCGCGGTGTCTCGCGCCGCCCAGGACCTCGCCCTCGCCGCCCACCGCGCCCTCGGCTGCGAGGGCTACTCCCGCACCGACGCGATCTCCTCCCCGCAGGGGACCGTGTTCCTCGAGCTGAACACCCTCCCCGGCCTGACCCGCGCCTCCTTTCTTCCCCAGCAGCTCGCCGTGGAAGGCACCTCGATGCTCTCGTTCCTCGAGGGCCAACTCGCCATCGCCCGCAACCGCCGCGACCGCGGTTGATCTGAAGAGTCGCTATTTCTTGTGCGCTCTCGGGTGGGCGTCTTCGTATGCCTGCAGCAGGTGCTCCGCCGAGACGTGGGTGTAGCGCTGGGTGGTGGAGAGCGAAGCGTGCCCGAGCAGCTCCTGGATGCCGCGGAGATCGGCCCCCATGTCCAGCAGGTGCGTCGCGAAGCTGTGTCGGAGCGCGTGCGGATGGACGTGCCGGCGGGCGCCGGCGATCAGTGCGTACCGCGCCAGGTGCCGGGCCACGCTGCGGGCGGTCAGGCGCCCTCCGTGGCGATTCACCAGCAACGCGACCCCCCTCGGTCGCAGCTCGGGACGGCGGCTGAGGTACGCCCGGAGCGCGGCCCGCGCTTTGCTCCCGAGCGGCACGATCCGTTCCTTGTTCCCCTTTCCGCGGACGCGGACCGACTCGTGCGCGACGTCGCCGAGGTCGAGCCCCACCAGCTCGGATACGCGCAACCCGGCGCAATAGAGCAGCTCCAGCGCCGCCCGATCGCGCAAGCCCGCCGGCGTGCGCGGCGAAGGGGCATCCACGATGGCGAAGCAGTCGTCCACCGCGACCACGTTCGGCAAGGAGACCCGGCGTCTGGGAAACATCAGGCGCCGGGCCGGGCTGTCCTCGAGATGGCCCATGCGCACGCGGTGCTCGTAGAACGCGCGCAGGCTCGCCTGCTTGCGGGCCAGCGTCGCCGACGTGTTGGCGGAGAATCGCGAGGCGAGGAACGCCCGCAGATCGTCGCGGGTCGCCGCATCCAGAGCGGTGCCGCGTTCGCCGAGGAAAGCCGCGAGCTGCCGCAGATCCGAGACGTAGGCCCGCCGCGTGTGCGCCGAGGCGCGCTCCACCTGCGCGAGGTGCGCCGCGAACGCCTCGATCTCGGGGTACATGCGCGGATAGTGCCGCCCTCAGGGCACGTCCGCCAGAAACACGCCTCCCTTCGCGGCCGCCACGATCGCGTAGACGACGCGTTTTCCCTCGTCATCGGCAAAGCGGGAGCTCGGGTCTACCTCCTCCACCAATGATTTCACCCGGCCGGGCGCGGCGCCGTCGGCGGAGAGCACGGCGAGATCCACCGCGCGCGCCGCGCCGTGATGCGGCTGCTGCAGGAGGATGCGCCTCCCGTCGCGCGAGAGATCGAATCCGGATACGTTGGCGGCGAGCATTTTCACCCTCCCCTTCGCGGAAACGCCAGCGCGCGAGAAACGCCAGATCGCTCCCCCGGGGCGAGAATGCGTACGCTCCCTCCTGCACCGAGACCCCGGAGCCTGCCTTGCGATCGTCGAGCCAGAGGTCTCCCGCGAGCAAGTCGTCCGGGACTGCGGGATCGTCGGGGTGGCTCGCCTCGAGGAGGAATGCGACCGCGCCGTCGCGCGCGATCAGGCCGCGCCAGGCCGGACGCGAGCTTGCGGCCGGGCGGCGGCTGCGTGCAGGCGGCGCAGAGGAGGACCAGAACGCATTTCACCCGAGGCGGCCGGTGCACGCCACGAGCGTAGTCGGCATCGCCGGCGGCGGAGGCCGTCCTTACGGCCGCAGTTCGTTCGAAGACCTTGTGGCCGGTTCGGGACCGAGCGGCATGCGCTGCTCCACCGCCCAGGCAGTGAGATCGCGCCGCGCCCGAGCCAGCATGCGCGGCTTGCGCTCGTGCTTCTTGTGCCGTTCGCCGAGCGGTGGGAACAGCGCGTAGACGACGTTGGTCGGCTGGTACTCGTAATCGTCGGGGTGGGCCTCGCCGCTGACGTGCCGGAGAAGGGCGCCGATCGCGGTGGTCCCGGGCGGCGGCACGAATTCCGTTCCACGCAGCCGCGCGAGAACGCGGCGCGCCGCGACGTGTCCGGAGGCGGCGCTCTCGACGTAGCCTTCGACCCCGGTGATCTGCCCGGCGCAGTACACGTGCGGCAGCGCTTTCAACGACCCGTCCGGCGCGATCACGCGCGGGGCGTTCAGGAAGGTATTGCGGTGGACCTGCCCGAGCCGCACCCACTCCGCCTTCGCCAACCCCGGAATGCGGCTGGAGAAGATCCGCTTCTGCTCCGGCCAGGTGAGCCGCGTCTGGAAGCCGACGAGGTTCCAGGCCGTACCCGCCTTGTCCTCGCGCCGCAGCTGCACCACCGCATGCGGACGCCGTCCGGTGCGCGGGTCCGTGAGCCCGACCGGCTTCATCGGACCGTAGGCGAGCGTGTCGCGGCCGCGCTCGGCCATCACCTCGATGGGCAGGCAGCCCTCGAAGTACCGCGTCTGCTCGAACTCGTGCGGCGCAACCTTCTCTCCCCGCAGCAGCTCGTCGACGAACGCCTCGTACTCCTCGCGCGTGAGCGGGAGGTTGAGATAGTCCGCTCCTTCGCCTTTGCCGTACCGGGACTGTGCGAACGCCACGTCGGAGTCCACCGAGTCGCCGGCGACGATGGGAGCGATGGCGTCGTAGAACGCGAGCTGCGAGGCGCCGACGGCCTGCGCGAGCGAGCGCGCCAGGGCCTCGGAGGTGAGCGGGCCGGTAGCGACGATGCAAGGCTCCGGCCCCGCAGGCAGCTCGCGCACTTCCTCCGAGGAGAGGCGGATGCGCGGATGCGCCCGCACCTGCGCCGTGAGGCCGCCGCTGAATGCAACCCGATCGACCGCGAGCGCATCGCCGGCCGGAACGCGCGCCCGGTCGGCCTGGGCCAGCACGGGCGAGCCCAGCCGCCGCAGCTCCTCGTGCAGGAGCCCGATGGCATTGTGCGGATTGTCCGACCTGAGCGAGTTGGAGCAGACCAGCTCGGCCAGCCCGTCCTCCTTGTGGGCAGGCGAGCGCCGCTCCGGCTTCTGCTCGTGCAGGACGACGTCCGCTCCCGCATCCGCGAGGAGAAGCGCCGCTTCCGTCCCCGCCAGTCCGCCACCGACGATGTGCACCGGGTGCTGCATCCGCGCGGGGTGCTACACGCCTGCGCGAGCGATCGCAAGTGATGCCCCGCAGCCCGGCCGGATCACGCCCACGACCCGTCGACGGCTATGACGCACTGCGGCCCGTCGGGACAAGTTGGCCGGAGACGCTGCCTGCCGAGTCCACCGCCTCGAACTCAGGAAGCCTGCGCCTGCGCGGAGACGGTGCTGGGGTCCGGAGCTTCGCGCCGGTACCCGCATGTCTTGTCCGGGCAGGCGATGAACGCGCCGTCCCGCTTCGTGTACTTCTGGAGCAGGTACGGCTTGCCGCATTGCGGGCAGGGGCCGGGGATCGGACGGTCCCAGGCGGCGAACTTGCAGGTCGGGTAGTTCACGCAGCCGTAGAAGCTCTTGCCGAAGCGGGACTTGCGCTCGGCGAGCCCGCCGCCGCAATCGGGGCAGACGACGCCCTTCAAGGTGATGGGCCTGGTGGTCTTGCAGGTCGGATAGTCCGAGCAGGCGAGGAACCGGCCGAAGCGGCCGCGCTTGTTCAACATCGGCTTGCCGCACGTGGGGCACATCTCGTCGGTAGGCAGATCCTCGACCACGCGGATCTTGCCCTCCTCCTCGACGAAGTCCTTGGTGTTCTTGCAGTCCGGATAGCCCGAGCAGGCCAGGAAGCGGCCCATGCGGCCCCACTTGATCACCATCGGGCTGCCGCACTTCTCGCACACCAGATCGGTGGGCTTCTCCTCGCGCTTCACGTCGCGCATCTGCGCTTCCGCCGCCTCGAGGCTCTTCTTGAACGGCTCGTAGAACTCGCCCATCACGGACTGCCAGTCGATCTTCCCTTCCTCGATCTCGTCCAGCTCCTCCTCCATCCGCGCCGTGAACTGCACGTCCATCACGCGCGGGAAGGCGCCGAGAAGCAGCTCGGTCACGATCTTCCCCAGGTCGGTGGGGAAGAAGCGCCCCTCCTTCTTCTCCACGTATTCCTTGTCCTGGATGGTGGAGAGGATCGCGGCATAGGTGGAAGGACGGCCGATGCCCTTCTCCTCGAGCTCCTTCACCAGGGACGCCTCGGTGAACCGCGGCGGCGGCTGAGTGAAGTGCTGCTCGGCGAGCAGGTCGATCAGCTCCAATGCCTGCCCGACCTCGAGCGGCGGGAGCTGGCGAGAGACGTCGCCCTTCTCCTCGTCGTCCCCTTCCATCTTCTCCGCCCCGGCCTCTTCCGGCGGCTGCTCCGCTTCCTGGCCATACACCGCGAGGTAACCGGGGAACTTGAGGATCTGGCCCGTGGCGCGGAAGGTGGCCCGTCCGGCCTGGATGTCCGCGGTGGTCTGGTCGAAGACCGCCGGAACCATCTGGCAGGCGATGAAGCGGTTCCAGATCAGCTCGTAGAGCCGGAACACGTCCTTCTCCAGGAAGGGCTTCACGCGCTCCGGCGGATACTCCACCGAAGTCGGCCGGATGGCCTCGTGGGCGTCCTGGGCGCTCTTCTTCGTCTTGAACTGGACCGGTTCGGCGGGGAGGTAGTCCTTGCCCCAGCGCTGTCCGACGTAGGCTCGCGCCCCCGCCACCGCGTCCGGGGAGAGGCGCACCGAGTCGGTGCGCATGTACGTGATCAGAGCGGTCTGACCCTCGTCGCCCAGCTCGACGCCTTCGTAGAGACGCTGCGCCAGGGTCATCGTCTTCTTGGCGGTGAAGCCCAGGCGGTTCGCCGCGTCCTGCTGCAGCTTGGAGGTGATGAACGGAGGCGGCGCGTTGCGCCGGCGCTCCTTCTTCGTCACCTCGGCCACCACGAACTTCTCGCGCCTGAGCGTTTCGACCAGCGGCCGCGCGACCTCGCCGGTCGCGATCTCCGCCTTCTGCCCGTCGAGCCGGATCAGCTTCGCCCGGAACTGCGGCGGCAGGGCGGCCCGCAGATCCGCCTCGATGCTCCAGTACTCGACCGGAACGAACTTCGCGATCTCCTCCTCGCGCTCCACCACCAGCCGCACCGCCACGCTCTGGACGCGGCCGGCGGAGAGGCCGCGGCGGACCTTCTTCCAGAGGATCGGCGAGATCTGGTAGCCGACCAGCCGATCCAGCACCCGGCGCGCCTGCTGCGCGTCGTACAGGTCGCGGTTCAGCTGCAGCGGATTCTGGATCGCTTCCTGGATGGCCTTCTTGGTGATCTCGTTGAAAAGGATGCGCTGCGCGGGGATCTTGGTCCGCTTCAGCTGCTCGTACACGTGCCAGGCGATGGCTTCACCCTCGCGGTCGGGGTCGGTCGCGAGCAGCACGCGCTCCGCGGTCTTCGCGGCCGCCTTCAGGTCCGCCACCACCTTCTTCTTCGCCTCGATCACTTCGTAGACCGGCTGGAAGCCGTTTTCGATGTCCACGCCGATCCTGCTCTTGGGCAGGTCCATCACGTGGCCGACCGACGCCTTCACCACGTATCCGGAGCCAAGGTACTTCTTGATGGTCTTCGCCTTGGCCGGTGACTCGACGACGACGAGCGTGCTGGACCGCGCGCGGGCACCTGACTCCGCGGAACCGCTCGCCTTTCTGGCCGTCTTCCGGGCTTTCGTCGTCTTCGCTGCTGTCTTGCTGTTCGCCATGTTTCCCTCGGGGCGGCGAAAGATGCCGGCACTCCCAAATGGGTTCGAAAGCTCAGCGGCGCAGGAAATATTTCCCGGGCCTCTGCACCACCATGCCCTTCAGCTCCAGTTCCGCGAGCCTTCCGAGCGCTTCCCGGGCGGGGATCTGCGCGCGGTGGGCGAGGTCGTCTACATGAGCCGGGGTCCTCTCGTCCAGAAGTCTCCACAATTCGACGTCTTTGGCATCGAGGACCTCCCGATCGCCCCCGTCTGACGGGCCGTTGGATGCCGGAACCTGTGGATGCGGTGCGTCATCCACTGGAACGTTGGCTTCCGGGACAGGCCATCCCAGCCCGCAGAGGACGTCCGCCAGACCGGTCGCCAGCTTCGCCTCCCGGTCGCGCAGGAGGCCGTTCGGTCCCTCGGCCAGAGGGTTGCCGGGGTTGCCGGGAACCGCGAACACCGGAATTCCCAGCTTGCGCGCCTCCGATGCCGTGATCAGCGCTCCGGAGCCTGGCGCTGCCCGGACCACGACGACCGCGTGCGAGAGACCGGCGACGGTCCGGTTCCGGCGCGGAAAGTTCTTCGGCATCGGCAGCGTCCCAGGAGCGAACTCGCTCACGAGCGCGCCGCCGCCGTTCGCGAGGCGCGCGAACAGATCCCTGTTTTCGGAGGGATAGGTCACGTCGATACCGCATCCGAGCACGGCGAGGGACGTCCCTTGGCCCCAGAGGGCTCCGACGTGCGCCGCCGTATCGATTCCCCGTGCCCCTCCGGAAACCACCTCCACTCCCGCGCGGGCGAACGCATCGCCAAACGCTTGCGCGAGATCGAGGCCCGCCTCGTCGGCCGCGCGGGAGCCGACCACCGCTACCCGTCGCGCCTCGGGCACCAGATTCCCGCGCACGTACAAAAGACGTGGCGGCTTGGCGATGCGGCGGAGTTGCGGCGGATAGTCCTCGTCTCCTAGCAGCACCACCCGGGCCCCGACCTCCCGCGCGGCCTCCCAGGCCAGGACGCCCAGCTCGCGCAGGTCCGGACCCTGCGCGAGGTACTGGCGCGCCTCGGCGCACAGGCGGAGATCGTCGCCTTGTTCCAGGAGCCGGCCGGGCCCCTCGTCCACTGCCTGCCGCAGGGAGTGGAAACGGTCGGCAATCCGCGCCATCGTCGAGTTGCCCACGCCGGGCACCGACGAAAGGGCGCAGGCCGCCAGCACGTCGGGTCCCGCGTTCGCCACGGCGCCGGCGTTGCTCTGACTCGTAGGCTCCAAGCTATTGAAGGCCGCCGCCTGCTCCGGACGCGCGCATCTCGACGAGGTCGCCAGCCTGCAGCTCGCGAACGCTCTTGACGACCACCGCCGTGCTCAAGTGCTCGCGCGTATCGATGACCAGCAGCAGGCCGACGTTCTCCTCGGGAACATCGGCCCTCGCGGCCCGGGCCCCTTGGCTTCCCGCGGTGAATGACTTCGTCACCAGCGTGGCATTGAGCCCGTCGCCCTGGCGAACGACCGCGAACGTGTTCCCCTCCTGTACACCATCGTCGGAGCCGCGATCGATGAAGACCTCATGCGCCTCGCCGTATGTGGTGAGAGTGGGGTTCACGGACTGGACGATCTTGCCGATGACGTCGGCGGTATTGGCGCGCGGCGCGATGCGCTTGTCTTGCGCGACCCACGGGCGAACGAAGTCGCCGCGCTCCACCTCCTCGAATGTCCGCTCGATCTGGACGGTGGCCTGCCTGCCCTGCAGGGAGAGCACCTTGGCGACGCCCACGGTCTTCGTCTGGCGCGCCAGCGTGCGGTGCGAGATCGGGTCCACGATGGGTCCCTCGGGCCGGAAGATCAGCAGTTTGTCGCCGGGACGGGCGGGCACCTCGTCCCTGAAGCGCGCGTACGCCGTGTCGTAGGTGGCGAGCATCTGCTTCTCCTCGAACGACGCCTCGAGGGTGCCCGCACCGCGCATCTCCTCCGGCGTGACGAGGCCGCTGGCGCGCACGCTGAGGACCGGAGGCGGCGAGAAGGCGAGCTTCCCGCTGGCGCTGACGGTGCTGAGCGCGGCGCGGCCCTCCCGGCTGTTCTTGCCGACCACCTCGAGATCCGCCGTGTCAGGCAGTGTCACCGACGTTTCCGGCGACGCTCCGGGCGGCGTCTCCTGCTCCTCGGGAGCATTCAGCGCCGTCGCGTCGATGCCGGGCTCCATCTCCGTCTGGACCTGCGCGGGGGCCTGCGATCCCCCCTCCCCGGGCACGATGCGCAGCTTGTTGCCCGGGTAGATCCAGTGCGGGTTCTCGATCGAGGGGTTGAGGCTCCAGATCTTCGGCCAGTACCATGGGTTGCTGAGGAACTTCTGGGAGAGGTCCCAGAGCGTGTCGCCCTTCTGGATGGTGTACTCCTCCGGCGCGCCGGCCACCGGCTTGATGCTGTCATCCGGCGGTGGGCGGGGGCTCTGCTCGGTGATGGGCGCGCTCTTCGCCCGCGGCCGGCGCGTGTCCTCCTGCGGCACCTCCAGGACCTGCGGCGACTGCCGACGTTGCGGCTGCTCAGCCTGCGGTTCCGTGGCCTGCGGCGGAGCGGGCGGCGGCGGCGCGTCCTGCTGCGCGCGCAAGGGTACCGCGAGAAGCAACGCCAGCGCCCCGCCCAATGCTGCCCTGCGCCACCGCGCGATCGTCCGCGTCCGCATCGCTCCCTCCCTCTACAGACCCTGCAGGAGCTGCCGCGAATGCGCCGACTCGGGCGCCTGCGGGTGCTCCTCGGAAAGCTGGTTCAGAACCGACTTGGCCTCGCCCTTGCGGCCGAGGATGCGCAGGCACCGACCCCGTTCCAGCTGGGCCTGTGGCACCGCGTCGCCCGCCGGATACTTCACCGGGACCGCCTCGAAGAGCTGCAGCGCGCCGCCGCAGTCGCCGCGGACCTCGCGCACGAGCCCGGCGAGGTAGAGCGCGTTGTCGGCCGCGCTGTGTTGGGGGTAGGCGGCGGCGAACGCCAGCAGATCGGCCTCGGCCTCGGCGTGGTGGCCCTCGTTGAGCTTTCGCACCGCCTCCGCCCAGGTGTGATCGGCTACGAATTCGCGTGCGACCGTCGAGTCCGTCTCCAGGCGCGCCAGCGCGTCGGGGTCGGGATCCCGAAGCTCCACGGTGCTGGGGAGCCGCGGCGCGTGCTCGACCGGATTGAGGCGGTCGCTGCGCCGCAGGCGCCCGCCCACCTTGACGGTCTTCAGCGGCGGCCGCGGTTCGACGCGCGCTGGCGCCGCGTTCGTTGGCGCGGCCTGCGTCCTCGCGGCCAGCGCGGCGAGCTTCACTTCCAACTCCTCGATGCGCCGCTGCTGCTGCGCGATCACCGCCGACTGCGCTTGCAGCTGGCTGCGAAGCTCTCTCAGATCGTCGGCTTCCAGCGCTGGCCGCGCGGGCGCGCCCGCGCAGGCGGCGAGCAAGGCGGCGGTGGCGAGCAAGCGGAAGCGCAAGGGGATTCCCCGTCGCGCGGCACACGCGCCGCGCCGATCGATGATCTACGTGGGGGGCCTGACAAGTCAAAGAAAGAGGTCAGAGGTCGCGGATTTCGATGAAGGCAAGATGCCGACCTGTGCGCCCTTTGTCGCGGCGGTGGCTGAAGAATGCGCCACTGTCGCAGGATGTGCACCCTTCGACCTGCTCGATGCGCTCCCGGGGCACGCCGGCGCGGAGCAGCGACTGCTCGACGCAGTAGCGCAGATCGAGATGCGGCTTCGGATTGCCGGCGGGATCGTCGGCCGCTTCCGGTCCGAACAGCGCGCGGAACGTCGCCGCGAGGTCCTGCGACACCTCGTAGCAGCACCGGCCGATGCAGGGCCCGATCGCCGCCAGCATCCGCGCGGGATCCGCTCCGGCCGCATGCTGCAGCGCGCGAATGGCGCGGCCGGCGATCTGCAGCCGGGTCCCGCGCCAGCCGGCATGGACCGCTGCCGCCGCCGCTCCTGCGCGGACGAGAATGGGGACGCAGTCCGCCACGCGCACTCCCACCGCGCCGTCCGCGAGCGCCAGCACGGCGTCGGCGCCCGGTTCCTGTGCCGCGGTGGGCGGAAAGATCTCCTGCATCCGCGCGTCCACCACGCGATCCCCGTGCACCTGGTGCGCGGTGGCGATCCGGCCGGTCAGACCGGCCGCCGCGCGGAGCAGCTCGTGGTTCTCCCGCACGGCCGCCTCGTCGTCTCCGACGGAGGCGCTCAGGTTCAGGGAGGAGAACGGCCCGGACGACACGCCGCCCGACCGCAGCGAAAAGCCGTGCGCGATTCCAGCCGCAGAGAGCAGCCTGGAGGTGAGGAAGAGCTTCACGCTCCGCAGTCTATGCTACAGATCCTGCAAGCACTCCTGGATCTCGCGCGCAGCCTGCTCCTCGGAGGTGCGGTCGACCGATCGGCCCGCGAGCTCCGGGGCGCGCTCCACGAGGACGATGCGCTCTCCGCGAGCGTTCCCGATCACCTTCCCCTGCGGGTCCACATCCGACATTCCCTCCAGCACGACCCGTCCACCGCTCCGCTGGACCTGGTACACGGTGCGCGTCCCGGTACCACTCGCATCCCCCAGCAGGAAGCGGTCGCCCTCGACGTTCCAGCGGCAGGTGCGGTCGGAGATCCCTGGCTCCTCGCCATCGACGGAGACGGCCAGGGCGAGGCGGCAGAGCCCGTCCTCCCCGAGCATCAGCGCTCCCCGCTCGGTCAGGACGTGCTCCGCGCCGTTCGCGTCCGTCAACTTCGTGCCGGTCTCGCTGATCTCGATCAGCTGGTCCACGCCATCGAGCTGCGCGCGGGACCGGATCGACTCCACCGCGTACTTTCCCGCAGCGAGCGCGGGTTTGTCTGGACGCGACGCGCCGAGGTGCGCGCACCCGATGCCCGCCGCCAGCACCCACGCCATCCCGACCCGGCCCGACCCCATGTGCCGCCTCCCCGCCCGCGTCCGGCCGGAAGGAGTGCAAGCGGGCGGCCATCGTGGCGACCGGATCGGC
>Ga0209235_1000467_pt1 | contig 20225 bp, 19 predicted proteins | sample GraSoi013_1_20cm_4_FD_185817 | JGI IMG/M metagenome (GOLD analysis project Ga0209235, IMG submission 185817) | Grasslands soil microbial communities from the Angelo Coastal Reserve, California, USA - Sample 09_25_2013_1_20cm (SPAdes) (version 2) | ecosystem: Environmental > Terrestrial > Soil >... | reverse complement strand
CTATCCCAACGTTCGGGTCATCGCCGTCGATGCCGAAGGCTCCGCCATCTTCGGTGGCGCACCGTGCAAACGCCATATTCCCGGCGTTGGATCGAGCATCGTCCCGCCATTGCTGTCGCATGCCAGAATCGACGACATTGTTTTGATATCCGAGCGGGAAACCGTTCAAGCGTGCCGGGAACTCCTCACCAGCCATGGACTGTTCGTGGGCGGGTCCAGCGGCACAGCGTTCGCGGCGATCAAGCGGTATGCGGCGACGATGCCGGCGCACAAGCAGCCGACCGTGCTGTTCCTGTGCGCGGACCGCGGCACGCCCTACCTCGACACGGTCTTCGATCCCACCTGGGCGACCAGGCTCGAGTAGCGGAGCGGGGAAGCCATGCGCTTCGAGCTATCGATCATCAACGGTAAGACGGTGTTCGACATCGTCCGCGCCCATCGGAGTGAATGCATCCGGATCGTTCGGGACGCGTATCTCGCGCACGCGGACGGACAGTCCGTCAACCCCGATAGCTACTTTTTGAAGTTCCCCGACAAGCCAGATTGCCGGATCATCGCGCTCCCGGCCTACCTGGGAAAGAACTTCGGCGTGGCCGGGTTGAAGTGGATTGCCAGTTATCCTGCCAATATCCAGCGGGGCTTTCCGCGTGCTTCGGCTGTACTCGTGCTCAATGACTACGAAACCGGGTATCCCTTTGCCATACTCGAGAGCTCGATCATCTCGGCCGCGCGAACAGCCGCCTCGGCCGCTCTTGCCGCGCACTGGTTGAGCGGGCAATCGCGCCGGGCGCATTCGCTCGGAATCGTGGGCACCGGGTTCATCGCCCGGTACGTTTACGAGTTCCTGGTCGACACGGGATGGGAGATCGAGGAAGTACGGTTACACGACCTCTCGCCTCTCGAGAGTGAGAAATTCAGAAGCACAACGTGTCGCCTCGAGCAGCACCGCACGATCACGGTTGTTCCAGACGTCGCACAACTCGTGAGGGCGTGTGATTTGATCCTTTTCGCGACCGTCGCTTCGACACCCTACATCGCCGACCTCACCCTCTTCGAGCACAACCCGCTGGTGCTGCATATTTCCCTGCGCGATCTCGCACCCGAGATACTCCTGAGATCGCAGAACGTGGTTGACGACGTCGAGCACGTCATGAAGGCCAACACCTCCCCCCATCTGGCGGAGCAGAAAACGGGAAATCGAAGCTTTGTGACGGGCACTCTTGCCGACATCATGCTCGGACGGCGATCAGTGACTTCTCGCCGTTCGATCATCTTCTCCCCTTTCGGCATGGGGATACTCGACCTGGCGGTCGGCAAGTGGGTGTACGACCAGGCGGTCGCCAACGGCCAGGATCTGCGCTTGTCCGACTTCTTTTACGAGACCGTGCGATGAGCATTCGGCGACGGTCATTGAGCTCGGGCAATGGCTGAATCTAGGTTGCGGATTGAGGATCGGGGCAGCGCCGAGACGACCAGCCTCGAAAGCATCTTCGCCGAGGTGCTCGCTGACGTCCTGCGCGTCGACCGTGTGTCAGTCGATAGCCATTTCTTCGATGAGCTCGGCGCTGACTCGTTGGTCATGGCCCATTTCTGCGCGCGAGTGAGGAAGCGCGGAAACCTGCCGTCGGTATCGATGAAGGACGTCTACGCGAATGCGACGATCAGAAGCCTGGCAGCGGCGGTCGCGGACGTCGCGCCCAGCTCTGCCAGGTCGGCGGTTGCAGCAGCGCTCGAGCTGCCGACACCGACAAGCACTCGGCAGCACGTACTCTGCGGAGCGCTGCAGGTCCTGTTCTACCTGGCGTATTCCTACCTTGGCGTGCTCGCCGGCATCGAGGGCTACCAATCGATCGTGGCGGGATCGGAGGGTGTCGAGAGTTATCTGCGGTTGGTCCTTTTCAGCGGCCTGGCTTTCCTCGTTGTGTGCACCGTTCCGATCGCGGCGAAGTGGCTGCTCATCGGTCGTTGGAAGTCCCAGCAGATCCGCATCTGGAGCCTCGCATACGTCCGCTTCTGGATCGTCAAGACCCTGATCCGATCGAACCCGGCCGTCCATCTGTTCGTGGGTTCGCCCCTGTACGGGCTCTATCTGAGGGCGCTGGGCGCGAAAGTCGGGCCGCACGTCGTGATACTCTCCCGGCGGATACCGGTGTGTACCGATCTGCTCACGATCGGCGCCGGGACGGTGATCCGCAGAGAATCGATCTTCCTTTGCTACCGGGCACAAGCCGGCCGGATCGAGACCGGACCGGTGACCCTCGGCCGGGACGTGTTCGTCGGCGAAAGGGCCGCGCTCGACATCAACACGTCAATGGGCGATGGAGCGCAGCTCGGCCACGCCTCCGCGCTGCACAGCGGTCAGGTGGTACCGGCCGGCGAGCGGTGGCACGGATCTCCGGCACAGCGCACGGACGTGAACTACGTGAGAGTCGCGCCGGCTCCGTGCGGCAAACTGCGTCGGGCCAGCTATTCCGCCCTCACCTTGCTCGCTATCCTCTTCCTCTACGTGCCGCTCTTGGAGGGAGGCCTGCAGCTCCTGTTGGTCGCTGTGTCGTCGCTGATTCAGGTGCTGGATCCGAGCGTCCATGCCAGCACCGGTGCAATGACATCGCGGGGCCACTTCATCGCAGCGCTGATCTTCTCGCTCGTGCTCTTCTTCGGCGTCGTGCTCGTCGGCCTCCTGGCCGTGGGCGTTGTTCCTCGCAGGTTGAACGTGTTTCTCAAGCCGGACACGGTCTATCCGCTTTATGGCGTCCGCTACGGCGTGCACCGGGCGATCGCGGGGCTGGGAAGAATGAAGTTCTTCACGTTTCTCTTCGGTGACAGCTCTTACATCGTCCACTATTTGAGTTGGTTGGGATATCAGCTTTCCCCCGTCGTGCAGACCGGGTCGAATTTCGGCATCGAGGTGACGGCCTCGAACCCGTTCCTCACATCTGTCGGCAGCGGAACGATGGTCGCCGATGGGCTGATCATGATGAATGACGAGGTCTCGAGCACCTCCTTCCGCGTGTCCCGAGCGGCGATCGGGCCACACAACTTCGTGGGGAACGACGTCACCCACCCCGCGGGAGGCAGGACGGGCGAGAACTGCCTTCTCGCGACAAAGGTGATGGTTCCGCTCGACGGCAAGATTCGTGAGGGGGTGGGGCTGCTGGGCTCGCCTCCCTTCGAGATTCCGCGATCGGTTGAGCGTGACAGCCGATTCGACCATCTCCGGATGGGGGACGCGCTGCGCCGCGGCGTTGCTGCAAAGAATCGGTACAACCTTCGGACCATCGGTATTTTCCTCTTCACGCGGTGGCTGGGCGTCTTCCTGGTCACGGTCATCGATCTGACCGCCCTCGAACTTTACGATGTGTTTGCACACACAATCATGGCTGTACTCTTCGCGCTCAGCGTTGTGGTCGCCGCGGTCTACTTCGCCTTGGTGGAGCGTTGCGTCGAAGCGTTCGGCCCGCCGCCGCCGACCATTTGCTCGATCTACGACCCCGCTTTCTGGCAGGTTGAGCGCCTTTGGAAAGTGCATCCGATTCACTATCTCCACGTTTTCGACGGCACGCCCTTCAAGAACGTGATCTGGCGGCTGATGGGTGCTCGGGTCGGCAGGAGGGTCTTCGACGACGGCGTCCACATCTCCGAGCCGACTCTCACGACCATCGGGGATGACTGTGTCCTCAATCATCGGAGCAAGATCCAGTGCCACTCACAGGAGGACGGCACTTTCAAATCCGACCCAAGCACGCTTGGCGCTGGCTGCACGATCGGGGTTGGCGCATTCGTCCACTACGGCGTGACGATGGGTGACGGCTCAGCGCTCGCCGCCGATTCCTTTCTCATGAAGGGAGAGGACGTCCCACCACGCGCGCGGTGGGGGGGGAACCCGGCGAGGGAGATGTGAGATGAGCAATATCAGGTTGCGTGACGGGGACACGGTGACCACTGCACAGCGCGGCCGAGAGTTCTGGCGCGGTGTCCTTCTCGCCGGTGGATTCACCGCGCTCCCGCGGTGGACCCTCAACCCGGTGCCCGGCGTCGGCGAACATGAGGCAACGATCTCCGATGAACTCATGGCGGCGTTGCGCCGGTTGGCGAACGAGCTGGCGGTGCCGCTCAGTTCGGTGCTCCTGACCGCGCACGCCAAGGTGCTGGGCGCGCTCTCGGGCGAGCGCGAGGTAGCCACCGGCTACGCCGTGGCGGCCCGTTCGCCGTTGCTGCTTCGGATGACGATCAGGCCCCACTCGTGGCGGGAGGTGCTGCTGGAAACTGCTCGAGCCGAGTTAGAACTGCTGTCGCACAGGGATTTTCCAGTCGACGTTCTAAGGCGTGAACTGGGCCTCATCAAGCCGTTGTTCGACACCGTGTTCGAACTGGCCGCGGGCGATGGCGGGAAGCTCGCTGAGGAAACCGTCCTGCGGGTCAGCTTCGTGGAACATGACGGGCTCGTGTTGCGGCTGCGTTACAAGACGGACGTGCTCGACGGGGACTGCGCCGCCAGGATCGCCGGCTATCACCTCACCGCGCTGTCGTTCATCGCGGCCGATCCAGATGCCGAACACGCGCGACAGACCCTGCTCTCCGCCGAGGAGCTGCGTTTCCAGCTCAACAGCCTCGCCGGACCGCGCAGAAAGCTGCCAGACCGCCGGGTCCACGAGCTGTTCGAGGAGAGAGCTCGGGCACACCCGGAGGCCATTGCGGCCGTGCATGGCAACAGACAGCGGACGTACCGAGAGCTCAATGCTCATGCCAATCAGCTGGCGCGAGCCCTGTTGGCGCGGGGCCTGTGCCGCGAAGGTGTCGTCGCCGTGGTGACCGAGCGCAATCTGGACTGGATGGCCGCTGTGCTCGCGATCTTCAAGGTCGGCGGCGCGTACTTACCCATCGAGCCGCATTTCCCGGCCGACCGCATCGCGAGGATGCTCTCCCGGGCTGGCTGCCGGCTCGTGCTGACCGTACGCGGCAGCACCGCGATGCTCGACCAGGCGCTCGACTCGCTGTCCGGAGTCCAGACGCTCTTCATCGACGCGGCCTGCGAGGAGGACCAGCCCGACGGTGATCTCGGGGTCGACGTCGCGCCCGACCAGCTCGCATACATCTACTTCACCTCCGGTTCCACCGGTGAGCCCAAGGGCGCGATGTGCGAGCACGCGGGCATGCTCAACCACCTCTGCGCCAAGATCGATGACATGAGGATCGGCGAGGGGGACGTGGTGGCCCAGACGGCACCCCAGTGCTTCGACATCTCGCTGTGGCAATTGGTTTCCGCGCTTTTGGTCGGTGGGCGGACTCTGCTGGTCGAGCAGGAGGCGATCCTGGACGCGAAGCGTTTCGTCGACAAAATGGTCGACGGCAGGGTCGCCGTAGTTCAGGTGGTGCCGTCCTACCTTGAAGTTCTCCTGTCCTATCTCGCGCAGCACCCCCGCGAGCTGCCGGACCTGCGGTACGTGTCGGTCACGGGCGAGGCGCTAAAGAAAGAGCTTACACAGCGCTGGTTCGCGGCCCAGCCTGGGATCAAGCTGGTGAATGCGTACGGGCTTACCGAGACCTCGGACGACACCAACCACGAGGTCATGGACAGCGTGCCCCGCCGAGAACGTGTTCCGCTTGGCCGCCCGATCCACAATGTGCACGTCTACGTCGTGGACGAGCACTTATCCCCCGTGCCGCTCGGCGCACCAGGTGAGATCGTCTTCTCCGGGGTATGTGTCGGCCGTGGGTACGTCAACGATCCCGAGCGCACGCGACGAGCGTTCCTGGCCGATCCGCACCGCGAGGGCCAGCGGCTGTACCGGAGTGGTGACCATGGCCGCTGGCTGCCCGAGGGCAAGTTGGAGTTTCTCGGCCGCCGAGATACTCAGGTCAAGATCAGTGGCTTCCGGATAGAGATCGGCGAGATCGAGAACACACTCTTGCGGTTGCCTGGCGTCCGCGAGGGCGCAGTCGTGGTCATCGAGCGGGCCGACCACAGCAAGCACCTGGTGGCCTTCTACTCCGGCCAGCGGCCACTCGATGCCAACGTGCTGGGGGACCAGCTCCGTGAGTCGCTACCCCAGTACATGGTTCCGTCGGCCTTCCATTGGCGGAGAAGGCTGCCGTTGACGGACAACAGCAAGATCGACAGGAAGGCTTTAACGGCACTCGCCGGAGAACTCAATGTCGCCGAACAGGACCGCGACCGGCCGAGCACGCCGACAGAGCACTGGTTGGCGGCTGCGTGGGCCAAGGCTCTCAGCATCCCGAAGGAGCAGATCGGCCGGCGGGATCAGTTCTTTGAGCTGGGCGGCACGTCACTGTCGGCACTGAGGCTGGCGATCGCCCTGGACCGTGCGGTGTCCGTCAAGGACCTCGCCGATCACCCGATTCTCGCCGATCTGGCCACGCTGGTCGACGACAGGTCCGTGCAGCCGCCAAGAGCGGCTCCAGAACGGTTGCCTTCATCTTGACCACCAGCGACTGAAAGGGAACTCGAGATGTTGTCCCCATCCCGATCCTCACTGCTCGACGTGGACGTGCGACCCGGAAAGCCGCCGCTGCTGCGGGTCGATGCAAGCGACGACGCGGCGCGCTGGGCGGCCGAGCACCGCGACGCGCTGCGTGCCGCCGTCGTCGAGCACGGTTCGCTTCTCGTTCGCGGTCTCAGGTTGCGCGACGTGGCCGAGATTGAAGCCGTCTTTCGGCGGCTAGGCAGTCTGATGACCGAGAAGGAGGCCTTCGCCGCCCGACGGCGCTACTCCGACGGCCTGTACTCCTCATCGAAGTGGCCGCCCAACCAGCCAATGTGCTTGCACCACGAACTCAGCTACGCGCTTGAGTTCCCCAGCCTCATGCTGTTCGCGTGCCTTATTGCGCCGACTGACGGGGGCGCGACCCCGGTGGCCGACTCGCCGACCGTACTTCACGCGCTGCCCACCGAGTTGATCGAACGCTTTGAGCGGGTGGGCTGGCTGCTCATCGGCACCGACGACCGTCGCGCCGTCGAGAGTTACTGCCGTGCGAACGCGATCAAGTTCGAGTGGCAGCCCGACGGTGCACTGCGCACCTGGCAGCGCCGCAGCGCCGTCGTACATCACCCGCGCACCGGCCAGCGGTGCTGGTTCAACCAAATCGCATTTCTCAACGAGTGGACGATAGACCCGGAGGTGCGCGAGTACCTCGTGGATATCTACGGGGAGGACGGGCTGCCGTTCAATACGCGCTTCGGCAACGGCGACGCGATCGGCGCGGACATCGTGCAGTTGATCAACGAGGTCTACGAGGGAAATACCGCACGCGAGCGGTGGCATGGTGGGGACCTGATGCTGGTGGACAACGTCCGCACCGCGCACGGCAGGGAGTGTTTCGAGGGACCGCGCGATGTGCTCGTGGCGATGGCCGACGCGGTGCACCTGGTTGACTGCTCGCCGACGATCGCGGTGACCGCCAGCTGACGACGACCGCGATGTCTCTCACAGCGCCACTACCGAGCTCTTTTCAACTGGCGTCCGACGAAGTTCATAGTTGGTGCGCCAGCCTAGACGTTCCGCCTGGAACATCCGCTCGCCTCTATGCGATCCTGACCCCTGATGAACGTACCCGGAGTGCACGTTTTCGATTCGAGCGCGATCAGCAGCGTTTCATTGTCGCGCGCGGAGTGCTGCGTGACCTCTTGGGGCGCTATCTCCAGATCCAACCTGGCCAAATAAGCTTTGTTTACAACGCATCCGGCAAGCCTGACCTCAGCCCTGAATTCGGCAGCCGACTCAAATTCAATCTCTCTCACTCGGCCGGTGTTGCCCTCATCGCCGTCGCCACTGCCTCCACCGTCGGCGTTGATCTCGAATACATCCGGGCGCAATCTGATTACGCCGATATCGCACGGCGTTTCTTCTCAGCAGCTGAAGTTGACTATTTGACTGCTCTCCCGAGCTACCTCTACGCCGAAACATTTTTCAGTTGTTGGACGAAGAAGGAGGCTTACCTTAAAGCCTGCGGCGAGGGTCTCGCGATACCGTTGAACAGTTTCTCTGTCCCCCTGACAACCGATCCTGCGCCTGCTCTTGTAGATCTTTATGTTGCCTCAAAGGATATCGTTCCAGCCAGGCGTTGGTCGCTCTATACCCTTCGACCTGCTCCGGGCTATGCCGGCGCACTGGCAATTGAGGGAACTGGCTGGTGCTTACGTCAATGGCAATGGAAGATGCCTCAACGTGTCGAGTGAGCCGACGAGATGCAAAGCCACCGCCGGCCTAAGCGTTGGGGCGGCCTAAGTCCCGCTCCCCCCGTCTTGGCGGTCTAATCGGCCCGCATTTTGCGTAGGGGTCAGAGAGGGCAAGCGGGCGGGCAGGCGTGTGGCGCCGCTGCGCGCCCCTTCCGTCCGAGACGGTCGGTCCCCAACTTGTGCCCAAAGTGTTCGCCGCTCCATCGCGCGAGGGGGCAGTCATGACGCTCGGTCGTCTCGTTTGGGCGGCGCTCGCCGTACTGCTGTCCAGCGCCTGCGGATCGAGCACGGGAAATACCTCGGGCGGCGGCTCCGGGGCCGGCGGAGGCGCGACGGACGGAGGCGGCGGAGATGCCGGGACGGGAGGCGACGGCGGCTCGGTCAATTACACCATCTCCGTCCGCATCAATGGAAACGGTGGGGTGCGCGCCGAGGCGCTCGGGCTCGACTGCCGCACTGCCTGCGACGCCCCCGGACAGGCCGGTACACACGTTTTGTTCGTGCCCGTCGCGGACAGCGGCTGGACCTTCGACGGCTGGGGCGAACTGTGCAGCGGAAATATTGCGTACAGCACGGTCCCGTCCGGCCCAGCGGCGATCATCTCGAGAATTCGCTTTGCCGCAGCGATGAGCGAAACCGGCCGCGGTTGACGCGGAGCCGAATGGGCCGAAGTACTCATCGTACCTCCGCTCACAAACTATACGCCCAGGCAAGCCACCTCGAAAGCCTCGATGAGACCCGGCGGCCGGGAGCGGCGAGCCGAACGCTTTGGCGTGCCGCGAGTGCATGCCGGCTTGACACCGTCGTTTAGTTTAGTAGAGTTTAGTTAACTGAACGAAGAAACTGCAGCAGCGGGGCGGCAAAGCAAGAGAGGCACGGCGATGAGCATCCAGGGCGCCATCACCACCAGGGAAGTTTGGATGAACTCTGGGCTCATCCTTCGCTGCTACGGTGCGCGCGCCTACCTCCGTTGCTGCCTCGCCGTCCTGCTCCAGAAGCGGACCACCTTCCTCGATTGCGTCGTTCGCCTGGGGTCCGCGTAGCCGACACTTTCCGCCGGAACGGCAGCAGTGAAGGGATGCAACCGATGAACCGCTTCCTCAACACCCGCGAGACGATCGTGACCGAGGCCATCGACGGCTTGCTCTCGAGCTCCTCGGGAAAGCACCTCGCCAGGCTCGACGGCTTCCCACACATCAAGGTGGTGGTCCGGAAAGACTGGGACCGGAACAAGGTAGCCGTCGTCTCGGGCGGCGGCGCCGGGCATGAGCCGGCACATGCCGGTTTCGTGGGCCAGGGAATGCTGGCGGGCGCGGTGTCGGGCGAGATCTTCGCCTCGCCGAGCGTGGAGGCCGTGCTGGCTTGCATCCTCAGCGTCACGGGCGAGCCCGGCTGCTTGTTGATCGTGAAGAACTACACGGGCGATCGCTTGAATTTCGGGCTCGCCGCGGAGAAGGCCAAGCAACTTGGTCGCCAGGTCGAGATGGTCATCGTCTCCGACGACATCGCGATCCCGGGCGCCGCGAAGCCGCGCGGGATCGCCGGCACCTTGTTCGTCCACAAGATCGCCGGCCATCTCGCCGAGGCGGGAAGCGATCTGCGGACGGTGAAGGAGGGCGCGCAAGATGCCGCCGGGGCGATCCATTCCCTGGGCGTGTCGCTGTCGGTCTGCACCATCCCCGGGCAGAAGACGGCGAGCCGTCTCAGTGAAGGGGAGGCCGAGCTCGGGCTCGGGATTCACGGTGAGCCGGGCGCAGCGGTGATCGAGGCCAGGTCCGTCAAGCAGATCGTCGATCTGATGGTCGATCGGTTGTCCGCGAGTTTGGGTTCCGGGGAGTCCAGGCTGGGCCTCCTGGTGAACAACCTCGGCGGCGTGGCGGCCATGGAAATGGGCGTCATCGTCAATGAGGTCGTCCATTCGCGTCTTGCCCGGCAGATCGAGCTCGTCTTTGGCCCGGCGCCGCTGATGACGTCGCTCGACATGAATGGCTTCTCCTTGTCGCTCATCGATTTGAACGATGCCCGCCGCCAGGCCCTGCTCTCCCCTGTCGTGCCCGCCGCCTGGTTGCCAGGAACAAGACTCGAGCCGAGCACGATCCTGCCATTGCCCAAGGCCGTCGCGGCGAGCGTCTTTCAAGGTTCGGCAAACGAGATGACGGCGGCAGTCGTGCAGGGCATCTGCGATGTCCTCATCCAGAAAGAAACGGAGCTGAACGCATTGGATGCCAAGGTGGGCGACGGCGACACCGGCACGACGTTCGCCAGCGCGGCGCGGAGCGTGATGGAAAGGTTGATCGCGGCGGCGCTGCCGCTGGCGCATCCCGACCAGCTCTGCCTTGCGATTGGCGAGCTCTTGGGAAAGACGACGGGTGGATCGAGCGGAGTCCTGTTGTCGATCTTCTTCACGGCCGCCGGCACCGAGATGAAGCGTTCGAAGAACTTGCGGGCCGCGTTCGGGAAAGGAATTGCCGCCGTGCAACACTACGGTGGGGCAAGGCTGGGCGACCGGACCATGCTCGATGCGCTCGTTCCCGCGATCGACGCGCTCGAGCAGGGGAGCCTCGAGGCCGCCGCAGCCGCCGCGCAGCGCGGAGCCGATGCCACCGCCTCGATGACGAAGGCCCACGCGGGCCGCTCTTCGTATGTGACCGCCACAAATCTCAAGGGCGTGAGGGATCCGGGCGCGACGGCAGTGGCCCTTGCATTTCTCGCCGCCGCCGCTTGGCCGGCGCGGACCGCGACGGAAAACGAGACGATGAGACTTGCGAAGTAGAACGGAGGTCGCATGATTTCCCCCACGGGCGGAAAGCCCCGAGTGTGAGCCACCCGACACGGGCGGCGCCGCAGTGCGAGGAGCTGGTGGCCTTTACGGGTTGCGCGAATGAGGCCGGCAGCCTCTCGCCGGATTTGTTTGTACCCCCGACTAAAGTCTGGGTCTACACGCCTAAAGTCGGAGTCCGGCGGGTGCGCGCGAGAGGCCGCGCCGGGGCCGCAGCAGGTGGGGCCGTCCTGGGGCGCGAGAATGGCTGCTCGTCGACCTCGATGCTGGCAAGAGATCAACCGCCCGCAAGCAAGCCGCGCACCTCCGCCTCGATCGCCGGCTCGTCTTCGTCGCGAAAACCTTCGTGCCGCGCGCGGACCACGCCTCGCGAGTCGATCAGGAAGGAGGTCGGCATCACGCGCATGGCGAGTTGCTCGGCCACGACGCCGTTGGGATCGCGCAAGATTTGGAACGAGGTCGCATGCTCGAGGAGCCACTTCCGTACCGGAGCGTCGTCGGCGTCGATGCTGATCGCCACTACGCGGATGCCGGTCCGCGCGGCGAGCTGCTGGTAGAACGGCAATGACCGGGCGCAGGGGACGCACCAGGTCGCCCACAGATCGACCAGGGCTGGTCCGCGCAGGTCGCTCAGGCTCACCGGTGCGCCCTCCAGCGTCCGCACTCGAAGTGGAGGAAGTGGCGCGCCCACGGGTTGGGCGTGGGCGCAGGACAGGAGAAGCAGAAGCGCCAGGGCGCGCTTCACAACGTGAAATCGTAGGCGAGGGCGAGATACGCGACTGGGTGCTCGCTCTGCGCCCCGTTCAGCGCGGTCACCACCGGCACCTGGATCGTCCCGCGGATCAGCAGATTGTTGGTAATTGCGTAGCCGGCCGAGCCTGAGGCATAGCCGACGAACCCGCCGCTGTTCTCGTCGTACGAGTTCTCGGGCGTGGTGTCCTTGCCGGCGTTGCGCACCTGTGCGTCTACGGCCAGGTACAGATGCTTGCTCTCGAGGAGGCTTCGCCGCACGCCCACGGTGCCGAAGATTGCGTTGCCATAGTGGTTGCCGCGCGAGTTGGTGCCGTTGAAGCGGGCGGTGACGTTGGCATACGCGACGGTGGGGAAATCGCCGTAGGCGTACGAAATGCCGACGAACTCGTCCCAGGTGCCGGTCCCGATCTGCTTGTGTTCGTCGAAAACGCCGCCGTCGATCGGCGCCAGATGCGCGTTGCTGCCGGTAGGAGCTTTCAGGGTGCCCAGCAGCGCGATCACGTGCCTGGGCACCGCGCCCCCGAAGTAGAGCGCTTCCCAGCGCGCAGTGAACGAGACGTCACCCAGGCCTTGGTTGGTGTCATCCTGCGAGCCAGTCACGCCATAGTGGGCCTTCCAGGGGTAGAACGGGACGTCGAGCTGCAGCGAAAACCGCGGCACTGGCGGGGAGTACTGGGCACGCAGGTCGATGCGGTCCTCCTTTTCCCCCTCGCGCGTGTTGTCGACGACGGAGCCCGATTCCTTCCACAGGTACCTGTCCTCCACCGCGAGGCGAGCATCTCTCATGCTCGGACGGTCCAGCCCCAACGTGCCGCCGGAGGGATCGCAGCCGCAGACGGAACAGGCCAGCGATGTTTTCGAAACCAACAACGACATGGAAAGAGCGAACAGCAGCGCCGAAATGCGCATATGCGAAGACCTCTTAAAGTGTTTGAAAAAAAGTAACGCGCCCGAACGTCGCCCGATCAGGCGAGCGGAGGGGGCGTGCGCACTTCGAGAGGAGGCGGCTCAGCAGGGGAGAACAGCGGGCGCCTGGCAGGGGCGATCGCGGGCAGGGGCAACTCGGACACCGACAGCGGTGGAAGCAGGTCGGGCAGCGCAGGCAATCTGGCAGCGAAGTGCGATTCGCCGCATTGCTGGAGGTGAGGCATCCCTTCTTCCAGCTCGCGGGCATGCTCGCAAACGGGGCAGTGGCAAGGCCTCTGCGAGTGATGACAGCAGCAGGGACTTGGCGCCGGAACTTTCGCGAGGACAGGGCCGGCCATCGACAGCGCGAGAAGCGCTGCGACGGCCGTACCACAAACCCTGCGCAAGAGACGGAGCACGGGGTTGTTGTCTCGCTTGTGCGACCTCAGGTCAAGGCGACGGGACGACTTCACGATCAGTGATGCTCGGCCCTGTTGGCAACTGCGCGACTTTCCTCGGGACGTTCGATCTCGACGGGAACGAGGCGGTCGCCTCCCGCGGCAGCGCGCGCTTCATCCGTGCTCGTCACGATTCTGGAAGCCACCGGCGTAGCGGACGAAATGGGGAGCGAGAAGGCAGCCAGCGCCCGAGCTTCGTCCGTGCTGGAAACGGCGCCCACCGGGACCGTCACCGTGGTTGCCTGCGTCGTTACCTTTGTCGTGAGCGGCCGGGCCTCGTCGCTGGTCGTCGGAAACGGAGTCGCACGGGCAGCGCTCGCGGCGCCCGAAAGCAAGAGCGCGATGCCGAACGAAAGGCCGAGCTTCGAGACTTTGTGATTGGTCTTCAGCATTTGAATCTCCTTTGCGTGTCCCGACCGCTTCGACCTCAACTGCATTCCTAAGGGAATAAAAGGACACGAGCGCGGTTGCGGGCCGCTTTGCATCCGAGGTGCTGGTTCAATCCGCCGTCTCCAAACGCCGTGCCTCCTCCGCGTCGTGGACCTGGATGGTGCCGGAGTAGGTGGAGGAGAGCGGCGCGAGCAGGTCCTGGAAGTGGCACAGCTTCGGGCCGGTGCCGAGCAGCATCGTGCCAAATGCCTCTCCTGGCTTGAGGACAGTCGACGAGAGCTCGTTGCAGTCATTCGAGTAGATTTGGTGGGGACGAGTGTCGGCATTGACGAACTGGAGCACGGTGCCCGCCTCGACGGTGAGCGATGGCGCGCTCACTCCACGCTCGTCCAGCCGTTCGACGGGTGATTGCATCGAGCGCGCGATTCCGGCGCACCCGCAGAGCGACAGCGTGACGACCGCGACCATCTTCATCGGTTCGAGTTTCATGCTTCTCCTCTCGCCCTGTGGACGGACGACATTGCCAGGAGCAGCTGTGCAGCACGCTGCGCCTCCACCCTCAGGGCCATGGATAGCGCCGTCGAACCGTCCGCGAGCGCCAGGTCGATCGAAGCGCCCCGTTCGAGCAACAGGTCGACGAGCTCGACGCAATCGAGCATGGCTGCGAGCATCAAAGCCGTCAGCCCTTCCGGGCCAGTCGCGTCGGGATTCGCGCCATGATCGAGGAGCAATGCGATCAGCCGGCGGTCCGCGTCTATCACAGCGGTCGTCAGCGGGGTGAAGCCGAGCTCGCTGCGCGACTCGGGATTTGCGCCGCGCTCGAGCAGGAAGCGTGCAGCATCGAACCGCCGGTTCGAGCAGGCGACGTGCAGGAGGGTCTCACCGCGCTCGTTGCGCGCGTCCGCGGGGACGCCGTGATCGAGCACCCCGCAAAGACCGGGAGTGTCACCGACGCGCGCGTGGAAGAACGCGGCGCGGGTGAGCGACATTGAATGACCAGTCGGAGCAGGCAACGGGCGCGGCTTCGTCATCGGGCTTCCTCTACGTCCCCGCCGTTGCCGACCAGGCGCGGCGCTTGGTTATTCCTCGGGACCTTCGGCGAGCTATTGCCCGCTGAGGCCCTTCTGCTGCGGGGTGCCGCTGTTGCGGACGAAATCGGCCGTGCCCTGCGAGAGGGCCAGGGTCCTCGCCAGCGTGGCAAGGGCCGCATCAGCGCCGTCGAGAGAAGCGCGCGCTTCGTCGATGAAGAATCCATCGCTGCGCAGGGTCGCCACGGCAACGACGCCCTCGGGCGCACGAACGACGGTGAGCGTGACTTCGAGATCCTCGTGATACGGCGGATGGGCAGCGATGGTGAACCCCTCCCTGGCCAGCGCCCGGACGAAGGCCGCATGCAGCATGGAATCGTGGGTCTCGTCGGTGACACTCAGGTTGCGGCTGGAAAGCTCGCTGCGCGTGAGCGGATCGTCCGCGACCTGCGAGCGCCACCGGCCGACCGCGCACGCACCGAGCGCCGCAAGAGCGGATGCGACGACGACCCTCACCGTCGATGTCACTGATCGTCGGCGTCGTTCAGGGGGATACCTTCGTCGCCGCGCGGAGTCAGCAAGCGATCGAGCACGAGGTCGGCGACTTCGTGGCCAAGGCGGATCACGGTGTCGACCGATAAATTGCGCGAAGCAGAGGACACGAGCCGGGTTGCGTCGGTGCGAGCGGCTTCGCTGACGGAAGGATTGCCGCAGGCGGCGGCAAGAAGGCCAAGGCTCATCGGTAGCACTAGCGCACTCTTCACCGGACACCTCGATGGCGGAGGAAACTGCAGACCATGTGGGAACGGCATCGGGCGGGGTGACCGGCCCGCTACACCGGTTATTCCCGCCGGAATGAAGTGACGCCTGCGCAAATCGTGATGTGCGAGGTGTCCGATGTCGATCCGCGGAGTCATCACTACGGGTCACGTGCTCCGTAATGCCAGGCTCATCGTCCGTGAGTTCGGTGCGGTCGCGTTCCTGCGCTGCTTTCTGGCCATCGCATTGCGCCGCCGTACGACCTTTCTCGCCTGCGTCACGCCGCCCGTTCCTCGAGTCTTGAAGCCGGTGCAGACCGGTTTCGGGGAATAGACCTGGCGCTGGCCGAGTCGCGTCGCCATGAACCTGCTCAAGAAGAATTGCTCCCGCCAATCCATGTCTCTTGCCTTGGTCTCGCTCGTAGCCGCGCTGGCCGGGTGCGGTGGCTCCAGCGGACCCAGCGGCTCGCCAACGCCCGCGTCGGGCGCGACGGTGATCGACTGGTTCGTAGGAGCGACCAACGTCCAGACCACCGTCAAGGCCGGCGATATCGTGCAATGGAGATCGACGGACGGAATGGCACACACGGTGACGTCGAACTCAGCGCCGTCGGCATTTGCTGAAATTGGCGTTTCCGGAGGCGCCCTTTCGTCCCCGATGACATTCGACACGCCCGGCGCGTTTCCGTACTTCTGCTCCATCCACGGGGCGAGGGTCATGAACGGGACGCTGACGATAACCCCCTGACGTGGTCCGCCGGTCGGACATGCATTGCCTTTCGTCGGCACAACCAAGCCGCTCGCCGGCTGCGCGTTGCTCGGCGGCGTCGCTCCCGTACCCTGTGGGCACGAAAGGAGGTTGCATCATGAAAGTGCTGTTCAAGCGCCCGCTCGGGAGAAGCGGTCTCCACATCACGCAGGTGGGCTTCGGAGCATGGGCCATCGGCGGTGGAGGTTGGGCCTACGGTTGGGGAAAGCAGGACGACGCCGACTCGATCGCGGCCATCCGCCACGCAGTCGGGCGCGGAATCAACTGGATCGACACCGCGGCAATCTACGGGCTCGGCCATTCCGAGGAGGTGGTCGGACGGGCGCTGCGCGAGATCCCGGCCGCCGAGCGTCCCTACGTCTTCAGCAAAGGCGGGATGGTTCCTGACCCGTCGCGGCCGTTCGAGGAGCCGCAGCGCAACCTGCAGCCCGAATCGATCCGGAAGGAGGTCGAGGCTTCTCTTCGCCGGCTCGGCGTCGAGCGCATCGACCTCTACCAGTTCCACTGGCCGGACGCGCTCGGAACGCCGGTGGAAGAGTCATGGGGCGAGATGTCGCGCTTGATCGGGGAAGGCAAGGTGCGCGCCGGAGGAGTCTCGAACTTCTCCCAAGGGCTGCTCGAACGGGCCGAGCGCATCCGTCATGTCGATTCGCTTCAACCGCCCTTCTCGTTGATCCATCGCCAGGCGGCTGCGGACGTCATTTCCTGGAGCGCCGCGCATGGCACGGGGGTCATCGTCTACAGTCCGATGCAATCCGGAATCCTCACCGACACCTTCAGCTTCGAGCGGGCCGAGGCGATGGCGGCCGACGACTGGCGTCGCCGCAATCCTGAATTCCAGGAGCCGCATCTCAGCCGCAACCTGGCGCTGCGCGATGCCCTCCGGCCCATCGCCGCGCGGCACGGCGTTTCGACTGCCGCTGTCGCGGTGGCCTGGACCCTGAGCTGGCCCGGAGTCAGCGGCGCAATCGTCGGGGCGCGCTCGCCGTCACAAGTCGACGGCTGGCTCGCTGCCGGGAATCTGACCCTCGAGAAGGAAGACCTCTCTGAAATCGCCGACGCGGTGGAGCGGACGAGCGCCGGGGCGGGGCCGGCAAGACCGTATGTCAGCGCGTCAACCCGCCGCCGAAGCGCGGAGCGATGAACCTCTCATCACCCACTACCGTCGGCTTCCGCGTGCGGATGCGTTCAGCATCGCAGCCTGTCGGAAGCTCACGAACTTCTCCAGAGCGCGCTTGATGCCCTTCCCAACGAACATCTGCGGATCGGAGCTGGGCAAATTCGCCTTGCGCTCTCGTTCGGCGATCGCGGTCCTGGCCATCTCGAAGGCGTCGGAGAAGGAATCGGTGCGGCGCAGTGCTTCGTCGAAATAGGCCTTTCCGAAGTACGTGAAGTCCGCATCGTTGCTGCAGCCGAACGAGCTCTTGTCTCCCGCCGAGGCCGCGATGACGAGGGTGCTGTCGTCCGTCAGGGCGTCCACGAACGCCCCGGAGTAGCAGGTCGACACGACCACGACACGGCGCCGGATGCCCGACTGGTCGAGAAGCTCCTTCAAGCGCCGCGGATCGACTGGCTTCAGCCGCATGGGATAGAAGTCGAAACTCGCCTGGTGGTCCCTCGTCCCGTGCGAAGTGATGAAGAGGAACAGTACGTCTTCGTCGCGATCCATGATCTCGGCGACCCTCTTCAATGCGAGGCCGAGGCTGGTGGCTGTCGCGATGGGAGACTCGGTCACGGTTGCGGGGTTGTTGATCAACATCAGCGAATGCCCGCGGGTGCCGAAACGCTCCTCGAACAATTTCGCGACGAAATGCACCTCCTTCATGAATACGTCCTGTTCTGCGTAGGCCGCCACGCCGACGAAATAGAGATCGATCACGCCCCGCCTTCCCGGCTTGAGGGCCGCGAGCTGCTCGTGGAGGAGATGCGGTTGCCGGTAGAACGCGTCCTCGTTGGCGATCGCGCGTCTCCGCTCGTAATCCGTTGCTGCTGCGTCCTGGTCATGTCGCGCCCACCAGAGCGTCCGGTCTCGATCGAGCGTCATGGGCAAAGTGATGAGCACTCCAGTGAGCAGAGCGGCCGGCAACCATTTTCGTCTGGGCGCCGCGAGCAGGCGGACGGCAGATATGCTCGCCGCGAACGTGAACCAGATTGGAGCAAGCGCAAATGGCAGCTGGGAGACGGCATCGCTTTTCCACTCCGCCCAGCTCCGGGTCAATCCTTTCACGGCCAGATTGGAAGCGAGCACGACGACGTCGATCGGCAGCGCCACGCTCATCAAAGCGATGAACACCGTCAGCGTGCTGCGTGTGCGCCCGACGAGCCGCGCCAGGGCCCAGGCACCCACCAGCACGACCGGCACGTCGAAGAGCACGCCCGGAAGGCCGTGTGGAGAGAACGCGCCTTTCGGCCCGACCTGCAGCAGGTCCCTGAGGAATGCAATGGCAATGCTCGAGAGCACGAGGAAGACGAGCGCCCCCCAATCACCTTGGAAGTCCGAGAACCCGCGCCTCCTCGAGCGCAAGAAAAGCGCGAAGCGAATCCCGTCGATCAACGTATCCGTCAAGCGCGGTTCCACGACTCGCTCATGGTGTGAATCCACGTCGACCGCCATGGGCGTCGCAGCGTGACGAATCGCGACGGGGGTGGGGGTCGGTGCTGACGCAACAGCCCGCCTGCGCAACTCGCCCAACACCGCTGCCTGTTCGGCCGCGTCGACGAACGCGCTCGACGGAATCAGGAGGAAGGAGAAATCGTCCACGTAGATCAGGATCTGCCTGGATAGCTCTTCGATCGAGCGGATGCCGCTCCAGCAGACGGCTGTCTCTCCGTCGGGACCACAGGAACGCAGGACTTCTGCCTCGATGCGGACGGTGCGCTTGCCCTTCAGCGAATCGCTCCCGGCAGCAATCATCCGGAACATCGAACGCTGCAGCGCGACCCGGGAAAGGGCCAATAGAGTGGACAGCCCTGCAAAACCCGCGACGACCCAGAGGCGAGACCGGTCTCGCTCGATGACGAGGAGCGCGACGAGATAGATGAGACCGAGGCAGGCCACGCCCGCCACGATGCCGAGCGCATGGATCGCGGCTGACCGGCGCAGCCGCCGGCCCAGGCGCGTCTGATTGAACTCGAGTGCCGCCAGAGCCTCGGCTTCCGTCGACTCGAACTGGAACACCGTCCGAGGCAGCTGCGGGCGCAGAGTCGGGTCGTCCATCGGGGTCTGTGCAGACTACCGTGCGATCCTGCGCTGCGAAAAACTTCGCTGATCGAGGGCCGGCGTCGTTGTCCAGAAGCTCGGCACATCGGCACACCGCTCATCACTCCGCCGCTTCTCGGCGCCGAACCGGGCTCATTAATTGACCGCCCCGGTTCCGCCCCTGATCGTGATTGCAACCAATCGAGGAAGGGGCTTCAACGGGAATGGACCAGCTTGTCGATATCGCCGCATTGAGACCTAGCGATTACGAGCAATTGCAGCTACTCGCGGACCGTCTTCGGGTTCCGTTGACTCGCCAATGGCGGCGCACGCTGCGTTGGGCCGGACGGGCCCTGCTGGCGACGCATGTCGATGCGGTTGATGCAGAACGGATTGTCTTGGCGGCGAAGGAGGCTGGCATCAGCACGCTGGTGAGGCCCAGCCATCCGACGGGTCTGCTCGAGCAGTTCCTCACAGCGCATGCCGACGCGCTGGGCACCGCCGCCTTCATCGCGGCCAGCCTTGGGATTTTCCTCAAGCTGTTCTTCTTCCATGACTACCGTGCCGTCATCCACTTCCTTGGGCTCCTCTGGCTCCACCTGGTGACCCGCGACCAGACCGTCTTCCACGCCGTCGGGGTCATCGCAGGCGTCGGCGCCTCGCTGGCGACCGGATACATTGCGATGATCTCCGTCTACTGCGCTCTGGCGTGGACGCGGCTGAGCCCGCCGCTCGTAGTGACGACCAGGCCGGAGGTGATCGGCGATATCCATCCGCTTCCAGTCATCCGATTCTTCGATTGGCGGCGCTTGCGGCTCGTTGCGGGGGCCGCAGCGATAGTGGCAGTCTTCTGGTTCGCCGCGACCATCATCATTCATCGCTACGTTCGCGGCGACTTGCCTGCGGCGCTCGCGGCGATACCGGAAGCCAACCGGGCACAGCTGCCGTTGCCCACCGATCCCTGGAAAGCCCGCGACGAGCTGCAGGA
>Ga0209235_1000466_pt1 | contig 20249 bp, 21 predicted proteins | sample GraSoi013_1_20cm_4_FD_185817 | JGI IMG/M metagenome (GOLD analysis project Ga0209235, IMG submission 185817) | Grasslands soil microbial communities from the Angelo Coastal Reserve, California, USA - Sample 09_25_2013_1_20cm (SPAdes) (version 2) | ecosystem: Environmental > Terrestrial > Soil >... | reverse complement strand
CGACGGGCTCCACGTCGAAGGCCGTCACCGTGGCCGCCCCGAACCAGCCGCCCACCGCCGCGTTCACGGCGAGCTGCAGCGCGCTGACTTGCAGCTTCACGAGCTCGAGCAGCGACCCCGATGGCTCAATCAGCGCCTACAGTTGGACGTTCGGTGATGGCGCAACGTCGACCGCGCAGAACCCGTCCCACACGTACGCGGGGGGCGGGACCTACACCGTCACCCTCAAGGTGACCGACAATCAGGGCGCGACAGGGACCACGTCGCACAGCGTGACCGTCAGCCAGCCCAACCAGCCGCCGACGGTTAACGCCGGGTCCGACGCAACCGTGCTCGTCGGCCTGCTCTGCACCGAGCAGGCGACGTTCAGCGACCCCGACAACGACGGGCCGTGGTCGTACACGATCAGCTGGGGCGACGGCTCGTCTACGAGTGACAGCACGTCGAGCCAGAGCACCATCTCGGCGACGCACACGTACCTCTTACCGGGGAGCTACACGATCCGCGTGACGGTGGTCGACAGCCGCGGCGCTTCAGGCTCGGACCAAAAGGTGCTCACGGTGGTGCTGTGACCGCGGGTGGAGCCTGCCGGCGGCCGAGCCCGATTCCGCCGAGGCACCGGTGACGACGGCGGTGCCAGCGGTCAGACGGACCTTCCCGCGTCGCTCAGCACGGCCAGCGCCTCCAGCGCCTCCCGGGTGTGCCGCGTCGCGCGCAGCTGCGAGGAGTACGTGCGCCGCACCACACCGGCCTTGTCGATCACGTACGTCACCCGGCCGGGCAGGAAGCCCAGCGTCTTGTCGACACCGTACAGCTCGCGCACGCCGCCGCCACGGTCGGAGAGCAGCAGGAACGGCAACCCGTGGCGCGCCGCGAACCGCCGGTGCGACGCGATCGAGTCCGAGCTGATGCCCACGACCTCCGCGCCTGCCGCGGTGAACCGGTCGTAGCTGTCCCGGAACGCACGGGCCTCGAGCGTGCACCCCGGGGTTTCGTCCTTCGGATAGAAGTAGAGCACCACCGTCCCTCGGCCGAGCAGATCCCGCAGCCGCACCGGCTTGCCCGCTTGGTCCGGCAGCGTGAAATCCGGAGCCCGATCTCCTACGCGCACCTTCCTGTCTCTGGGCACCCACTCCTCCATGTTTCGAGCTGCATAGTCCCGGGCGCCAGCCCGGGGTTCAATGTACCGTCGCCCCAGCCCCCGGCATCCCCTTGCTCTTGTGCATCAAGAGTAACAGCGGGAGCGACAATACGAAGCACGCCCCAAACAACAGGAACAGCTGCTCGAACGAGAGCATCATCGCCTGCCGCGTCACCTGACCGTTGAGCACCATCAGCGCCTTCGACTCGGCGAGCGGCGCCGGCGTGCCCGTCGCCACCAGTCTGGTCATGATGCCCGCCAGCCGCTCGCGCGTCACCTCGCTGAACTGGGTGACGTTCGCAATCAGGTCGGCGCGATGGATCGCCGTGAACCGCTGCACCAGCGTCGCCGAGATCGCGATCCCCACGCTCCCGCCCAGCTGACGCATCAGGTTGAAGAGCCCGGTGCCGTTCGGGATCTTGCTCATCGGCAGGTCGGCGAGCGCGAGGTTCGTGAGCGGCACGAAGATCAGGCCGAGCCCCACGCCCCGGAAGATCAGCGGCCAGAAGAAGTCGGACATGCCGCTGTCGGTGGTGAAGTGGGCGTGCTTCCACATCGACAGCGCGAAAATCGAGACCCCGGCGAGGATCGACAGCCGCCCGTCGAACTTGCCCGTGAAGCGACCCATCGAGGCCATCGTGAACGCGCTCGCGAGCGCGCCCGGCAGGATCACGAACCCCGTCTGCTCCGCCGTGAAGTTCTGGAGGTTTTGCAGATACACGGGCAGCACGAACACGGTGGCGTAGAGACAGATGCCGAGCACCCCGCCGAACACCACCCCCACGGCGAGCTGCCGGCTCTTCAGGATGCGGAGATCCACGACCGGGTGCTCCGTCGTCAGCTCGTGCCACACGAACGCGATCAGCGACACGGCGCTGATCACGCCGTACGTGGTGACCTCGCGCGAGTCGAACCAGTCGAGCCGCTCGCCCCGCTCCAGCATCGTCTGCAGGGTGCCGATCCCGACGGCGAGCAGCAGCAGGCCCAGGTAATCGATTTTGTCCGCCTTCACCTGGAACCGCGAGTCTTGGATGAAGCTCAGCGACAGCGCCAGCGCCAGCATCCCGATCGGGATGTTGATGTAGAAGATCCATGGCCAGCCGAACGCGTCGGTGATGTAGCCGCCGAGCGTCGGGCCCAGCGTGGGGCCCACCATCACGCCGACCCCGAAGATCGCCATCGCGGTGCCGTACTCCTCGCGGGGGAACTCTTCGTACAGGATCGCTTGCGAGGTGGAGAGCAGCGCGCCGCCTCCCAGGCCCTGGATGATGCGCCAGAAGACGAGCGCCACAAGCGAATGCGCGTTGCCGCAGAAGAACGACGAGACGACGAAGATCGCGATCGATCCCGCGAAGTAGCGGCGCCGCCCGAAGAACGCCGACAGCCACCCGGTGATCGGCAGGATGATCACGTTGGCGACGATGTAGCCGGTCGACACCCAGGCGATCTCGTCGAGCGTCGCCCCCAGGTTCCCCATCATGTGGGGGATCGCCACGTTCACAATGCTGGTGTCGAGCAGCTCGAGCACCGACGCGAGCGACACCGTGATGGCGATGATGTAGCGGTACTTGTACCGGTCGGCGTCCGCGCCGAGCGCGGGGACGGGCAGAGCGGCGGTGGCCACGGGGCGCTTACTTGGTCTTGATGGTCACGACCACACTCATCCCCGGCCGGAGCGGACGCACGGGGTCGTTCTTCCCGTCGAGCCGGATCCGCACGGGGATCCGCTGCACGACCTTCGTGAAGTTCCCTGTCGCGTTGTCGGGCGGCAGCAGTGAGAACTTCGCTCCGGTGGCGGGCGACAGGCTCTCCACATGCCCGTTGAAGTGGCGGCCCGGATAGGCGTCCACGGTGAAGTCCGCGGGGTCGCCCGGCGTGACGTCGGCCGTCTGCGTCTCCTTCAAGTTCGCCGTCACCCATACGTCACCGAGCGGCACCACGCTCATGAGCGGCTGGCCCGGCTGCACCAGCTCACCGAGCTCCACGGCCTTCTTGCTCGCCACACCATCCGCCGGGGCAATGATCCGCGTGTAGGAGAGGTTGAGCGCCGCCTGATCACGCGCCGCGCGGGCTGCGGCGACCCGGGCGTCCGCGCCTAACAGCGCGGCCTGGGCGGCCGCCAGCGCCGCGTCCGCCGCGCGGGCGCCCGCTTCGGCCGCATCAAGCGCCTGCTTCGGCACGATGTCCTTCTCCGCCAACGGCTTGATCCGCTCGAGATCGGCGTGCGCCTTCTCGGCGTTCGCCTGGGCCTGCGCCACCTGCGCCTCCGCCTGGCCCACCCGCGCCCGATTGCTCACGCCCGCGAGCGCCACGGCAAGGTCGGCTTCCGCCTGTGCGAGCCGCGCCTTGTAGTCGCGGTCGTCGAGCACCACCAGCGTGTCCCCCGCCTTGACGGGCCGATTCTCGTCGGTCCGGACGTCCACCACGTAGCCGCCCACTTTCGGCAGGATCGGGACGATGTGCCCGTCCACCTGGGCGTTGTCGGTGGACACGTGGCTGAGGCTGTAGATCCAGCGCCGCACCCCCACGGCCACCAGGCCGAGCAGGACGACGCCCATGATCATGAAGACGGTGCGCTTGCGGCCGCCTGGCTTGCCCGGCGCAGCCGGTTGCTCGGGCGACACGGGGGAAGGCCGGGCGGACCGCTGCGCGGTCTCGCGTTCGATTGTCGTAGCCATGTCGTCACTCATCGGTGTGGGCGGTTGCGGTTAATGAAGCGTACGGGCGACGCCGGCGGCGCGCGCCAGCGAGATCCGGGCGGCAGCGGCGGCGAACCGGGCGTCGATCTCGGTGTCGCGCGCGCGGATCAGCCCGGCCTGCGCGGTAATGACGTCGATGTTGCCGGCGACCCCGGCCTTGAAACGCTCGCGCGACTGGCTGAGCTCACTCTCGGCGAGCCGCAGCTGCTCGCGGGCCACCGCCTGCTGCGCTTGGGCCGAGCCCAGGTCGAGCAGGGCGGCATCCACCTCGGCGGCGATCTGGCGGCGCAGGTCGGCCTCGCGCACCTGCGACTCGCGTACCACGGCGTCCTGCTCGGCGAGCCGCGCCTCGCGCCGGAAGCCGTCGAGAATCGGCACGCTCACCTGCAGGGTGAGGTCGCGGGTCGAGATCGCGCCCGGCACGGTCGCGCCGTTCACGCCGTAATCGCCGGCCAGCTCGAGCCTGGGCAGCCGCTCCGCGCGGATCGCCGATCCGGTCTGTCGCGCCGCGGCGGCGCGCGCCAGCTCCGCCCGCAGCTCGGGTCGGTTGGCGAGCGCGGCCGTGACGACCGAGTCCCGCTGCGCCGGCACGTCGGCGGCGCCGAGCGACGGCGCGAGCGAATCCGTGAAGGCGAGCGGGGTAGCCGCGTCGAGGCCCAGCGCGCGCGCCACGTCGATGCGGCCGCGGTCGAGCTGGTTCCGCGCCACGAGCAGCAGGCCCTCCGCCGTGGCGAGCTGCGCCCGGGCGCGCGTCACGTCGATCGCCGGGCTCACCCCGGCGGCCCGCTGTGCCTCGGCGAGCCCAACCAGCTCCGCGGCTAGGCCCGAATCCGCCTGCCGGGCCGCGACCACCGACTGCGCGCGCACGGCGCGGACATAGGCGAGCGCCGTCGTGAGCACCGAGCCCTCGACCGTCACTCCGCGCTCGGCGCGACTGCCGTCGGCCTGCGCGCCGGCCGCCCGCACCCGCGCCACGCTCGACCAGTCGAACAGCGTCTGAGCCGCGTTGAAGCGGGCGTCGTAGTTGTTGAACGGTCCGATCAGCTCAGGCACGCCGGGAAACGAGATCCCGATCGAGCGCGAGTTGAACGAGCGATTGAGCCATGCTCCGCTCCCCGACAGCGACGGCAGCAGCGCCGCGCGCGCCTGCCGCACCCGCGCGTCCGCTTCCGTCGTGCGCAGCGTGGCCAGCTCGACGACGGGCGTCTTGCCCGTCGCCAGGTTCACCGCATCGGCGAACGACAGGCGGACCGGCGCGCTCGTACCGGGCGCCTGCCCCGCTAGGGGAGCGGCGCTGAGCCCTACCAGCAGGGCGAGCAGCCGGCTGCTATTGCTTCGCGATACCATGGAGATAGAGGTCGATGTGAGTGTCGAGGTATGCCTGAACGTTGAAGCCCTCCGGCATGCACGAGGCGAACGCCCGCCGCACCACGGTGGCGTGCATCAGCGGCGACATCGCCAGTTTCGCGGCCAGCATGACGTCGACCGGCCGGAACTCGCCGTTCTTGACGCCGCGCTCGATCACGCCCGCCATCAGGCGGTGCCCGCGGGTCACGACTTCGTCGTAGTAGAAACGCGTCAGCTCCGGAAAGGTGGCCGCCTCGGCCATCATGAGCTTGGGGATGCCGGCGAGCGCGGTCTCGCCCACCAGCCGCCAGTATTCCCGCACCAGCTGCTCGAGCAGCTCACGGGCGCTACCGGTGAACGACCGGGCCAGGGCCTCGCCCTGGGCAATGACCGGCACGATGGTCTCTCGTACCACCGCTTTGAACAGCGCTTCCTTGTTCTCGAAATAGAGGTAGATCGTTCCCTTGGTGACGCCCGCGCGGCGGGCCACCTCGGCGAGCGTCGTCGCCTCGAAGCCCCGCTCGACGAACACCTCGAGCGCGGCGGCGACAAGCTCCTCGGGCCGCGCCTCCTTGCGGCGCTGCCAGCGGGGGCGCGCGGGGCGCTTCGATCGGGTGACAGGGTCGGCCACAGTAGTCCTCCGGGATTAACTTACTGAACGGTAAGTAACTAATCCCAGGTTCCCGGGTCGGTCAAGTCGCGACGAAGTCGTTGATTCGTCAGAAGTTGGCGATCTGGCGCCCAGTCGCGCGCTCCCGGTAGAACAGAATCAGCCCGGTGCTCGGCGGCTGCACGCCGAGCTGGCGCAACAACGTGATGATCTGACCCCGGTGGTAGGAGGAGTGATCCACCACGTGTTGTAACGTCTGCAGGTAGGTGTGTACGTAGGCGCCGCCCATTGTCGGCTGGATGGTGATGGTGGCCGCGAGCGTGGCGTCGGTCAGGCCGTCGAGGAACGTGCTCCGTTGCGCTTCCACCTCCTCCCAACGCGCCCGCGCGGCCGCCAGCGACGCGAGCTCCTTCCCCTGCGCCACCGCCGGCTTCGGCGAGCCGACCCACCGGCTGAGCCACAGCTGCTCGGCCCAGACGATGTGACACAGCGTGCCGTGGATGCCGCCGTGGCTGCTCTTCAGGTCCCGCAGGTACGGCTCGGTAGGAAGCTGGGCGAGCGCATTGAAGAGGCGACGCTGCGCCCAGGCGTTGTAGGCGTACAGCTCCCGCACCTCGGTGACGTTCATGCCGACCTCCGGCGCGCTCCGGTCAAGCTACCCTGGGAATGCGCAACCGTCTACAATGATGCCGATGATGCCCGTGGACCCCGTCACCCTCGCCGGCCGCCACGTCCGGCTCGAGCCCTTGTCGCTCGCTCATGAGCCGGAGCTGTGCGCCGCCGGGCTCGACCCGGAGATCTGGCGCTGGACCGCGTCGCTCGTGCGGACGGCCGCAGACGTGCGCGCGTACATCGAAACCGCCCTCGAGTGGCAGCGCCACGGCACGGCGCTGCCCTTCGCCATCATTGCGACGGCGTCTGGGCGCACCGTGGGGAGCACGCGCTACGCCAACATCGATCGGGCCAACCGCCGTCTCGAGATCGGCTGGACGTGGCTCGCGCGCGCCGCGCAACGCACCCCGATCAACACCGAAGCAAAGTACCTGCTGCTGCGGCACGCGTTCGAGACGCTGGACTGTATCCGTGTGGAGTTCAAGACCGACGCGCTGAACGAGCGCTCGCGCGCCGCGCTGCTCCGCATCGGCGCGAAAGAGGAAGGAATCCTGCGGAGCCACGTGATCACGGCCACCGGGCGGGTGCGCGACTCGGTGTATTACAGCATCCTCGCCGCCGAGTGGCCGGAGGTGAAGGCCGGGCTCGAAACAAGGCTCGCCCGGCTTTCCTCCTCGCCTATCTGACCTCGATCCCGCGGCGCCGCACGGTCGCGGCGGCGCTCGCGGGAGGCGCGACCACGGGCCCCCGAAGCACGCGCCCGGGACCGTTGATGATGTTCGGGTCAGCCACGCCGTCGCCGTCGCAATCGAAGCTACCGTTGTCCACGACGACGTTCTGGTTGCCCACGAGAATGTTCGCCCCCGTGGTCACGTCGAACGCGAGGCCGAGATTACCGGCGTTGCCCTGCAGGCTGTTTCCGACGAACGTGTTGCGGCAGGCGAGTCTCGCGAAGAGGCCCGCGCTGCCGGCCCCGGTCACGCGGTTGTTGCTGAAGACGTTGTCGGTCATCGAAATCGGTACGAACGACGCCCCCGAGGCGAGCCGTAGCCCGACGAACAACGCGCCCTCGACGCTATTCCGCTCGAAGCGGCTGTGCACCAAGTCCGCTGTGGCGATCGAGTTGGTCCAGGGACCGCGCACGACGTTCTCAGCGACGACCACGTCGCTGCCGTCGCGCACCCGGATGCCGCCAAGATTGAGACCGACGGACGGCCCGGTCGCTACTACTGTGTTTCGCTCGACACGTGAGCCGTCGATACCGTTCAGGTCGGACAGCTGCAGGTGAACGCCGGTGAACGATCCGGCTGAGGTGAACGAGTTGTCGGCGACGACTGCATTCCTGGTACCCTCTAACACGCCGCAGCTGCCCGCGGAGCAGGTGACGATGCTGTTCGTGAGACGGACACCTGCGACATCGATAGCGAGATACGGGTCGCCGGTCGCGTCGAGAGCGCTCGCGTCCAGCACCAGGTGATCCACCACCACCCCGTTGGCGCCGGCGGTGATCATTTCAACCACGCCTGCACCGGGCGCCGCAAAGATCCCGGCTCCTGGAGTTGCGCACGTGAGCGTGACGCCTTCGACAGGGATGTTGAGGTCCGCAGTCACGGGGAAGAGCGTGTCCAGAGCGATGACCTCACCGGGAGTCGCGCTGCTCAACGCCGCGAGCAAGCCGGCCTCGTTGTGCACGATCACGTTCCCGGGCGTCGGACAGGCGATGGTCGCGCCGGCAGAGAAGGATGGTCTGGAGGGAGCGTTGGACGTCGCAGGCTCCTGACATGCGGCGGCGATGCCCAGCAGCGCGACGAGCGCTCCCGTTCTAGTGATACGCATGGCAACCTCGATGATGGTAAGAGGAACCATAGCAGTGCCACAGGGGGATCAAGAAGGGGTCAAGGGGCCTACACTACCGGGCGGGCGCGAGCTCCCCGGCGTCCAACACGCTCCCCGCAACAGTCTTCCCCTCGATCACCTGATCGTCGCCCACCAGCGAGTCGGCGACCGTGCTCCGCACCACACGGACGTTTCGCCCGAGGATCGAGTTCGTGATCGTGCTCTCGGTGACGTAGCTCCCCGCCTCGAGCGAGACGTTGGGTCCGATCGCGGCGTCGTGGATCGTGACGCCGTCCTCGATGTAGACCGGCGGTACGATCGTACAGCGGGGGCACGGCCCCTGGGGAATCCGGGCCCGGCCCTGCGCGAGCAGGTGCTGGTTCGTCTCGAGCAGCGTGTCCACCTTCCCGCAGTCGTACCACCCGCCGACCGGCGCGGTGAACAGCCGCCGCCCGCGGTCCACCATGTACTGGAACGCGTCGGTGAGGTAGTACTCGCCGCCCTTCCCGGGCGGCTGCTTCAAGACGTGGGCGATCCCGTCGAACAGCGTCTTCCAGTCCTTGATGTAGTACAGCCCGATGTTCGCGAGCCGCGACACCGGGGTGCTCGGCTTCTCGACGATCGTCTTCATGTAGCCGCGTTGGTCGGTGACGATCACCCCAAAGCGCTGGTAGTCCTCGACCTCCTTCGCCCAGAGGATGCCGTCGGCGTCGACGGTCTTGATGAGCGACAGGTCGGCGTCGAACAGTGTGTCCACGAAGATGATCAGCACCGGCTGGTCCACGAACGGCCGCGCGAGATTGATCGCCCCAGCGGTCCCGTCCAACGTCTGCTGTTCGACAAACTTGGCCGGGACGTCGTAATGCTCGACGATGTACTGCTCGACCGTCTTCTTGAGATGTCCCGTAATGACAATCAGCTCGTCGACGTCGAAGCCCTTCACCGCGTCCATCACGTAGTCCATGACCGGCCGCCCGGCCACGCGGATCAGCGGCTTGGGCACGCGCTTGGTGAGCGGCAGCAGCCGGGTTCCCTTCCCCGCGAGCGGTACGATGATTTTCACACCTTGGGCCTGAGTTCGAGGTCGGGACTAATGTAAGCACTCGGGACGCCGCGCTGGAGTCACCCCGGACCGGATGGCGACCTGGCGCTCGCCCCCCCGCACGGGGCAACTTCCCGCGGTCATCGCCCCGGGCCCGTGACCGATCAGTTCTCCACTCTCGCCGCGGCCCTCGCGGGCCGCTACCGCCTCGAGCGCGTGACTCGGGCACGGCGGCATGGCCACGGTCTACTTCGCCCGGGACGTGAAGCACGACCGCCCGGTGGCGCTCAAGGTGCTGCGACCCGAGCTGGCCGCCGCGCTCGGCGCCGAGCGGTTTCTGCGCGAGATCGCGATCGCCGCCCGGCTTACCCATCCGCACATCCTGCCGCTGCACGACTCCGGGGAAGCGGCGGGGCTCCTTTACTACGTGATGCCGTACATCGAGGGCGAATCGCTGCGCGCGGCTCAACCGGGAAAAGCAGCTCCCGCTCGACGACGCACTCCAAATCGCGCGCGCGAGGTGGCGGACGCGCTGAGCTACGCCCACAGCCACGACGTCGTGCACCGGGACATCAAGCCGGAGAATATCCTGTTGCAGAGCGGGCACGCGCTGGTGGCGGATTTCGGGATTGCCCGGGCGATCACGGCGGCGGAAAGCACGACGTTGACGGGGACAGGGATGGTGCTGGGGACGCCGGCGTACATGAGTCCGGAGCAGGGGGCGGGCGCCAGGGACTTGGACGGGCGCAGCGACGTGTACGGCGCTGGCGGCCCTCGGGGGAGAGCACCGCGACGCAGCGCTGCGTGAGGCCCGCTGGCTACAGGAGTCGGTAGTCTACCGTCAGGACGCCTTTGACGGCCCGGCGGTGGCGGAAGATCGCGCCCAGATCCTAGCGCAGGCCGGCGACGCCGACCCGGCCCTGGACGAGATCGAGCGACTGCTGGCGCGGCCCTCCCGGCTCAGCGTCCACACGTTGCGGCTCGACCCGCTCTGGGACCCGATCCGCGACCGTCCGGTTTCAAGCGCTGCTGACCAAGTACGCGGCCGGCCACACGCCGTGAGCGAATCGACTTAGACGCGCCCGTAGCGGTCCTTGAGCCGCACCACGTCGTCGATCTCGGGCGTCGAGGCCTCCAGCAGATCGCTCACCACCACGGCCTCGAACTGGTGGATCACCTTGGGCGGGATATGGAAGGCTTCGCCCTCGGCCAGGCGCCGCTCGATGAGGGTTTCCTCCTGTTGGATCCGGAGCACGATCTCGCCCGACAGCACGTAGATCGACTCGTCCTTCTTGTTATGGTATTGGAGCGATAGCACGTGCCCGGGCTCGATGTGCAGGATCTTCCCGACGTAACGCTCGGTCTTCGCCCAGATCAACTCGTGGCCCCAGGGCTTGTCGACGCGATAGGGGAGGTCGGTCATGAGACCACTGCAATGCGGAATGTGGAATGCGGAATGCGGAATGGCAGGGTAGGCGTCGTTGCGTCCGACCTCGTCCTGCAATTCCGCATTCCCCATTCCACAATCCGCATTCTTTTCACGTGGGCAGACTCAGCCGCAGCGAAGACGGTGAAGTGACGCACGCCGTCACACACACCCCGCACCCCACGCACCCCTCGGGCTTCAACACCGGATGCCCGCCGGCGTCGAGGGCGAGCGCTCGCTCCCCCACGGGGCAGGCGCGCGCGCACACCCCGCACGGCACGCCGTGGAAGGTGATGCAGCGCTCGGGGTCGAGCTCCAGGACCCCCAGGTGCACGCTCGCCCAGCCGTCAGCGGGGGGGACGAGCGCGCCGGTCTCGCACGCACGGGCGCACGGCATGTCGGCGCACGCGACGCACGCCTGGATGGCCGGATCGATGATCGGCGTCCCGGCGGCCAGGCCGGCGCCGGGCGGGGCCTTGATGATCGCGTGCACCGGGCACACGTCGATGCAGTCGCCGCAGCGCGTACAGGACGCGAGGAAGGCGAGCTCCTCCGCCGCGCCCGGCGGGCGGAAGTAGCGGCGCGGGGCGACGCGCTGCTCGGTGCGCACCCTCACCTCCTGCAACAGCCGGCCGAATGTCTCCCGAAAGAAGCCGCGCCGGTCGCGCGCCCGCGTGTCCATCAGAAGCTCGGCTCGAGGCTGACCTGCCAGCGCAACGCGAACCGCTCGTTCCCCGGCCGGACGTCCGCCGCGTCGGTCCAGCGGTTCACCGCAAACGGCACCTCGAAGCGCATCGTCCAGGCCAGCTCCTTCAGCTGATGCTGCGTCACCAGCCCCACGCCCACGTCGTACAGCGTCGTGTACGCCCGCCCGGGCGACGACGACGGAATCATCAGCGTGTCGACCACCCCGGCGTCCACGAACCCTTCGAGCCCCAACCCCCGCAAGATACCCTGGTCGCGCCGCAGCACCCACGGCGTGACTTCGAGGTTCACGCCTACCGCCCAGCGCCCGCCCAGGTCCGGCCGGAAGCCCCGCAGGTTCGCTCCGCCCGGAGCCTGATAGTGAAAATCGGGGCGCACGAGCAGCGCGCCCCGGCTCCGCAGCAACGGGTTGGTGAACGTCTCGTAGGGGTCGGCGCCCGCGATCGAAATCCGCCGCTGCCGCACGGGATCGGACTGGCCCAGGTACGCGCCGGCGAACACGCGGGCGCCCAGCAACGACGTCCGGACGCTCGCTTCGCCGGTGAACCGGCCGAACGCCTCGAAGTCGTAGCGGTTGCGGGAGACCGCTCCGCGTCCCGGGTTGAAATAGACGACCCCGCCCCGGCCCCCCAGTCGCGCGCGCAGCACGGCCGCACCCCGCCGGGCGGTTGTGGCCACCCACGGTCCCGCCTCGATGGTCCCCGCGTCGTCCCACAGCCGGCGGTCCAAGTACCCCAGGTCGGTCGTGGCCATCCACAGCGCGTCGAATCCGACGTGCGGGTCCGCGCCGAATCCGAGGTGCTGGCGCAGCGAGCGATCGGCCCCGATGGCCGCCCCGGCCCGCCCCTCGGTGAGCCAAGCCGCGAGGCTCGTCGTAGTCCGCGGCGTGAGCCCGCCGATCGGGTTGCTCCAGCGCCCGTACAGCCCGAGCGCCTGACTCGCCCCCGGGCGCGTCGCCACCGTACCGAGCACCAGGCCCCGGTCGTAGCGGCCGAGGTAGTTGGCGCGCTCCCGCAGACCGACCGTGACGCCGCCGAAGTCGTTGGACCAGACCACGGGCCACAACCCCCGCACGCCGACATCGCGGCGCACGGTCTCTTGGAACGGGTTGTCGATGCGGAGCGGCCACGCCCCGCGTCCCATGAGCCCCCGGCGTTCCCGATTGTTCAGCATGTTGTAGTCGTGGGTCCGCACCCGCGGGTCCAGCATCAACCGGCCGGGCCGCCGAGCGGTGGTGAACTCGACCACTTCGGTCGCCGGCTGGCCGGTTGCGCGCGCGTAGATCGTGTCCCCCGCCCGGTCGCCGATCTCGACCGGCATCCAGCCGTCGCCCTTCCGCTCGATAGTGACAGCCGTCAGCCAGCGGCCGTCCGCCTGCCGCGTTCGCTGCACGCGCTTCAGGAAGTAATCGATTAGCGGCGTCCCATGCAGCCATTGGCCGAACAGCCACTTCAAGTCCCGCCCCGAGACTTCCTCCGCCACTTCCCGGAAGCAGTCCTCGTCCACGTGCTTGAGCTTCCAGCGGGCGTAGTAGGTGCGCAGGATGCGGCGCATCGTCTCGTCGCCCACGACGTAGCGCAGCTGCTCGTAGAACAGCTGCGCCTTGTCGTACACCATCTGATTGTAGGTGAAGAAGTCGCGGAAGCGCTCGCTCGCCATGGAGACGGGCTCGCTCCAGCGGTCGAGATCGAGCAGCAGCACGTCCGCCTCGACTGCGGGGTACTGCGAGCGCCCCCCGTGCGTCTCGAAGAACCAGCTCGTCTGGAAGCTGGTGAACCCCTCGTCGAGGAAGGCCTCCCGCCACTCGTTGTTGGCGAGGATGCCCATGGTGTAGTTGTGGCCGACCTCGTGCACGATGAGGCCGAGCCCGGCGGAGCCGTCCATCACCATCATGGGGAACTCGGTGCCGCCGCCTTCGATGCGGTGCACGTTGGTGAGCGTCGGCCACGCGAACTTCCCGTACAGCGAGTCGAGCCACGCCAGCGCCGCTCGCGTGTTGCGCACCGCGATTCCCTTCCCCCATGTCGCGCTGTCTCCCGGCAGGTAGAGAACCCGCACCACGACGTCTCCCTGGCGTCCCTCCTCGTACACGTACTGCGGGTTGAGCGAGAACGCGAAGTGATGGACCTGCTCGGCATGGAAGTGCACGCACTTGCGGCTCGCCGCCACCGCTCCGCACTGGGGGCCGAGCGCTCGGCGCCCGTACCAGTCGCGCTGATAATCGATGCGGAGCTGCGGGTCGGCCTTGGCGTGGTCCCACCCCGGATCGCCTTCGACCGGAACGCCGGTAGCACCGATCACCTGATCCTCGGGGAGGTCGAGCGTCACGTCGAAGGTCGCGAACTCCCCGTAGAACTCACCGGCCGGATAGAGCGGATGGTCCTCCCATCCGAAGCGGTCGTAGACCGCCACCTTCGGGTACCACTGCGCGAAATCGAACCGCCGCCCGCGTCGCCCCTGGCGCCGCGGCAGCGTCGACGGCCGCGCTCGCCAGTCGACCTCCACCACCGTCGAGTCGCCCGGCAGAAGCGGCCGCGGCAGCGTCCAGTGCGCGATCGTCGAGTCCGGACCATACGGGTAGTCCGGCTTGGCAGGGTCCCCCATCACCGTCGAGCCCGTGATGCGCTCGAAGCCGTAGTCCGGGTCCTGGAGGTGCTGGAACCGCTCCCGCCCTTCGGCGGAATCCGCCGCCGCCCAGCGGGATCCCGGCCGGAAGGCGTTCAGGTGCTGGTGCACGAAGAAGTCATGCAGGGTGTTGGGGGAGCGGTTCACGTAGGTGATCCGCGCGTGACCGCTGAGCACGCCCGCCGGCTCATCCAGCCTCGCCGTGATGCGGTAGGTGACCTGCTGCTGCCAGTAGCCCGTCGTGTCGCGGGCAAAGAATGACAGAAGGATCGGGAGCATCGGGATCATGGGGATGGGGAAGCTACACGCCCCCGACCCTGGCGGGGAGGCGTGACGCGTGATTTCGACCGGCGGCGCACGAATCGGGCGCCGGTTTTCGACAGCTGACTGCTCATGTTGGGCGCGCAAACCCTCGACAACAAGGAGTCAGCCATGACGCATAAATCGCGCTATCTCCCGACCCCGTCGGTTGTCGCTGCCCTGGCGGCACTAGCGGCGTGCACCGATCGCCCCCCCGCTACCGCCCCGGGGAGACCGGAAACCGCAGCGAGCCCTCCTGTCGCCGAGCTGCAGGCAAAGTCCGAGGCACTGGCGCAACACTTGGCGCGCGCGCTCGCGCACCCGGGGTTCGCCGCATCCCTCAAGGCCCAGCTCGACGCGTCGCCGTTCCGCGAGCACAAGCTCCACTTCCAGCGTTTCCTTGCCGCGGGCGGGGGCCGCGCCCGCGACGAGGTCGCCCGGCACGCCGGCGTGGCGGCGCGCGAGCTGGAAGGGGAGGCGCAGGCGGCCGTCCCGCTCGAGATCTACCTGCCCGTGCCGGCCCATCGGAGCGCCTGGCGCGGTGACGCCAACGTGCTGGTCGCCACCGCGCTGCGCGACCACGACGTCCCGGTCGCGTTCGACCCGCAAGGGCACCGCATCCTGCTCGACCCCGACCGGCCGCCCGCGACGCCGGTGATCGCGCTCGTCCCGGTCGAGACGGACTTCACGCCGCAACCGTCGATGCAGCTCTGCATGGAGGACTGCGGGACGGGTGGTGGCGGTGGCGGCTCGCCGCCCCCTCCGCCCCCACCGGCGCCCGGGCTCTACATGACGCAAGCTCATTTCGTGGAAGATTTTGAAGGTTGGTTGAAAGGCGCCCCCGAATTTGAGGTGCACATGCTCGGCCAGAAGGGGCAGACCGACTCGCTCACGGACTACCAGTGTGCCGGTGAGAAGCAGCCGGCGCCCTATTACTTCGACCAGAACGGCCTCGACTGGAGCGGCAGCGTGCAGCTGTTCAGCAAGATGCAGATCGACGCGTACAACGCCGCCCACCCTGGCCAGAATGCGCGGGTGTTCGTGGTGGAGGACGACGACACCGCGTGCCAGATCAAGAACGACCCCAACCGCGTCGCGAACTTGTTCAACGCAGTGGACGGGGCCTACAAGGCACTCACGGCCGGGAACGACTCGACCGACAACGTCGCCAAGTACTGGAAGGTCGCCAAGGCCTTGCAGAAGCTGTGGAGCGCGCTGGCATCGCTGATCAACACGAACGACGAGCTGGTCGGCGACGCGGTCCAGGATAGCGTCGTGGGCGAGTTCCACACGGGGTTCAACTGGATCGTCAAGGGCGAGAACAACGTCACCAACGGCTGGATCCGGCTGGAGATGCGGTAGCACCCGCCTTCAAGAGGAGAGACCGCCCATGCGTCGCCATCTGAAGCTCGCGCTGTGCTTCGGAATCAGCATCGCTCCGTCGCCGCTCGCCGGGCAGTGGGGCCTCGAGGTGGAGTTCGCCGCGTCGCGCTTCAGCGGCACGGCGCGTGACACCTCGGCGGCTGGCCCGGCGAGCTCGGGGCCGAGTCACCCAACGGTCGTGGTGCTGCGGCTGGACCGGAGGGTCGGCGGCGTCGGCGTCGGGCTGGGCCTGTCGTACGCGAGCGTGGGCGTAAGAGAGGAAGGCCCCGAATTCGCCGTGGTGCAGAAGGGCGTGCTGACGTTCATCGAGCTCGCTCCCGAGGTATCGTGGCGCTGCGCCCGGACGGATTCGGGCGCGGCGCTCCGCCTCCACGCCGGGCCGGTGGCGGACGTGTGGCATCCCGACGGCGGCACCAGCCGGACCCTGATCGGGGCGCGGGGAGCCCTGTCCGTCGAATGGCCCATCGCCGGCCGGCTGGCTGGCTCAGTGCACGCCGGTGCGGTCGTCACCGGTCCGGTGTTCGAGCAGGGCGATCTGCCGGCGGGGTTCGAGCGGCGCGCTACCTGGCGTCGCTGGGCGTCGCTCGGCCTGCGGTATCGGCTCTAGGCGGGGGATCGCCTCCCCGGGCGTCACTCGCCGGTGAGCATCCTCCGCCGCAGCACCGCCAGCTTGCGGCGGAGCGAGCCGTCGTAAATCCGGTCACCTACCCGCACCACCACACCGCCCAGGATCCCACCATCGGCGCGGAAGTGCGCCCGGACCTCCTTCCGCAGCGCCGCCGTCAGGCGCTCGGTGATCTCCCGCTCGAGCCGCGCATCCGGCTCGCGCGCCAGCGTGACGCCGGCATGGACGCGGTTGAGCTTCACGTCGACCAACCCCTGGTACTCCTGCGCGATCTCGGCCAACAGACCCTGGCGGCCGCGCCGCACCACCGCCTGGAGGAACCGCACGAACTCGGGGGGCGCCACGCCATCGAGCGCCCGTTCGAGCAGCGCGCTCTTGGTGGCCTTGGCGACGCGAGGCGAGTCGAGCGCGATCGCGATGCGCTGGTCCGCCTGGATCGCGCCCGCCACGGCGTCCAGCAGCTGGCCGTAACGCTCGACGGCGTCGCCCCCCTTGGCCTCACCCGCCAGCAGCAGGGCCTCGGCGTAGTTGCGCGCGACCGTGGTGCTCTTCACCGCTGCTGCTCGAGCGTCGCCAGGTATTCGGTCACCAGGCGGCGGTTGGTCTCGGTATCGAGCTGCGCCTCGAGCAGCTTCGACGCGGCAGCGATCGAGAGGTCCACCGCCTCGCGGCGCAGCGCCAGGATCGCCTTCTCCCGTTCCTCCGCGATGTCCTTCCGCGCTCGCGCCAGCAGCTCTTCGTACTCCTCCCGGGCCTTGGCGAGCAGCGCGGCGCGCTCCTTCTCGGCGACCGCCTTGGCCTTGGCGATCAGCTCCTGCGCGTCGGCCTTCGCCCCCGCCAGGAGCCGCTTGTGCTCCTCGAGCAGCGCGGCGGCCTCCGCCCGGTCCTTTTGCGCCTGCGCGATCTGCTCCTCGAGGCGTCGCTCCCGCTCCCGCACGGCAGCCAGCAGCACGGGCCACGCGCTGCGCCTCAGGACGAGGAGCAGCAGCCCGAACACGACGAGCGTCCAGATGACGAGCCCGCCGTCGATCGTGAGCGGCCCGGCGTCGCCTTCCTGGGTCCACGCCGGCGGCGCCGTTGCAGCGACGAGCAGCAGCGCGAGCCACAGCGACTTGCGCATGGCGGCCTCGCTCAGAAATGGACCTTGCCCTGCATGACGAACGCGACCACGGCGGCGAACAGCGCCACGCCTTCCACCAGCGCTGCAGCGATGATCATCGCCGTCTGGATGCGCGCGCTGTTCTCGGGCTGGCGCGCCATGCCTTCGACGGCCTGGCCGCCGATCCGCCCGATGCCGACGCCGGCGCCGAGCACTGCGAGCCCCGCCGCGAGCCCGGCGCCGATGAGCGCATAGCCCTTGCCGGCAGACTCCGCGGCGGTCTCCTGAAGCAGAGCGAGCACGTTGAGCAGCATGTCACACTCCCATTGGTGAGCGGGAGATCGCTGTCCTGGTGCGCTCGCCCGAGCGTGCGCCGGTTCTCCCGGACCGGCATCGCCGCGGTGGCTCCCTTCGATCGCTCAAGCGATCAGGGAGCTTCGTCCGCCCCCCCACCCCCCCCACCCCCCTCACCCTCCCCCCGACCTCCGGGGCCGACTACCTCCGACGGCGGCGCGAGCGCCCGAAGCCGTCGGTCCCGCAATACTCTAATGCGCCGCGCGCATCAGCCCGATGAAGACGCTGGTGAGCAGCGTGAATACGAACGCCTGCAAAAACGCCACGAACAGCTCGAGCAGCATGATCCCCGTGGCCATCAGCGACGCCGCCACGCCGACCAGGTAGCTCTGGAAGAAGAACGTCAACCCGATCAGCGCCAGCACGACGACGTGCCCCGCCGTCATGTTGGCGAACAACCGAACGGCGAGCGCGAACGGCTTTGCGAGCTTCCCGATGATCTCGATCGGCGTCATGATCACGAGCATCACCGGCTTGAGCGCCGTCGGCAGCCCCTCCGGCAGGAAAAAGATCGTTCCCAGGTAGCCCTTGAGCCCCAGCGACCGCATCCCCGAGACCTCGATCACCACCAGGGACACGAGCGCCATCGCACCTGTCACCGCGATGTTCGAGGTGGGCGTCGCGCTCCACGGCAACAGACCCAGCAGATTGCAGGTGAGGAGAAAGAAGAAGACCGTCAACAGATAGTTGACGTACCCCTCGCCGTGCGGCCCGACGTTCGGCAGCACGACCTCCTGCCGGATATAAAGCACCATCGCTTCCATCGCGGCGGCGAAGCCGCGCGGGGGGCGGCCGGCGGCTTGCGCCCGCGCCACCACGCGGGAGGTATAAAGGAAGACCAGGCCGACGATCAGGGCCGCGAGGGCAAGAAACACGGCGTGCTTGGTCGGCGACACGTCGACGGTGACGCCGCCGATGTGAATGGGCGGGATGCGGGGGAGCTCCTTCTCCACGTAGTAGGGGGCTTTCCAGGCGGGCAGCTCGATCGAGTGCGAGTTACCCAAATGGGCCATGATATCGATCTCGTTCGACGCCGACGGCGCGGGGCGCTCCTGCGCCGCCGCGGTCCGTGCCGCGAGCGCCACGAGCAGGCTGACTGTCCCCCAGCTGCGAGCGAACCGACTCATCGCACCTCGACTCCCCCCCCCGGTCGCCCCGGGCGGACGACGATCGCCTCGACCACCACGCAGCACATCAGCACTCCCACCAGGGCGAACAGCAGCGGCGCGAGCGCCAGCCCCAGCGCCGGGGCCACCACCAGCCCGCATCCCGCCACGACCGCGAGCCGCGCGGCGATGCCGATCGCCCACACCAAGAGGAAGCGTTCCGTCCCGATCGCCTGCACCAGCCACCAGCCGAGCGGCCCTTGCACCGTGAGCGCGACGCCGAGCGCGAGCCAAACTCCGGACCGGTCGGGCGGCGGCAGGACCAAGCTAAGGAGGAGGGCCGCCACGGCAACTGTCGTCACGCCGAGCAGGTAACGATGTCCCGGGGTCACGGCCCGTTCCTGTCCGTCTTCGCAAGCTCCCGGATCAGGGAGTACAGCATGCCGCCGAAGCCGAGCAGCGGTGCGAGAATGGTGAAGATGCCGTCCGTCCCCGCCTTGCGGTCCAGCCACTGACCGGCGAGCACACAGACCACGACCGTGACGGCGAGTTGGATCCCGAGCCCCGCGTAGCGGAGCGGCCCCGGGCTTGGCACGGCGCCAAAGCTACCCGCTTGTGAAAAGTTTCGCAAGCAAACCGCCAGGCCCGCAAACTTATGTGGCGCTTGGGAGTATGATGTGATTACCTTGGACACTCGATGACCGCCAATCCGGCGCCCGTGCCGCGTCCGTCGGCCCCTTCCAAGGGCGACGTCGAGCTGCTCGAGCGGCTCGCGGCGGCGCGCGCCGACCTGCTCGCCCAGGTGGCCCGCCGCATCGTCGGCCAGAAGGACGTGCTCGACGGCATCCTCACCGCCGTCTTCTCCGGCGGCCACGCCCTGTTGCTCGGCGTCCCCGGGCTCGCCAAGACCCTGATGGTATCGACCGTGGCGCAAGCCCTCGAGCTCAAGTTCTCGCGCATCCAGTTCACCCCCGATCTCATGCCGTCCGACATCACCGGCACCGAGATCATCGAGGAGGACCAGGCGACCGGGAAGCGCGGCTTCCGCTTCGTGCGCGGGCCGGTGTTCGCCAACATCGTGCTGGCGGACGAGGTGAACCGTACGCCGCCCAAGACGCAGGCCGCGCTGCTGCAGGCGATGCAGGAGCATCAGGTGACGGCGGCCGGCCAGACGCACCAGCTGCCGGCGCCGTTCTTTGTGCTCGCCACCCAGAACCCGATCGAGCAGGAGGGGACGTATCCGCTCCCCGAGGCGCAGCTCGACCGCTTCATGTTCGAGCTGCGGGTGGGCTATCCATCGAAAGACGAAGAGGAGACGATCGTCGAGGCGACGACGGGC
>Ga0209235_1000464_pt1 | contig 20281 bp, 20 predicted proteins | sample GraSoi013_1_20cm_4_FD_185817 | JGI IMG/M metagenome (GOLD analysis project Ga0209235, IMG submission 185817) | Grasslands soil microbial communities from the Angelo Coastal Reserve, California, USA - Sample 09_25_2013_1_20cm (SPAdes) (version 2) | ecosystem: Environmental > Terrestrial > Soil >... | reverse complement strand
ACGAGTGTGCCCCAGTCCATCGGTATGTCTGACGCGGGTCCTGAGGCGGTTCCATAATTGGCTCCGACTACGGGGAGGTGCTCTGCCTCCGACTGTCGAACAATTTTCTCCGCGAATTCTCTGTCGCAACGTGCGCGGAGAGAGACGGAGTGTTTCGAAGATCCCATTAGTTGGCCTGAAGAGTTTTCCGATGTGACTACAGCGATTCTTGCCATGAGCCGCAGATTGTGCGGGCTGGCGATGACGATCGTGTGAGGCCGGACCTTGAGGATTCTGCGGGCTATGATTCGCATTGCTCGGCGCGTCTCCTCGAATCTTGGCAACATCGAGTTTGACGCAAGCTCAGGGATTATCTCTCCTCCGTGAGGGGCAATGCACGAGTAGACGAGGGTCATCCGGGGGACCAGCGGTCTAGGGCGGGGGAAACCGAAGTTTAAGCTGTTGGTGGTCCGGAAAGCTGAGAGGGAGGAGAATCGCCCTGAGCGTGAGAGTGCATAGAAGCATCGTCAATCCCTAGATATCCTATTCCACCGGAAGATCCAAAACGAGACCTCAAAGGGCAAAAGGATTATACGGCCGGTTGACCGCCTGCCTCCACTAAGGAACGCATAACAGTTTATGACAGAGCATGCCATGATGCCGGCGCCTGCGCAGGCCCAACAAGAAATCGGTCCCCCTCTTCAACACAGGAAGAGAATACCGCTCGCGTCTCCAATCATCGATGCTGAGATGCGGGAAGCGGCGCTCTCTGCACTCGAGAATGAGAAACTTGTGATGGGCGAGAGCGTTCACAAGTTCGAAGAAGAGTTCGCCAGATACTGTGGAACGAAATACGCAGTATCAACTGGCTCAGGAACCGCCGCGCTATCGATCACGCTACAAGCCCTCGGCATCAGCCACGGCAGCGAGGTGGTCACAACACCCTTCTCTTTTATCGCGACGGCCAACGCGGTCCTCCATGCAGGCGCGGAGCCTGTCTTCGCAGATGTGGAAGACTCGGGAATAAATCTCAGTCCGGGTAAGGCTCGGGCGAAGATCGGTCCCAAGACCCGTGCGCTTATCCCCGTCCACCTGTACGGTCACCCGGCTGCAATGGACGAGTTTCTCAAGATCACCAGCGAGACGGGCCTCAAACTCGTCGAGGATGCTTGCCAAGCTCACGGTGCCGAGTTTGGAGCTAAAAGGGTCGGCTCGATCGGCGAGGCGGGATGCTTCTCGTTCTATCCTGCGAAGAATATGACCGTTGGTGGAGACGGTGGAATGATCACGACCGACAATGCGGAGCTCGCGGAGGCTGCGGGGAGCATAAGGGATTGTGGGCGGGACAAGAACAGCAAGTACTACATGGGCCGGATCGGTTATACTTCTAGACTCAACAGTGTCAACGCGGCGATAGGCAGGGTCCAGCTGAGAAGACTGGATTCCTGGAATGAGGCGAGGAGGCGCTTGGCCGCCCTTTACAGGAGACATCTCGAAGGCGTAGATGGAATCGTCCTACCTCCCTCTGAGAGGCAGGATGAGAAGCCTGTCTATCACCTATTCGTAATCCGGACGAGAATGAGAGAGCAGGTGAAGAAGCATCTGGAGAAGAATGGAATCGAGACTGGGGTACACTACCCTGTGCCGATCCACCTGCAGACACCATACAGGCAGGAGTATGGCTACATGGAGGGAGCCTTCCCGCTGAGCGAATCGCTCTCGAACGAGGTGCTGAGCCTGCCGATCTTTCCGACGCTGCAGGAAGATGATGTGGTCAGGATCTGCAACATTCTGAAAGACTCGTTGAAGGCTTAGACTGGCCCCAAGAAGTTGGATCAGTAGTCTATCTTCGTTTCAGTAGCGAAGAGGTTAGTAGAATCGAGGGGAGTAGTATTGCTGCGCCAACAAAGAATATGTTTTGTATCCCTTGGTTACCTCCTTCCTCGGCCACAAATCCGCCTAGGATGTTACCGACCGCCATCCCGATACTCAGGACGACACTGTATATCCCGTTGGCTGAGCCGCGTCTCGCCTTGCCAGATATGTCGCTGACGTAGCTGAGAATCGCAGGTGCGATTGCAGAGGCCATGAAGAAGAGCGGTGCAAGATACAAAGCATACTGGAGAAAGTTCGGAAAAGACCATCCGAACAGGACTAGAAATCCCAGCTCGCCGATCGCGCCCATGATCATGATCTTTGTCCTGCCTACCTTGTCGGATATGTGGCCGAAGACTATCGCGCCTAGCGCAAATAGTCCGCCGATCACCCCGAGAAAGATCAGCATCTGTCTGGTTACTGTGAAGCTTGCGCTCGCGAACGCCTTCGGCAATAAGAAGTACATTCCCAGAACAATCGTCTGGCCAAGCCAGACGGGAAGAACGGGCCGAAGCCGCGCGCCGATTCGCCTGTGACGGACCCCTGGCTGATTAAGCTCAAAACTCCTCACAGGCTCGACGAGAAACTTTGTCGCAAGAAGAGAGGTGGCGAAGAAGATTCCCGATGTCACCCAGAAAGCCTCGGACAGTCCATAGTGACTGTTTGCGAACTCGCTGATCAGGAGGGAGCCGAGACCGAAGCCAAGGCCATACCCCCCGAGGTTTGCGAGATCGAAGCCTCCCATCTTCGTTCCCCTGCTCGTCTGTTTCGTCGCATCGCCTAGAAGGGTGAGTGATGTGACGGCGGCCATGGCAGCGGATATGCCCATCAGAGCATGGAGTAATGAAACATTCAACAGATTCTGGGTGAATCCGATAGCCGCGGTCAGAACCGTTATCGTCGCCATTCCTGCCAAGTGGAGTCTCTTCCTGCTCACCCTGTCGGCCAGTCGGCCAACGGGCATTGCAGAAAGCGCCTCGGCAATAGGATATAACGCGAGGATTATCCCGACCTGGAATGGTTGCGCGTTCAAGTAAAGAGGGAAGAGTATGGTTATTGAGCCGAATCCTATCCGGGTGAGGAATACTGCCAGGTAGAGGTACAGAATCATCCTTAGGCCGATCTTCTTGGGCATGGCAGTATCAGTGGCTACAGGTTGACCGTTCCGGGTTCTGCTTGTAATAGGCTATCTGGTCCATGGAGAGATATAGACCGGGAACGGACCCGTGGAGATACGTCCCCCCGACGAGCCTAAGCTTCTAGAACTTGCGGGATAGCTGCAGAAGGTTCAGTCCAAGATTGCTGTCCTTTGCTTTCTCCAGCTTTCCGGGAAGCCTAGCAAGATTAACCTCCACCATGTTGGCCAAAGACCCCTCCTCCAAATGTCCTCCGATGACCGAAAAGTCCCGTCGGCCCAGCGTCGCATGCGCGTGGGGCAGGGCCTGTTGGTTCATCGTTGACACGTTCCCTGATAGGGTGAGAATCTCCAAGTCCTCGTCAAACGTCTCGTACTTGTAGGTCCTAGTATCCTTGAAGTCGTAGTGGCCGAGCCTCGCCTTGTACAGGGAGCCTATGCCCTCGAAGAAGGCTGCACGTATCTTCTGCGAGTCTGCAAACTGTTTCAGCGTCTTTAGTATATCATCGCCCTGTTCTAGGCGGAGAACGAAGCTGGTTCCTTGTTCAGCGTAGAGCATCGCGCGGCTCCGGTAGGATCGTCAAATATTTCTCCGCATGCCGTATCCTTCAAGACGAGAGGGGGACCGTGGCAGAGCCGTAGGGAACAATGGCTACGTCCCGCTCGTACAGTTTCGAATCGAGCGACCTTAACGCATCGTCAATTGTTCTGTAGAACCTTATCCGGGTCCTGCCAAGGAACTCTTCCACAACGGAGGGTGCCCTGGGAGAGACTACGAGGAAGTCGGCCTTCGGATCATCCAAGGCGAACCGGTTCGGCTTCTGCGACGCCTCCGTGACTTTTCCTGCCTTCGCTCTCTTCTTCAGATCCTCTATGATCGCCGAGGGCTCCATCTTACCATAGGTCTCCATCTCTCTCCTGAAAGCCTCACTCCCGATGCCGTTCTCGAGCGTGGCCAGAAGGACTATCGCGGGCTTAGGTTGGCTTCCTGGAGCGATGAGGCCTGTTGCAAATGCCGATGCTTTGAGCGCCTGGTACAGGTTCTGACCCATGGGTCCGTCAGCCCTCGTCAGGACTAGCGGTGAGGGGCGTGACTGGACGGTGTGGGCTCGACGGGAGAAGTTTTCTGCAAGTTGTTGGTGGGCGATATTCGGGTCTCCGTAGGCCGCCTTGGCTAAGGTGCCGTTCTGGTTATAGACGAAGTCTAGAATTCTGTGCTCGATCTTCATGAAATCTCTCAGAATGTCTGGGACTTCGTTCATGTCCTCGCGTAGCGGGTTTCCTTTGATCATGAGTTCGCGACAGCTGGGGTTTCCGATCACGTTTCCGTGGTTTGTCGTGATCGTCTTTAGGCCCGAGCAGCCGGGGAGGAGCGCCTTGGCGCCGCCCTCGTATCCTGCGAAGTAGTGGGGCTGGACGTTCAGCGACGAGATGAGGAGATCACGGTCGAACAGTTCCTTGTTCAGCTCTACAGGAGTTCCTCGGCCTGTGACTCCGATCCATTCGTACTTGCTTGACGGGTTCTGGGTAGAGCTCACTCTGATGCTCTTTTCATATTTCTTGTGAATATCCTCGCCGAGCACGTTCCTGATGAACGACATGTCTGCGGGAACGTGGGTGCCGCAGGCGAAGATGATCTTGATATCATCAGTCTTGGGCTCGATGAGGTTGATCAGGTGTCTGATGAAGGGAGACTGTTTTCTGGTCGAATCGCTGAGAATCAGAGCCGGGCTCCAGCCTTTCTCTCTCTCGAAGGGCTTGGCTCCGATCGGGGAGGCCATCGCCTCCCTAAAGGCCAAGTCAACGGGCTTACTAGGTAGGGGGCTGGCCTGGACGTATCGAAGCTTGTCCGGTGTGAGGAGCTTGGTGCCTCCGAACTCATCCAAGACCGAGAGGCTGACCGTAGTAGTCAAGGACGGATGGCTGAGAAAATGGTCCTGTTCACGATTTAAGGGTTAATGAAAGTCCTTGAATGCTCGTGACTTTTGCGTCAAAGAAAGGGGTCCGCCCTGGGTTATCAGGGCGGGGTGTACCCGCGGCTCGAGCTGGAAGTGGTGGTGGTTGGGCTCTTGTACGTGAATCCTAGGAATCCTCCGATGAGGCCTAGGATGAGGCCGATGAAGTTCATCGACAGTATGGAGAAGACGAGCACTAGTGTGCTGCCTAGTTTTCTCTGTGCCGCGTTGTTGTACAGCAGCCAAGATCCTACTAGTACGAGTATCCCTGCGATGCTGCCCCAGATCAGGAGCAAGTCGCTCGGGAAGCCTGGTACGAGGAGCGATGTGATGGTACTGGCTATGAAGGCGCCGACGAGGGTGAATATCCCTGCGAGCAGTGATAGCGCGAAGGCTGCTGTTGGCTTTGGCTCTACATTTGCTGCCAAGGTCATCCCTACAAAATGCTCCCGGTCGAAACTATCAATCCACTGTAACTCTAACCAGCAGGGACTGTGAACCCACACTACTGTGTCGAGACATAGAATTGACAAAGCATGTTCTCTTAGCCTCGAACAAGCCTTATCCTCGGCCTCTCGAGAAAACCTTGGTGTCTTGTGTAGGGTTTCATCATGAATATACCAGTAGGTACCTGCGGAGAGATCGACCCCGGGCCTCCGGGGGGCACTGTCATCGATGCAGCACCAGTCCGATGAGAATCTGACGAGAGTCTACAATGCCCTAGCTAATCCATACAGGCGACGGATAATCCAGATTTTGAGGGAGAACGGAAAGGCCGGTTTCAAAGAACTACATGAAGCTCTCAGAATAAGTGTCGGCGCGCTTCATAATCACATCGACAATCTGGAAGGACTCGTGACGCTGGGAGCTGACAAGATGTACAGTCTCACCGACGAGGGACGAATGACCATTGATGCTCTAAGCGTGAGGGAACAGCGGGAAATCAGTAATGCCGCCGAGAATCCCATACACGAATCACGTTTTGGATTTATCTTCCGCGAGCTTCTTTTCGGCAGAGCATTCTTCAACTATCTGAGCCAGGCGCCGGGGAGAAGCTTCCCGTTCGCCCTCACCGTGCTGGCGCTCGGCGGCTACATATCATTCCGGACAAACCTCGAGCCAATACTGCTGTTCTATCTCAAGCCGACGCCAGGAATCGGACAGGTGTGGTTTCTTCTCATGTTTCCACTTGGCTGGTTCATCACATTCGGAGTATCGGATCTTCTGTGCTATGTCTTCTTCCACAAGAGAGGAGGGGAGCAGATCCTCATTGGCAGCTCGGCTCTCGCAATGTTGCCGCTCTTGCTTGTACCGGGCCTAATTCTCTTCGTTCAACCCATTTCCGGGATTATACAGTCCGCGACGGCCATGACGATTCTCATCCAATTGGTCGTACAGATCTGGGTGATCTGCCTTCTCTCCCGCGCAATCTCAACAGCCAAGGATCTCCGAATGGAACAGACTGCGCTCGTCAGCCTCGCTGTTATGTACATGAACATAACAGCGGTCATCCTGGCGCTCCAAGTTGGACTCTTCTAGAACTCTAGAATCGCCCTTCTCCTGGGTTCAAGACGAAGATTACTCCAAGACCCCGGCTCCACCGAGGTTGTTATTTGTAACATACTGTGATCAATTAGGGTCCTCCGAATGAGATATCGGACCCTTGGCAAGACAGGGCTCAAGGTGAGCGAAGTTGGATTCGGAGGATGGGCGATCGGAGGGAACGCGTTTGGAAACAGCTACGGACCAACGGATGACAAGACATCCCTCGACGCCATTAAGAGAGCTCTAGAGCTTGGGTGCAACTTCTTCGATACCGCAGACGCATATGGGCACGGGCACAGTGAAGAGCTTCTAGGCCAAGCCCTTAAAGGACGCAGGGACGATGTCGTCATCGCAACCAAAGTTGGGGCTGACTTTTATCACGATCCTCCAAGGATGAACTTCACCTCGGACTATCTCTCGTTCGCCCTTACAAAGAGCTGCGAGAGACTCCAAACTGACCGTGTTGACCTCTACCAGCTTCACAATCCTCCCATCCAGCTATTGAGGAGTGGAAAGATCTTCGCAGGCCTTGAGAAGCTGGTCGATGCTGGAAAGATACAATCATATGGGATATCGATACACGCTCCAGAAGAGGGGCTGCTGGCGATGAAAAACGGACGACTAGCAACCATCCAAGTAGTATTCAATGCACTACGTCAGGAGGCCAAGAACAAACTATTCCAGACAGCCCGGCAAAACAACGTGGCCATCATCGCCCGAGAACCACTCGCTAACGGGTTTCTGACCGGAAAAATTTCGGACGATTCGAGCTTTCCGCCAGGCGATATCCGGTTCAACTTCCCTCGGGACTATTTTCACACCCTCGTAAAAGCAGCGCAAAAACTGAAATTCCTTGAGTCGAAGTCGCGGACTTTGGCCCAGGCGTCCATACGATTCGTCCTCGACCATGGAGAAATATCGACTGTCATACCTGGCGCGAAGACTCGTCAGCAGGCCGAGGAGGATCTTCAAGCCTCAGAGCTTCCATCTCTGACGGGAGAAGAACTTCTAAGGATCCGAATCCTGAGAGAGGAAGGATTCGCCTAGAAACCTCACAGAGGAAACCCTCTTCGACAAGATATCTCATCAGACTCGCCAATAGAGACGGATACTCGCCCAACGATGCTAACCGCGTCTCGGAACAGATTCGGAGGGTTTTGGGGTCCAGGGAGAGCGCCAGCCACTTCCGAATAAGCACTCAGGCCTTGGAATTCAATCTGTTCGCGAGAGACGAAGCCGAGCTCGAAAAGAGAAAGAAACTCCTGGAAGAACACGGACACAAGATATTATCGACGAAGACCTTGGACATCCCCCCTGTTGCAATCGGGAAAGCGGAGGCACTAAGCGAGGGCATCAATCTCTTCAACGAGGAAAGATTCTGGGAATCCCACGAAGTACTGGAGGGCATATGGCGAGTCTCAGGTGGATCCGAGAGAGAAGCGCTGCAGAGCCTGATTCTCACGGCCGCAGCATTTGTCCACTTTCAGAAAGGCGAGCCTGACATCTGTCTATCCGTGCTCAAAAGGGCCATGGCCAGAATACCCCTAGGCTCGACTCCCATTCCCATGGACTTTGCAAAACTTCGGCATAACGTCGATTCTATTCTGAGTTCGGGACGAATCCAGTTATTCGAGCTCTGAAGGTGACGCGTGAAAGCCTCGTTTTTTCTATCAGAGATCGACCTAGCGTCCCTGTCCTTCTTGTGCCGAACCGGAAGCATCCCTCAGGGGCTAGCTCTTTCGGAAAAGTACTATGTCAGCGACCACCCAAACTGTGATGGCCAAACCCCCTGCCAAAAGAACTCCCGGGAATGGGTAGGCCCAGTAGAGTGCGATGCTGACTAGCAATATGAACAAGACTACACCCACGTCCGAAATGAATCTCTTACTCGGCTGGTCCAACTCACTTCGTTTTCTCCGAGGATACTATCTTGTCCTACCTGTTTGAGTGGGAAGTTTCGAATTGTAGCTTAGATAAGGTCTATCCCAACGCATTCAGGCGCGGATTATCCTGTGATGGATCGCAATAGAAGGAGGATGTTCCTCTTTCTCTCCCTCATTCTCCTCTTGCTGTAATTGTACCACTCTGGTCCGTATGGAATGTACTCGCTTACTTTGAAACCGTCTGCGACCAGACCTGATTTTAGATCGTCCCTTATTCCCTTCAGCATTTGAAACTCGAAATCTGACTTGTGGTCATGACTCAGATTCTTTGCCTCGGCAATCATTTTCCCGTCATGAGTGGCGATTGCAAAGAATTCGCCTTGTTCGAATAGGAGATTCATCGAGCGCTCGTAATTGGCGTTGACGTCGCTTCGACGCTTGTAGGCGACCTCCCCGGTTTCCGGGTATGCTCCTTTCACCAGCCGTATCTTGCCCCCTCGCGGTAGAAGATCTTTGAGGTCGCTCTCGGTGCGCTTCATGTTCGCCTGCAGGCACATACCCAAGGACTTGTGTGAATCCAGAAGCTCCCGGTACGCCGCAACTGTGGCCTCTGTGTATGGAGAGTTTTCCATATCGATCCAGACAAACCGTCTCTCGCCTTCGGCCTTCTCCAGTATTTTGGAGAGTAGACTCTTGAACAGTGGCGCCTCTAGTGCCAATCCTATCTGTGAGGGTTTGACCGATATCGTACCCTGAATCTTCTTACTCTGGATGACGTCTAGGAGTTTTAGATATTCCTCGGAGTATTCCTGGATGAGTTTCCTATCTGGAGTGTGTTCTCCGAGGCGGTTGAGTATTGCCGTTACCTTTCTGTTGTTCGCATCGTGTGCTGCATTTACAGCGTCCTCAATTGTGTACCCTGCAATCCAACGCTTTGCGATCCGGTAGAAGAGACGCTCGGTAAGCTTTGTCATGCAACGAAGATCTCAGACTGTTCTTGATAGGAGCACTTTTCAAGTTCAAACGTTCTCAATAAAAGCTTCGAGGTCATTTGCTACCAAATCTTTTCTAGAATCCCAATGATATCAGAGGACTGTTCAGGGCTACCAGTGTCCCGCGCAATCGTCGAAAGGTCGGACTTTTCGATTCCATAGTCTCTCAACCTCTTAGAGAGGTCAAGATCTCGAACAAGCTCTGCGACCCCCTCCGCTGCAGACATAGCCACTTCTTCCGGTCGCCCTTCCGTCGGCTTTCCCTCTGCTCTCGCGATGGCTATCAGTCGCTTCGGGTATCTTTTTGCTTCAATACGCATCACTTCCGCAAGCGTCAGACATGAGGTGATGCCGTGGGGTATGTTCCAAGTCGCGCCAATTACTCTACCAATGGCGTGGCTTATGCCTGTTCCAACGCTCAACGCTCCTGCGTCGGACATCCATGCGGCAATCTGGCAGGCCAGCCTGAATCTGAGGTCTATGGGTTCTTGGATTGATCTTTTGAGGTTCTGGAAGATAAGTCGAATGGCTTCGAGAGCGAGAACATCAACGTAGGGCTGATGCCTCGGAGAGTATACGGCTTCTATTGCGTGATCGAGGCTCCTGATCCCCGTCGATGCCCAGAGCCAGCCTGGCGTCGGTACTGTCAACTCCGGGTCTAGAAATATGAGCCGCGGAACCATTCGGACGTCTCGAAACCCGGTCTTTCTCTTCAGCTTCTCATCGGTCATTCCAGCAGCATGCGAGAACTCTGCGGCCGAGAGAGTTGTGGGGATGGCAAGATGGGGGAGGGAGCTGTGACGGAAGTTTTCCGAGATTTCCTTGACAACAATCTTGGTCGCGTCGATGGGGCTACCTCCTCCCAGGCTGACCAACGAGTCGGCCCTCGCTTCTCTTGCGGCTTTTGCTGCTAGCTTTATCCCGCTCTCGGGAGCGTGCTGTCTTATTTCCGAAAAGATACCCGCCAGTTTTCGTCTGGCAGCTTGTTCCAGTCGGACGACTAAGTCTGTCTTGTTCGCTAGTGTATGTCCCGTTATCACGAAAGGTCTCTGCGATCCTATTCTGTCAAGCTCAGAGCCGAGTTTGTCTATGACTCCCTGTCCGAAGTGCACCCGCTCGAGGGGAAGGTAGGTGTACTCACTAGGTGCGATATCGACTTGTTCCAGTGACAACTTCGCGAGCGGAGGGGGCTGCGACTATCTAATTCTTGATTTGAGGCATCCAGCTGAAGGGGTAGTTGGGGTCGTCCAATCTCTCTGCGTTACTTGTGACTCTTAACGGTCGTTTGGTTTCTATCATTATCGCGAGTTCGTTGGTCGAGTCTTTTCCGAGGCTCGCTTCTATCGCGCCGGGTTGGGGTCCATGGTGGACTCCTCTCCTGTGTAGAGTGTAAGAGCCCATTTCTATTCCTCTGCGGCTTCCAAAGTCGCCGCTGACGTAGTATAGTATCTCGTCGCTGTCGATGTTGCTATGATTGTAGGGCACTGGTATGGCTAGTGGGTGATAGTCGAGTTTTCGCGGGACAAATGAGAGCACGTCGAAGCCTGGAGCCTCGAACGTCTGATGGATCGGAGGAGGCTGGTGGACTCTGCCGGTGAGGGGTTCGAAGTCGTTTATGTTGAAGATCCAAGGGTATAGGTAGCCATCCCAGCCGACAACATCAAGAGGATGGAAGTTGAAGACGTATGACATGAGCGCGTTCTCGACTTTCATGAGAACCTCATGCTCGCCCGTCTCGCTGTGAGTCACCACTTTCTCAGGGTGTCGAAAGTCGCGGTCAGAGTAGGGGGCCAGCTCGACGAGCTGTCCGTAGTCGTTCCGATAGCGGCGTGGTACCTCGATGGGACCGGCCGACTCGACTATGAGGAACCTGCTCTCTTTCGAGTCGAGAGTTATCCGATAGGTTGTTCCTCGAGGGACGATGACGAAGTCTCCTTCGTGGAAGGGAAGGAGACCGAACACTGACTCCAGCGTCCCCTTGCCCTCGTGGACGAAATAGAGCTCGTCCCCTTGCGCGTTTCTGAAGAATGAATCCATCGAGCCATTGGGACGGACTGAAGAGATGAATACGTCGTTGTTGTAGAAGAGGGGCTGACGTCCTTCAACCACATCGTCGGCTGATTCGAGATTTTTCGTGCGGATGTGGTGGTGTCGATGGGTGTCGGGTCGCCATTCGCTTACGTTTAGCTCTCTCAGCTTCTTGATCTGGGCGACGCCTGTGGGAGCGTGCTCGTGATAGAGTGTAGAGTAGACTCCAGAGAAGGCCTCTGTCCCAAAAATTTCCTCATGGTACAACGATCCATCCGCCTTCCTGAATTGCGTATGTCTCTTCGGAGGGAGTTCTCCGAGGCGCAGATAGCTTGGCAACTTGGTTCGACCCCTACGATTTCGAGGACTGTATAATTCTGTTTCTTAACACGCCGAGCCGTTCTATCTCCAGTTCTACCTCGTCGCCGGGACTGAGCCATCGATGGACGTCCTGTCCAAGCTCCAATAGCGAACCGGTTCCAACAGTCCCTGAACCGAAGACCTCTCCAGGATGAACCTCAACAGACTGTGACGCTCTAGCTATCATCTGCGGAAATGTCCAGTGGATGCTCTTCATGTTGCCACCTGATAGTTGTTTTCCGTTGACGCGGGCTTTCATTGAGAGGTCAAATCTTCCAGGACCCGCCTTCTTGTCCTGCAATTCGTCGGGGGTTACTATCCAGGGTCCGAGAGAGGTTGCGAAGTCCTTCGCTTTTGCGGGACCAAGGCCTATCTTCATCTCCTTCTCTTGAATATCGCGGGCACTCCAGTCGTTCATTATCGTGTATCCCGCAATGAAGGATTCAGCCTCTGCTTCAGGAACGTCTATCCCCGACTTCCCTAGTATGCAGGCTATCTCTAGCTCATAGTCGAGCGCCTTGGTGTAGGATGGACATGGCACATCGTCGTCAGGCCCGTACACTCTGCCTGGACTGGAATAGTAGAAGGCTGGAAAATCATACCATTCCGGTAGCATTTGGAGACCCCTCCTCGCTCTTGCCGCTTTGACGTGGTCTTCGAAGCTGTAGAAGTCTCTCAGAACCGGAGGGCGCGGAATTGGAGGGCGGAGGCTCACCTCGGTCAGATTCTTGACGGTTCTAGGCGTCTTCTCCGGGCCTAGGCGGTTGAAGATTCGCCAGGACAATTTCTGCAGGTCCTCCATGGCCTTCGTTCCACTCGCGACTAGGTCGAGAGTGGATGACAACTTGGATAGTTTTGTTATGCGTTTTGAGATCTTGACTTCGAGCCGGCTGCTTAGGCTTGGAATGTCTTGAAGGTCGAGGATCCAGTTGCCCCAGAGCAGTCCTGGTCGGGTCTTGGTCTGTTTTCCTGGTTCGCTGTACGTGACCAGTTTCATGCGTTGTTAGAGGTTGCCGCGCCTTGCTTGTTCTTGTTCTATCGACTCGAATAGGGCCTTGAAGTTTCCCTTTCCGAAGGATTCGCTTCCTTTTCTTTGTATGAGTTCGAAGAATAGGGTTGGCCTGTCCTGGAGGGGTTTTGTGAATATTTGCAGCATGTAGCCCTTCTCGTCTTTGTCTACAAGGATGCGGAGTTTCTTCAAGTCTTCAATCTTTTCTGACATTCCGCTGACGCGTTTTGTGAGCCCTTCGTAGTAGCTGTCGGGGGTGTTCAAGAATTCTATCCCTCTCTGCTGGAGGTGGGTGACCGTGAATACGAGGTCGTTGGTCGCGATTGCGAGGTGTTGAACGCCCGCCCCTTTGAAATAGTCCAGATATTCCTGGATTTGCGACTTTCTCCTGCCGGGGGCAGGCTCGTTGATGGGGAATTTGACCGTACTGCTCGAATTATGGACGACCTTTGACCTCAGCGCGGAGTATTCGGTGCTGATGTCCTTATCGTCGAAGCTGATGAGCTGGCTGAAGCCGAACACTTTGCCATAAAACTCGACCCAGTACTCCATCTTCCCCTCTTCGACGTTTGCAACGACGTGGTCTACTTTCTGGAGACCTACTGGGTCCGCCTTTCCTTTGATGGGAGTGAAGCCGGGGGCGAAGACTCCTCTGTACTGATCGCGTTCGATGAAGGTGTGTACGGTGTCTCCATAGGCGGAGATCGCGCAGCCTTTCAGATATCCGGAGTTGTCCTTCAGGACTGTTGGATCCCTTATTCCTTTGGCGCCTCGCTTCACAGCCTCCTTGTAGGTCCACTCGACATCTTTCACTCGAAGAGCTATGTCCGCGACTCCGTCTCCGTGGGTCAGGACGAACCTGGCTATCGGATGGTCTGGGACAAGGGCGGATGTTAGGAGGAGGCGCATGTCGCCTTGCTGCATGAGATAGGAGGTCTTGTCCTTGACTCCGGTCTCGGGTCCGCTATAGGCGACGGGTGCGAATCCGAAGCCTTTTTGGTAGAAGTAGCTCGCCTGTTTGGCGTTTCCAACATATACTTCCACATAGTCAATTCCTTCAATTGGAAGAGGATCTGCTTTCATCGAAAGCCCTTGTAGAGCCAACTATCGCTCAAAAGGGGCTTTTAATTCATTCTCTCGACACGGGACGAGGGTCCTTTTGTAGAAATGCTATAGCTTGTGATTCTTCAAAAATTCAAGCACAAGCTCCTCGACATCGTCCGGGTCGTCTTCGGGGACGAAGTGTCCCGCGTTGAGACTGGAAAGTGTTGAGCCTGGAATCATCTTGGATATTCTTTCAGCGTAAGCGGCTCCCGCTTTGCCCGTGCCCCAGAGTACGAGTGTCGGAATCGATAGGTGTGTGACTCCCTGTTCGATCTCTTTCATCGGCCTGAAGCTTGGATGGAACGGCGAATCAGGGAACATTCGTGCAAAGGCCTGGTAGACTCGCTTCGACTCGTCGTCTGGGAAGGGTGCCCAGTACGCCTTCATCGCTTCCTCACTCACATTCTCCGGGTGTACAGCAGAATCCTTGATTATTGATGGAGTTATCTTAGAGGCAACGTTCGGCGGTACTCGAAAGTCGGTTGTAAGAAATGTGTTCATTATAATCAGCCCTGCTACATTCTGAGGGTTTCGGACGACGTACTGCAGGGCAAATGGTGCTCCCCAGTCATGCAGGATTAGAACAATGTTTCTCAGCCCTAGAGACTGGATAAAATCGGATACGATTCGCGCATGGTGGGGAAAATCGTGCAGTGTTGGATTCGGCTTGTCAGACTTGCCAAATCCCATAAGGTCCAGTGCTAGAGCTCTGTGGGACGATGAGACGGAAGGAATGAGCTTCCTCCACATGTAAGACCATGCAGGGTTACCGTGAATCATCACGACGGGGCGGCCGCCGTAGCCCTCGTCGACATAGTGTATTCCCAACCCGTCAAGTTGGACCCATCGTTCGGGAAACGGCCATCCGTCGAAATAGGGCCAACCCTGCCTAATCATCCTGAGTCTCCCGATCGCCGTTATCTTGAGATTGTCGGGAAGTCGATCGGCAGACAATATAGGACTATTGTAACTTGTCGACGCCGGATCTGATGAGACGACGAGAAGATCGTGTAGAAACAATAATATTCCAACATTCAGCATCCTGCGCCTCGGGTTCGCAAATTGGATTGGGGCTTACAGAATCGACTATCACGAATCATCAAGCCTGAAACTGGACGAACGGTCATGCTCGCCGTTGACCATGGATATTTCATGGGTCCAACGCACAAACTGGAAGAGCCACGTAAGACCATCGAACCATTATTGCCCTACTCGGACGCGATTATGTGCACTCGGGGGGTTCTCCGGACATCTGTTAATCCGAAAAGCCACGTCCCGATCGTGTTGAGAGTCTCAGGCGGAGCGAGCGTTGTTGGAGAGTCGCTGACGAACGAGACTATCACAACGTCGTTTCGGGAGGCGGTTCGTCTTAATGTTGCAGCAGTTGCATTATCGATCTTTGTCGGGACACCGCATGAGCATCAGACTCTCAAGAATTTGGGCCGACTCGTAAACCTGGGTGAGGACTACGGCGTCCCAGTACTAGCCGTCACAGCCGTCGGGAAGGAGCTGGAGAAGAGAGACGCAAGATATCTGGCACTAGCCTGTCGCATCGCGGCCGAGATAGGAGCCCACTTCGTGAAAACGTACTATTGTGAAGACTTCGCCAAGGTTGTCAAAGGGTGCCCAGTTCCACTGGTCGTAGCAGGAGGGCCTAAACTGGAGACCGAGCTGGACGCGTTCGAGCTCGCGCACGAGGCAGTCAGCGAAGGAGCGGTCGGCGTTGATATGGGCAGGAACATCTGGCAGTCCGAGCATCCAGTTGCGATGATCAAGGCCATCCGTGAGATTGTCCACAATGGTGCAAGCGTGAGAGAGGCACAGCGCCTCTATGAGGACTTCAAAAAAGCCGGTAGTCCTTTGCTGGCAAAGACTCAGACACGCTGAGCTCCTCTTGTCGAGCATGTAAAACAATCGAGCCTTCAAACCGGAGCGTAGATCGAAGTGACAAGAAAGCTGTACTGGGAACAGCCCTACTCGCAAGATTTCACGGGAAACGTGATCTCAGTGGATGGACCTAGGGTCGAGCTGGACCAGACACTGTTCTATCCTAGAGGTGGAGGAGTGTCACCCGATACTGGAGTTATGGACGGTGTCAAAGTCGTCGAAACGACAAAGGATGGAGAGAGGATATTGCACACTCTAGAATCCCCACCAGGGTTTCATCAAGGCCAGACGGTGACTGGAAAGGTGGACTGGGATCGAAGACATCGATTGATGAGGATGCACACAGCAGGGCACCTGCTGAGCGCTCTCTTCTACTCTCGAGCCAACTGCAGAATAACGGGGAACCAGATTGATGTAGATAGGTCCCGGATGGACTTCAACCTCGAATCGTTCGACCGCTCACAGATTGAGACTTTCGTAGACGAGGGAAACAGGCTGATCAGTAATGATGCCCCGGTCAAGACGTACTTCCTCGATCGGGATGAGGCGTTGAAACTTCCTGAAATGGTCAAACTTGCAGAGGCTACTCCCCCGGCAGATGACAAACTTCGTATCGTCGAGATTGCTGGAATAGACAAACAGGCCGATGGTGGCCTTCATGTAGCACACCTAAAAGAGATAGGAAAGATCCAACTATTGAAACTGGAGAATAAGGGAAAGACGAATCGACGATTGTACTATGATGTTACTAGCCCCTAGCAAGAGCCGAAAATCAGCATCATTTGTCTAACCTCAATGAATCGGGTTTTTATCTCAGCCTCTCCGCGCAATTGAGGAAGCACTAGGGTTTAGGCGATCGCTCAAACCGTGAAACAATATTCGTCCCAGCGTGAGGCACGGATTTGATCACTTTCAACAGGGCTGGCAAGAGATTCGGCACGCTAGACGCCGTCAAAGACTTCTCCCTAGAGATTCAGGATAGAGAGATTCTTGGACTGCTGGGTCCGAACGGCGCAGGTAAGACTACTCTAATGCTCATGATGGGAACCGTCTACCGCCCGACCAGCGGAGCCATCTCAGTCGATGGACTCGACGTGGTTCGACATCCGAACGACGTGAGGAAACTGATCGGCATCGCCTTCCAAGACCCGCGGGTCGACGGGATACTTGGGGCCTTTGACGTTCTAAATTGGCATCTCAAAATGACCACCGGACTCAATAAAGAGGAGAGAACGGAGCGAGTCGAACAAGTCCTGCGAGCCGTCGACTTGTGGGACGCTAGGAAGAAACGGACATGGCTCATGAGCGGAGGAATGCGAAAGAAGGTCGAGGACTGCAAAGTTCTGGCTCAGCGTCCAAAGATTGCAGTGTTTGACGAACCAACAGCCTTCCTTGACGTTCCGAGTCGTCTTCTGATGTGGAAGATGATTCGTGAACTCAGAGAGGAAGGGTCCACAGTGATCGTTGCGACTAACATGATGGATGAGGCCGAACGGTTGTCCGACAGAGTGGCAATTGTGAATCTCGGCAAACTGGTTGCCACCGATTCACCTGAGAGGCTGAAAGGCACAACGAAGGGGGGAGAGGTGTTAGAACTCATTGTTGGAGATGGGCAAGCATTTCCACGTGAACTGCTAGCACAATTTAGTGAGGTACGAGACGTAACTCAGGTCGAAAACAAAGTAACGGTGTATCTCAGCTCCGGCAGGCTCTTACTACCTAAGATCGTTGAGACACTCACCAACAAGGGCGTTAAGATCGACAGCGTGCACTTGAAGGAGGTCGCCTTGGAAGATGTCTTTCTCAGCTACACAGGTCAAAGACTCGAATAGCCTACCAGGTGGAGACTCTACCTCCCGCCTCGTCCTCCAGATGGCCCGGAGGGACATCTCAACACTATTCCGCACGCCCTGGATCATAATATCCCGAAGCTTGGCATTCATCGTACAGCTATTCGTGTTCGCCTACCTAATCAGCGGATTCGTCGTAAAATTCCCGAACTACTTCGAATACTACGCGGTTGGGAGCGTAGTCGGCACCATAGCTTCCATCTCCTTCATCATCGGATACGATATCTTCGAGGAAGCGGAAGAAGGTCTTCTGGACTACCTCCTGACCCTACCAATTTCGCGGCGCCAGTTCATAATCGGTCGCGCACTAGGCGGAGCGGTACGTGCAATGATCTATACCATCCCCATGTTCGTCATAGTTGCTGTGCTGGAAAAATTCTCAAATCCGCTCTCACTCGCCTTCGCTGTCTTCGACTTGTTTCTCCTTGCGTTCGGCGTGACCGGACTCTCCATCACTATGGCAGTAAGCGTTCGCAGCGCCAACAGGTTCGACGTTACCCTCGCCCTCTTGGAGCTTGCAGTCTCAAGGGCAAGTACAGCCCTTTACCCACTCGCGTTTATGCCAGGATACGTTGCTGCTTTTGCACCCTACTCCCCCGTGACATTTGCAGCGGATAGCGCACGGGACGTCCTAGAGGGCACCGGTCTGAACCTGTTGGGAATCGCTGGTCTTCTCGCTTTCGTCGCGATATTTCTCGGGCTGGGCGCTACGTTCTACTTCCGGCGCTTGGAAGGCGGGGTCTACGCTTGAGTTCAACCAGCCTAGTTTTCCGAGTGGTCGAGAGAGACATCAAGATACTCTTCTCCGACACATTCTTGATCGGAATAATGTTCGCCAATTTCGGCATCGACCTCTTCGTCACCGCGGCTACGTTCGGTAATCTGATCGGATACAGCTATTTTCTGAGAATAGCTCCTGGCTCCAACTTGATAACAGCGATGGTCGCAGCCTTCCAGTCCGGACGAGATATCTGGCGCGAGAAGTACATCAAAGACCTCGCCTCCTACCTCTTAACCCTCCCTGTTCCACGCCGACTCTTCGCCGTTTCCAGGATCGCGGGCGGAGTTGTTCGCAGCCTCATCGCGACCTTCCCGGGCACGCTAGTAATATCGTATCTCTACGGAATACTGTTCAGCCCCAGACTCATCGAAGCCTTTGTTATCGTGGGATTGTTCTCCCTGGGTATAGTCGGGCTTTCCATGTCTGTCTCTGCGTTCGCGTCCTCGATTGAGGTATTCGCAACTGTGAGAAGCGCAATCCAGCTCTATCTCTCCTTCCTCAGCACAATATTCTACGACGTAACGCTCTTCCCAGCGATTGTCCAGCCGATCGTGCAGACGAACCCGATGACCTGGGCCATGCAAGCATTCCGAGCATTGGGGAACCAGGGATCAACACTCTACCCTGTATCTATCTTGATTGGCCCATCAGTAGCCTTTGCGCTGCTAGGAATGGGCTGCTACCTCTGGTACGCGAGGTTGTAGATGGAACCCATGACAGTAGCGACTACGCGCGCCCAGAAACGGCCAACCTAGGAATAAGATGAAATAGTCAAAATCCGAAAAAACATCTGTCATGCCTAACTGTCCAGCATGTGGAAAGGAAGTCCAACCGACGACCCAATACTGTCCAGCCTGCGGCACGAATCTAATGCAAGGCGGAGCAATCGACTCAGGCAGCAACCTACACGCCGATCTACTCTTATCTTCAGCAGGGAATGGGAACGCCTGGGGCGAGCCAACCTCACAGCCACAGAAAATATGTTCTCGCGATCATTGCGGCCTTGTTAATTGGCTTGATCGTCGGTGGCATTATTGGATTCTCGTTTCCTATAGCGGCAGATTATACAAACCTTGCTGGATCAGTTACACTAAGCAACCAGTTTCAAGGGGTCCCGAACCTCATCATGTTCAACAGCACCCTATATGGAAATTTGACGTCGACTGTGTTGTCTGATCACTCTTACGTGATCAACCTTCCCATCGGAGACACATACAATGTCTCCATACAATGGTTCAACGCGACAGCAACCCCGAGTCAAATGTTCGGCAGATGCATTCCATCCCAAAGCACATTCACATCAGACAACCAGAACGCAACGCAGGACTTCTCCTGTTGACTAATTGAAACCAAAGAGGAACTGTCAGAGATCCTACTGCAACGTCTAGTGGTGCGGGGGGTGAGCACTATACTATACATACAAATCACCACCGCTCGAAGTGACCGCGACTGATTTGCTCAGGCCACGTGAAATCTCGCTGGGCCCTTAGTCGAGCCAAGCCGGATCCTTCCTGGCCTCGCAAGATCAGATTGGTAAAGGCGAGATTTCAGCACCAGTTTACCGGTACATAAAAGGGGGACTCAGTTCCACGGCTCGAATCGTGACGAGGCTACTCTTTGCGTATTTCATGTTTGACGAGGTTAGAATCCCGTATTAGCCTAAGTAATCTATCTGATCTACGCCTGGGACGTGAGCTATGCTGGAATGCCTATCTTCAGGCTGAATTCTTTGAAGCGAGGATCCTTCCGGAGTTCCTCGAAGACTGGAAGTGTCTTGATCAGAAATGGCCACGCATGGGTTTCGGGGCCCCGCATCAACGCTTGAATGGCTTCCTCAGTGTTCCCTAGGGCTGCTTGAATGAATTGTTGGGAGAATAGTCGCACAGATTCGCTCTTGT
>Ga0209235_1000463_pt1 | contig 20309 bp, 21 predicted proteins | sample GraSoi013_1_20cm_4_FD_185817 | JGI IMG/M metagenome (GOLD analysis project Ga0209235, IMG submission 185817) | Grasslands soil microbial communities from the Angelo Coastal Reserve, California, USA - Sample 09_25_2013_1_20cm (SPAdes) (version 2) | ecosystem: Environmental > Terrestrial > Soil >... | reverse complement strand
TCGCGGGCGAGACGGCGCCGGACCTGGGGGACCTCGTGCTCAAGCCCGGCCTCCGGTACGGCTACCTCCCGCAGGTCCCGAACGTCCCGCCGGAGACCGTCGTGCGGGACGTCCTCTCCGCCCCGAGTCCGGAGGCCCAGCGGATCGAGGCGGAGCTCGCCGGCCTCGAGGCGTGGATGGCCCGCCCGGACGCCTGGGACGCCGCGGACGCGAGCGCGCGCATGGCCCGCTACGAATCCCTCCACGTCGCCCGGGGCTCCGCCCGCAGCCAGAGCGTGATCGTCAACGATCCGATCCTCAACGACCTGGGCGTCGGCGAGGAGCTCCTCGATCAGCGGTTCGGCTCCCTCTCCGGCGGCGAGAAGTCCAAGGTCCTCACCGCGCGCGCCCTCGCGAACGCGAAGGAGAAGGACGTCCTCCTCCTGGACGAGCCGACGAACCACATGGACGTCGACACGATCGAGACGATCGAGGCGTTCCTCCAGGAGATCGACGCGGCCGTGCTCCTGGCCAGCCACGACAAGTTCCTCCTCGACGCGATCGCGGACAAGGTGATCGAGATCGACCGGCTCCGCACCCTCGAGTACGTCGGCAATTACACCGACTACCGGGTGCAGCGCGACGCGATCGCACGGGCCCGGGAGGCCCAGCGCCACCGGCATCAGGCGGAACTCAAGCGGCAGCTCGCGATCATCGAGGAGTTCAAGTCCCGCAAGGTGTACGAGCAGGTGCTCTCCCGCAAGCTGCGGGTCGAGCAGATGCGGCGCGAGACGCCCGAAGCGGGTCCGACCGCCCCGCGCGCCTTCCGCCTCTCCTTCCGCACGGGCGCCTCGGGTCCGGGGGTCGTGCGCCTCGACGGCGTCGCGAAGTCCCACGGCGGCCGCCTCCTCTTCGCAGGTGTCGACCTCGAGCTCGCGAAGGGGGACAAGGTCGGCCTCGTCGGTCCGAACGGCGCCGGGAAGACGACCCTCCTCGAGGTCCTGATCGGACGCCAGGAGGCGGACGCGGGATCCGTGTTCCGGGGCAAGAACCTGAAGATCGGCTATTTCGCCCAGGAGGCGGAGGAGCTCGACTTCTCCCGCACCCTCCTCGAGGAGATCAGCAGCGTGCGGAATCCGCCGCCGTCGCAAGCCTGGGCGAGAGGCCTCCTCGGCCGCTTCTGGTTCCGGGGGGACACGGTCCACAGCCGCGTCGGCCAGCTCAGCGGCGGGGAGCGCGCGCGCCTCGCCCTCGCGAAGTTCATCGCCCAGGACTACGACCTCCTGGTCCTCGACGAGCCGACCAACCACCTCGACATCGAGAGCCAGGAGATCGTGGCGGCCGCCCTGCAGACGTACCCGGGCATGCTGCTCGTCGTGAGCCACAACCGCAGCTTCCTGAACGAGGTCGCGAACAAGATCGCCGTCATCGCGCACCGGCGCCTCGCCGTGTTCCAGGGGACGTTCAAGGATTCGTGGGCCGCGGCCAAGATGGCGGAGTTCATGGCGGTGCAGCAGAGACCTCGCTACCGCGTCCTCCGCGTTGTCAAGGACTGGGAGACCGGGACGGCGTACCATGGCGGAGACGTCATCGCGCTCCACGGGGCGGAGACCCAGGCATTCCTGCGCCTGCTGCGGTGGGCGGAGGCGAACGGCCGCGTGGAGCGTGTCGAGACGTAGGGGGTCGGGAACGATCCTGGGCCGGGTCGTGGCCCTCCACGGCTCGAAGGGAGCGCTCCGCGTTCGGTGGGCCGCGGCTTCCCGCCGCAAGCCCTCGGCATCCAGGTCAAGATCATCTCTTGACGCCACGCCAAGCGCGTTTCGCGCGCACGGTGCGGATCCGCGCGACGCTCCGTTCGATGCCGAATCAGACAACCGATGGCACTCAGTCACTCGCACAATCTGCGAGCGACGCAGAATCGACCCACGGGAACAGACTAGGTCTTGTCATTCGCGGCGCGCAGTAGCATCATACACGGATTGTTTCGTTCGAATCGGCTTCGCCTTGCATAGGACTTTGGTCAGAATAGGATTTACAATCAAATAGGAAGATTTATCCGGTAGGAGATTGGTGATCTTGGCATGGAGCGTACACGGAAGATTGTCAAGGTCACCCGGAGGGGACAGACGACGATCCCGATTGAGTTCCGCAAACGGCACCGGATTGAGGAGGGGAGTCGACTGGTCGTTGAAGACAAAGGCGATGCGATTGTCCTCCGGCCCGTGCCTCGCCTCGAGGACCTCGGCGGTTTCCTGTCGAAGACGACGACAGTGGAACGGATGTTGAAGATCCTCGATGAGTCCCGGGAGGACGAGGATTGAAAGAGATCTTGGATTCCGGGTTCCTCGTTACGCACTACACGACGGACGACGAACAGATCCTCTCGCGGACCCGGGCGAAGCTGGCCGCACTCCGTAGGGAGCGACGAGGCGTCCTTCCTTCCATCGTGATCGCAGAGGTAACGAACGCGGTCTGCCGGGAAGGGGGACGGGACAAGGCCCTGGCCCAGGTGCGGGCCCTTGAGCACGCCGGTCTAGACGTGGTCCCCCTCGACATTGGGTTGGCGCGGGACGCCGGAGTCCTCCGGTGCATTCATAGGGATCTCCCGATGGCGGATTGCGTGATCGCCGCGACGGCCCTCCGCCTCGAGGGTCGCGTGGTAACGAACGATCCTCACTTCTCGAAGGTGAAGGGTCTCCGCACGACTTGGATCTGAGAGCAGGCCTCAGAAAGTTCGCCCAGCCGTGGCGGCGAGGATCGGACGCACAGGAAATCCGCACGGGATGAATGCACGGACGGTCCTGTCACGGACGCTGAGACCGCCTTAACGACGGCGACGAACGAGCGCCGCTTCTCCGGCATCTCGAAGGCTCCAGATCGAATCAATCATGTCCGCCGTCATGTCGAGAGTGCTACCCGAGGATACGTTCCGGAGTCGGATCGCCGATCAGACCAGGGTCCGTTCGCGGTACTCCTCCCGTGGGCCTTGGACCAACTGACGCACGGTCCTAAGGAGGGCTGGTCAGTATTTAGGTATCCCCGGAGGGTGAACGAAACGCAAGGGTCTCTTCGGCCCAAACCGTGTGGAGGACTGTGACAGTTGAATCGCCGGCGCCACGCGATGATCTGAGGCTAATGCCATCCAGAGCGTCCGCTACGGGCTGAGCGAGGGAGGGTATTTAGGCGGGTTGACCGGTTCTTCCGCTGACTCATCAGAGGTGTTGAGATCGACCCGCTGTCGGTGGTCCTTGTCGTGGCGGCCACCGTGGCAGGCGTCGTCGTAATCGTTTGGTATCGGCGACGCCAGGTGGCACGCGCCCTTATCGGATTGCGAAAGGCCGAATCCGATCTCCGCGGCATTGAGAGCGCTCTGGAGACTTTCGTTCGTTCCGGCAATTACATCCCGGAGTCCGTTCGGCGACCCCTCGGCGCGAAGGTTGTCCAGCTTGCAGGCAGCTTGCCGCCAATCGCCAAGGCTGTACGCCGGGTGCGAGATAACGAGACGCGGCAGGAATCGGAGGTCGCTCTTCGCCACGGAAGGGAGCTGCGGCGCATTCTTGAGGATCACAACGATCAGTATGTCAAGCGGATGATGGCAGAGCATTCGAGGTTGCTGGTTGACGACCTCAAAGCCGACGAGGCACAACGTAACGCAATCGTCCGCGACGATGTTCGCAACTTGGTGATTGCCGGGGCAGGTTCTGGAAAGACGCGTACCATTGTCGGCCGGATCCGATTCCTTCTGGAGCGGAAGGTTCCCCCTGCCGCCATCCTGGCCGTTACGTTCACCAACAAGGCCACCGAGGAAATGCAGGACCGACTCAGGCAGACGGGAGTACCCATCGCGGATCGCGAAAAGGGGGGCGTCACCGTGTCGACCTTACACTCGCTTGGCAAACGGGTCGTCCAAGCCGTCGCAACCGGGCCCCTCAGCGTCGCTGACGACCGGTGGACGGATTCCCTGGCGGCATCGGTTCTGCGCGAGGCAAGGACGGGTCAGGACCCGCACCTCGCTGAGCTATACCTTCACGCGATTCTAAACTTCCATCGAAACGAGGACGAGACGGCACCCGCAATCGGCGGTGACAAGACGTATCGAACCCTGCGAGGGGAGCATGTCCGGTCGGTGGGCGAACGGATGATCGCGGACTTCCTTTTCTTCAACCATGTCGAATACAAGTATGAGGCCAAGGCGTCCTGGGCCAGCGTCGGCGGGGGACGAGGCGCCTATCACCCCGACTTCACACTCCCCGAAAGTGGGGCCTCCATCGAATATTGGGGCATCAATCGAGCCGGCGAAGTCCCAGCGGGCTGGACGACTTCAACAGCCGAATACAAGCAGGGCATGGCGTGGAAACGAGACCAGTTCCACAGGGAAGGGAAGGCGCTCATCGAGTTCTACGATTATGAGCGAACGGACGGGACGCTGGACGCTGCGCTTCGAGAGCGGTTGACTCGTGCCGGTATCGTCTTGCGTCCCATGACATTCGAAGAGGTCGGGAAGTCTTTTGGGGATCTGAAGTACATCGGTAGCTCGATTGAAAAACTGCTCGTTCAATTCATCACCAACGCGCGGGCGATGCGGCGTGAGCCGAAGGAAATACAACCGCAGCTTAAGAGGTCGACACCCCGAGTCCACCACTTCGGCCTTCTCGGAATTGCAGTCCTCGAACGATATCGGGCAGCGCTCTCGGCCGAAGGCCGTATCGACTTCTCCGACATGCTACATCAGGCCGCCGACATCTTGGAGAGTGGCACCAATCCCCTTCCGAAATTTGAGCATGTACTCGTGGACGAATTTCAGGACACCTCGGCGGCGATGGCGCGGTTCTTGAAGGCTCTCGTCGCGGTGACTGGTGCCCGCCTTTTCGCCGTCGGCGATGATTGGCAGGCGATCTACGGCTTCGCCGGCGGGGATGTCGATCACATCATCAATTTCGAGTCGCACTTCGGCCCGGCCTTGACCACCATGCTGAACGTGAACTACCGGTCTCCCGCAGTCATCGTCGAGGCGGGCGCCGCGCTGATCGCCCACAATGAGAGACAGGTGCCCAAACAAGTCGTCATCTCCAGTCGCGAGCCGGGGGAAGCGTACGTGCATGAAGTGTCCGATGACGACTCGGCGATCGTGGATCGCACGGCCTCGCTTGTCCGTCAAGAGCTTCGCCAGGTCCCTGCGGACCGGATCCTCGTCCTAAGCCGAACCAATCACCTGGTGGAGGACGTCATCGAGGCCTGTCGACGGAATGGAGTCCCTGTGGGGAACCCGGATCGGGACGTGCAGGGAGTTCGCATCCTGTCTGCCCACAAGGCGAAAGGATTGGAGGCCGACGTCGTGATCGTCGCCAACGCCAGCGATCATCTGTTCGGTTTCCCGTCCAAGGTCGAGAACCCTGACGTATTGGAGCCCGTGCGCATGAGCGCTGGGGATGCGCAGGCTGAGGAAAGGCGGCTGTTCTATGTCGCGATCACGCGGGCCATGAAGCGGCTCCACCTGGTCTCCCGACAAGGTCTGCCGTCTCCGTATCTTGCCGAGATCGAAGGTGGGTCTAACCCTGTTAGGGCTCCAGACCCCTCGAACGTTCGCGTCGGCGCGAGATTCGCAGGCGCCTTTAGTGTGGAGCGTCTCTATGGTCTCAGTGACCGTCAAAAAGCGACGGGGATTCGTCAATCGGGACTGCTTGCCACTTCGACCAGCCGTATGGCTTTCACTTCTTGGGCTTCCTTCAATCTCGAGGAAGGGGCTTTGTACTGGCTCGACGACGTCGTGAAGGAACAACCTTTCCGAGACCAGCAACGTGTGAAACTCGACGGGCACACGAGCGGGAATCTTCGGCTCCGCTCACGCGTTGATCGCCAGAACGGTGGCCGTGAGCTGCGCCCCCGTCCGCCTCCGTCCCATCAACCCCGACCTCTCCAGCGATGATGGTTCACCGGATGTTCAGCCTGATGGCCTTTCTGTACTCATGGAGAGTCAGGTAGATGTACGAAAGCCAGAGGGCCATCCAGGCCAGAGCCACGATCCATAATCGGACGGTAAGCAATATCAGAGTTGGCTCGAACAACAGCACCGAGTATCCAATTAGCCAAAACAGGTCTCCTCGACGTTGAATCGCCCCGCTCTCGGCGCTGTTCAGGTAATAAGGAAGAGTGAGCGTGTAGAAGTAGAGTCCCGCATAGACCAGCGAGAAGATCGCCACTCCGATGACGACCAGCGTGATCTGGAAAAGGACCGGGTCGATCTCGCCGGAAGCGAAGCGCGGCTGGAGAAAGAACAGCAGGAACGTGAAAATCGCGATACTCGTTCCGACGAGGGTCACGACGCGGCTAACGTCTAGATTGGCGGTCTCGTTCCCCACCCTCAGCCCTCGCTCGCCACTCCACCGGGACGCGCGCTCAATCAATAAACGGGTTATGAATGCTTTCACTGCCAGGCCGGGCTTGCATCCAGCTGGACAGAGCGAAACAACGTCGGTCGCGATCGCGGAGACTACCCGCCCGGTTCCTCCCCTCGGACTTCGTCGACGACCTGTGACACCGTTGGGAGACCGGGGTCCGTCCCGAGAAGTTCGATCGGGTCTCCCGCGGCCACATCGCCCTCTTCGTGGACCGCGAGGTAAAATCCCGAACGGCCGCTCGCGAGGAACCGCCGCACCATGTCCAACCGCCCGAACCGAATCCCGAGCTTGTAACATGGCATCCGCGGTTGTGTCGCCTTCAACACGGCCGATCCGACGCGCAGCCAGTCTCCGACGCGGAGGGTCCGCTCGTCGAGACCTTCCGTCGTGAGATTCTCGCCGAACGATCCCCACGGAAGCTCGGCCCGCCCGAGTTCGCCTCGCCAGAATGGATAGTGTTCGCTCGGGTACGCGTAGACGGCCTTCGTGGGGCCCCCATGGACGGACGGGTCCGCCTGGCGGTCGCCGACGAGGCCGGTTCGCTGGATCCGGACGCGGCCCTCCACGGGCTCCTTGAAGATCGCCGTCGCGACTTTCCGACCTCGCCATTCGACGGTCTTCGGCAGGGAGACGTTCACGGAGACGACGCGCATGGCATCCGGCCTCACGGATTCCGCCCCATGAGCGCTAGCTACCCGCCAAGATCTCGCGGTTGACGAACTCCCGGAAGGCCGGGTCGACCCACGCCTGCATCTCGGCTTCCTTCCAATACTTCCCGAGCCGGCCGGACCGGAAGGCGTTCTTCGTCCACTGCAGCCAGCCCGCCCAATCGTTGTCGCTCAAGATCCCGCGTTGTCGCATGTGGTAGCAGTGAGAACAAAAGAACATCACGTAGAAGGCGAAGGCCACCTCGGCGCCGAAGTTGGAGACCGCGGCATCGTCGTTGAGGATCCGGACGAACTCGGGCTTCTCCATGAAGATCTCACCTATCCGATGGAGCTTCTCGTCGAGGTCGTTCACGACGCGTGCCTCGGTGTCCGTCTTGAGCGCCTGGATTTGAAGCCGCGAGAAGTAAACGGCGATGACGATCGCCAGGATAATCGCGACGGTCTGGACGAGCGTGAGGAGCTCGGGGAACCCGATGTCGACCATGCGGTCCGAACGACAAGCGCGCCTCATCAAGATTGAGGCGTAAGCGGGACACTCTCGGACGAGCATTCGAGATCATCCCAAGAGGACGAGCGGGCTGCGCTACGCGGCGCCGACGAGTCGGCCAATCACGTAGCCGGCAACGCCGCCACCCAGTCCGATGACGAGCATCTCGAGCCCTTCCCGCCACCACGACCCGACCGTGATCTTCGCTTCGTACCAGCCGATCCCGAAGAGCGCGACCCCGCTCAGCAGGACGGCGAGGATCGCTCCGAGGAGCACGTCACTTCCGACGAAGAAGAACGGACTCAGGGGGATGAAGTGCCCCACGACGGTCGCGGTCCCAACGAGGAACGCGCTCGCCCTGGGAGCACCCGCCTCGACCGGGGACAGCTTGAGTTCGAAGGACATCATGAATTCAAGCTCCGCGGTTGGGTTGCGACAGATTCGCTCCACGATCTCCTCGAGGTCGGCGCCTTTGTAGCCCCAGCCGGTGAGGATCTCGCGGACCTCGTCCCGTTCCGTTTGCGGAATTTCCTTCATCTCCCGCCGCTCCACGAGAGCCTGGCTCAGGTAGAGCCGTCGTCGGGCCCGGGTCGAGGTGTAGGCGACGGCCCCCATGGCGATCGACTCCGCCCCGAGCGCGGCGAGGGTCGCGACCAAGATGATCCGGACGTCGCGGGTCGCTGCGGACAGGCCCAGGATGATCCCGAGGACATTGACGATTCCGTCTTGACTGCCGAGAATGAAGTCAGAGAGGACCGTGGGCTTCGGGTGGGACGCCCGCTCCCTCGCGATGTTTGAGTCCATGGCGCGGCCATCCCGAGGAACCGGTAAGCCCTTTCCGCCAGTGACTTTTGGCGGACTCTACGCGCGACCGAAGGGTCCACAATCTGAAACGAGGCCGGGCGGCCAACGGTTCAGGCAAACCCTGATACCGTTTGTCACGAATTGCTCACTGCATGCGCGAGGGATGCCCGACAGCTCGACTTATTGTCCTCGTCGCCGCCTTGGCGGCAGCCAGCCTCCTACCGACGTCTCTTCTGGCATCCGAGCCGATTCCGGTGCACCCTGCGTGGTTCCCCGAGATCAATCATGGGCCGATCCTCATCGACGGGGACGCCAATTTCACGCAAGCGAACGGAGTCCGGAGCGGTTCCGGCACCGCGAATCGCCCGTTCGTCATTAGCGACTGGGGGATTTCGAGCTCGTACTACCCACCGGCCATAGAGGTGCGGAACACCCGGGCGTCCTTCGTCCTCTTCAACATCACCGCAGGAGACGGAGGCCTCTACGGCGTCGTCGTCCTGACGAACGTTTCCAACGCGCGACTCGAGGCGGTGAGCATTTACGGAGTCGGAGAGCCCATCCTCCGCATCGATGCCTCCCACGACGTCACGGTCACGGGGTCCGAGCTAGGCCGCTGGACGGCATGGGGACCCGGTCGGGGCCCGGCGATCGTCCACTCGGACCGGATCACGGTCACGAACAACGCGATCCTCTCGGGGCTCGACCTCGACTCCTCGACGAATGTCACCATGCAAGGGAACACCTTCGTTTACGGCGGGATCACCTGGCACGGATCGTCGCCGGCCCAGTTCTCGTCCCACGTGATCACGTCGGACAACCTCGCGCAAGGCAAGCCCATTCGCTATTACGCACGCTGTGCGGACCAAGCGATCGATGCGTCCGGGGCCGGACAGGTCCTCGTCGCGGATTGCGACCGGGTCCATGTGTCCAACTTGACCGCGGTCGATCCCAATGGATATGTGAAGACGGCGATCCAGCTGGCGTATGTTCGCCACGCCAATGTCAGCTCGAACCAGATCCGATACACCCACCTCGGGATCGTCCTGGATCGGGTGAACGACTCGGTCGTCTTCGGGAACATGGTCCGTGAAGCTGCGGTTGGCATCAGCCTCCGCGAGTCGTCCGGCATCGTGGTGTTCCACAACGACTTGATCGGGATGGATCCCACAAGCTACGTCCTGGCCGAGGATGGTCGAGGCCTGGAAAACCAGTGGTCGGCACCGTATCCGGTCGGAGGGAATTACTGGTCGCTGGACACCGGACCCGACCTCTGTTCCGGCCCGAACCAGACGGACTGCACGGGTCCGGACGGCATCGTGGACGCGGCCTTCGCGATCGACGGCAACACGACGGATCCGTATCCCGTCACCCGTCCGATCACGTTCGTCGACGCGCCGCCGGTCGTCGTGCTGACGGTCCAAGCGCCTCCCATCCGGGCCGGAGATTTGGTCTGGATCGACACCGCCGGATCCTACGATCCGGACGGCAACTTCTGGCCGCAGGGCTGGTCCGTCGATGGTCCGGTCGTCATTTCTGCCGGTCCCGGGACGTTGACGTACTTCACCTTCGGGAGCGTCCGGGTCTACAACGTGACGCTGACGGCGCAGGACGACGTCGGGGTGCGGAACAGCACGACGGTGACGATCAATGTCTTGACCCCCCACTCCACTCCCAGCGTGCAGTTTACGATGAAAATCGGCTCCGTTTCCGTGACCGGTGGGTTGACCGGGGACACGGTGACCTTTGACGGCAGCGCTTCGTATGATGCGTACGGCCCCCTGACGGCGTCCTTCTGGGAATTCGGCGATGGGACGAGTGCCGCAGGGTCCCTTGTCGTATCGCACACGTACCCCAATCCGGGGCAGTTTCATGTGTGGTTGACGGTCGTGAACGACCGAGGGGATTCGGCGGCCGCGATGGCGACTCTGAACGTTTTCGCGCGCCCCGTGTTCACGGATTATGCGAGCACCGCCGGCTTCCACCTGCCGATTCCCGTGGATTGGGTGCGCCAAGAAAACGTCGATGCCGGGGGGTTCACCTATCAACTCGTCCTCACCGGGCCGAGCGCCAACGGCCATTCCACCCGGATCGGCGTCGAGACCGATCGGGATCCGACCGTTCGCGAGACCTCCACGTACCTCGACGGACTCGTCCAAGAAGCCCTCTCAAGCGTCCGCTCGGACCGTCCGGATGCGTACCTGGATGGGTCCCCGTTGCACCGGACGATTTCCGGTCACGCCTCCGTCACGTTTGTGATTCGGTACCCGAGTGACAATCTCGTCCAAGAAGCCACCATCGTGGTGAGCGAGGCTCACGAGCAGTTCTGGCTGTTGATCTTGACGCTCGACAGCTCGATGTTCACCCTCGGTCACATGGTGATCGACACGATGGCGACGGGACTCGTCATCACGCTCGCGCCGATCCCGCCCAACATTGCAGGCGTACCGCTCACCGGCCTCGGGATCGTTGTCGCAACGGTGGTCGGGACCTTTGGAGGCGTGCTCGTCATCCGGGCTCTTTCGATGCGATCGCGCCGCGGCACCGAAGAGTCTCCGACCCCCACTCCCGTTTCCGGACTCGCTGCGATTCCACGGGAAGAGAAGGGGACCGTTTGCCGTCGGTGCGGATCCCCCACGCAGCCGAACGCATCGTTCTGCTCGAGCTGCGGCTTGGACCTTAAGTAACTCCATGGGCATCGTCGGCTTATGCCGGGGAGCGCCAAAGTCGCGGCGACGAAGAATCCGGGACGTGCCGAGAGGCCGGAGACGACCGTGATTGTCCTCCGGATCGCGGCCGACCACGTGAAGGATTTCGAAGCGATGTTCCAGGCCGAGGAAATCCCGATCTGGGACGACTTCGCGCGCCGGGGTCGGTTCCTCGAGGCCCGCCTCGTCCGCGCAGTCGGTGGGAGCGAACAGCGAGGCGGCATCCAGGATTACATCCTTCACATCGTCGCCGCGGATCACGAGGCCCATGAGGAGCACGACCGCGACCCTCGGTTCCGGGCGTTCCTCGCGAAGGCGGAGCGGCTCCAACCGGACTCGCCATTGGTCTGGTTCGGCGACACAATCTTCGAGCGCCGAGGTTGAGCGGGCGACGCGCCGGTGGTTCGATGACGTCTCCTCGACCGACCTTGTATCGGGACGCGGCCCTTGCCGACCCGACGGGGCCATCTCTGCGGACAGGGGTGAGCCTTCTCGTCGACGCAGGCCACGTGGTCTGGACTCGCCCGAGTACCGATGAGGGCGATCTCCCGCCGAACGTCCACGTCATCGATGCGGGCGGCTCGACGATCGTCCCTGGCATGGTGGACGCCCACAGTCACGTCACGCTTCCCGGCGGCTCGCACTGGATCGACCGCGGCGCCGATCCTCCCGAAGAACTGCTCGACGTCGCAGAGCACAACGGGGACCTCCTGGGCCGCGCGGGCGTGCGCTGGGCCCGCGACGTCGGGGCCCCTCTCGCCGTGGATCCGCGGGATGGACGGAGGCGCGCGCTCTCGCTCCGCGTGCGGGAACGGTGGCAAGCGGACCCGAATCGACCGAGGATCCGGGTCGCGGGAACCTGGATCGGCCACAGCGGCGTCCTCACGGGAGGCCTCGCGATCGAGGCGGACGAGGGCCCCGCCCTACTCAAGGCCGCATCGACGCAACTCGACGACGGGGCGGACTTCCTCAAGCTCTACCTCGACGGACCGAAGAAGGAAGAGGCGCCCTGGTCGACGGAAGACGTTCGGGCCGTCGTCGAACTCGCGCACGGTCGCGGCGCGAAGGTCACCGCTCATTCCGGCTTCCTTGTTGGCGCCCGGGTCGGGATCGACGCTGGAGTCGATTCCCTCGAACACGGATTCGAGCTCGACTCGGACGCGGTCGCGCAGATGGCCCGTCAGGGAACGTTCCTCGTAAGTACCCTGGCGATCTTTCGCTCCTGGGCCTCCTTCGCACAGACGACGACGTTGCCCCGATTCGTCACCGACGAGGGGAAGGAGCGAATCGGGCATCGGCGCGAGCGGGCGATCGAGAGCGTGCAGCTCGCCTACCGCGCGGGCGTGCGGATCGCAACCGGCACGGATTTTGGCGGCGGATCCCTGCGGGCGAACCATCTCGCCTGGGAGGTCGAGGCGCTCGTCGAAGCCGGCCTCAAGCCGTGGGAAGCGCTCGCGTCCGCGACGGTCCGCGGCGGAGACCTGCTGGGAGAAACAACGGCCGGGCGCATCTTCGAAGGAGGTCCTGCCGATTTCTTCCTGGTCCATGGCGACCCGCTCACTGATCCGACGGCCCTATGGAGGGTGTGGCGCGTGGCCTGGTTGCCGTGAAGAGCTACCACCTGGACCGAATCTGCTCCCCAGCAAGCTAGGCTTCGGCAGTCGCCCAGCATCATTAACCAGCCACTCGGCCATCGTCAACGAGGGTGCTTTCCACTGGGAGCCCGCGTGCTATTCTTGGCCCTCGTGTTCGTCATCGCGGTGTTCGTAGTGCCCCCCGCGCCGGCGCCGGCGTTTACCGTCCCGCAGTTCGGCGACTCGATTCACGACTATGGGGTCGACCTCCGCCAGAAGCCGCCCGCCTAGGTCAATCGAAACGACTAGTACTCGAGCACCTGGAACTCGTTCCCGTCGGGATCCGCGAACCAGAAGATCGTGCCCCACTCCTCCTTCTTGGTCGGCTTCGTGATCTTGACGCCTTTCGACCGGAGCCTCGCCTCCTCTCGCTTCGCGTCTTTCGTGGAGAACATGTAGCCGGTGTTCCCCTTCTCCGGGCGCGAGTCCGGACACAGGTGGAGGTGGACGTTCGAACCGCGCGGCGCGACGGTCACCCAGTGGGGCCACGACGTCACGACGCGGAACCCGACCTTCTCTTTCCAGAACTTCGTCGCCTTTTTCTCATCCCGCACGACGACCGCGACCGTCTCGAACTTGAGCATGCACGCCGGAATTGGTCCGTGAGCCATAAGGCTGCGGAGTTCACCTCGCCGAGAGGCAGGTGCACACGGTCACAAGCTCTTCAAGAAACTGAAACTGGGCGCGAAGAAGTACTCGCCGCCCCGTAATCGGACATAGTCGCCGAAGTTGAACCGCAATCGATCGAGGAATCGCCCCGACCGACCCCAGGTTCGAGGCCACTTCTGTGCGGCCCGAGGATGCTGGCCGATGAGCGCATCGTCCCCCGTGTTCAGGCCGGGGACGAGGAGGAGCTCCGGGAAGTTCGGGTTGTCGACCCACGTTCGCTGGATGAACTCGAACTGCCGCGCGATGTCGCTTTGAAAGGCTTGGAATAGGAGGCCGACTTCGGCGGCCGGTGATGGACCGGTGGAGGAGCCTCCCGACGGCGCGGGCCGGACTCCGTACGGGATGCCACGACGCACAATTCGATGGCCGCGCTCCTCCTCCGGATTGAGGAACGGGTTGGCTCCTCGCTGGTTCGCCTTCCGGATGTGCCCGTGGAATGGACATCGATTGCCGACCCGGTCGTGCGCGAGGTACTCGAAGTTGTTCACCGGTCCGAGGCCGTCCCAGGGTCGAAGGGTGACCGGAGACCCATCCTTGAACCGGCCGACGACGAGAGCACCGGTGAGCGCCTCGTCCGCCGCCAACCGCGTCGCGAGGTCCTTCACCCCGGCGTTGAAGTTCGCGACATCCTGTTGCAGTTTCCGGAAGACGAGGAAGCTCCCGAACGCATCCTCTTCGCTCGTGAACGGATCGTCGACCAAGACCAAGCCGAGCGGCGCGGACGGATCCCACGCGTCGACACCGGCTTCTTTCTCCGCATCGAGGTCCGCCTGAAGGAAAAGGGGTTGGCTCCGCGAATCGACGTAGCCGAAGTGTTCGATCGGATCGCCTCTCGCGTTTCGCAGGACCGTGCCCCGCTCGATAGTGAGGATCTCCGCGACTTGCGCAAGGCCCTGGGACACCTCGCGGGTTTTCGCGGCAAGCTCCTCGGCTGAATCGTGTGACAGGCTCACGAGGGCGTGGATGTCTCCCTGGTACGGCGCTTCCCACTCGGCAGATGGAGGATCGCGATTTCTCGCGATGAGGGCGAGGGCCCGGAGCTTCATCCCGTTGCGGAAGGACTGGCCGGCACGGCCGAAGTCCTCCGGAGGGAGACCTAGCGCGTGGTAGCCGTTCGCGGAGAGCGAGAAACCCGCCACGAGTCCGCCGCGGGTCCCGTGATCGTGATAGGTTCCCGTCTCGTCGAGCTGTTTCCGGGCGGACGTCACCTCTCGGCGCGCAAATTCCCGGATCCACGCGCAGATCGCCTCGGGGGGCGCCCTGAAGCGCACGACCAGATGGTCCGATTCCTTGCGACCGTGGGGCTTGAGGATGTTGCTCTGGAGATTCCCCAGCATCTTGCGGTACTCGGGCCTCGAGGGGTCGATGTTCGTCTCTCGAAGGTCAATCGCCATGGCCGGCCCCGAGACGCGTCATCGTAAAGAAAGCTTCCGAGTCGATTTCATTTGCACGGGCTCCTTGGACGATCAGCGATAGATCGTGCTAGGATGGCCGAGCGTGAGCACGACGAGCCGCTTGCGGTCCCAATCGACGTCGATGATGACTCGGTGCTCGCCGACTCGGAGTTTGTAGGCCTCTACGGAGCTGAGCCGAGACAGGAACCGCTTTGGGTCGGCCGCCGCACCGTCGAGCTTACGAGCGATTCGCTCTCTCACATTCTTGTCGAGCTTGCGGTACTTCGCGGCCGCCAGGTGAGTGAATTCGACCCGGAAGGTCAGGCCTTCATCCCGCTCCCTTCAAGCGGTTCCAAGGAACCGTCTTCCCCCCACGGACCTGGCGACGCGCTTCGAAGATCTCCTCAATGGTCTCGACGCTGAGCCGGTCCTCGAGCGCGCGCGCGAGGGCATACCGTACGAACTCGGACTTCGAGGGGAATCCCTCTTCTCGAGCGGTCTTTTCCAGGAGTCGGGCTTGCGCTTTCGTGAGTTTTAGACTGATCGTCTCCACGTTCGATCGTAATACGGTGGTATTACTTAGGCCTTGTGCCTTGACTTGGCGGGACATGCAGGATTTCGCACTTGCTCGGAGATTCTCCATGTGACGGGTCCACACGGTGATTAACCATCTATGGTCTATTCGCGGACGTGAATCAACCACATGTGGTCTATCTGGGTCGAGTGCGGCAGGTATCCTTAAGTGCGGGGGCCTTGTCCGGAGAGACGAAGGAATTTTGAATGCCAAGCGAACTATTTGGAACAAGCGTCATCTTTGTCAAAGTGGCGCCAGGATATGTAGAGAGAACGTTGACGACCCTCCGCGCCAAGCCGAACGTGGCGAAGGCCGAGGCCGTCTTTGGGCGCCATGACATCGCCATTGCGGGCGGCTTCCGGAACACGGACGAGCTGCGCGCATTCGCGTCCGAGGTCCAAGCATGGGACCACGTCCGCGGATACCGGAGCTATCCGGCACTCCAGGACTGGACCCAGAAGAAGGCCGACGGACACGCAAGCAACGCGTACCTCCTCATTCGCTCGAACGACACGCAGAAGACCATGAGCGAGTTGAAGAAGGTCCCCGAGATCCAGGAGATCATCGGCACGACCGGAGATTCCGACATCGTGGCCCGCATCAGTGCGGACCCCCGCGCGAACCTCCTCGAGTCCGTCGTGACGAAGGTCCAGAGCATGCCCGGCGTGCTCTCGACCGAGACGCTCCCGGCGTTCTCGAAGTATTAGAACAATGTTTCATGGACGGGCCCTTGAACCGGTTCGTCCACTTTTCTCGACTCTGTGATCCTTGTTTCTAGACGGCGTTCCGCGGACGCGCGATGACTCGACACATCGAGGGATGTCGCCCCGCAACCATATGAACCTCCTCAGTATCGGGAGGGAAGATGAGCAAGAAGAGGAAACGTTCAGGCAAGGCGAAGTCGCAGAAGACGTTGGACCCGCGCGTCGAGGACCTCCGAAAGAAAATCCTCCATCTCGATCCGTATTCCGGATGGTTCCCCGCGGGCGCCACGAAACGAATCATGAGCATCGTTGACAAAGACCTGGAGCCGATCGGAGAGCTCGAGACGGGCAGCGACGGGTTCGTCCAGCTCGCCGTGCTCGTCGGCCGCCGCTTTGTCCGGATTTCCTACTACCCGGGCCAACCGTACGCGGCGCTGACGTGGATCACCCTGGAAAAGTAGCTCAGCGTTCCGGCCATCGCAAATCGGACACGGATTTTGGCATACGGTTATCTATCGTCTCAAGGCCTCGTGGCGGATTGGTCGGGTGGGTCAGATGAGGCAAGTTTCCGGTTCGGTGCGTCTGAGGGCGACAGGGATCGTTGTATTCACGTTCGTGGCGCTTGTCTTGTTCGCGATGCCGGCCTCCGCTGCGGCCGTTTCGGGCCGATACAACGTGACAGTGCTCGTCTCGAACAACGCCGTCCCAGGGACCACGGTGGACGCTCGCCTCGTGAACGCATGGGGCCTCGTCGCAGGTCCCGGGACTCCCTGGTGGGTCTCCGACAACGGGGCGGACTTCTCGACCCTCTACAATGCGACCGGCGTCAAGCGAAACCTCAACGTCTCCGTGGACGGCGCCCCGACGGGGATTGTGTTCAATGGAGCCTCGACGAGCTTCCGTGTCGGTCCTAGCAACGCGGGCGCCGTGTTCATCTTCGCAACGGAAGGCGGGACGATCGCGGGCTGGAACCCGTCCCTGGGGACGGCGGCACAGGTCAAGGTCGACTCGTCCGGAGCCGGCGCAATCTACAAAGGGCTCGCGATTGCGACCACGGCCACAGGCCCCCAGCTCTATGCCACGGATTTCCACAACGCCCGAATCGATGTCGTCAACGCGACGTGGGTCGCCGTGACGCCCCCGGGCGGGTTCGTCGATCCGAACCTCCCCGCAGGCTATGCGCCGTTCGGGATTCAGACCATCGGTGCGCGAATCTTCGTGACGTACGCGAAACAGGGCCCGGGGGCGAAAGACGAAATCGACGGCCAAGGCCTCGGCTTCGTTGACGCCTTCGACACGGATGGGAATCTGCTCGTCCGCGTGGCGCAGCACGGCCAGCTGAATGCCCCGTGGGGCCTCGCGCTCGCCCCTGCGAGTTTCGGACGGTTCGGCGGCGACCTGCTCGTGGGCAATTTCGGAGATGGCCACGTGAACGCGTACCAGGAGATGCCCGACGGGACGTTCGAACTCATCGGCGCGCTGCGAACATCCGACGGCCGGAAGCTCGTGATCGACGGGCTCTGGGCGTTGCAGTTCGGTCACGGGACGGTGAACAACGGCCCGGTCGACACGCTGTTCTTCACGGCCGGTCCGAACGACGAGTCGGACGGACTCTTCGGAACGATTACCGCCGCGTGACCTGCTGGCGACGACGACATCGCATCAGTGACGGCGCGTCTGGCTTTGGCCCGCGCGTTTCATTTAGTCCGGCGGCGTCGCGAGCGATGGTAGTCCTGTTCCATGGAGGCGGCGAACCGCTTCCATGCGCGCATCGTCGAAGCCTCCCGTTCTGTCCTCGTGAGCTTCTTCGCCTCCGGCACCTTAGGTCGTCGGCTCCACCGGAGATCGAACCGGGTCCGCCCGTCCGGGAGTGGCGACAAGACGTAGTCGGCCGTGACATCGCGCCGGTTGCCGGTCCCGTCCATGTGCCACCGGTTTGGAGGGCGCAGGATGACGACATCCCGCGACCAATTCCATCCGTCGTCGGCTTCTTCGAGATCCTCGAAGATGACGCGACCCGGGGTGCGTTCGATGATTTTCCGCTGATACGACTCCCCTTCGAGACTCGCATCCTCGGGCGTGTAATCCGTGCACCACGCGAACGCAAAGTCGAGCGGAACCCCGAACGAGACACTGATGCGATATTCGGGACCGGTCCGGCCGTGGCGTGAGCTCTCTCGTTTCATGTATCGATGCCTCGATCGGCCGATGCGTCGGGGACCGTCGTGAGGCAAGATAAGACTTGCCGAGTCCTCGTCGACCGTGGGAATCCTTAAGCCGATGAACCCGTAGGACCCGCGATGCAAACCACGCACACGAAGAACCCCTTCGATTTCCTCGGCCTCGACCCGGTCCTGCTTCGAGCCGTTTATGGCCTCGGCTACGAGGCCCCCACGCCGATCCAGAAGGAGGCGATCCCCGCGATCCTATCGGGCCGCGACGTGATCGGCACCGCGCAGACCGGATCGGGGAAGACGGCCGCCTTCCTCCTACCGATCCTGCAGCGACTCATGAAGCAGTCCCCAGGCCGGACGCGTGCGCTCATCCTCTCGCCGACGCGCGAGCTCGCGGCCCAGATCGAGGTCGCCCTCCGCGGGCTTGCGAAAGGCACCCGAATCCACGGCCATGCCGTCTACGGAGGCGTCGGCATGTCGCCGCAGGAGCACGCCCTCCGGGCCGGCGTCGATGTCGTCGTCGCGACCCCCGGCCGGCTCTTGGACCATATGTCCCGCCGCAACGTTGACTTCCGCGGCCTCCAGGTCCTCGTCCTCGACGAGGCGGACCGGATGCTCGACATGGGCTTCCTCCCGGACGTCCGAAGGATCGTCGATGCCCTCCCCCGGGAGCGGCAGACCCTCCTCTTCTCCGCGACGATGGCTCCGGAGATCGAGGCGCTCTCGCGGACGATCATGCGCAATCCCGTCCGCATCTCCGTGTCCCCGCCCCATCGGCCGCCGTCGACGATCCGCCATGAGGTCTATCCGGTCCCGCAACACCTGAAGACGTCGCTGCTCGTGCATCTCCTCGGGAGAGAGGACATGCTGTCCGTCCTGGTCTTCGTCCGGACGAAGCGGCGCGCCGATCGCGTGGCCCGGCAGGTCGGCCAAGCGGGTTTCGATGTCGCGCGAATCCACGGGGACCGCAGTCAGAGTCAGCGAGAGACGGCCCTCGCGGGATTCCGAAGTGGGCGGCATCAGGTCCTCATCGCGACGGACGTCGCGGCCCGCGGGATCGACGTGGAAGGCATCTCCCACGTGATCAACTACGATGTGCCGACCGTCCCGACCGACTACGTCCACCGCGTCGGACGGACGGCCCGCATGGAGGCGGCTGGCGAGGCGATCACGTTCGTCACCCCTGAAGAGGAGGGAGATCTCCGCGGCATCGAACGTGCGTTGGGCAAACCGATTCCCCGCGTAACCCTACCGGACTTCGATTATCGCGCGCCACCCCCGCCGAAAGTCCACGCACAGTCGGGCGGACGTCGCCCGCGAGAATCCCGGCGCGGGAGCGACCGACAACGGTGGCGAGGTGGCCCTCGGTCTCGCTGACCGATACCGTCTCTGGGCCGTGAGTTCCCAGGATTCGGCTGTGCGACGTCGGGGCCTCCGACGCTCGTTGCTGTGCCCCGTTGCGATCCATGGGACTCCCTGGGACCGCCTTGACTCCCGATTCGCCTCTCAAAGAGGCGGAGTCGAATTGCCCTCTGGGCTCACGGCTTTCCGGCCGCGGCCGCCGCCTGGAAGTTCTTGACGATGTGATTCAGTTCCTCGTCGAACTTCTCGAGCGGATACCGCCGACCGTGGAGGTAGTTGCTGAAGTATCCCACGAGCGACGTCGTGTACGCCGTCTCCTGGAGTTCCGTCTCCGTGGCGCCGAACAGCTCCGCCGCTGCCGTGTGGAATTTCGTGCAGTACGGACACTTGACCGCCCCGGCTGCAGCCAACGCGATCAGGTGCTTCCACTTCAGCGGGATGTTCGTCTCGCTGAGCTCGAACTTCTTGAACAACTCCCAGCCTCCGCTCAAGGCGAGTTCGTCCCACTTGAAGTCCTCGAAGAAGCCCGGAACGAATCCGAATGTCCCCTTGATGTCTTCCAGCGTCTTCTGCTTCGTCATCATGTCACCTCCTCCCGCGTGATGCAGGATTCGGGAACTTCTAACGCGCCCCCCTCGGCGCGAGCTCCGATTTGATGAACCTCCTTGATCGATCGACGAGCCGCGGCTCCGATGCGATTATCCCTGGGTCCTACGCGTCCACCGGAGAGCGGAGCCACGCGCTACTTCTCGGTCAC
>Ga0209235_1000462_pt1 | contig 20324 bp, 22 predicted proteins | sample GraSoi013_1_20cm_4_FD_185817 | JGI IMG/M metagenome (GOLD analysis project Ga0209235, IMG submission 185817) | Grasslands soil microbial communities from the Angelo Coastal Reserve, California, USA - Sample 09_25_2013_1_20cm (SPAdes) (version 2) | ecosystem: Environmental > Terrestrial > Soil >... | reverse complement strand
ACCACATCGGCGGGGCGCAGATCTATCTGAAGCGGGAAGACCTCTGCCATGGCGGAGCCCACAAGTTCAACAACGTAATGGGTCAAGCCCTCCTCGCCCGTCGCATGGGGAAGAAGCGCGTGATCGCGGAGACCGGCGCGGGCCAGCATGGAGTCGCCACGGCGATGGTCGGGGCGGTCCTCGGCCTGCCCGTCGAGGTGTATATGGGCGCCGTCGACATCCAACGTCAATCCCTGAACGTGTTTCGGATGAGGCTCCTCGGCGCGACGGTGCATCGCGTCGAACAGGGTAGCCAGACGCTGAAGGACGCCATCAACGAGGCTCTGCGGGATTGGGTGACGAACGTCGAGAACACATACTATCTCCTCGGAAGCGTCGTGGGCCCGCATCCGTACCCGACGATCGTGCGAGACTTTCAAAGCGTCATCGGCCGAGAGATTCGAGAGCAGAGCCTCCAGCGCAACGGCCGACTTCCGGACCTTCTCGTCGCTTGCGTCGGCGGCGGGAGCAACGCGATGGGGACGTTCGCGCCTTTCCTCGACGAAGAACGAGTCGAGCTGCTCGGCGCTGAGGCGGGCGGCCGCGGCGCGTCGCCGGGGGAACATTCCGCGTCTCTGACGGGTGGCCGCGTCGGCGTCCTACACGGGGCACGGTCGTACGTCCTTCAAGACGCCGACGGCCAAGTGCTTGACACGCACAGCATCTCCGCAGGCCTCGACTATCCCGGCGTCGGCCCGCAGCTATCTGCGTTGAAAGATACAAAGCGGGCGTCCTTCGTGGCGGTCACCGATGAACAGGCCCTCGAGGGCTTTCACGCCCTCGCGACGTTTGAGGGAATCCTGCCTGCGCTCGAGCCCGCCCACGCGGTGTTCGTGGCGATGCAGAGGGCGCGGGAGATGAAGCGCCACGAAGTCATCGTCATCACGATCTCCGGTCGAGGTGACAAGGACATGGCCACAGTAGCCGACGCGATGGGAGTGAAGCTCTGAGCCGAATCTCGAAGGCGTTCCGCCGCGCCGGGGCAGAAAGCCGGGCCGCCCTCATAGCCTACTTGATGGCGGGCGATCCCGACCTCCGGATGACCGAATCCCTCGCAGCGGCCTGTGAAGCAGGGGGGGCGGACGTATTAGAGCTCGGCATCCCCTTCTCCGACCCGATCGCCGACGGTCCCGAGATTCAGGAGGCCGGGCAACGCGCGCTTCGTGCGGGGACGCGTCCACGTGACGTCGTCGAACTCGCGGCGCGTATCCGTCAGAAGACGGAGATTCCGCTCGTCCTCATGACGTACATGAACCCGGTGCTCGCAATGGGTGTTCCGACGTTCGCCAAACGAGCCGCGAGCGCGGGGGTCGACGGAGTCATCGTTCCGGATCTTTCCCTTGAGGGGTCACCTGAGATTCGAGATGCGCTCGAAGCGCTTGGCGTAGACATGATCCAGCTCGTTGCGCCCTCCACGCCGCCCGCAAGGGCCGCAGCGATTGCGGACGCCTCCCGTGGGTTCCTCTACGTCGTGGCAAGGTACGGGACCACCGGCGTACGCTCGAACCTGCCCGAGGACCTGAGGGATCGAATCATCGCCCTTCACCGGGTTTCATCCCTCCCCCTCGGTGTGGGCTTCGGTGTAACGACGGGAGATCATGTCCGAGCGGTTGCGGCCGCAGGTGCGGACGGTGTTATCATCGGGAGTTCGATTGTGCGTCGCGCGGCGGAGCGCCGTAACGCCGAGGATGTCCGAAAATTCGTCGCCGAGCTCGCCACCGGACTCGCTGTCGAGCGGCCTACTTCCCCTGTTCTTCGAGACAGCAGTCGGTGACTTCGATCCCTTTCGGGGTCCGGCGCACCAACAGCGAGTTCGAGGTCTTGTTGGTCACGCGGACGCCGTCCAATTCGACGGCCTTCTCCGTCTCTACTCGGAGTCCGACCGCCTTGGCCATGAATGCGACGAAGATGTCTTTCTGAGATAAGAGCGCTGGCCGACCGCAAGCGACTCAGTGCGTGTGCGCGTGAGCGGGATGGGACTCGTGCTGGTCGGGAGCTTCCTCGCCTTTCGGGTTGAAGCTCTGGCCACATCCGCAGGTCGACCAGTTGTTCGGATTGCTCACGAGGAAGCCGCTCCCCGCGACGCTTTCCGCGTAGTCCACGCTCGAGCCATCGAGGTATTCCTTGCTGTTGCCGTCGACGAGGACCTTGAGTCCGTGGACCTGGACGACCTCGTCGTCCTCGTGGATCTTCCGGTCGAGCGCGAGACCGTAGCGGAAGCCGGAGCAGCCGCCGCCCGCGACGTACATCCGGAGATACGTGTCTTCGAGGGAGCCCAACGGCTGGCCGGTCTCTGGATCGGACCGCTGGATGAGCTCCTTGACTTTGCTCGCTGCGGTTTCGGTGAGGGTGACTTGAATCATTGCGCTACCCCGCATCCCCGAACACGATAGCGCCGTTATTTAACCCTTTGGTGGTTAGTTGCGCGACTCCGAGCATGTCCGGCAAACTCACTCGAGTCGCTTCCCCATATAGCGGCGTTCCGGGCGGAATCCCAGGCTCTCGTAGACGTGGCGCGCCCGGGCGTTCGTCTCGGACACTTCGAGCTTGATCTTTCGATACCCGCGCTGTCGGGCCCAGTCGCTCGCCCACTCGACGAGGAATTTCCCCACCCCCGTCCCGCGCCGGTCCGGCGTCACCCAGACGTCGTAGATGAAGCCCTGTGCCTCCGGCGTCATGAAACCGCTCTCGCCGAGGATCAGGTACCCGACGAACTCGTGGTCCGCGGTCTCGGCGACCCACCGTTCCGTTCGGTCTCCCGCCATGTAGGGTTCGATCTTCTTCCGGAAATGGGCTTCCCACTTGCCCCGATCCAGCCGCGCACGTTCGTCTTCCGGGATGTCGTCCCACACGGTCTGCAAGGTGGCTCGCCACATGACGTCGTCGTCCGCGCGTCGGGCCCGTCGCATATGGACGTCCACGGGAAGACCCATTCCGCGACACGGTCTCCCGCTGAATGAAGATGTCGGCCCTTCCCATTTCGGAGACGGCGTCGCAACAAAATTCGGGCCCTCATCATTCATTGCCCAGCTTTTATATGACCCTCGGTCGTTGTTGCGCTCGTGCTCCCCTCGCGCTGCGCTCGATGCGGCGCCGTGAGTCGCGATTTTCTGTGCGGGCCCTGTCTCGATTTCCTCGTGGCCGATCGCCCGCTGTGGCTGAATCCCGGGCTCCTCCCCGGTCCATCGCTTTTGGATCTCACCGCCGCGAACGAGGTCGCAATCGTTGGGGCGGACCTCTCCGAGATTGAATGGCATCGGCCGGCGCGCGAACCCGTCTCGACCAAAGCGGTTCGGCTCGTGCGCCTTCTCCGCCTCGATTCGGACGAGTCGGCCGTCGTGAGCGTGGGCGATGCGGAGGTCCTTCACACATTCCTGCGCGACGCGCGTCGTTCGAGCCCATCGAAGATTGAGGAACGGACCGCTCTGGCGGCCCTGTGCCGTTATCTGCAGTCTCGCGAGTGGATGCCTCCTCACTTGGCGTCCCAGTACGGGCTTCGAGCGAAGGTGATTGAACCTCCGAGGGCGGTCGAGCCGAAGCCGGAAGTTGCGCCCCGGGAACCGCCGGAAGCGTTACCCCCGATTGAACCGTCGCTGCTCGAGGTCTCGATGGAACCCGCCGTCCCCGAAGTCCCTTCCGAACCGGCCCTCGACGAGCTGGAAGACCTCGACTTACCCGAGGAAGACGTGCCCCTGCCGTCGGCTCAGCCGGTCCCGCCGAATCCGGTCCCGCGGCCGGAGCCCCCCCTTCCGCTTCCCCAACCCGAACCGATCCCCGGTCCCGTGCCAGAACCGGAACCCGAGCCCGGACCGGGACCGGAGGACGCATTCGTCGACCCATCCCAGCGGGCTGAACTCGAAGAGACCCGACGCGCCTTGGAGAAAGAGCGAGCGGACGCCGAAGCGTTCGTCCGATCCCGCACGCAGGATCTCCTCTCGAAGGAGGAGTTGCTCCTCGCCCGCGAACGAGCCATCGAATCGAAGGAAGAAGCAGTCGAGGCCCATGCGCGGGCGGCGACCGAGCGCCTCGCCGAATTGGAGAAGGACTCGGCTCGGCGGGAGGTCTTACGGTTCCTCGGCGCGATCCCGGGCATGTCCGCATCCCAGGCCGGTGTCATTGCGACCGCGTTCCCCGATATCGCCTCGTTGACCGCTGCGGACGAGAAGGCGCTGACCCAGTGCAAAGGTGTGACCGATGCGCTGGCCCGCGCGATTCGCCTGGAGCTTGCGCCCGGCGAGCTCGAGGGTGAGCGACGATCCAGCCGACTCCGGGAAGAAGCCCAGGCGTTCGTCGAAGAAGGCGACTACGACGCCGCCCTGGAGTGTTACGACCGCTTGCTCCGGGCAAGACCCGAGGAGACGAGCGTCTGGTTCGACCGAGCCGAGCTCCTCGTCCTCCTCGATCGTCCCGAGGAGGCCCTCCAGTGTTACACCCGAGTCCTCGACGTCGATCGCGGGAACCGGCAGGCGTCATACGAGCGCGCGAACCTCCTCTTCGGGCTTGGCCGGCTTTCAGTCGCGGTCGACGCACTGCGCGAGGCGCTCCGTCTAGATCCGTCGAAATCACGAGACGTCGTGCAGAAGGCGGAACAGCTGCGGAGGGACGGACATCCGAACGAAGCCGTCCCCCTCTTTCATGCAATCCTCGAAATCGCTCCGGACGACCCGCGCGCCATCCTCGGCCTGGGGGACACGTTCATCGACCTCGGGGATACGGACGCCGCCGAGGCTCAGTTCACGCGCGCACTCGGGAAGGACCCGCAGAACGCGCCCATCCTTTTCCGAAAAGGCGAGCTCCTCGAGCGGAAAGGCCGTTGGGGTGCGGCGATCCAATACTACAACCGCGCGATCGCCCTTCGATGGAATTACCCGGAACCATGGCTCGTGAAGGGCGAGATCCTCCTGAATCACGATCGCCCCACGGAATCGCTCGAGTGCTTCGAGAAGGTGGCCTCCTTCGAACCCCAGCGCATCGAGGCCTGGGCCGGAGCGGCCCGAGCCCATGCGGCTATGGGTCAACGCGACGAAGCGGAGGAGGCCCTTGCAAAAGGCGCGCGCCTCGGGGCCGACCATCCTGCGGTGCGCGCGGCGCGCGAAGCGATTGCGCAGATGGCCGGGGCGGCGCCGACGGTCTCTGAGCCGTTGGAGCCCATCACCGATTTCCCGTCCCTCGCGAAGGCGTTCGAGGCGATCGAAGAGGAGCTCGATTCACCCGTCTCTTCAGTCCCGGCCGATTTCCAGTCGTTCGTCGAGTCGATCGAGCCGGAGAAAGAGGACACGCACGTCCTCCTGCAACTCGCGGAGCTGGCGATCGAGGGCGGGGATCCGCAGATGGGTCTCCTCCGGTACGAACAGGCGATCGAGCGGGATCCGCGCAGCGCGGACGCGTGGACTGGGAAAGGCGTCGCCTTGCAACAGCTCGAGCGGTTCCGCGATGCCCTCGAGGCCTACGATCGCGCCCTCGCCCTGAAGCCGGACCACGAGCTGGCCCGAAAATGGCGCGAGACATGTGTCCGGCACGTGCAGTCGGAGGCGGACGGGTGACGCTGGCCCCGGACACGACGGGGCGATTTCTCCCGAGCGTCGATCGTCTCGAGTTCGCGATGCACGCCGCGCGACGCGCGTTCGAACGGGGGGACACGGATGGCGCGCTCGGCCAGCTCGGCGTCGCCCTGAAGCTCAAGCCGGAGTACGATGCGGCTTGGATTCTCAAAGGTCACGTCCTTCGGAAGGCGGGGAATCAGGAGGCCGCTCTGGACTCGTTCATGCAGTCGCTGAAGTGCAACGGCGATTCCAAGGAAGGCTGGATGGGCCTGGCATCCGCGTTGCACGAGCTCGGTCGATTGAACGAGGAAGCGGAAGCGTACGATCGGCTCTTGGCATTCGACCCGCTTTCGATCGAGGCTTGGATCGACAAAGGCGCGGTCCTCCATGAGTTGAAAGACTATTCCGGAGCAATCCGCTGCTACGAGGAAGTCCTTGCACTCCGACCGGAGCATGCCGCGGCGTGGAACAACAAGGGCGCGGCCTTGCTCCGTCTCGGTCACGAGGTCGAGGCCATGCGGTGCTTTGAGGAGGCCCTGCATCTGGATCCCGATTGCGTCGACGCGATGGCGAACCGGGTCTACCTCTACGAAGCGCAGGCGCACCACGGGGAGGCGGTCCTCTGGGCGGACCGCGCGCTGCGGATCCGCGAGGCTCCCGGCTTGTGGTACGCGAAAGGGCTCGCCCATCTCGGGTTGCTCGAATCGACCTTGGCGATCCGATCGTTCGAACGCGCACTCGCCCTCGATCCGGCACTCAAAGAGGCGAAAGCCGCGCTCCGACGGGCAACGGCGCTGCGCGAGAAGTCGGATTTCTACCGCGGTGCCTATGAATGCTTTGGGACGCACCTCGCGGGCGATCCGGGTTGCGAGGAATGCGAGATTCGCCCGCGCTGCCGCGAGGTGACACCGTGAGCGTTCCCTCGGCCGCAGAAGTCGAGCATGCGGACTGGCCGACGCTCCAACGGATGTGCCAATCCCTGGGACTGAACCCGAAGGGCCGGAGTGGGGTCGTCCGCATGCGCGTCCTCGACCACGTGCGTCGACGCGCCCATCCCGAGGCCTGGCGGGCCGGGCGGGACCACATGGCCGCGTTGCTCACCCGGCTCGGCTTTCCGAATCTCTCGGAGGATTTGTGGGAGTCCACGATTCGTCTCGACGCACCCGCCCCGTGGGTCGGTCTGGGACAGTCGCAAGTCGCCGGTGGATTCCTCAGCGAAGCGGCCAAGTCGTTCGACCGCGCGGTCCAAATGGGAGACCGATCCGCTCTTCTGCACAGAGCGGAGGCCTTGGGAGCGGGAGGGGATTACGACCGCGCGATCGCCGCGTGCGAGTCGTACCTCGCGGGCCGCCCCGGGGATCTTCGAGCGCTCGGGATGAAGGCAGATTTCCTCGCCCGGTCGGGCTTCAAGGAGCAGGCGGCGCGCGTCCTCTTGGCGGCGGCCGACGCTCATCCCGAAGCACCGTTCTTGCGCTCGGCGGCGGGTACCTCGTTCCTCAAGGCCGGGCGTCCGGAGGTGGCCCTCGGGGCGTTCGGATTGCCGATGCCGGCCGATGCGGCGGGCATCGAGGGAGCGATCAATCACGGTGCCGCGCTCCTCGTGCTGGGACGAACGCGCGAAGCGGTCGACCTGTTCCAGAAGGCGCTCGAGGCCGACCCGGATCGCGCAGAGGCTCTCAACAATCTCGGCGTCGCCCAGCTTCAACTGGGCCAAACCGGATTGGCGGCCTCGAACCTCGTCCAAGCGGCGAAAGAGGTCGACTCTCCCCGCATCCGACTCAACCTCGCGAACGTCCCGAAAACGGCCCCTCGCCCGCGAGTCCGAAAGCCGGCCGCGCGGAAGAAACAGAAACCGTAAATCCGCGGTTCGGAAACAATCAATACTGTTTGCGCCGTGGCGGAATCGATGCCGGTGCGCTCAACGGAATGGGAGGGCGTCTATGCCGACGGGCCGTGGCTCCTCACCCGGAATCTCGTCCCCGGTGCCGTCGTGTACGGGGAAGGTCTCGTTCGAGGGAGCGACGGAGAATTCCGCCGGTGGGACGCGAACCGGAGCAAGCTCGCGGCATATCTGAAGCGAGGCGGTCGCGTATGGCCGTTCCGCCTTCGGTCATCCGTCCTCTACTTGGGGGCTGGAAGCGGGACGACCGTGAGCCATGTCTCGGACATCTGCGCGGACGGCACCGTCACCGCGGTCGAAATCTCCCCGCGGTCGTTTCGGGATCTTCTCGCTCTGGCGGAGAAGCGGCCAAATCTGGTGCCGATTCTCGGCGACGCCGCGAAGCCCGAACCGTACGCAGGCCGGCTCGGCTCCGTAGACGTCGTGTACCAGGACGTCGCCCAACGAGACCAAGAAGCGATCTTCCTCCGGAACTTCGAGATCGTGCGATCCGGCGGCACCGGTTTCCTGATGATGAAGGCGCGATCGGCCGACGTCTCCGCGTCGCCCGCCAGGATCTTCGAGTCGACAAAACGCACGCTGGCTGAGGCCGGCATCGAGGTGATCGACTTCCGCAACCTCGAGCCGTTCCAAGCGGACCACGGCGTCCTTGTGGTCCGGAAACCGTAGCGCTGTCTACAGGGTCACAGGCTCAATCTTAAATACGATTCCGCGGTATGCGCAGCCCCTCCCGAGGAAACCGATGGCTCGTATCCATGCGCACCGCAAGGGAAAGAGCGGATCGACCCGCCCGTTCCTGAAGACGAATCCGGAGTGGGTCGGGATGGAAAAGGCCGAGATCGAGGAGACGATCGTCCGCCTGCACCAGGAGGGCTTGTCGACGGCCTCCATCGGCGTGCGGCTGCGGGACGCCTACGGCGTTCCGAACGTGCATCTCGCGACCGGCCGCAGCGTGACCGAGATCCTGACTTCCAAGGGCACGAAATTCACGTTGCCGGAAGATCTCGCCAGTCTGATCAAACGCGCGGCGAGCCTTCAGACCCATCTCAAGGACCATCGGAAAGACCTGAGTAACCGGCGCGGCCTCGAGTTGATCGAGGCACGAATCCGCCGGCTATCCCGATATTACAAGTCACGCGGCGTCCTGCCGGCAGACTGGGATTTCTCCTTGAAGCTCGCGGAGCTGCAAGTGAAGTAGGTGGCCCATGGTCAAGGGCCTGGACGATCTGGCGCCCGAGGGCCTGCTCGGTCGGGCCCGGAGGGCCGCGAATCTCGTCGACGACGCGGCCCGGGTCCGCATCTTCTGCCATTACGATCCGGACGGCACGACCTCCGCTTCGATTCTGGCCCGGGCCTTGATGCGCCGGGGCAAGCGAATCCACGCGACCATGGCGCACGCCCTCGATCGGACGTCCGCGGCCCGCCTCCGGGAGGAATCGAACGAGCTCTTGGTCGTGAGCGATATGGGATCCGGCCAGCTCGATCTCCTCGAAGGCTTGCCGTATCCGGTCGTCGTGTTGGACCACCACAAGCCGATCCGCGACTCCGAGACGATTGCCCACGTGAATCCCCACTTCTTCGGCGTCGACGGGGCGCGGGAAATGTGCGGCGCGACGACGACGTGGCTCTTTGCCCTCGTCCTCGACGAGCGGAACTGGGATCTGGCCGGGCTGGCGATGGCCGGCGCGATCGGGGACAAGCAGGCGCTGGGGGGTTTCGTCGGCGTGAATGCCGCGCTGTTCGACGAGGCCAAGGAGCGCAAGGTCGTCGTCCCGGAACGCCGACTCGCGCTACGGGACCTGCCCCTCGGAAAGGCGCTGGCGCTTTCGATTGAACCGTATTTCCGCGGCCTCTCGGGGCGACCCGACGCGGCCGCAGACTTCCTTCGCGCGATGGGCCTAGACCCCGAGGCGAGCGTCCGCGATCTCGACGCGGGCGGCCGACGAAAGCTCACGTCGATCTTGGCCGCCCGACTCGTGGAGCAACACGTGGCCCCGGAAGCTCTCGACGTCCTCGTGGCGGATCGATACTGGATCGAACCCGACCAGATGTACGCCCACGACCTCGAGGCGTACGTGAACAGCTGTGACCGCCTCGGACGGGAAGGCCTCGGGATGGCCGTGTGCCTCGGGGATCGCGAGGCGCTCTCGAGGGCGGAGAAGTTGCTGGACGAATACACCTCGAAGGTCCTCGGCTACCTCGTTTCCCTCGAGTCAAAGGGGCTGTTCCCGAAGAAACACATCCAGTTCTTCTACTGCGATGACGCAAGCCTGGCCGGCGTCGTCGCGGGAACGGGAATGCTGTTCTTCTTCGATCAAGAGCGACCGACACTCGGGCTCTCCGTCCTCGACGGCGTCACGAAGGTCTCTGCGCGCGGCACCCGCGCGCACATCGCGGCCGGACTCGACCTCGCCGTGGCGCTGCGCGAAGCCGCGTCCGAGGTCTCCGGGAACGGCGGAGGCCACAACATCGCTTCGGGCGCGACGATCCCGAAGGGCAAGGAGGATCGGTTCCTCGCGCGCGTCGACGAGATCGTCGGACGCCAACTCGAAGGCCCGCCGGCCACGGATCAATAATTGTCCAAGAGGCGGCTCACTTCGCGGGATTCCAGGTCCGTCTTCAGAGCCGGTGACTCGAGGACCTTCATGTTCCGCTCGAGCAGGGCGAGCTCCTTCTCCTCGAGGGTGTCGGGGCTCACGGGCAACAGGATGATCGCCCGTCGCTGCATGACGAACTCGTTCACGTGTTCCACGAACATGAGGGTCTGCAGAAATCCGTTGTTGATGATCAAGTACTCCAAGCCGTCGAGGAGGACCGCGCCTTCGCCGTTGTTGTCCTCGATGAACTTCTGGATGACCTTGGCGAGCGTGCCGATCGCCGTCGGGTTGTGATAGTCCTCCCCGGGCGTGTGGCTGAGCCAAATGATCCGCACGTCCGTCAGGCCGCGCTCGCGACGCACGCGGTCCGGATACTGCCGGGTGATGCACAGGCTCGGAATCTTCTGAGCGAGTAGCATTTCGAAGAGACGGAAACTCAGTTCGGGCTTCTTCTCTTTCACGAGATAGCAGACGCCCTTCTCGAGCTCCATGGGCATCGCCGAGCGAAGTGCCTCAGCCTCCGTGCCCATTTCGCCTTCCTGAGGTTGCACCCATCCCATCGGTTTCTCCATAGCGGCTATCGTCTCTTCAAACTTCGTTCCAGATTATCACTGAGCACCTTGGCCGGAATTTCCGGGAGGGAAATCAGCGTGGTCTTGCCGACGACGCCCTCGCCGCTCAACTTCGTGTCGACGAGGCCGAGCGCATCGAGATCGCGCACATACTTCCAGAACTGGGTGTGGGCCCGCGGCTTCTCGTCGTACTCTTCGCACACGACGGCATATGCCTCTTCGGCGTCGCCCATCGTGATGTACGCTTTCTTGCGGCTCTTCCGGGCGATTGCCAAGAGCACGAGTTTCTTCGGGACATCGAGGAGACCGAGGCGCTCTTGGACATCCGTCGGATGGACGTGGGCCTTCGCGCCGCGGAGATGCTCCGGTGCGACCTCCTCCAAGCTCTCCTCGTCCGCGAGCATGCCGGCCTTCTCGAGAAGCTCGATCGCGTACCGCGCATCTCCGAACTCGGACGCGATATCCGCGATCAGGTCGATGAGGTCCTCGCCGACGGTGCCCGGGTGCATCGCGAGCTGTACGCGGCCCGCGACGATGTCCCGGAGCTCCGCTCGATCGTACTTCGGGAACTCCACGACGTTCGATCGGCGGAACGTGCTCAGCGCGGCGCGGTCCATGTACTCCAACGCATTCGGCCGCTGCGAGATCAGGATCATCGAGATGTTGCCTTTCGAGGCGATCGTCTCCTCCGCGATTCGCGCGAAGGAATAGATCAGGTCGGCGCCGCTCTTCTTCAGGAGCGCGTCCACCTCGTCCAAGATCACGATGAAGTGGAGCCGGTGCTTCTCGAGATGCCGTCGCAAGGTCTCCATCTTCTCGGCGATCGAGAATCCGCGTTCCGGAAAGTGCGCATCGAAATGCTGGATCAGCCGGAGCAGGACGGCGTCGTCCCCCATCCGCTGGCGGCAGTTCACGAGGTCCCAGTCGACCGCGCGGTCCGATTCCGACGCGTACTTCTTGAAGTCCAAGCAGAAGCGCTTCGCCGTGTGGGTCTTCCCGGTCCCCACGGGGCCGTACAGGAAAGCGTTGCTCGAGGCTCCCGCCTCGACGATAGGCCTCAGGAGGCTGAAGAGCCGCTGCGTCTGTCCCTCCCGGTGGACCATCTTTTCGGGGAGGTAGTCGAACGATAGTTTCCCCTGGTCTTTGAACACGGAGGGCCCGGCCCGGAACGACACAATCGACGCCAAGGCGGCGGACGCGCATAACCTTTGCCTCCGAGACCCGAAAGGCCATCAAGGAATCCGCGGTTGGCGGGACCGTGGCGGAGCGGTTCTTCTGTTTCGCATGCGGACGCGACCACCGCACGGGGACCGCGATCGCGCGGGACCACAAACGATACAGCATCGAAGGCGGACACGAATCCGGCGGGATTTTCTCCGACCTGCGGGAGTTCTATCTTCAGACGAAAGGGATCGAGGCCGCGTTCCGCATCCTCGGATTCGAGGACATCCGCGTGCATCCGCCCCGGTTCGGTCGCGGCTGGCCGTCACGGGTCGAGATCGAGCGCGCGTACCGCGACCGGGCCCGCCGCTTCCATCCCGACGCAGGCGGCGATCCGCGTGAGTTCCGAAAGGTCCAGTGGGCGATCGAAGTCTTGCGGCGGTATCGGCCGCCGGATGCATGAGCGGGCGCCCGCAACGTTTATCGCGGTCGGGAAGATTGATTCGCCCGGAGGTTGACGGACGCCGTCCTCCCCCCGAGAAGCCTTCTCCACACTTCCCGACCAGGTCTTGCACGACCTCGCCGCAGCCCATGGGCTCGATCCGACGCGGTACCCGAACCGCAGTTCGCTGATCGAAGCGCTCGCCTCGCGCCCGGACGCCGAGGTCCTCCTGACGGAAGCGGACCGCCGACGAATGGAATACCACCTCGAACGGCTTCGACCCCGCCAGCTCCGCGAGCTCGGGGAGCGACATCGGGTGAGCCTCCTGGGGCTGAAGCGGAAATCGGACCTCGTCGCGGCCATCGCCGCCGCCCCCGGCTCCCCGGAGATCTTCATGGAACTCGAAGCCCAGGACACCGCGGAGAGGGATTCTGGACTCGTGCTGGGACGCGATGCAGATGTCGACTACGAACGGGTCGAGGAACTCCTCGAGCAAGCCCGCAAGAGATTCCAAGAGCGCCAATTCGAGGCCGCGCTGACCGCGGCGCAAGAAGCGTCCCGCATCGCGGACCGCACCACCGAACAGCTCCGCCGCGCCTCTTGGTCGTACGCCGTCCTCGCGGCACAAGGTCTCCTGGAGCCGTGCAATGCGGAGGACCCGGAGACCGCGACGGCCCGCGCGCTCCTCGATCGCGCCCGGGACGTGTTCTTCCAAGGGCAGCTCCTGGACGATGCCTTCCTGCAGGACCTCGTCCGGGCCGCGGAGGTGGCCCACGCGCGGGAGGCGGACCGGGTGCGGGATCTGCTCGCCCTCACGCGGGATTCGATTCGCGAGGCCGCGAACCTCGGTGCACCGATCGCCTTGGCCGAAGACGCGTGGAAGCGAGGGGGCGACTTCCTCGACCGGGATCGGCTTGCGGCGGCGCGGGAGAGTTTCGTCGAGGCCGCCCAGCGAGTGGAGGACGCGAGGACCCGCCGGATTCGCGAGGTCGAGGAATCGATCGGATTCGTCGCCGACCACATTGGCCTTGCGCGGAACGTCGGAGCGGACATGCGGGAGGCGGAGGATCTCCATCAGGCGGCGCAGACCGCGATCGCCGCCGGGGAGCACGGCCATGCGGGAGATCTCCTCAAGCGCGCGGAGCGGCTCGCGATGAAAGGTCAGCAACGACAGATTGAGCGGGCGATGCAGCTCCGTCAAGCCCAGGTCGAGAAGGCCCAGGCGATCATTGGCGCGTGCGAGCCCGTCTTGAAGGAAGCGGAGTCGTACGACCTCAGCGCGACCGAAGTCCGCGTTCTCCTTCGGCAGGCCCGGGATGTCCTCACGAAAGGCGATTACGTGGCGGGACTGACCTTCGCCCGGAACGCGGAGGAGGCGGCTCAGCGGCTCGAAGCCCAGGTCGCCGACGAGCGTCGGCGGCGCGGCATCCAGAAGCCCGCATCCGGAACGTGCGGGGTGTGTCGATCCACGCGTGTCACATTCCAGGATGACGGATGGGGCCGGTGCGAGGATTGCGGGACCACGTTCCGATGGCGCGGCCCGTTCGGGGTCTGGGAGCGCCTGAAGGCGATCTTGGTCCCATAGGCCCGCGACGTGGCCATAGTCTTTTATCGAGTCGCCTGAATTCCGCGCGGATGGCGAAGCGCGACCTGCTGCGCCGAAAGGTCGAGGACATCGACATCTCGCCGTCTTCGGAGGTCGCACGACTCGTCGAAGCGATGGGTCGCGGGGGCGGTTTTACCGCGAAGAAAATCGCCGTCGGGGTGGAGATTCTCCGGACGATGTTCCGTCGACCCGCGTGCACGACCTTCCTCTCGTTTCCCGCCGCCCTGATGGCCACCGGGGTCCGCGGCGTCTTGCGCGCCCTCGTCGAGGAAAGGCTCGTCGACGTCGTGGTGACGACGTGCGGCACTGCCGATCACGATCTCGCGCGGGTGTGGCAGCCGTACTACCATGGCGACTTCGAATTGGACGACGTCGCCCTGCATCGCCTCGGAGTGAACCGTCTCGGGAACGTGCTCATCCCGAACGCCTCATACGGGATCGTGCTGGAGAAAAAGATCCAGCCCATGCTCCGCGACCTGTGGGACTCCGGCGTCCGGGCGCCGTCCACAAGCGAATTGCTTTGGGAGCTTGGCCGGCGCACTGGGAGCCGCCAATCGCTTCTCTGGTGGGCGTGGAAGAACCGTATCCCCGTGGTCGTTCCGGCGATGTTCGACGGGGCGGTCGGGTATCAGCTCTGGTCGTTTTGGCAGGAGCACAAGGCGTTCGCGATCGACCAGTTCCGGGACGAGGCGGAGCTCGCCGACCTCGTCTTCAAGGCGAAGGAAACGGGCGCCCTGATGATCGGAGGTGGCGTCTCCAAACACCACACGATCTGGTGGAACCAGTTCCGCGGCGGTCTAGACTACGCCGTCTACATCACGACGGCGCCGGAATGGGATGGCAGCCTGAGCGGAGCACGGGTACGGGAGGGGATCTCGTGGGGCAAAGTGAAGGAGACCGCGGAGCAGGTGACGATCGAAGGGGACGCGTCCGCAATTCTGCCCATTATGATTGCCGCGGCGCTCGGCCGCACCCACCGATGATCCGAACCGGTCACTTGATGAGCCAGTAGCCCGCGGCCTTCTCGCGCGCCCGGCGCTTCGCGTAACCCTTCGACTGCAATTCTTGGAGCGCTTGGAGGACGAAATTCTTCGGGAGCTTGGACATCTTCGTAATCGCCTCCGCGTCGCGCATCTTGTCCTCCGACGTGATGCCGGCGGACTTCATCGTGTCGTAGACCTTGTTGGCTCGATCAGAAACGTCTTCGAGGGGCACGCGCGAACCCTCCGTGCGCGGCCCGGAAACTCGGGGCGGTGTTAAATAAGCTTCCCATCCTTGAGACGGTCGATGTGCCCCGGAGTGTGCAAGGACCGACTCGCGGATGCGTTCGACCGGTTCGGACGGGTTCCGATAGAGAAACGGAAAATCGTCGTCCCGCCGGACCACTCGGCGTTTCGGTCGGCCGAAGACCCGTTCTGGTCTGCGGGCGGGCTCCTCCACGACGGGCGGGGTCGCGTTCTCTTAATCCGCCATGTTGCCGCGGCCGGTTGGGGCGACGCATGGGTCACCCCCGGTGGCCGTCTCGAGGAAGGGGAGACCACCGTCGACGGCTTACGCCGCGAAGTGCGTGAGGAGGCGGGCTTGGACGCGCTGGAGCCCGTCCTCATGCGCATTCTCCAGCAGACCTTTTCCGACGGCACCCGCGTGCGGCACGGCTACTTCGCCCAGTTCGTCGCGCGTGCGTCGTCCACCGTTCCGCGTCCGGGTCCCGACGTGCGGGAGGCGCGATGGTTTGAGACTTTGCCCGCGGACCTCGCGTTTCGGGAGGACTACGTCGCGGATTTCAAGCGTTTCGTCCAGGCCGCAACCTTTTAGCGAATCGCCCGGATGGCGGGGCCGGGACCGTGGGACCACAGCCGGCGTTGCTCGTCGTCGACATTCAGAACGACTTCTGCCCGGGTGGCGCGCTCGGTGTGCCGGATGGGGACGCAATCATCCCGCGGGTGAACCGGACCGTCGCGCTCTTCGAGCGCCGCCATCTGCCCGTCCTCTTCACGCGGGACTGGCATCCGCGGGAGACGAAGCACTTCAAAGAATTTGGCGGGGCCTGGCCGGCGCATTGCATCCAAGGGACGAAAGGCGCCCGATTTCATTCGGACTTGCAGCTGTCGAAGGGAGCGGTCATCCTCTCGAAGGGAATGGATCCGGAACAAGATTCGTATTCGGCCTTCCAGGCATTCACCGACCGCGGCCGGGACCTCGAGTCGACCCTGCACGAGCTCGATGTGGACGAATTGTTCATCTGTGGCCTCGCGACGGACTACTGTGTGCGGGCGACGACGCTCGATGGGCTGCGACGCGGTCTCGCGATCCGCGTGCTTCGCGACTCGATTCGTGGGGTCAATCTGAAACCCGGGGATTCGGACATGGCGATCAAGGAAATGCGCGTGAATGGCGCCCATTTTCCGGAGAGTCGCGGAGTCGCGAGACTTCTGCCGGGGGACTGAATCTCGCCGAGAACCCCGTCACCTGAAGGCGGCGAATCGTTGAAATAGACAGGGCCGTTTCGTTTGGCGTCGTTCGCGAGCGCGCTTTCGAGTGAGCTGTCGAGGACGGCCGAAGATGAACGTTTCGGGGGCAGGAAATGACTGGCAAAGGGAAGTCGAGCGGGGCTGGAGACGGTACGCCTGAACATCCATGGCATCTGAAGACGCCGAGCGGAACGTCGGAGTTTCTGGCGTTTCGCGACGAGACGCTCGATCCACCCGCGCTCGTCGTCAAGTCGGGAAGCACGGAGCTCCGCTATCACCTTCGGTGCATCAACGACCTGCACTCGATGCTCAAGTCGCGCGGCGACTGGATGTTACTCGGGAGCGCGGACGAGCAGAAGCCGGCGGCCGAAGGGACCATTGAAGCGTGGGGTCGATCTTCCAAGAATCCCGTTGGCGGGTGGTATGGACTGAAGAAAGGCCTGCGCGGGAGATTCGGTATGTACGTGCCTCCGGTGCTGGAAGTGCTCCACTTGGCCGAAGTCGAACATAACCCGAAGAACAACCGGATGAGGGCGCTGTAACCCCGCCTCCGCGGGCGGTCTCAGATCGCTCGATGAGTGGGCGTCATCGGGCCCCGCGCTTCGCCCGGAAACTCCGTCTCCGTCAACGCCGACGAACCGTCTGGACAGTACGTTTATATAACGCGGTTGCCATACGATTGTCAGACAAAATTACCCGAGACGTCGGACGCGGACTAGGGTCCATATGCCATCGGAATCCGAGCGGGTTACGATCCGAATTCCCCCGGACAAGATCAAGGCGCTTCATCAGCTCGTCAAGAGCGGCGACTTCACCACGATTTCCGACGCGATTCGCGCGGCGATCGATCGGTTCATCGACGTGAAGTTCGCGCCGGACTACATCCGCAAGCTCATGATCGAACTGCCGAAAGGGAACGTCGTGGACCTCCAGCAGCTCGTGAAGTCGGGCGACTCCGTCTCCGTCGAGGACGCGGTCCGCAATGCGGTCCGCGAGTATGTCCGGCGTCGGCTCCACAAGGCCATAGAAGGGGCCGAGCGATAGGTCGATGTGGCGGGAACGCGCGACCCCTCAGGCGCGCGGGCAGAGTGGCCCTACGCGGGGCCGCTCGGGATGGAATCAGGGATGGGCCTCGAGACCGCGCAGCGCACCGGGAACCAATCGTTCCTCGACTCGTTTGGCTCCGCCCGCCCGAAGGTCGTCGTGATCGGATGCGGCGGCGCGGGTGGGAACTCCGTTCATCGTCTGCATCGCATGGGAATCCACGGCGCCCGAACGGTCGTCGTAAACACGGACGCGGTTCATCTCGATTCGATCCAGGCGGATCGCAAGCTGCTGATCGGCAGGGGCGTGACGCGCGGGATGGGGGCCGGCGGCCGGCCGGAGATCGGCGAACGGTGCGCTGAGATCTCGGAGCAAGAACTCCGGAACCAGATAGGCGACGCAGATCTCACGTTCATTACGGTCGGATTGGGCGGGGGCACGGGGACCGGGGTCGCGCCCCATGTGGCGGAACTCGCCCAGGGCGCGGGCAGCGTCGTGATCAGTCTGGCCACCACGCCGTTCCGGGCGGAACGCGGCCGGATGGTGAACGCGCGGGCGGGCATCCAACGACTCCGGGACCGAACGGATTCGCTGATCCTCCTCGATAACAACCGCTTGCTGGACCTCGTCCCGAATCTCCCGGTCGAACAAGCCTTCGCAGTCATGGACCATCTGATCGGCGAAGTCGTCAAAGGCATCACCGAGTCAATCACGGTCCCCTCGCTGATCAATCTGGACTTCAGCGACGTGCGTACGATCCTCCAGTCGGGCGGCACCTCTACGGTTTTCTACGGAGAGAACGCGGACAGCGACCCGGACCGGCTCGTCCGAGACACCCTCGACAATCCACTCCTCGAGGTCGATTATCGTGGGGCGAACGGCGCCCTCATCCACATCAGCGCCGGCCCTGGTCTCCCGCTCCGCACCGCTCACGAAGTCGTCGAGGGCCTGACGGCCGCGATGCGCCCCGACGCGAACGTCATCTTCGGGGTCCGGGTGGACCGCAAGTACAACGGGATCCTGCGCGTCCTCGTGATCATGACCGGCGTCCGTTCGCCGCTGGTGGAGGCCGTGCGCGAATCCGTCTCCATTGCCGATGTCGTCTCGGATGGAGGCGCCCGGCGATCCATCGAGAACGAGTTTCCCCGGACGAATCGACGGCGCTGATCTCAGCGGACGGGGGGCGGCGGTAGCATGACCATGGATGGGGCGTCTTCCTCGATCGCCTGGGTCAGATGCTTTGGCTTCAGCCGGACCCGGATCGTCTCGGGTTTCGGCTTGATCATGTTCCATCCGGCCCGGGTCACGGCCCCGCCGACCATCGCGAGGACGACGTACATCCCGAACGTCAGGAACGTGATGGCGACCGGTTGAAGAATGCCACTCAGATCGAAGCTGAGCTGGAGGCCCGCCGTTGGGTCCGCCAGGCTGTCGCCCGAACGAGGCTGCATCGGCACCGCTTGGACCTGAGCCACGGCGCGACTTTCCTTCCCGTTGCCGTCGCGGATGATGAGGCTGACCTGGTAGACGCTCGCATTCGCGTAGGTGTGGGGTCCAGGATTCCGACCCGATAAACGGGTCCCGTCGCCGAAGTTCCAGTCCCACGATGTGATCGCGACATCGCCTTGGCGAGAGGTGTCCTGGACGGTCGTCGTATTGGAGCCGTTCGTGTCCCACGTGAACGACGCGCTCGGCCCTTGGGGAGTCTGCTGCGGGAACTGTCCTCGAAAGAACTCTCCCGGAGCCGTCGCGATGGCCAGGGCGTGGGAGAAGGTGAACAGGAGGAGGCCCAATCCGAGGGCGAGGACGCCGATCCCGATGAGGAGCTCCGCGTGCTCCCGCTTGAGAAGGGCCATTCGAGCGCTCGATGGAGGCGAGGTCCATAAAGGCGGGAGCCTCGGTTCTCAAGTCCGAGAAAGGAGAATACTCGTTACCCGCGAAAGATCGGACGGGCGCTCAGGAGCTCCGGCTCGGCCAGGCGCCGGAACGGGAGGCCTTTCGTCTCGGCGAGGATCCGCTTTCGCAAAGCGTCGGTCGACATCTCTATCTGCTCCTTCGTCTCCCGGACTCGGACGTTGAGGTTCCCGCTCTCGATTTCCTTCTTCCCGACCACGACGATGTAGGGAACCCATTCCTTCTCCGCCGTCCGGATTTTCTTCCCGAGCGTGTCGTCCGAATCGTCGAGGTCGGCGCGGACGTCCGGCAGGCGGTCGAGCAGGCCTCGGGCGAACTCGAGTTGGTCGACGCTCACGGGGACGATCCGGATCTGGGTCGGCGACAACCAGACAGGCAGCATCGGCGTCTTGCCGTCTTTCGCGGCCGCGGCGGCCTTTTCCAGGAACGCGTAGAGGACCCGTTCGACGGCCCCGCTCGGGGAGAGATGCAGGATGAGCGGATGGCGTTTCTTCCCCGCTTCGTCGGTGAACGTGATTCCGAACCTTTCGGCGTTCTCCGTGTCGATCTGGTCCGTCGTGAGGGCCGCGGCCTTGTCGTTCGCGTCGACGAAGTTCCATTCGTACTTCATGACGAAGTAGAAGAACTGGTCGGACCACATCTCGACGAGGATCGGCTTGCCCCATCGCTTCGCATAGGCCGCGACGAAGTCCTTGTTCGCGTCCCAGAACGTCTTCGTGACGCGCATCCCGACCTCGAAGTCGTCCGGCATGGAGAGACCGCAGTCCTCGAGGAGGTTCCACGCGACCTCGAACCGCACCATGAGCTCCTCCTTCGCCATTTCGACATCGGAGACGAGGGCGTGGCAGTCGGGCATCGTGAAGGCCCGCAGCCGTCGGAGGCCGACGACCTCGCCGCGCTGTTCCGCCCGGAACGAATACCGCGTGAGTTCGTAGAGCGAGAGGGGGAGCTGCTTGTACGAAATCACCATGTCCTTCATGATCAGGAACTGTCCGAAGCACGCGCTGAAGCGTAGGAACGTCCGCTTGTTCGGCG
>Ga0209235_1000461_pt1 | contig 20327 bp, 10 predicted proteins | sample GraSoi013_1_20cm_4_FD_185817 | JGI IMG/M metagenome (GOLD analysis project Ga0209235, IMG submission 185817) | Grasslands soil microbial communities from the Angelo Coastal Reserve, California, USA - Sample 09_25_2013_1_20cm (SPAdes) (version 2) | ecosystem: Environmental > Terrestrial > Soil >... | reverse complement strand
TTTGAACCCACGACCTCTGGCCCCGATTTCTCGGGGTCGCCAGCGCCCCAGGTTTACCGTCCAAGATTGGACTCTGGTATCCTCTGGGCGGGGTCAATCCCCTTGACCAAGCTAGACGACGGCCCCTGAGTTCGGAATCTGAATCGGGCTGCTTTTCTGTGTTATGCTCAGGGCTCGTCAGACAGTCGACTATTAGTGGTACGGAGAAAGGATCTACTGAGACGTGGGAACGGTCACTTGCATGACAGTCTCTTCGACGGGATATCCTTCCTCTCTCCATCCTTCCATGCCGTCAAGCATCTCCTTCACCCTAAAGCCTAGAGCCGTCAGTTTCGCAGCAGCTTTGGTTGAGGCGTTACAGAAGATTCCATCACAGTATGTCACTATGACTTTGTCTTGGGGCAGAGAAGAGGTAGTGGTAGAGTCGATGGTTCGGTGGGGGATGTTGATGCTTCCGGGAACATGTCCTCTGGCGTATGTCTCGGGGCTCTTGCATCGACTGCCACTATTTCAGGGACCTTGTTTGTGATGTCGTGGTAGACGTCTGAGGGGTCAGTTTCGAATGAGAGCTTCGATCGGAAGTGATTATTGGCGACCGAGGCACCAGCTGGTGGGTTAGCTAGAACTTTAGAGGTCCATATGACTCGTTTTTCTGGTCCGACATTACTGTCCGGATTGAGGTAGGATAATTTTCTATTTATTTATTGTTTAGACAGAAACTTGTTGTTGCGTCGAAACCGGGATCGGGTGTGGCCGATACATACGATAGGTTGCGAGGGCTCCCAGTCCGCTGATAACCAGGAGGATTGATATTGGAAAGACCGGGACAACGAGGAGCGTTGCGACCAGACGGTCAACTGGTATGACTAGAGGTGCGGTGTAGAGCTGGGAGAAGCGGAGCGGAATGGCTTGGAGGCTCGCCGCTTTAGCTGATTGTTCTAGGCCTCTCGCGAAGAGCACGCCGATGCCGAAGGTGGCCAATCCTCCCAGAATATTGATCGCACCGCCTAAACGAGTGAACCTAGCGAGCATTAGACCGCTTCCAATGAGAACTGTGAACGCCACGCTGAGCTCAAGGAGCATTAGGTTCTCGGACTGACCTGAGGCGAAATTGACAGTTGAGGAAAGATTGTAGCCGAACAGAGCCCAGCCGATGGCGAGAAGACTGGCGAACACTCCTAGCCCACCTGCAAGTAATGATCTTGGATGTCCACCTCGCACGGGGTTTACTTTCGCCATTATTCTGATCCGCGCTTACGACGGAGGTCTATCGGATAAATCTTACAGACTATCTTGTAAATGATTCCAGCATCTTGCCGAGGCTCACTCCTCGTCGCTTTGCTTCTTTCAACAAAACCTTCTGGACACCACTGGAATATTGCACGGCCTTCTTGGGCCGGTCTACCACACTTTCCGGCAGGCTCATGTGAGCAGCAAGTCTTCTCAGAACATATTTTCGTATCACTTTTCCATTGGAGAGGTTGACTCGGAGAGAAGAAGGCAACCTTAGAGCGTAATTGACTAGTGGAAGGTATGCGAACGGGCAACAAAGCTCGAGACCAGCTGCAACAGCGAGCTTGTCGCCGGGATCAAAGTCTTTGACAGAAGCAGCAACAACACTGTCGAACATTTCTCTTCCAAGCGTGTCGGTCCCGTCTCGTGAAGCGATATCTTCGAACTTTCCGTAACCGCCGAACAGCTCATCGCTGAGCTGGCCAGCCGCAAGATAGCTCAGGCCCATCTCGCGAGCTCTCTGACAGGCAAAATAGATCGGAACCGAGATTCCTACAACCACTGGATCTGTGGTCTCGATGATCTCGACGACATCTGGCAATGAGTCGAGAATCTCTGAACTCGACAATTCCCATATGTCGACGTGGAGTCCAAAACTTTTCGCGGTTGTCTTTGCATGGCCTAGTTCTTGTTGACCTTTCAGCCCCACCGAGATCAATTCTGGCTCTAGACCTGACTTCTCCGCTACGTAGGCAACGAGGGCGCTGTCTAGCCCGCCGGAGAATGCGATTCCGGAACCTCGCGGCACAACCCTGCCGACCGCCTCCGTGAACAGCTTGTCCAAGGTCCGAGTTGCATCGGATTCGACTATCGATTCTTCCTCCGGCTGCTTGAGCGAGTAATCATCCAGCGTCTCGTAACCCCGAGCGGTGGCTCGGATGACTCTGCCCGGAGGAACATGCTCGGGTTCGCGAACGCCGATTGAGACGAGAGGAGACCGAAGGCTCGCAAAAGCGACAGTTCCGTCTCGTATCTGTCCAAAATAGAGAGGTTTCTGCCCAACAATGTCCCTTCCAGCGATCAGCTGCTCCCGGATCAAAGTCAAGAAAGCAAAAGCTCCGGGGGTCTGTATGAGACGGCCGAGACCCGCGGGGCCAGTCTTGTCGTGTCCTGTATCGTCGCCGAAGAAAACACCGTCAAGGGCCAATGGCATTGCTTGCTGAGCAAACGACTGCAAGCCTGTGGAGTCGCAGACTCCAATGACGATTTTTTCGTCGCTGGCGATGCTTTGAGAGAAAGTTTGAGATTCTGAACCACGCTTCCGCATCAGAGAGAGGATGCTCTTCGCTTTCGATTCGAGATCGTCCGCTTCTCGTCCTCTGAGGCCGCAGATACCCGCCATTATTCCTCTATTTTGCTTCGGAGTTGTTTAATATGATAGGCTAGGCGTTCCTCTGTTCGGATCGGTAAGTTTGCCTATTCTTCCAATTGACACAGGTCGTTATGGCAGTCCGGAGATGAGGAGAATCTTCGAGGAAGAAAACAAACTCCAACGATGGTTAGACGTAGAGGCGGCGGTTGCCGAAGCGCAAGCTGCAGTTGGAGATATTCCAAAGGAAGCAGCGGAGGAAATCGGACGAAACGCCAACACGAAAATCGTGACCTTGGACCATGTCAAAGGGATCGAGAAAGACATTCGTCACGATCTTATGGCAATGGTAGTCGCACTCTCAGAGGCCTGCACGGGTGAGGGACGCAAGTACGTTCACTATGGTCTAACAAGCTACGATATCGAAGATACCGCAACAGCGCTCCAGTTCAAAGAAGCATTCTCAGTCCTCGAGAAAAGACTAATTGCCCTTGAGGAAATCCTTGGTTCGCGCGTACGTAAGCACAGAGCTCTGTTGATTGTGGGCAGGACCCACGGACGGCACGCCGGCGTCATCACCCTGGGCCTAAAGTTCGCAGTCTGGCTGGAGGAGGTCCGAAGATACCAACAGAGACTCAAACAGGTCAAAGAACGAGTTCTGGTCGGCAAGGTTCTGGGAATAGTTGGAAATGGTGCTGGGCTTGGCAAAAACGCGCTGAAGATTCAGGAGAGAGCGCTGGGCAAGTTAGGGCTCGAACCAGCAGGCCTAGTCACACAAGTCATCCAGAGAGATCTACACGCAGAAACCGTCTGTTATCTCTCGCTACTAGGGTCCAGCCTTGACAAGTTCGCAACAGAGATCCGGAACCTCCAGAGGAGCGAGATCTCAGAAGTAATGGAGCCGTTTGAGCGAGACAAACAAGTTGGAAGCTCGGCTCTACCATCGAAGAGAAATCCGGAGCTCAGTGAAAGGGTCTCAAGCATGGCGAAGCTGATGCGAGGACTAGTCATACCTGCCCTCGAGAATATTCCTCTCTGGCACGAACGTGACATTTCCAACTCCGCCAGCGAGCGTTTCATCTTTCCAATGTCTTTTATTCTCGCCGACGAAATGCTCCGACTTGTAACGCGTGTCCTAGATGGCTTGGAAGTCCTGCCCGAGAACATGGAACGAAACCTAGAGCTATCGCAAGGCGCTTTGCTTGCAGAGAGAATTGTGAACCTTCTCGTGGAGACAGGAGTACCAAGACAGGATGCTCACGAGAGAATCAGAAAAATCTCGATCAAGGCCCTTGACAACAAGATCCTTCTTTCGAAGCTCCTGCTCGAAGACAAGTTCATCTCGAAAAAGCTCAAACCCAAGGAGATCAAAGAAGCGCTCGACTATCGGACCTACCTCGGCGTGACGCGTGAACTAGTAAACTTGGCTTTGAAGGAATAAGGCGCCCATGTTCGATCATAGAGTAAACTTTTATTTCGCCTCCAATCGCGAGAGCGTCTGAAGGCGGCAAAGATTGAAGGAAGCTATTCTCACCGTTGGAATGCTCCTCCTCTTCACAGGGTGCATGGGCGCAATTGCCGCCACGACGGCCATGGGCGCTGGCGCTGCGATTACTCTTCCGGCGCTTCAACAACTTCTAGTTGCTGAGGTCATATCGACCATCATCGCCTTCGTTGGCGGTGCACTGGTAATGCGCAACCGCTAGGCGGCCAGCTCAGAGTCCAGCGAGAGAATCTCATCTAGTGGCTCCTTCGCGTCGAGCCACTCTGCAATCTGACGATACTTCTCAGGATTGTGCTCATGGATAAACTGGATCATAGGCAGGTAGAGTTTAGATCCTCTTCGACTTGATATGTGGGACTTGAAACCGATTAGCGCTCCAACGCCCTTCCGGAGCTCTCTAGTCCCTCGGCTACGGGACATCGAGCTGATTCGCTGCGGGAACTTCATTGACACCCAACCTCCAGGGCTAGTCTCCTTCGCCACAGCAACACCCGCAGTCATGAGATCGAGAGCGTAGGACAATAGATGCCACGATTGTGTCTTTCTGATCCGCGCGAAGTAGAGATCGGCCTCTGCAAGAGCGGACATAGCCGCTTCGAGTTCACGAGGCTTCGGAGTCTGGCTGGGAGTGTTTTCGAGTATCCACTGAAAAAGCATTTCATGGTCCACCTCTGACTTGTCCAGAGCTCGTCGAGCTTGAGCGACGGTTCTGCTGTTGAATATGATCCGTAGAACCTCGAAGACGGATTCTGTCCGGTCTCGGTTTGAAAGCAACGCGGTATCCTCCAATGTTAGAGTCTTCTGGGGCCCAGTTAGGATCTGAAGGTCAGTTATCACTGATCGCATGTCGCCACGGTCCCGCTCCATGAGGGACCTGAGCGCTTCCTCGTCCGCAATCACACCCTCCTTGGCGAGGATTCCCTTCATCAATGGAATCCCTTGCCTCAGTCCTAGTCTCTTCAGCTCGATGAGTAGACAAGCGTCTCGTAGAGGTCGGATCTTTGGATCCCAGGGGTCGTTGGCAGTAAGGACGATTGGAAACTGAGATTCTTTGATGACGCGGAGAATCGCGATGATCGCGCCTGAGTCTGTTCTTAGGTTGATACCATCTACCTCGTCCAGTAATATGAGCCTTCCCCTACCGAACAGAGGCGATTGTGTCGATGCTAATCCTGCGATTCTGGAGAGAATGTCGCCGCTCCGTTTGTCAGAAGCATTAATCTCAACAAGGTCCCATCCTCTCTCGCGAGCGACAGCCTCGGCGACCGTTGTCTTTCCTACTCCGGCCGGGCCGTATAGAAGGACGGCGCCCTTGGGAGGTTTGGCTTTGGACCAAGAATCAAGCCAAAGGAGAATCTTTTCTAGGGCTAGCTTGTTGCCCGCGATTTCACGGGTCGTTTGCGGCCGATACCTAACGGTCCAGGGCTGTGACATGTTCTTCTCGAACACTTCTATGAACCGATGATTGAGCGGCTAAATGGGCCAGCAAGGCGCTTAGCTGGACTTCTTCATCTCCGCCTTGAACCAGCCGGAAGTCTGTGTCTCCTATGGCCTCGATGAGGCTAATTCGTGACTTCTCTGGAATGGCGAGGCGGAAGACCTCCGAGTGAATCTGGCGTACAATGTCGGAGCCTGACAATCCGTACTTGACGAGAAGGTTTCGAAGCTCGTCCCGCGCCTTGAGGAAGTCGCCTTTCAAGGCATGATTCAGCATCTCGTGGACGTCAGTCGGCCTTGCTCTTCCGACCACCTGGTAGACGGTCTCCTCTGAGATCCCCTTTGATATCGAGGAAGCTGCTTGAAGTATGTTGATGGCCTTTCGAAGGTCTCCTTCTGCCACTTCAACAATGGTCTTCAAGCCTCCCTCAGTGCTCTTTAGGTTCTCATTTTTCGCGATTCGGTGGAGGGATTCGACGACCTTCTCCTCCGGGAGAGGCGTGAAACGGAACAGGGCGCATCTTGACTGGATTGGCTCAATTATCTTGCCAGAATAGTTGCAGCAGAGAATGAAACGACAAGTGTTAGTGTAATTCTCCATCGTTCGCCGAAGCGCGCCCTGAGCGTCCCCCGTCATATTGTCGGCCTCATCCAAGACGAGGATCTTGAAGGGAACGCTGGATAGTGAGGCCATCATGGCGAACTCTTTCACAGTAGTCCGGACCACATCTATTCCACGTTCATCGCTCGCGTTTAGTTCCTTGAATGCGTCCTGGAATCGCTCTCCGAACAGATCATGTGCTAGACATAATCCGGCGGTTGTTTTTCCGGTTCCTGGCGGGCCTGCGAACAAGCAGTGGGGCATCGTTCCCCTCTTGACGAAATCTTTGAGCCGCGAAACTATCTCCTCCTGATCCATTATGTCATCAAGCCTCTTCGGCCTGTACTTCTCAGTCCAGAGAGCGGCTTCCAATCAGATCTGACCGAACCATTTGATGTTCTCAGCCATATAGAACTGTTTCATCCACCTCTCTGAGCAAATATCGTGTGATCGATTTGCTTTTCTGTTTAGAATGGTTTTATGGAGCTCACATTTGCTTGGTAATTCCCCGGGGGCGAGTGAACTGGAAAAGGAACCGTCTATCGTAGAGATTGTCGACACTGAACTCGAAAACTCGCCTTCACGAATTACTCTCCTTCGCGAGTTTCCCGAGACCCGGATCGGGGATAGGACCTTAGGCCCATACCGAATGGGACAAGAAGTCGATCTCTCGCTCTGGATCGCTCAGCATTTAGTCGAAATGGGCTATGCTCGGTTCAAGGATGAAGAACAGCTCACTCTGAACGCTCTGTCAACTACACATTATAGACAGACCCTGCCTGCCTCAAATCAGATTCCGGAACTGCCTCGGTCATTCTACTTCCAACTTCGTCGGCTCATCAGGGGTCTCAAGAGCCTTGAAGTGAAAGACCGTACGAAAGCACGGGAGCTAGACAAGGCACTAGCCTTGGCATGGGACATTGTCAACTTGCGAGTGAAGAAGATCGCCTCCCTGGGGGCTTCTGGAGGGCAAACTACCGAGGTAACGTCCAAACTTACACTTGAGGAGAAGGCTCTGTTCGAGAAGGTTCGTCAGAACGTGGAATCTTGGAAGAAGGACATTCTTGGCAGTGAAACTACCAATTGACTTTGCTCGCACCGACGGAGACCGCTCTTCCAGAGAACGCTTTCCAGGACTTCTTCCGCTCGTACCAAGCTGACCCAGTCGGGTCCAAATATAGAAAACGTCTCGCAGAGGTGGCAGTCAACAATGGGCGGTCCCTCGTAATCGATTTCGACGACCTAATCGCATTCGACCCAGTGCTTGCACGGAATGTCGTGCAACACCCGGATGACTTCTTTGTTTACGCTAGCTCCGCGGCGACCTCTCAGATGCGTGTTGAGGATCCCGAGTACGCTGAACAGGTCGGTCGTATCATTGTGCGATTTCGTCGCCTTCCAGAAAAAAGGGCTCTCCGAAAGATTGGAGCTGAGGACCTGATGAAACTCGCGTTAGTCGAAGGGATAGTTGTCCGAACGAGCCAAGTGCGACCCATGATTGTCAAAGCAGTATTTCGTTGTCGGAAATGTGGCGAACTCTCTCGTCAGGATCAAACAGGAGATCTGTTACGCGGGCCTGGCCCAATTTGTTCAAGTTGTAAGCAGCAGAGCGGCTGGGAGTTGCTAGAAGATCAGTGCGTGTTCAAGAATACTCAGGAAGCTCGCGTCCAAGAACGCCCGGAGGATCTTCCACCTGGAATGTTGCCTAGATATCTAGACGTCAGACTGGACGACGATCTCGTTGACACGGCGCGCCCCGGCGACAGAGTGGCAATGACTTCCGTGGTGAGAGCTGAGAAACAGTACGTCGGGGAGAAAGGGAAGCTTAGAACCTTCAACCTGTACTTAGAAGCGAATTTTGTAGATGTTGTCGGGAAAGAGACTGAAATTGTTGAGATTACCCTTGAAGACGAGAAGAAGATCATCGAAGCCTCGAAACACCCTTTCGTCCATCGAAACCTCATCATGAGCCTGGCACCATCAATCTACGGCTACGATGAGATCAAAGAAGGAATACTGTACCTTCTATTTGCAGGAGTTGCAAAACGACTCCCTGACGGCGTTAACATTCGAGGTGACTTAAACTGCCTGATCGTAGGCGATCCTGGGTGTCTTATTGGAGACGAGCGAGTTGTTCTGGGTGATGGGACAATCGCCAAGATTGAGGACCTTGGTGATCATCATCTTGAGGACCTGAATATTCCCGTTCTAACGGGCGGTGGGGAGGCGGAAAAAGACATCGCGACTCGATTCCACATTTACCATAATCAGCCAACGATGGAAATTGTCACAGAATCCGGAAAGAGCATCAGAGGCACCTACAATCATCCTCTGCTTTCGGTCGAGATTGTCGAGCGAACGCAGATTCGACGCTGGAAGAGATTGGACGAGTTCAGAGTAGGAGACAGAGTTGCAGTTGTCACCGGATTCCCTTGCTACATTACCGGGCTGGTCAACACTGGTTGGCATCCTCTACCTTATACATTAGGTCCAAAGTTCCGCGGCCGCCTCCCGACGAAGGTGACTCCCGAACTTGGCGCATTCATGGGTTACCTCCTGGGCGATGGTTGGGTCCAGCGATACCAAGCTGGATTTACCGTCGCAGATGGAGAGAAGGACGTCCTCAAGATGCTTTGCGCCATGTCAATCAAACTCTTTGGCATTAGCCCCAAGGTTAGTTCCAGAAAGGGGCCCAACCGCAATGTCCAGCTCTTTGAGGGAGTAATTCACAGCCAGGACGTCGCGTACAACCTGGCCACCCTAAAAGAGAAGCGCATCCCAGATCTCATCCTGAAGTCGGGAGACAGTGTCGTCTCACCATTCCTAAGATGGCTGTACGAAGCAGACGGAACAGTCTTCTCAAGTAAGAGAGGATGCGGAGCCATCGGTCTCAAAGCGAAAAACATCGAGCTTCTGCGAGATGTCCAGATTCTTCTCTTACGATTCGGAATACACTCACGAATAATTTCAAATGCCCTTCTAATTAGAAGGGGTGAAAGCATTCTAGAATTTGCTGACAAGATTGGTTTCGCGTCGATCAAGAAACAGACTCGTCTGGCTGACTTGAGAGCGCGAGCTGCGAGGCTGAAGCGCTTTGGAAGGCAACACAGTGAACGCATTATATCCGTGTATCACCGAGAGCCCGCCGATGTGTATGACATCGAGGTTCCCCAGAGCCACAGGTTCGTCGCGAACGGAATAGTCTCTCACAATACGGCAAAGAGCCAGTTGTTGCAGTACGTTTCCAGAATTGCGCCCAGAGGCCTCTACACTTCGGGAAGAGGGACTACCGCTGCTGGACTCACTGCAGCGGTCTTGCGCGAGAAAACGGGAGGAATGGTGCTTGAAGCAGGTGCTTTGGTCCTAGCCGACAAAGGAGTCGCTTGCCTTCACCCGGATAGCGAAGTCTTTGTGGATGGGGTTCAGAGGAGGGTGGCTGATCTGTTCGACGAGGGACGTATTGAACGGGCGCTATCGGGCAGCAATCGGTTGGAATTGTCCCCTTTGCATCGGTCCGTTGCGAATCTCGATCTTGACAGACTTGCTACGAGGCAGGCAACCGCGACTCTCGTCGCCCGCAGATGGTACAGTGGGCAGATTCTTCGGGTGAGCATGGAGTCTGGAATGGAACTTCGCCTGACGCCAACTCATCCAGTTCTCGACGGGAAGACATTACGGTGGAAGCCGATAGGTGACTTCAGGCCCGGGGAGAATATTGTCGCCCTCAAGAAGCTACCGTCCTCCCAGACTCGAGTCGTGCTTCTCGACACACTTCCGGATAACTGGATTATCCAACCTCTCTCCAGCGAGAAAATGGAGCTCCGCCGTGTTCTAGAGGCAAAGCATCACTCCTTGCGAGCAATCAACAGCTACTACGGATTGAGAAGAGATGCGCTCAATGGTCGCGGGGCCCTAACGGTTAGGCAATTCAAGGCAATTCTGAAAGACACGGGGATGTACAACGCCTGGGCACAGCGCCCGTTTGCTTTCGGAAGAAAGAAGCGCACAGAACGTCTAAAGATTGGCACACTAACAGCGGCACTTGCCTACATTCTGGGGTTTGCTTATGGAGACGGATACGCGCGATCTAGTGCCAAGCATTCGGCCTTGAGAATCACGCAATCATCAGTCCACGCCGATTATATCAGGCGACTTCAGAGGGCAATGCACCAAGTGTCACACCGCCCTTGGAGTACATATCTACGCCCCGCCAAGACGACAAAGTTTGCCAAGAGTTCGGAATGCCAAGTTCTTGTCCGACATTCTAACCTCGTCGTGCACTTGTTCGAATGGTTGACGCGTAACGGACTTCAAAACCTTCTTCGTCTCGATGATGCGGCACTCGCTGGATTCATAGCTGGGGCTGTCGATGCTGACGGATGCTTCAGTATCAAGAAGAATCGGCAATACTCCATGGTCTCCTTTGATCTTCTTCTGTCTAACGATCTTGCATCAAACCGCCGCTTGCTCTGGGCCCTCCGGCGCTTCGACGTGTACGCACGCATCAAGAATCTTCAGGGCGTAATGAGCATACAGATTACCTCCAGGCGCGATGTCAGGCGGTTGATGGACCGAATAAGCCCTTATTCAGGGAAAGCGAAGAACATTCCTCCCCAGCGAACCCGAATTTCAGCTCGACACGAGGCAGTTCCCGCGTTGCCTCTTCGCGTAGCACTCTCGGGCCTGCGGCCGGTCCCAACCGAGCTACTCCGCTCCGGCGATTGGAGTACATTCCATTCATACCGCAACGGAAAGCGACAACCATACAAGGCCCCTCTCCAGCGACTCATCCGCGGGCTCCACCCCTGGTTGGACGCCTCCTCTCGAGAACGACTCCTCGCGCTCGCTGGGGACGATTATGCCCTCGAAGCAATCCGAACGGTCAATTCGGAGTTCTACACGGGCTACGTCTATGATCTTCGCGTTCCACTGGGGGAACACTTTGTCACCGAAGGCGTCCTCACTCACAACTGTATAGATGAACTGGACAAGATGAGGCCTGATGATAGGGTCGCGATTCATGAGGCTCTGGAACAGCAAACCGTCAGCGTTGCTAAAGGAGGAATTGTGGCCACCCTGAACGCTAGAGCGGCAGTTCTTGCTGCTGCGAACCCTTCCCTAGGAAGGTATGAGCCACACAGAAACATCAACGAAAACATCAATCTTCCCGTAACTATACTTTCCAGATTTGACTTGATTTTTCTCGTTAAGGATCTACCCGACCCCGATAGCGATTCTCAAATGTCGTCGCATATTCTGCAACTGCACAGAGCACGACACGGTTCAGAAGAAGCGCCATTCCAACCGGACTTTCTACGGAAATACATCAGCTTTGCCAAGAGGATAGTCCCAGTGCTGACTCCGGACGCCGTCAAGGAGCTACAGGACTTTTACCTGAAAATGCGTGGGACCACCGGCCGAGAAGCGGCAGTGGCGATCACTCCTCGCCAATTAGAAGCCTTGGTCCGACTATCCGAGGCAAGAGCCCGAGCATTCCTTCGCGATCAAGTGACAGTGGAGGATGCGAAGAGCGCCGTAAAAATCATGACGTACGCGTTGCTAGACGTAGGAGTGGACGTAAAAACCGGCAAGATCGATATCGACACGATAATGACAGGTAGGCCCGCGACAGTGCGGGACACGCTGGGTCGGGTAATCGACATCGTACGGGAGCTTGAACGGGAAACCGGAGATGTTGATGAGAAAATCCTGATTGCTGCCATAGTGGACAAGGACAAAGTGACGGATGGGGAAGCTCGGCGGTTCGTCGGGCAGTTGATAAAAGAGGGAATGCTTTACTCCCCCAAGGAAGGACGCCTGAAGCGCACAGCGGGCTAGGTCCCTCCCATGAGCTCTGAGTACAAGTGAAGATCCAAGACCTCCCAATAGACGCCCAAGTGGCCGACTTACTATCTCGGGAGGGTCTCGTTGAGCTCTACCCGCCCCAGCAGCACGCTATCGAGGCAGGGGTTCTAGAGGGGAAGAATCTTGTTCTGGCCAGTCCTACCGCCAGCGGCAAGACGCTGGTCGCAGAACTGTGTATCTTGCAACACGTCCTCGAACATCGGGGCAAGGCAATCTACTTGGCTCCGCTCCGCGCGCTCGCGAGCGAGAAGTTCAAGGAATTCCAAAGATACTCTGCAATCAAGAAACCCAACGGGGATTACGTTAGAGCGGGGATATCCACAGGCGACTATGATAGCTCGGACCCATGGCTTGGAAGATACGACATCATCCTCTGCACTAACGAAAAAGCGGACTCTCTCTTGAGGCACAAGGCTCCTTGGATGAGCGAGCTTACCCTGGTCGTTGCGGATGAGGTTCATCTCCTAACTGAACAGAATAGGGGTCCAACCCTCGAAGTGGTCCTCACTCGACTAACCGAGATCAATCCCAACATTCAGGTCTTGGCTCTCAGTGCCACAGTTAGGAATGCCGAAGAGGTAGGGTCATGGTTGAAAGCAGGTTCGGTCACCACCGACTGGCGTCCTGTCCCTCTGAAAGAGGGAGTCTATCACGATAATCAAGTGCAGTTCCGCGATGGAGCAAGCCGAGCGATTGTGAGCGGAACTAAGACGCCGAGCCTCGACATCGCCCTCGATATAATGAGCACCGGAGGACAAGCACTGATCTTCACCGAGACGCGACGATCTGCCGTCGAGATGGGCCGCAAAGCCTCGGTGGCATTGAAGAGCCGCTTGTCAAAACCTGAGGAGAGAGCGCTGAACACGATTGCCGATCGAATCCTGTCTACTGGAGAGAAAACTCGGCTAAGTGAGGCGCTCGCGATGCAGGTTGCGGGAGGCGCTGGTTTTCATCACGCGGGTTTAGCAGGAATTCATCGAGGAATTGTTGAGGATGCTTTTCGAGAAGGGAGGATAAAGGTCCTGGCAGCGACCCCGACGCTTTGCTTACCTGCAGGCGAGGAGATTTTTGGGAATCCGGCCCCTATTGCAATAGAGAAGCTTTCCAGGCGCGACAGAGTCTTGACTCACGGGAATGTATTCGAGCATGTCATAGCACCGACTTCCAGATGGTATGACGGGCCCCTCGTGAAGGTGACACCCTGGTTCCAGCTCCCGATGAGGATGACGCCAGAACACAATGTGCTTAGAGTGATTCGCATGCGGCATTCGTCACGCACTCGGAAGAAGAATCGTCATTGGTGGACTTATTCTAAGCCCGAGTGGACCCCAGCAAAGAATCTGAGGATGGGCGATCTGGTATTGTTTCCCAAACTCAAAGAAGAGCACAACCTTCAGTTTGTTGCCCTTCCGGAGCAGGGCCACTTATCGAACCAGTCTGGCATCGTAGGAAAACATTGGTCAAGACTGAAAATTGACCGTTTGGAGCTGACCCCTCGGACACTTGAAGTGTTAGGCCTGTATATCGCCGAGGGTTACACCGGAAGACAAGGGCAAGTGACGTTTGCTCTGAGCACAAAAGAGACAGAGCTGACCTCGATAGTCACAGCTTGGCTCAAAGGAATCGGGTTGAGGCCAAGCGTTATCGACAGCGATAGACACAGGCGGGTCGTCAGGGCTTGCTCTAAGCAGCTTGCCGAGTCACTTCGAATGTTGTGCGGGCAAAGAGCCGTTGAGAAGAGGATTCCCCATCAACTCATGTACCTTCCGAACAACCGGTTTGCCCATGTCGTGCGTGGAATGTGGCGTGGAGACGGTAGCACGACCAAGTCTGGGGCAAGGACGGCGAGATACTCAACCGTGTCGAGGGGTTTGGCAAAGCAACTGTTTGCTATGCTCGTCAAACTGGGGTACATGCCAACAATCAATGTGAGCAAGAGGGCCGGGAAAACTTCGGAAAAAGGCCTAACAATTCCTCACAAACACGATCTCTACACAGTTTCGGTTTCCGGAAAACAACTAACCCGGTTCCTAGAAGGCATCTTGAAGCTCAAACCCGGAAGATTTGTCGGGAATCGTGAATTCAACAGGGGTTACTTAGATTCCAGCTATTACTATATGCCGATTAGAAGAGTCGATCAGGAGCCCTACGAAGGCACAGTTCACAACCTGGAAGTCAAGGGCCACAGCAGTTATGTTGGCTCCTTCGTAGTCCACAATTCCGCAGGCGTAAACCTTCCAGCTAGGGCTGTCGTAATTAGTAGCTACGAACGTTACGAAGCGGGATACGGTAGATATCCGATAAGCGTGCTGGAGTACAAACAGTTCTGCCTACCTTCGGAGGTGCCTGTAACCCTAGAAAACGGGTTGTCAATTCCAATCGGTCGCTTAGTAAAGGACCGAATTGGCGACAAAGTACTCTCCGTATCGAATCCTCACGGCGTCATAGGCAAACCCATCGCTGGATACTTTGAGCGAGAAGCAGACGAGCTCGTTGAGATCGGTACTGCCATCGGAAGATCACTGACGGCTACACCGGAACACCCAGTTTTGGTGAAGGGGGCCGACGGTGATCCGGCATGGGTTCCCATTCAATCTATCAGAAGGGGAGACTACCTGGGATACGCCCGAGAGATTCCAACGTCGGAGCGTCAAGTCTACTGGGTAGACTTTCTACCGCAGAAAATGACCTACGTAATCGGACCGATAGGGTTCTTCAATAAGAAATCCATTCCCCTAAAATACAAAGATGCGGCTCGACAGCTAGGCGTTAGCCTCAAGACCTTCAAGAGCTACACGTCGGCCAGACGAAATCCGCCTTTGTCGGTAGTCTTGTCCTTGGGCGGACTTTTGGGTCTCAGCAAGAGGGAACTTGTATCGCAAATTCGTCTCGTCAAAACCAAGTGGGGGAAGCCTGTCCGAATACCTGAAGCAATCGACAAAGACTTCATGTGGCTGGTTGGGATCATAGCCTCTGACGGGCATATCAAAAAATCCCGAAACATCAGAGGCGATTACTATCATATCCGTGTTTTCAACAAGAACCGCGGAATCATAGAAAAAACCAGGCTGGTCCTCCAAAGACTTGGCTGTAATCCTCGAATCACAAGCAGACAGGATCAGCAGTTCACTGTAGAAGTTGGCTCGAACCTACTGGGTCCAATGATCTCGCAGTTCGGGATCCCTTTCAAGAAGAAATCCTTGGATATTCTTGTTCCTGACTTTCTGTTACAATTTCCAAGGCGCTTGATTGGAGCTTTCCTCGCAGGTGTCTTCGACGGCGACGGATCCTACTCGGAGACCAAGCATCCCAGAGGGATAAACGCCATGGTTAGAGCGATCGTGATCGCGACGGGAAGCAATAGGTTCGCCTGGGGTGTCCACGAACTCTTGCTCAGGCTGGGAATTCTAAGCGCAGTCGTCAAAGACGATCGCGTTCAACACGTTATGTTGAACAATGGATTGACTACCTTCCCAAACCCAATCTACAGAGTCACTATCCGAAAAATATCCGATATTCAAAGGTTCAGCGATCTAGCGAAATCGGTCAAAAGGATTCCCAAGATAGACTATAGCAAGTATCACGATTCGGACATCTATCGAAGAAGGGAAAATGCACAACCCTATTCTTGGGTGAGAGTGAACAGTGTCGTTAGGAAAAAGCTTCTCATCCCAAAAAAAGTCTACAATCTGTCAGTGAACGAAACCGAAACGTACCTGGCGTCAAACTTCATCGTTCACAATTGTGGACGCGCGGGTAGGCCAAAGTACGACAAGTTCGGGGAGGCATTGCTGATTGCGCGTAACCCTGACGAGGCGGAGTGGTTGATGGAGAACTATGTTCTTGCTCAGCCTGAGAAACTCTGGTCTAAACTGGCAGCGGAACGGGTTCTGCGCCCTCACGTTTTGTCCACGATAGCCGCGGGCTACGCTCATTCAGAGGATGGATTGTACAACTTTTTCGCCAGAACATTCTACGCGCACCAATATGGGCCACGGCTGATCAAAACCAAGATCGGCGATATTCTCAGGTTTCTTTTCAAAGAAGAGATGGTACTGATGGAAGGCAAGGATCTGTCGGCTACAAAGTTCGGCAAGCGAGTCTCCGAATTGTACATCGACCCGATGTCTGCAGTGATACTGCGGGACGGTTTGTACAACCGCGCAAAGAAGATGACCGACCTTAGCATACTGCACTTAATCTCGAAGACTCCCGACCTGTCCCCACGGCCCCGTCCGCGAGGAGGCGAAGTCGACAAACTTGGCTTACTGGCAGAACAAAGAAGCGATGAATTCACCTATCCCATTCCAACTCAGTTCGAAGATCCTCTCGCTTACGAGGAATTCCTCGGTGAACTAAAAGCCGCTCAAGTTTTATCCGACTGGATAGATGAACGGACCGAGGATCAAATACTCGAAACGAGGAAAGTCGAGCCAGGCGACCTTCTCAGACTTGTCCAGGGGTCTGAATGGCTGATCCTCGCTACTCAAGAACTGGGTCGTCTCTTCGGACACAAAGATCTGCTTGCTCCTCTGGAAATGCTCAAAGTGAGGCTTGCAAAAGGCGTTCGGCCCGATCTGGTCAAATTGACCACGCTTGAGGGCGTCGGACGAGTCAGAGCTCGCATGTTGTACGACGCTGGATTGAAATCAATTGACGATATCAAAGAGAGAAGCCTCGAACAATTGATGAGCATTCGAACCATCGGTCCATCACTTGCGAAGAGGATCAAGGAGCAAGCTGGTGGTCTCATCAAAGCAGACGAGTGGGAAAAGGCCAAGAAGGCAAAACCGTCAGATGTAGAACAGCAAGTGGTCCTTACCGAATATGAAGACGCGGAATGACGAATCTGAGCCTCCGTATTCCTAGGCTTATAATGGGGGCTTCACACGGTCTCCAAAGCCTAGGAAAGTCCGCGGATGGGAAAGATTAAAGTTGCACTTGCAGGCGTTGGGAATTGCGCTAGCGCCCTGATTCAAGGGATTCAATATTACAAGAAGAACCCGCCTAAAGAAGACAACCTCACCACGGGTTTGATGCATCCAAAGTTTGGTGACTACAAAGTAGAAGACATTACATTCGTGGCCGCCTTTGAAGTCAACCGGAAGAAGATCGGAAGCGATCTTAGCAAGGCGATATTCACAGAGCCAAACTGCGCCCCGAAAATTAGCGACGTCCCCGATATGGGCGTCACGGTCAAAGCCGGCCCCATCCTGGACGGTGTCGCCCCTCACATGAGGGAGCCATTCCACGTCTACAACAAGAAAAGGACAAAGCCTGTGGACGTGGCAGCCGAATTGAAGGACTCTGGAGCGGAGATTCTCGTTAACTACCTACCGGTTGGAAGCGAAAAAGGCGCAAGATTCTATGCTCAACAAGCATTGGACGCAGGCTGTGGCTTTGTAAACTGCATCCCAGAATTCATCGCGTCAAACGATGGATGGGCGAAAAAATTCGAAGACAGAAAACTACCGATCGCTGGGGACGATATCAAGAGCCAGGTCGGGGCAACAATTGTTCACCGGGCGCTCGTGGACCTTTTTCTAAAGAGGGGCGTAAGAGTGGACGAGAGCTATCAACTAAACCTCGGTGGCGATACTGACTTTCTCAACATGACCGTAGAGGAGAGACTTCATTCAAAACGGATCAGCAAGACGACGGCGGTTGCAAGTCTGATCCCGTATGACGTTCCGACGAGAATCGGCCCATCGGATTACGTTCCCCATCTCAAGAACAAGAAAATCTGTTACATCTACCTGAAAGGAAGAAAGTGGGGAAATATCCCACTCCAAATCGATCTCAAACTCTCCGTAGAAGACTCGCCCAACAGCGCCGGAGTCGTTGCAGACGTAATTCGCGCGGTCAAAATCGGCCTGGACCGTGGAGTCGGAGGCGCACTCACCAGCATATCCTCCTACTGTTTCAAGTACCCGCCAGTGAAGATTCCTGATGGTCAAGCATCTCAGTGGGTCGAAGAATACATCCAGGGAAAGAGAGAGCACTAGGCAGAGACTTTTCGCGTTTTCCGCACCGCGGGAGCCTCTAGAGCTGCGCCCCAGTTATGGTTCAACCGACCTCTTCCCTTCCATTCTTCGTAATGCTCCATTACGCCGGTGAAGAGCAATGGGAGACCGATTGTGGCGTCGACATGCACAGTGCATTGTTCAGCCTTAGGGTCAAGCTTCCCCCACGACTGGCTTTCGGGGAGCTCACACCCGGACAGCCCGCCGAACTTGGGGTCATCAGTCGTTACTTGGATCGCATAGCTGTGCGGGGGAACGGGCATCCCGGCAATCTCTGCCATCGGGATGACCTGCTGGATATAGTTTTTCGGTGTCCCGCCACCGATGAAAATGACGCCAGACCTTTGCCATCGTCTCTTGAGGCTCATAATCTCAAGATTGTCCAGCATAGGGTCGTAGACCATTGGAGGCCGTCCTTGGTCAAGTTGCTCGTTCCTATACACAGTTAAGGCCATCCCAATTGAGCTATCGGCTAGTGCGGGACAGAAGATGGGGAGATGCTCCCTAGAGGCAGTGGCAAGAATGCCGTATTCGTCGTTGAGTCGCTGTCCCATGATCTGGAAAAACTCCCTGCTGGAGTACCCTCTGGGTTCAAGAGTTTCTGAGAACTTTTCCACAAACTCGTCAGCCTTCGTGAACATCACATCATCCGCATACGTGTCGTAAACCCTGTCTATTCTCATACTCCTGAGAGTCGGATCGTCGATCTGATAATGGGCCATATAGTGGCGGCCGCCAAGCGACTCGTAGAGATCATGACTGAGATTTGCACCAGTGGATACGAGAACGTCGATCGCATGGAAGGCGATAAGGTCCCGAAGCAGTCGCCTCATTCCCCCGGCAATCATTGCGCCAGACAAGCCGAAGAAGATGATCGGACGATCGGGGTCGCTCAACATGTGAAGCCAGATCTTGTAACACTTGCCAAGCATTCTGCTCTGGAATGAAGTAGCGTTGAACGCTTCGAGAGCTTCGCTAACAGTGTGAACCTTCGCAACGTCAAAATGCTGAACAGGATGCTTGAAAGCGTCTCCCCGCGGCGAGAATTGAATACGAGAAGATGAAGCCGAGGCGGATATTTTTTCGTGAGAGTTAGAATTCTTGTTGGGCTTCATTTTATCCTTCTAACTTGACGCTTCACTGGACATTCCGTTTCTATTAAAATGTTCCACAACTCGTAACGACGGTCGCCGGGACGATTGAAAAAATTTCCAAGAAACCTAGAAGATGGTTTCGTGGTTTCCTTTTTGAGAATGGGCGGTTGGGAATCCTGCTGTCGATATCTAATATCGGCGTCTGTGTCGTTGGAATCTCGGTGGACGACGGGCAGGACGTCTTCCACGACCTCGCTGGTGTCTCTCTCCCCCTCTCCTTGGCCCATAAGGACGAGGCGGAAGGAACAGTGTCGGGTATGATCTTCGGCCAGGGGAAGTCAATCTGATCATCTCCTGAATGTTTGACGCAGTCGTTCTTCTTATTCTCTCGAAGATGGAGTCATCACTACGGCTCACGAGGGAGACGGCGATCCCAGCGCTTCCAGCTCGAGCGGTTCTGCCGATTCTATGGAAATATGTGAGAGGTTCTTCCGGTAAGTCGAAGTTAATCACGTGGCTTACGTTCGTAATGTCGAGGCCCCTTGCCGCTACGTCCGTAGCGACTAGGACCGCGACTGATCCGTCGCGAAAGGCCTGCATTGCCCTGTCTCTTTGACCCTGGGTAAGATCTCCATGAATCGCTAACGCATTGTAGCCCTCGACTCGTAGGGCTTGAGCAAGCCGACCCGCTCTGATCTTAGTCGAACAGAATATGAGTCCTCTAGTTACCTTCTCGGCTTCTAGAAGGGAGCAGAGTGCCGGGAATTTTTCATTCTCTTCAGCCCATGAGTATTTCTGGGTCACAGATTCAACAGAAATCTCGTCGCTATCAACAAAAATTCTCAGGGGATTCTTCATGTAGTGATGAGCGAGCCTGACGATCTCATCGGGCATGGTCGCTGAGAACAAGGTTGTTTGACGGGGCCCGGGGACTCTTTCGAGTATCAACCTCACATCATCTATGAATCCCATGTCTAACATTCTATCAGCTTCATCCAACACGACAAATCGCACCCTATCTAGGTCCACCGTTCTTCTCTCCAGATGGTCGAGCAGCCTGCCTGGGGTGGCGACGATGACTTTTGTGGTCGGCCTCTCTAGTTTGTTGAGCTGAACCCCTATGCTCTGACCACCATAGACTGGGACAGTTCTTATTGGGAGGTGGCGAGCGAGCCGCTCGAATTCTCCCGCAACTTGGACT
>Ga0209235_1000459_pt1 | contig 20357 bp, 11 predicted proteins | sample GraSoi013_1_20cm_4_FD_185817 | JGI IMG/M metagenome (GOLD analysis project Ga0209235, IMG submission 185817) | Grasslands soil microbial communities from the Angelo Coastal Reserve, California, USA - Sample 09_25_2013_1_20cm (SPAdes) (version 2) | ecosystem: Environmental > Terrestrial > Soil >... | reverse complement strand
CTTGCGATCGGCGACGACGCGCAGATCCGACGGTATGCGGGCCCCAAGACTCAATGGATTGAGGCCGACGGCGGGCTCGTCCTTCCCGGCTTCACCGACGGACACACCCACTTCATCGACGGCGGGTTCCAGCTTGCATCGGTGAGTCTGCGCGATGCCGCGACCCCGCAGGAGTTCATCCGGCGCGTAAAGGAATACGCGAAGACCCTGAAGCCCGGCGAATGGATCACCGGTGGTGACTGGGACCACACGCTCTGGGCCGGCCAGCCGCTACCACGTCACGAGTGGATCGATTCGGTCACGCCCAGCAATCCGGTATTCGTGAGTCGGGTAGACGGCCATGAGGCGTTGGCCAATGCCGCCGCGATGCGCGCGGCGGCCGTCACGAAGGACACCCCCGTCCCCTCCGGCGGAGAGATCCTGCGGGACACGAGGACGGGAGAGCCGACCGGCATCTTCAAAGACCGGGCGCTCGATCTCATCGGCCGCGCGATCCCCGACCCGTCGCCCGCCCAGCGTGACTCGGCCCTCGCCCGCGCGCTTGCGTACGCCGCATCGCTGGGCGTCACCGCCACCGCCCACGTGTCGGCGTCGTGGGCCGATCTCGCGAGCTATCGCCATCTCGAGCGGGCGGGCCGGCTCACGGTGCGGGCGGCGCTCTATCTCCCTCTCGATTCCTGGCGGGCAGTCGCCGAGACGGTGAGTCGTTCCAACCGCGGCGACGATTGGGTGAAGATCGGCGGGCTCAAGGGCTACATGGACGGCTCGGCCGGGTCCCGGACCGCGTACTTCTTCGAGCCCTACCGCGATTCGGCGGGCTACTACGGGCTGCTGCAGCACCCGGAGGCGGACATGCGCCGCTGGATCGGCAGCGCCGATTCGGCGGGACTGCAGGTCGCCGTCCACGCGATCGGTGACCGCGCCAACGCCATCCTCTTGTCGATCTACGACAGCGTGATAAAGGCACACGGGCCGCGCGACCGGCGCTTCCGGGTCGAGCACGCCCAGCACCTGCGCCCGCAGGACATCCCGCTGTTCGGGAAGCTCGGCGTGATCGCCTCGGTGCAGCCCTATCACGCCATCGATGACGGCCGCTGGGTGGAGCAGCGCATCGGGCCGGTGCGCATCAAGACCACGTACCCGTTCCGCACACTGCTCGACACGGGCGGCAGGCTCGCGTTCGGGTCGGACTGGACGGTCGCCCCGCTCGACCCCATCCTTGGCGTGTACGCGGCGGTCACGCGCCGCACCCTCGACGGCAAGAACCCGGATGGGTGGGTGCCGGAGCAGAAGGTCTCCGTGGGACAGGCGCTGCGTGCGTATACGGCGGGCAACGCCTATGCGACGTTCGACGAGGCCAAACGGGGCACGCTCGCACCGGGTGCTGATGCGGACCTCGTCGTACTGGACCGCAATCTCTTCACGATGCCGACCGATTCGCTCGATCGGGCGCGCGTGCGGTACACAGTGGTGGGCGGCAAGATGGTCTACCGGCGCTAGCCGGAGTACTTGAGCCCAGACTCCTGAAGCGTGAGGGGTCGCTTTCCCTCGTGCTCAACGCCTGCCTCGACCACCTCACCCAAGACCAGCGTATGGTCTCCGCTCGGCAGTGTCGCGACGACCCGACACTCCACCCACCCGAGCGCCTCGGCGAGCACCGGCGCGCCGGAGACCGGCCCCGGCTTGGTCTTGATTCCCTTGAGCTTCGGCGACGCGCCCCCCCCCGGTCCGCGCCCCAGCTTTTCCGCCACGTCGCGTTGCCCCTCGTGAAACACGCTGATGGCAAAGTGATGCGCGTCCCTGATCATCCCGATCATCCTGGACGTGCTCTCTACCGCCACCACCACCATCGGGGGTTCGAAAGAGGCCTGGCTGACCCAGTTGGCGGTTATGCCGTGCTCATCGCCCTCACGCTTCACGGTGAGCGCGTGCAGGCCGTAGGTGAAGTGTCGCAAGACCGTCTGTTTCGCGTCCACGTTCATGGCAAGGGGAATATGGTACTATCTTTGTCCGATGGCGACGCGCGCTCAACCCCGCCCCCGGGCCGCCAAGTCCCTGTCCAAGGCCGACCTGCTCGATATGTATCGGCTGATGCTCCTGTCGCGGCGCATCGACGACAAGGAGATCCAGCTCAAGCGGCAGAACAAGATTTTTTTCCAGATCTCGGGTGCCGGTCACGAGGCGGTGCTGGTCGCGGCGGGCAAAGCTCTCCGCCCCGCGTACGACTGGTTCTATCCCTACTATCGCGACCGCGCGCTCTGTCTCAGCCTCGGGATGACCCCTACCGAGATGCTCCTCTCCGCAGTCGGTGCGGCCGAGGACCCCAACTCGGGGGGCCGCCAGATGCCCTCCCACTGGGGCCACAAGGCGCTCAACATCGTCAGTCAGTCGAGCCCCACCGGCACGCAGCTGCTCCAGGCCGTGGGCTGTGCGGAGGCGTGGCTCCGCTACGACCGGATCGGCGCCATCGCCGAGAAACCGATACAGGGCGACGAGCTGGTGTACGTCTCAGCGGGGGATGGCACGACGAGCGAAGGGGAGTTCTGGGAGGCGCTCAACACCGCCAGCAACCTGAAGCTGCCCGTGCTGTTCCTCATCGAGGACAACAAGTACGCGATCTCGGTGCCGGTGGAGGTGCAGACCGCGGGCGGCTCGGTGTCGAAGCTCGTGCGGAACTTTCCCGGCCTCCTCGTCGAGGAAGTGGACGGCTGCGATCCGGTCGTCTCCTACGACGTGCTGTTACGGGCCTCGGAGTACGTCCGCCAGCGCAAGGGCCCCGCCCTGGTGCACGCGCACGTGACCAGGCCCTACTCGCACTCGCTCTCGGACGACGAAGTGCTGTACAAGCCGCCCAAGGAGCGGGAGGAGGAGGCACGCCACGATTGTCTGACCCTGTTCCCCAAGCGGCTCATCGCCGACGGCGTGGCCACCGAAGCCGAGATCGAGGCCATCAAGCGTCAGGTGGATGAGGAAGTCGGTGTCGCCGCCGACATGGCGCTGGCCTCGCCCCAGCCGGAGCCGGAGACGGCACTGCTTTACGTGTACTCGCCCGAGATCGATCCCACCTCCGAGCAGTTCGACACGGAGGACGACCCGCACTTCGGGGGCGATCCCACCACGATGGTGGACCTGCTGAACGCCTGTCTGAAGGACGAAATGGCGCGTGATCCCCGCATCGTGGTGTTCGGCGAGGACGTGGCCGACGTGAGCCGCGAACAGCACCTGGAGCACGTGAAGGGCAAGGGCGGCGTCTTCAAGGTCACGTGGGGGCTCCAGCGACAGTTCGGGAGCGATCGGGTCTATAACTCACCGCTCGCCGAGGCGAACATCGTGGGCCGGGCGATCGGCCTCGCGACCCGCGGCCTGAAACCCGTCGTCGAGATTCAATTCTTCGACTACATCTGGCCCGCCTATCATCAGCTGCGCAACGAGCTGGCCACGCTGCGGTGGCGCTCCAACAACGCCTTCTCGAGCCCGGTCGTGGTACGCGTCACCTACGGGGGCTATCTGAAGGGCGGCTCGATTTACCATTCCCAGACGGGCGCCGTGGTGTTCACCGCCGTCCCAGGGCTCCGCGTGGTTTGCCCCAGCACCGCCCTCGACGCCAGCGGCCTGTTGCGCACGGCGATTCGGTGTGACGACCCCGTGGTGTTCCTCGAGCACAAGCACCTCTATCGCCAGACGTACAACAAGGCGCCGAATCCCGGACCGAACTTCATGATCCCGTTCGGCAAAGCGAAGGTGGTGCGAGCGGGCCGGGACCTCACGGTGGTGACCTACGGCGCCGTGGTGCAGCGCTCGCTGGTCGCCGCGAAAGAGCTCGAGGAGCGGGACGGCGTGAGCGTGGAGGTGATCGACCTGCGCAGCCTCTCGCCCGTGGACTGGGAGGCGATCACGGCGTCGGTGACCAAGACGAACAAAGTGCTCGTCGCCTACGAGGACGCACAGTCGTGGGGCTACGGCGCCGAGATCGCCGCCCGCATCGCCGACGAGTGCTTCCCGTGGCTGGACGCGCCCGTGAAGCGGGTGGCCTCGACCGACAGCTTCGTCGGCTACGCACCCAGGCTCGAAGATTTCATTCTGCCGCAAGTGGAGGATCTCGCGCGGGCGATGCGCGACCTGCATGCGTTCTAGCCCCGCCCGCGCCTACAGTCTCCTCTTCTTCTTGTCCGGCGCGACGGGGCTCGTATACGAGCTCCTCTGGGTCCGGGTCCTCTATCAGACGTTCGGCTCCACCATCCAGTCGGTGACGACGGTGGTGGCCGCCTACATGGGTGGCCTGGGCCTCGGGGCATGGCTCCTCGGCCACCGCGCCGACCGCCACGAGAGGCCCGCGGCACTCTATGGCTGGCTCGAAGTCGCGATCGGCCTGTTCGGGCTCGCGTCCCCGCTCGTGTTGGCCATTGCCCACCGCATCTATGTCGGCACCGCGGCGGCGCTCGCGCTCGATGGCGCGGCGAGCTTGGCGCTCCGGTTCGCCCTCGCCGGGGGCGTCCTGCTCATTCCGACGACGCTCATGGGCGGCACCCTCCCGGTCCTCACTCGGGCGTTCACCGGAGCCGACCGCTCCGAGCTGCAGCGCTCCCTGGGACTGCTGTACGGGCTCAACACGCTGGGCGCGGTCGTGGGAACCGCGCTCGCCGGCTTCTTCCTCATCGAATTCGTCGGTGTGCGGGCGAGCCTGTGGGGCACCGCGGCAGTCAACCTGGTCCTGGGGGCGATCGCGCTCCGGCTGTCTCAATCCCCGGCTGGCGCCCCGGGCCACGTCGCTCTCCTTGCGACCCCGGGCCCACCTGACCCCGGGCACGAGGCCGGGGAGCGCCCGAGCCTCGCCCTGCGCAACACCGCATTGGTGCTGCTCGGCCTCACCGCCTTCGCCGCCCTGCTCGACGAGATTGCCTGGACCCGTGTGCTGGTGATGATCGTCGGGGGGTCCACGTACGCTTTCACGCTTGTGCTGCTGGTGTTTCTGCTCGGCATCGGTATCGGGAGCGGCCTCGTGGCCCGTCGCGGCGCCGTCCCCTCCGAGACGGCGGCCGCCGCGGCCGGGGCTCAGGCGCTGACCGCCGCGGGCGCCGGCCTGCTGTTCCTCACATTCGGCCTGCTGCCGCGCTACATCATCGCCGTGTTCCAGGTGCCATCGCTCGGCGCCACCGAGCGCCTCCTCGCCATGGGCCTCGCCGTCGGCGCGGTCGTACTGATCCCGGCGATCGGGATGGGGATGACCTTCCCACTGCTCACCGATCTCGTGGCGGAGAGCCACGCGGCGGGTGGGGGCGAAGTGGGCCGTGCATACGCGATCAACACCGCGGGGAGCATCGTCGGGGCCGTGCTCACCGGTTTCGTCTTGGTGGTGACGCTCGGAACGGACCTCACGCTTCGGCTGGGGCTGCTCGTGAACGTGGTCGCCGCCCTGGCCCTTGCCGGCCTGGCGGCCCGTGGGATCGCCGAGGGGTCGGTCGAGCACCGGCGGCTCAGGGCGCGGGTGCTCGGCGCGGGCGCGCTCGCGAGCCTGGCGCTCGCGATCGCCCTCGCCGCGCCGCGCTGGAGCACGCGACTCATCGACCTGGGGCCAAGCATCTACGCTCGCGGCCGCATGGACGCGCGCGCGGTGACGGAGTTCCTGGCGCACCGGGGATCCCGCCAGCTCGCCTACGCGGAAGGCTGGAACGCCACGGTCTCCGTCTGGGAAGGCGTCGCAGGTCGGGCGCTCAAAGTGAACGGCAAGGCGGACGCGTCCGACTACGGAGACATGGATACGCAGATCATCGCCGGCCTGGCGCCCGTCGCGGCGCGGCCCGAGCCCCGCGCCGCGTTCGTGGTGGGCTACGGCAGCGGCGTGACCGCGCGGGTCCTGGCCGACGTCCCGGGCATGCAGCGCGTTCGGGTGGTGGAGCTCGAGCCGGCCGTGCTCGAGATGGATCGCTTCTTCCAGCACGTCAACGACACCGCCCTGGCCCGCCCTAACGTCTCGGTGATCGTGGACGATGCACGCAGCGCGCTGCAGATCGATCGGACGCGGTACGACATCGTGGTCTCGGAGCCGAGCAACCCCTGGCTCGCGGGCGTCGCCACGCTGTACACGCCCGAGTTCTTCCGCGTGGTGCGAAGCCGCCTCGCCGACGACGGCGTCTTCTGCCAGTGGGTGCAGCTCTATCAGCTTCCCCTCCCCGTCGTGGCAGGCATCGTCCGGAACGTCCGAGCGGTGTTCCCTCACGTGCAGCTGTGGTTCGGGGCGCCCGGGGACGTGATGGTGCTCGGGTCCCCCCGACGGCTCCACTACGATCGTGCATGGCTCTCGCGCCTGGTCGGGCCTCGCGGGGCGCTGGGGGTGCTGGGCCGAGAGTACCTCGGTGTGGACCAGCCGGAGGAATACTTCGGGCATTTCCTGCTCGGCGAAGCGGGTGTCACCCGGCTGCTCGAGCGGCCGGCCATCGTGCACCGGGACGATCGTCCGCGGCTTGAGTTCCTCGCGGCACGCCGCTTCATCGACCGTCGCGGGACCGAGGGCGTGTTCGACTCCCTGGCGGACATCCGGGCGGCGACGCAGGGGTTGGATGGCACGTCGCCGCTGCCGTTCGCGCGGGCGCTCGCCGTGCGCCGGGGCGACCCCGCGAGCCTGCGCTATCTCGACGCCGTCCGCCGCGCGCAACCGGATGAGCCGTTCTGGACCGCCTACACCGCGGCGATCCTGCTGGGCCGCGGGGACACGACCTTCGCGGACTCGGCGCTGGCCCGCGTGCTGCGGAGCGGGGAGAGCCGCGAGGCCTTGCTGCTGAGCGGCCTCGTGGCGCTCCGGCGCGGTCAGGAGGCGCGCGCTCGGGCGCTGCTCGGTCGAGCGCTCGCCGCCGGGGCCGACACCGCCGAGGCACTCGCAGGGCTGGCGGCGCTGGACGCGCGGGCGCGGCATTGGGCCTTGGCGGCTGCCGAGACACGCGCGGTGCTCGCCGTGGCGCGGGGGACATTGCGCCATCCGTACCCGCGCGAGTGGCTGTCGGAAGCGCTGACGCTGTTCACCCTCAACGGCCCGGCGGCGACGGCGGACAGTCTGCTCGCGGCGGCGGTCACCGGTCGGAGCGGGTGGTACAAGATTCACGAGCTGCGCGCGGTGGCCGCCCTGCGCGTGGGTCGCTGCGATGTGGCGGCGGAGCAGTTCCTGCTGCTGATCGACTTCGGGATCGAGCCGGTGGACGCACCCGCCTGGGTCGAGCGCTGCCGGCGCGGGGAGACGCGCTAGGCGCCGCTTTGCTCGCCCAGCACGGCTCTGACCTCACCGGCCGCCGCGATTACGTGGTCGACGTCGCGCGACAGCGCTCGCGCCTGTTGGGTGGCGCGGGTGAGATCGTCGAGGGCCACCGCCACGCCCGCGGACCGGAGGCGCAGCAGGTCGAAACGGACGTTCTGCATCGCCAGCACGCACGACTCGAGCTGGTCCGCGACGAGCTGACGCCTGGTCAGGAGATCCGTGAGGGCCTGGCGCTGGCGCTCGAGCAGACCCATCTGTCGATCCCGTTCCGTGCTGTCCCCCTGATGCTTGGTCGCCTGGATCTTCTCTTCCAGGCGGGCCAGCGCGCCCCGGTCCACGCTCCCGCTCATGGCGTGCAGGGTCCGGGCCAGTTCTTCAGCGCGATTCAACAGCCCGTCCGCCGTCGCCACCACGTCCGGCAGCAGCTTCCGCTCCGACTTGGGGAGACGATCGACGATTCGCAGGATCGCCTTGCGGTCGCTGCGGGCTTGCTGGATCGGCTCGGCGTGGCCGCCGAACTCGTCGGTCGTGGCGCGCGGTAGCTCGACGGGGCGGCTGCCCACGGCCGCGAGGCGTGCTTCGATCGCGTCCGGTGCCGGTGGCCGGGCGAAGACGTCCCGCCACGAATAGCCCGCGTGCCACAGGCGTACATAGCGCGGCACCAGCTTCCAGCCCGCCCACACCCCCGCGACCACGATCGACCAGCTCGGCGCGTGGCTCCCCGTTGCAACATCGATCAGGAAGAACGCTCCACACACGGACGCCCAGGTCACGAAGCGGTTCCGTAAGTCGTGGACGATCTCCGGTTCGCCGCTGGGCGCGAGGGTCGGTCGATCGCGCATCCGGTCGACCCGTCGAGCGCGCTGAGCGAGCCCGTCCGCTCGCCCCCGCAACGGCGGTGGGGCGGGCGGCGGTGGCGCTCGCACTCCGCGTGACGGGGAGGGGCCGCTCGAGCGGCGCGGCTTGTACATGGTCGCGCTCCGGGCCTCGAGCGCGCGCCGCAGCGCGTCCGCCGTGGGCCAGCGGTCCTCCGGATCCTTCTCGAGCGACCGCATCACGCAGGCCGCGAGATCCTCGGGCACCTCCGGTCGCCGGTCGGTGATCAGCGGCGCCCGCTCCGTGATGTGCTTCATCAGGATCCCGGGGACCGTGGGGGCTTGGAATGGCAGCTCCCCCGCGAGCATCTGGTAGGCCACCACACCCAGACTATAGATGTCGGACCGCCCGTCGATCTCGCGGTCTCCCGCCGCCTGCTCCGGGCTCATGTAGTGCGGCGTGCCGATCGCCACACCCGTCGCGGTGAGCGTAGCGCCGCCCGTCGTCGAGGATAACGCCTTCGCGATCCCGAAATCCGTGACGACGACGCGGCCGCGACTCCCCTCGAGCAGGATGTTGTCGGGCTTCACGTCGCGGTGGATGATCCCAAACGCGTGCGCGGCTCCCAGCGCGTCGGCGGTCTCCTGCATGATCCGCCGCGACTCGTCGGGTGGCAGCCTCCCGCGCCGTTTGAGCTTCGCGCCGAGCGACTCGCCGTCCACGTAGGCCATCACGAAGTAGACCAGCCCGTCCGGGCTCTCGCCAACGGAGTGGATCGGCACGATATGCGGGTGCGACAGCCGCGCCGCCGTCTCGGCCTCGCGCACAAAGCGCAGCCGGATCTCCTCCCGGAACGCGAGCTCCGGTGGGAGCACTTTGACGGCGACCTGGCGCTTCAGGCGCTCGTCGCGGGCGTTGAACACGACGCCCATTCCGCCCCGGCCGATCTCTCCCTCGAGCGTGTAGGAGCTGCCGAGCGCCTGGCTCAGGCGGGTGGCGAGTGCCTTGTCTGCATCGTTCATCGAGCTTCGCGTGAAGTGCGCGCGGATAGATTAGCCGCGGGGCGACGAGCGTGCAACCTGCAAGCGTCTTTTGACTTACGGTTCGGCCGCCGGGTTGGCGCCCGCACGGTGGCTATTCGGCAGCGTCTGCCTGATTGGCCGCCGGTCCGCGGAACGCGCGTGCTCAGCGCAGCGTTCTCGTGGTGGCACGGACGATGCTTAAGGCCGTGCGAACCATGCGCATGCTTACCCTCACTAGAGTCTATGCCCATGTCTGAACGCCTGACGCTCCCCGTGCTTCCGCTCCGGGAGGTCGTGCTGTTTCCGGGTGTCTCCGCGCCGGTCGGCGCCGGACGCCCCGCGACTCTGCGCGCGATCGAGGCGGCGCTGAAGAGCGACTCCCGCCTCATCTTTGCGGTGGCGCAGCGCGAGAACGTCGATACGGTCAGCCCCGAGGTGCTGTACACAACAGGGACGATCGCCAAGATCAGCCAGATCCAGCGCGGCCTCGGCGGCGTGCAGCTCCTGTTGCACGGCGAGCGCCGGGGCACGGCGCTGCACTACACCGATAACGGCCGCTACCTCGAGGCGGTGGTCCACGAGGTCGACGATATGCCGCCCCTGAACGTCGAGGATCCTGCGTTCGTCGGGCTGCACCGTGAGGCGCGGGAGCGGGCCGCGGAACTGGGCCAGAAATCGGGTCTCCCCGAGGAAGTCGTCCGTCAGGTGCTGGAAGAGGTCACCGACCCCGGCCGGCTCGCGGACCTGGTGGCCGGCTACCTCGAGATCCAGCCGGCGGAGCGCCAGGGGCTGCTCGAAACGCTGTCCGTAGAGGAGCGGTTGCGGCGTGTCCTCATACACGTCCAGCGGCAGATCGGCGTGCTCGATGCCCAGGAGCACATCAAATCCCAGGTGCAGGAAGAGCTGGGCGAGCGGCAGCGCGAGATGTTCCTGCGCGAGCAGATGAAGGCGATCCGCAAGGAGCTCGGCGAAGGAGACGAAGGGACCGAGGTCGAGGACCTGCGGAAGCGGTTCGAGGCGCTCGAGCTCCCCGAGGCCGCGCGCAAGGAAGTCGACCGCGAGCTCGCCCGGCTGGAGCGGGCGAACCGCGACTCGATGGAAGCCCAGGTGATCCGCACCTACCTCGAGACGATGGCGGAATTGCCGTGGAACAAGCGGGCGGAGGAGTCGCTCGACTTGAAGCGGGCCGCGGAGATCCTCGAGCAGGATCACTACGGCCTCAAGGACGTGAAAGATCAGGTCCTCGAGTTCCTGGCGGTGCGCCAGCTGCGGCAGCGCTCGCCCGACGCCGTGGCGCAGGGCAACGAAGACGACAAGCAGGGGTGGGGCCAGATCCTCTTGTTCGTCGGGCCCCCGGGCGTCGGCAAGACGTCGATCGCCAAGTCGATCGCGCGGGCCATGGGCCGGCCGTACGTCCGCATCTCGCTCGGCGGTGCCCGCGACGAGGCGGACATCCGCGGCCACCGGCGCACCTACGTCGGCGCCATGCCGGGGCGGATCATCCAGGGCATGAAGCAGGCGGGTGCCAAGAACCCGGTGTTCCTGCTCGACGAGGTCGACAAGCTGGGCGTCTCCTTCCAGGGTGACCCCGCAGCGGCGCTGCTCGAGGTGCTCGATCCGGCGCAGAACGATTCGTTCACGGATCACTACCTCGGCGTGCCGTTCGACCTCTCGGAGGTGCTGTTCATCGCGACCGCGAACTTCCTCCAGAGCATTCCGGGGCCGCTGCTCGATCGCCTGGAGACTGTAACCTTCGCGGGCTACACCGAGCGGGAGAAGCTCGAGATCGCGAAGCGGTATCTCGTTCCGCGGCAGCTCTCGGAAAACGGGCTCACCGCCGAGCAGCTCACGATCACCGACGCCGCGTTGAGCCGAATCATCACGAGTTACACGCGCGAGGCCGGCGTCCGCCAGCTCGAGCGCGAGATCGGCAAGCTGGGACGCAAGGTCGCGCGCAAGATCGCGGGCGCGGAGGTCGAGCGCCTCACGGTGGACGCCAGGGACGTGGACGACCTCCTCGGGCGGCCCAAGGTCCATCCCGAGCGCATGGCCCGCGAGGACGAGGTCGGGGTCGCCACCGCGATGTATTACACGCCGGTCGGCGGCGACATCATGTTCGTCGAGGCGAGCGTGATGCGCGGTAAGGGCGAGCTCGTGCTCACGGGCCAGCTGGGAGACGTCATGAAGGAGTCGGCCCGTGCGGCGCTCACGTACGCCAAGTCCCACGCCGACCAGCTCGGCATTCCTGAGGAGGCGTTCGCGAATACGGACATCCACATACACGTCCCCGCGGGAGCCATCCCGAAGGACGGGCCGTCGGCGGGCGTCACGATGGCAACGGCGCTCGTTTCGGTGCTGTCTCGCCGTCCGGCACGCCACGACCTGGCGATGACGGGCGAGGTCACCCTGCGGGGTCGAGTGCTGCCGATCGGAGGCGTGAAGGAAAAGGTGTTGGGCGCCGTTCGCGCGGGCATCCGGACGATCGTGCTGCCCAAGGAGAACGCCGCCGACCTGGACGATCTCCCCGAGGACGTGCGCTCGTCACTCGAGGTGCACCTCGTGGAAGATCTGGACGAAGTCCTGACATTGGCTCTGCGCGGCGCGCGGTTCGAGGCTGGTCACCTCGTATTCGACGGCGAAGCCCCGGTCGAGCCGAGCCTGCTCGCGAAGCACAACTAAGCCTTGGAAGGGACAAGCCCCCGGGATCCCCCCCGGGGGCTTGTTCGGTTCCGGTGACGGCAGGAACCTGCCCAACCCTTTCCCCGTAAGACCTGTCTAACCGTCCGACCAGGTCACCGGGGGCTCCCGTTATGCCGGCTGTCGTCCTGCTCGCGATTCTCCTGCAAACCGCCACGCCGCCTTCCGGCACGGGCGTTATCAAGCCGCCCCCATCGTCGAGCGCCACGAAAGCGATCGCCGTCCGGGCCACCACCCCGGTGGTGATCGACGGCCGGGATGACGACGAGGTTTGGCGCATCGCGCCGCCGATCACGCAGTTCCGTGAGTTTCAGCCGAAGGAAGACGGGGATCCCCGATTCCCCACCGAAGCGAAGGTCGCCTACGACGACCGCTACTTCTACGTCTTCATCCGCGCCTTCGACCCCCACCCGGACAGCATTCTCAAGCTGCTCGCGCGGCGCGACATCCGGGCCGCCACCGATCAGCTGAAGATCATGGTCGACTCCTACCACGACCGCCGCTCGGGCTTCGAGTTCGCCGTGAACCCGGCCGGCGTGAAGCGTGACTACGCGATGTACAACGACAGCCAGGAGGACGACGCGTGGGACGCGGTATGGGACGTCGGCACGCAGGTCGACTCGCTCGGGTGGACCGCCGAGTTCCGGATCCCGCTCTCGCAGCTGCGCTACGTCCCCCGGGCCACGAATACGTTCGGGTTCGCGGTGTGGCGTGATATCCAGCGCTACTCCGAGCGGGTCAGCTGGCCGGTGTACCGGGGCTCCCAGGCGGGCGTCTCGTCGCAGCTGGGCGAGCTGACCGGGCTCGAAGGCCTGCCCTCGCCGCGCCGGCCGGAGGTTGCGCCGTACGTGGTGACGAAAAACGTCTCGGTCCCGGTCGGCAGCGGCGGTTTCGACCGCTCCCAGAGGGTCACGGCCGGCGCGGACCTGAAGTACGGCCTTACGCCGAACCTCACGCTCGACGCGACGGTCAACCCCGACTTTGGCCAGGTCGAAGCGGATCCCGCGGTGCTGAACCTCAGCGTCTTCGAGACATTCTTCCAGGAACGGCGGCCATTCTTCGTTCAGGGCGCGGGGATCTTTCGGTTCGACGTGAATTGCAGCGCGGTGAACGACTGCAGCACCGGCGAGGGTCTGTTCTATTCGCGGCGCATCGGTCGGTCGCCTCAGCTCGCGGATTACGGCGGCGCTGGCTCCCCCCTGGCGACGACGATCTACGGCGCCGCGAAGCTCACCGGCCGCCTTCCCGGCGGCCAAACAATCGGCGTGCTGGACGCCGTTACCGGCCGCGAGGCGGGTACGCTGGACCGCACCATGGAGCCGGCAACCAACTACGCGGTGGTGCGTGGGCAGCAGGACTTGCGTGGCGGCGAGAGCGGCATCGGGGTCATGGCCACGGCGGTGCATCGCAATCAGGACCGGTGGACTTGGGACTCGCTGCGCCACAGCGCCTATGCGGGCGGCTTGGACTTCCGGCACCGCTTCCCCGGCCGCAAGTACCAGATCTCGGGATCGCTCGACCTGAGCCGCGTCACCGGTACGCCTTCGGCGATCGCGGCCACGCAGCGCGACCCGGTGCACTACTACCAACGGCCCGGCGCCGGCGTCTCCTACGACCCGACAAGGACGTCGCTCTGGGGCGACGCCGAAGAGCTCAAATTCGGAAAGGTGGGCGGGGGAATCACCCGGTTCGAGACCAGCTACCAGCGCCGCTCCCAGGGCTTCGAGGTGAACGACCTCGGCTTCCTCTTGCAGGCGGACCAGCAGAGCTGGAACACGTGGTTTGCCTTTCAGTCCCGGCACCCCAGCTCGTTCTATCAGACCGCGTTCTGGAACTTCAATTGGTGGCAATTCTGGACGGCGGCGGGGACGCCGGTGGAGCGCGCCGCCAACACCAACGTGCACGCCCAGCTGAACAATCGCTGGTGGGTGCATGGGGGCGTGACGGCCGGGCAGCTCGGCACCACGTTCTGTGATCGCGACTGCACCCGCGGCGGGCCGGCGGTGCGGGCGGATCCCTACTTGTCAGTTTGGGCGGAGGTGGACGGTGATGAGCGCCCGGCGTTCACTCCGTACGTGTGGTTCAACTACTGGCGCGGTGACGCGGGCCGGACCGAGCGATTCAACGGTAATGTCCAAGTCGCGTTTCGGGTTGCATCCCAGTTCAGAACCACGCTAACCCTCAGCGCCACGCACAGGGTGAAGGACGTGCAGCCCCGACCGACCGAAACGGACGCGGCCGGCACGCACTACGTCTTCGCGCGGCTGGACCAGAACGAGGCGTCGCTTACCGGACGCATCGATTACACGATCTCGCCCGTCCTTACCGTGCAGCTGTATGCCCAGCCGTTCGTCAGCAAGGGCACCTACTCGAACCCACGCGAGCTCGCCGACCCGAACGCCGCGGCATTCGTCGGTCGCTACAAACCCTTTGCGACCGTTCCGGGCGGCTTCAACCGGAAGCAGTTCAACTCGACCGCCGTCCTGCGCTGGGAATACCGCCCAGGCTCGACCCTGTTCGTCGTGTGGACCCAGGGGCGGCAGGACGGCGCGGGCAGCCAGGGCTCGCGGTCGATGGGCGGGGACTTCCGCGACCTGTTCGACCTGCACCCGGACAACACCTTCCTCGTGAAGGCGTCCTACTGGATCAACTGGTAGCCTTGTGATCGCAGCCTAGCTGGCTGCTATTCCGTCCAGCACCAGTCGTACTGCTGCCTCCTTCCAGCGCTCTCGCAGCGCGGGCTCGTCGGCGCCGAGGGGCGCCGCGCTCATCGCGATGAGCGATTCGAGGCCGAGATAGGCGACCATCAGCACGAGGGCCTGGGCGGCGGCCAGGTGCGGGTCGAGATCGTCGCGCACCTGACCACGGCCCTGCCCCTCCGCCAGGAGAACGACCAGCCGCTTGACGGCGGGAGCAAAAGGCCGCGCGTCGGACCGGCCGGCTTGTGTGAGCAGCGCGACGAGGTCTGGATGCGCCGCCAGGAAATCGAACTGGGCGCCGAGGGTGACACGGATCCGGTCCAAGGGTCGGTCGCCTCCGGTCGGGAGGTCGGCCAGCGCCTGCTCGAGCTCTGCCGCACCGCGGGCGAGCACGGCGGTGAACAGGCCACGTTTGGAGTGAAAGTAGTAGAAGAGCAGCTGCTTGTTCACGCCGGCCCGCCGCGCGATCGTATTGTCGCGCGCGCCCTCGAACCCCCGACGAGAAAACTCCTCGCGAGCGGCGGCGACAATACGCAATGCACTGGAATTGCTGAGCTTAGGCTTCAGATTGTCATTTCCTCAACCAGACGGTTGAGGAAATATACTGTCCTACCGCCCCAAAGCCAGATCAGCCGGGATCCGCGGAAGCCCGTCCTTTAGGAACCTGATCACCAAATGGTTCACGTCGCCCGGCGCTTCCTCTTGAACCGAGTGTCCGGCGAGCGGCACGCTCACGAACGCGGAGCGCGTGATCCCGGCGGCGAGGGCGCGGCCCAGTCCAACGGGGACCCACCGGTCCTGCTCCCCCCACAGCACGACGGTCGGAGCCGCGATGCGATCGAGCCGTCCCTCGAGGGCGTCGAAACGAAATTGTCGCAGCGCGCCTAGGAGAGCTCGTCCGTACTCCGGCTGGGCGACAGGTGCATAGTACTGATCCACGTCCGCCTCCGTCACCTTACGCGGATCAAAGTAGGTGGACCTCAGCAGACGGGCGGTGAAGCCCCGCCCACGGAGCGCGAGCACTACCCGTCCGACCAACGGCCACCGGGCCATCCGGAACAGGAGCGGCTCACGGGCGCCCAGGCCGGCCGAGCCGACTAGCACGAGCCCCCGCACGCGTTGTGGATACTCGATCGCGACCTCAGCGGCGATCGCCCCACCCATGGAGTGCCCGACGAGCACGGCGTCCGTAAGACGCAGCGAATCCATGAGGGCGATCGCCAGGCGGGCGTAAGCAGCGTTGTCGTAGGGGATCGGCGGCTTGTCGGAAAGACCGAAGCCGCGGTTGTCGAACGCGATCACGCGAAAGCCTGCCGCGGCCACGGCTGCGAGATTCTTGCGCCACGCGTACACCGAGGCGCCGAGGCCGTGCAGGAAGACGACAGGAACCCCGCGCCCAACGTCGATGTAGCGGATTCTCGTTCCGTCGACCAAGAGGTAGCGGGCGGTGAACTCGGTCCCGGCGGGGAACAACTGCGCCTCGGGCAGGGCGGGGGCCCGGCAGCCGGCGAGGGCGCAGAGGATCAAGAGGAGAAGGCGCCTCACGCGAGGCCTCGGATCCACGCGCGGGCGAGGGCGGTGATGGCCGGATGGGAGCTCCACGTCCCTGCCGTTGTCTCGCCGCTCCCCACCACGACCACTGCCTGAACGTCGTCGATCAGCAGCACGGTGGGTAAGTCTCCGGACACGGTCCCGCTGAGGATTGAACTCGCCTCCGCGGGCACGTCCCCCGCGACTCGCAGCCCGAGTGTCGCGTGTTCCTTGGCGCGGCGCCAGGCAGGCAGGGTAGGGCGGAGCAGCTCGGCCGAGAGCACACCCTCCGCCCGTCGCTCGGCGCGGGCGACGACTTGCATGATCAGGTTGGCGGCGGCGCGCCCGCCCGAGACGCTCCGCGTTTCGGGCTCGGAGGGGCCGGTGGCGTCGCGCAGGGACCGGCTGAGGTGGTCGAGGGCTTCACCCTGCTGGGCAGCCAGCTGGGCAATCAGCGCCGCCGGGTCCGTCGCCCGGTAGCGCGCGGGACGCCCCGCCAGGCGCAGCGCGGCGGTGCGACCTACCAGGCCCTCGAGGGCGCCATACGTGTTGGCGCGCGCCACCCGAGTGGCATGAGCAACCGCATAGCCGGTGGATGGACCGAGCCGAAGGAGCGCGGCGTACGCCTGGGACTCGGTGGCCGTGAACCCGAAAGGCGTGAGATCGATTTCGCTGGGCATTGCGTAGTAGCGATTACTACTACGTAGAGGTCCCCAGGCGCAAGGGGAATGCTAGACGATCTCGACGGGAATTCCCATCAAGCGGGCGATTAGGCCCAGCCGGAAGGTTGCGTCCGTCTGCCGTTGCGCCGGGCTCTTGCCCGGTCCCTCGAGCGGGAAGTAGTGCGCCGTGAGGGGGCTCGTCGCCTTGGGCATGGCGCGCAGGCTCTTCGGGCTCCAGATCCCCTGCTCGTCGCACTCGTTGAACAGCCGCGCCAGCACCCGGCTGGCGCTCGGGATCTGGCGCACGAGACCGAGTCGAGCCAGGAGCTCGATCCAGTAGAGCGCGAACGGGATGTCGGTGATATGGCCCTGGGCGTCCGAACGCAGGGGGTCGCCGAGGATCTCGAATATCGGCTTCAGGAGCTTCCTGCCCGCGAGGATGAAGAACGCCCGTCGTGGCGCGGGCGAAGAGAAATACTGCCCCAGCCGCTCGATGAAGCCGGCCCGCTCTCGCTGCACGGAAGGCAGAAATGCGAGCATCTCTACGGCGAAGATGGTCGGAGGGCAAGCATGGGGATCGAGCACCGTCTTCCCCTGGGCCTTCCTGAAGGGGTTCGCGGCGAGCTCGTTGCGCAGGTACTGAGAGATGTTGCTGGCGATGGTATGCGCCGTGCCCCGCACCCGCGGATCGTCGCTGTGCCCACCGCGCGCCAGCGCGCAGGCCGCTCCCTCGCGCCCCATACGGCGCGCCCAGCGCCCCAATCCGGGGTCCGTCTTGGCAGCCTTTTGGAACTCGACCAAGAGTTCGAGCGCCCGCTGGGCGACCGTTCGATCGGGATCGTCGGTCTCGATGCGCGACAGCAGCTGAAACAGAAACCGGTCGGCGTTGCGAAACACCCGCTCCGATGGGGGCCACCCCAGCTCGAGCAGCCGCCGGTACTGGTACACCGTGCCCGGTTCCGTCCAGCCGTACGTCTTGGAGGCCGCGGGCGCCAGCAGGTTCCCGCCCCACAGCCCCGTAGCCTTCTGCTTGCGAGCGATCGCCTGGGCCGGCTTGTACTGCAGCACCGATTGACGCAGCGCCTCGAGGCGCGCCGGGTCCCGCTCGCCCTCTGGCACGACTTCGGCGTAGGCTCGATACACGATCGGCGGGCTCGCCGCCTCGAGCAGCCACGACAGCGGCAGCCGATGCGATGTGGGGAGTTCCAGGTGCCTACTCCGGAGTGCGGGAGGTGCGACTGCCGAAAGGCGGGCGCAAACTTATGTGGGTGCCTGCCAATAGGCCAGAGGCACCCACGTTCCAGTCTCCGGAATGTTCGTAGAGCATTTACTTGCAGCAACTTACATATACTGCAATATCATGCACTCAGGGATGCGCGCGCCCTCTCGGCCGCTGGAATTCTGAATTCGGCAGCCAATGCGGCATCGCCGGTGCGTTCGCCACCGCCAGCGCGACTCGCAGCGCCACCCGCACCTCCTGCGCCATCCCCGCGTAGCTGAACGTCGGGCGGTACTCGTCGCCCGGCTGGTGGTAGCGCTCGCGGTTGTAGCGCGCGGCCTCCTGCTCGCCCCAGCCGGCGGGCCGGCCGACGAAGTCCCTGCCCGGCTCGATCGACAGAGCCGGCACGCCCGCCTTCGAGAACGGGAAATGGTCCGACCGATAGAACGAGCCCCGCACGTCGGGCTCGTGAACTACCGCCAGCGATTCGGCGTGGGCTGCCGCATCGAACACGGCGCCGAGGGTCGAGCGGTCGACGCCCAGCGCGTCGATGTCGCGCGTCGCCCCGCGGACGTTGGTTACATCGAGATTGATCACCGCCGCCGTCTGCTCGAGCGGGACGAGGGGGTCGCGCGTGTACGCCTCGCTGCCCAGCAAGCCGCTCTCCTCGGCCGTGGTCGCCACGAACAGCAGCGTCCGCCGGGGGCGGGGCTGTGCCTGAACCAGCACCTGGGCCGCGCCCAGCATCGCCGCGACGCCCGATGCGTTGTCCTCCGCGCCGTTGTAGATCGAGTCGCCGTTGGCGACCGGGCCGATCCCCTTGTGATCCCAGTGCGCCGTGAACAGCACCGCTTGGCGGGTCAGTGCGGGGTCGCTCCCGGGGATCCTGGCCACGACGTTCTCCGAGCGGACGTGACGCAGCGCGCTCGTGACCTCGATCGCGACGTTGATCCCGGTCGCCACCGGACGGAACTCGCGGCGCGCCGCCGCACGCGTCAGCGAATCGAGGTTGAGGCCGGCTCGGGCGAGGGCGGCCTGAGCGGCGTCGTGCGTCACCCACGCGGCGAATGCGATGCTCTGCGCCGCCGGCCGGTCGAGCTTGAATTGCTCCACCGACCAGGACCCGCGCACCACATCCCATCCGTAAGTCGCGCTCTCGGCGGTGTGGAGAAGAATCGCCCCCAGGGCGCCGCGGCGTGCCGCTTCCTCCAGCTTGTACGTCCAACGCCCGTAGTAAGTCAGGGCCCGCCCGTTGAAGATGGTCGAGTCCTGGAGGCCGGGATCGTTCACGAGCATCAAGAGCACTTTGCCGCGAACGTCCAGGTCCTTGTAGTCATCCCACCGCCACTCCTCTGCCGCGACGCCGTAGCCGACGAACACGACCTCGCCGTCGGCGACAATGTGACTCTCCGGCCGCTCCGCCCACGCCACAAAATCGTCGAGGTAAGTGAGGGACCGGGTCGCGCCACCCTTGCCCCAGACTAGCGACGGGCGGGGCGTCATGCCGACGAGCGCCACCGGTTGGAAGTACGATCCATCGCTGCCTGCGGGCTCCAGGCCGAGCGCCTCGTATTGGGCCGCGATGTACTTCGCGGCCAATCTGCCGCCGCGCGTCGCCGGGGCGCGGCCCTCGAGCAGGTCATCGGCGAGGTATTTGAGATGCGCGGCCATCGCCGCCGTGCTCACGGCCGGGATGGGGGCAGCGAGGGTCGCCGGTGCTGCGGCGGGCCCTGACGCACCAGCGCAGCCGAACGAGATCATCGCGACGGCGCACGACCATTTCAAGGACACGTGTGGCTCCTCCTCATGGGTCACTCGGGGCATCTCACAGTGTGAATCGACCCGCGGCCTCGCCGGTCGGCTTCGCTCGTGAGCACGAACGTTGAGTCGTCGAGGAAATCAATCGCCTCTCGCGCCGCGTGGGGCATGGGCCGAGAGCGATGTCCTCCCAGTCCACGGCACGGGCGCCGCGGATTCGGACGAAGCCGCGGTCGGCACCGGCGAGGTCCGTGGCGTACACATACGCATCGTCCCCCGAGTCGTTGTGGGTCCACAGCACCCCGGGGTGCGCGCGGCTCGCGGCGATTCCGGAGCTTTCCTTCACGCGCGGACTGCGCAACGTGCCGGTCAGGGCGACGCCGGGGATGCTCTGCAATGTGAGGAGGAGGAGGATCACGGCCACCAAGGAAATCGGCTTGCTCGGGCCTAGGCAAGGGGTAATCTTTCGCCCGATGCTCGCTGCGTTGCGCTCCCGTCGCGTCGAGAAGCTGCCGGATCAAGTGGTGCTCCGGGGGCGGATCCTGTTCCTGGCCGAGGACGCGGACCTGGTGCGCCGGCAGCTCGAGGGCCAGGACATCGACTGGCATCCCGCGACCAAGCTCCGCGACAATATCTCCACCGACGAAATAACCCCCGCCTACATCTGCTACTACTACGACGAAACCCTGGGCGACTTTCCCTACCTGG
>Ga0209235_1000458_pt1 | contig 20417 bp, 15 predicted proteins | sample GraSoi013_1_20cm_4_FD_185817 | JGI IMG/M metagenome (GOLD analysis project Ga0209235, IMG submission 185817) | Grasslands soil microbial communities from the Angelo Coastal Reserve, California, USA - Sample 09_25_2013_1_20cm (SPAdes) (version 2) | ecosystem: Environmental > Terrestrial > Soil >... | reverse complement strand
CAACGTCCAGGGCGAGGCGGTGAAGAAGCTCGACCTCTGGGCCAACGACGCCGTCCGGGACGCGCTCGCCGCGACGGGTGCCGCGTACCTGCTCGTCTCGGAGGAGATGGAGGCGCCGCTCGAGCTCGGCGGCGCCGGCGGGTACGTCGTCTGCTTCGATCCCGTGGACGGCTCCTCCAACCTCGACATCAACGGCGTGGTGGGCACGATCTTCTCGGTCCGCGCGCGGAGCGGCCGCGGGCCGGAGCGCGACGCGGTGCTGCCGGGGACGGCGCAGGTCGCCGCGGGATACGTCATGTACGGGCCGGCCACGCAGCTCGTGCTCACGGCGGGCGCCGGCGTCCACGTCTTCACGCTCGACCGCGCGCGCGGCGAGTTCGTCCTCACGCAGCCGGGTGTCCGCATCCCGGCCCGCGGCCGCACCTACAGCATCAACGAGGGGAACACCGCGCACTGGGTCCCCGAGGTCGCGGGGTTCGTTCGTCACCTGAAGGCGATCGACGTGGCGAGCGGTCGACCCTACACGGCGCGGTATGCTGGGTCCCTGGTGGCGGATTTCCACCGGATGTTGCTCGAGGGCGGCGTGTTCCTGTATCCGGCCGACGCGGCCGGCCAGGGAAAGTTGACGAGCGGCAAGCTGCGCCTGCAGTACGAGGCGGCGCCGATCGCGCTGGTGGCCGAGGCCGCGGGCGGGCGCGCCAGCACCGGCACGCGGCGCATCCTCGAGCTCGAGCCGGCGTCGCCGCACGCGCGCGTGTCGCTGATCGTCGGCAGCCCCGAGGACGTGGCGCTCGCCGAAGACTTTTACGCCCAGCGCCGTTAGGAGGGCGCACATCATGAGCGATCGCGTGAACGAGATCCTGTCCTGGTACGGCAGCGACAACCCAGGCACGCTGACGAACCTCGCGCGCCTGCTGAACGCCGGCACGCTGGCCGGCAGCGGGCGGCTCGTGATGCTGCCGGTCGACCAGGGCGTCGAGCACGGTCCCGGGCGCAGCTTCGCCGTCAATCCGCCGGCGTACGATCCGCGCTACCACTTCGAGCTCGCCATCGAGGCCGGCTGCAACGCCTACGCGGCGCCGCTCGGATTCATCGAGGCCGGCGCGCGGGAGTTCGCGGGCCGCGTCCCGCTGATCCTCAAGGTGAACAACCACGACGTGCTGCTCGAGGAGAAAGACCCGGACCAGGCGATCACGGGCTCCGTGCGCGACGCGCTGCGCCTGGGCTGCGTCGCCATCGGCTTCACCATCTATCCCGGTTCCGAGCATCGACTGCAGATGTACGAGCAGATCCGCGAGATGGCCGAGGAGGCCAAGGCCAACGGGCTCGTCGTCGTCATCTGGTCGTACCCGCGCGGCTCCGGGCTGAGCAGGGAGGGCGAGACGGCGCTGGACGTGACGGCCTACGCCGCGCACATCGCCGCGCAGCTCGGCGCGCACGTCATCAAGGTGAAGCTGCCCTCCGCGCACCTCGAGCAGGCCGCGGCCAAGAAGGTCTACGAGACGACGCAGGTGCCGAGCAGCACGCTGGCCGAGCGCGTTCGTCACGTGGTGCAGGCCTCCTTCAACGGCCGGCGGATCGTCATTTTCTCCGGGGGCGCCGCCGCCAGGGACGACCAGGTGTTCGACGAGGTGCGCGCCATCCGCGACGGCGGCGGCTTCGGCTCCATCATCGGGCGCAACTCGTTCCAGCGGACGAAGCCCGAGGCGCTCAAGTTCCTGGCGACGGTGATGGGCATCTACGCGGGGACGCAGAAGTAGCGTGATCCTCGCCGGCGACGTCGGCGGCACCAAGACGACGCTCGCCCTCTTCGAGCCTCACGGCGACGCCCTCGTCCTCGTGCGCGAGGTCACGCTGACGAGCCACGAGTTCGCGTCGCTCGAGGCCGCCATCGAGCGCTTCCTCGACGCGGGCCCGCGGCCCGAGATCGAGGCGGCCTGCATCGGCATCGCGGGGCCGGTGGTGGACGGCCGCGGCACCACCACGAACCTGCCGTGGGTGGTCGAGGAGCGGCTGCTCGCCTGCGCGATTCCCGCCGGGCGGGTGCGCCTGCTGAACGACCTGGAGGCGACGGCCCACGGCATCTGGGCGCTCGGCGAGGACGAGCTGGTGTCGCTCCAGTCGGGGGCGCTCCGGCGGGGCAACCTCGCGGTCATCGCCGCCGGCACCGGACTCGGCGAGGCCATCGTGATCGGCGACGGTCGGATCCGCACGGTCATCGCGACCGAGGGCGGCCACGCCGACTTCGCGCCGCGCGGCGAGCTGGAGGAGGATCTGCTGCGCTACCTCCGCAAGGAGTTCGGCCGCGTCTCCTACGAGCGCGTGCTCTCGGGTCCGGGCCTCATGAACGTCTATCGCTTCCTGCGCGACACCGGCGTCGCCCAGGAGTCGGCGCAGGTGGCCGCGGCGATGCGCGAGCGCGATCCCGCCGCGGTCATCACCGAGCTGGGCGCGCGGTCCGCGGACCGCTTGAGCGAGATGACGCTGGCGGTCTTCGTCTCGGTCTATGGCGCCGAGGCGGGCAACCTCGCCCTCAAGGCGCTCGCGGTGGGCGGCGTGGTCGTGGCGGGCGGCATCGCCCCGCGGATCATGCCGGCGCTCAGCGCCGGTCCCTTCGTCACCGCGTTTCGCGACAAGGGCCGGCTCTCGGCGCTCATGGAGACGATTCCCGTGCTCGTCGCGCTGAATCCGAAGACCGCGCTCCTCGGCGCCGCCCGCGTCGCACTGACACTCTGAACGTGGGGGGCCCCGAAATGGCCCGCGCATTGACGTGGGGGGCCCCGATATGGCCCCCCCTGCTCGTCAAGTGAAGGGGGCTATGCCCCCCTCGGACCCCCGGCCAACGCTCGGAGCGCCCCGGGGAACCCGTGGCGCTCCTCGATCCCACTTACCCGCCGCGCGCGAACTCCGGATACAGAGTCATCCCGCCGTCGACGACGATCGTCTGCCCGTGGATGTAGTCGGCGTCGTCGGAGACGAGCCAGGTGACGGCGCGGCCGATGTCGGCCGGCTCGCCGATGCGCCCGTACGGAATCAGCGTCAGCAGCGAGGCGAGCGCCTCCGGAGTCTGCCACGCCCGCCGGTTGATCGGCGTGCGGATGGCGCCGGGCGCGATCGAGTTCACGCGGATCCGCTGCGGCGCCAGCTCCTGCGCCATCGACTGCATGAAGAGCTTCACGCCGCCCTTGCTGGCCGCGTAGTTCGCGTGGCCGGCCCACGGAATGACCTCGTGCACCGACGACATGCAGACGATCTTGCCCGCCGCGCGTGACACGCCCGCGCGCACGCCCTGCCGGACCATCGCCCGCGCCGCGGCGCGCGAGCACAGGAACATGCCGGTGAGGTTGACGCCGAGCACGGTGTTCCACTGCGCCAGCGTCATCTCGGTGAGCGGCGCGTCGCGCTGCAGGCCGGCGTTGTTGACGAGGATGTCGAGCGCGGGCCAGGTCGAGAGGATCTTCGCGAACATCGCCTCCACCTCGTCCTCGCGCGAGACGTCCGCGCGCACGGCGAGGGCGCGGCCGCCGGCCTTCTCGACATCCTGGACGACGCGGCGCGCGGCGGGCTCGTTGGCGACGAAGTTGACGGCGACGGCGGCGCCCGCGGCGGCGAGCGCCCTGGCCACGGCCTCGCCGAGGCCGGAGCTGGCGCCGGTCACCAGCGCGTGCTGGCCGGCAAGCGGGAGGTCGGTCACCGGCTACGCGCGGCCGGCGGCGCCGGTGGTGGACTCGTCCTCGAGCCGCAGCGGCAGCGCGACCGTGAACGTCGAGCCGCGCCCGACCTCGGTGTCCACCTCGATGGTGCCGCCGTGGCTCTGCACGATGCCGAGGCTCACCGACAGCCCGAGGCCGGTGCCGCTGACCTCCGGCTTTGTCGTGAAGAACGGGTCGAAGATCCGGTCGCGGTGCTCGGGCGCGATGCCGGGGCCGGTGTCCTCGAAGGCGATCCGCACGCCGCCGTTCGCGGCCTCGGTGCGGATCGTCAGCGAGCCGCCGTTCGGCATGACGTAGACCGCGTTGTTGATGATGTTCAGGAACACCTGCTTGATGCGCGAGACGTCCAGCTCGACGGGGGGCAGGTTCGGCGCGTAGCGCTCCTGGACGGTGATCGCGTTGAGCGCGCCCTGCCGGCGCACCATCGAGACGACCTGCTCGAGCACCGTGTTGACGTCGGCGCTCTCGAGCGAGAAGTCGCGCTGCCGGCTGAACTGCAGCAGGTCGCGCACGATGTCGCGCGCTCGAGACGCCTCTTCCTGGATGAGGCCCAACTCCTCGCGCATCGGGTCCGAGGGCGGTATCCGCTCGGTGAGGAACGACGCGAAGCCGAGCACGGTCGTGAGCGGGTTGTTGATCTCGTGCGCGATGTTGGCGGCCAGCTCGCCGATGGCGGCCAGCTTCGTGGACTGCACGAGCTGGGCCTGCGTGCGCTTGAGCTCGGCCATCTGCTCCTTCACGCCTTCGAACAGGCGCGAGTTCTCGACGGCCAGCGCGCCCTGGAGCGCGATGCCCTCCGCCAGGCGCAGCTCGTCGGACGAGAAGCGGTGCCGATCTCGGGTCCACAGCACCGTGAAGCCGCCCATGACGTGGCCCTTCCAGAACATCGGCTGGATCAGGATGGACTTGTGCTCGATCAGCCTCCCCATCGGCATGTCGGCCCACTCGCCCGACGCGCTGTCGCTCTCGGCGAGCGTGCCGTGCGCCCGCAGGCGCTCGAAGAAGGGCGTGTCGCGTCGCAGGCTGAGGCCGGGCGCCTTCGCCACCAGGTCCTTGGGGACGTGATAGCCGACGAGCGGCACGAGTTGCTGGGTCCCCGGTGTCACCAGCCACGCCACGCCGGTGTCGCCGCCGAGCGCGCGCACCATCTCTCGCGTCGCGCGGCGCAGCACCTCGCTGAGGTCGAGGGTGGCGCCGACCGCCTGGCTCACGGCCACCAGCGTCTCGGTGTGACGCAGGCGCAGCTGCGTCTCCTCGTGCAACCGCGCGTTGCGGATGCCGACGGCGGCGGAGGTGGCCAGCGCCTGCGCGAGCGCGACGTCGTCCGACGTGAACTCACGGCGCTGCCGCGTCCAGCACAGGAGCACGCCGACCGGCACGTCGTCGAGCATGAGGGGCACGCCCACGAACGACAGGAGGCCCTCCGCCTGCGCCCACGCGCGCTCGCGGAAGCGCGGGTCGACCTGGAGGTCGGGCAGCTGCAGCGGGGTGAGGTGCTCCATGATCCAGCCGACGGCACCCTCGCCCGGCGCGAACTGCATCTGCGCGAGACCGGGCTTCTCCGCGAGCCCGGCCTGGGCGGCCAGCCGGTACTCCGTGCCCGCGTCGTGCAGCCAGATGCGCACGACGTCCACGCGCAGGCGCGTGCGCACGAGCTCGGTGAAGCGCTGCAGCACCTCCTCGACCTTGAGCGTGCTGGCGAGCAGGTGGCCGGCCTCCACGAGGCTCTCCTGCTCCGCCGCGCGGCGCAGCACGCCGTCGTAGAGGCGCGCGTTCTCGACGGCGATGGCGACCTGGTTGGCCACGATGTTGAGCAGCTGCTCCTCGTCGGCTTTGGCGCCGGGCGGCAGCACGAGGCGCGCCTTCATCTGTCCGAGCGCGCGCCCGCGTACGGTCAGCGGCAGCCGCCACTCCGCCTCCGTCCAGTCGTCGGCCGGCGTCACCCCGGTCCGCGCCAGCACGCTGCGCGGCCGGTCGCCGGGCGGCGCGCCCGCGACCTCCACGTGCACGTCGGCGTCGGCGATGTCGACGGCCAGCTGCGTGGTGCCGAGCGCGCGCGACAGGTTGGGCAGCAGCTGCTCGAGCATGGCCTGCACCCCCAGCTCGGAGGTGATGTCCTGCACGGCGCGGTGGAGGTCGGCCAGCTGCGCGGCGCGGCGCACGAAGTGCTGGTTCAGCCGCTTGAGCTCCTCCACCTGGTTGACGAGGCGGTAGACGAGGCGCTGGTTCAGCTCGCGCAGGTACAAGCCCTGCTCGCGCTCCTCCACGTGCTCGCGCTTGCCGTGCAGGAACTCGGCGACCTGGCGCGGGAAGGCGTCCACGTCGATCGGCTTCTGGATATAGCCGTCACAGCCCGCCACCAGCGTGCGCTGCCGGTCCCCCTCCATGGCGTACGCCGTCACCGCGATGACGGGCGTGGTGGCGAAGGCGGGGAACGACTTGATGATCGACACCACCTCGTAGCCGTCCACGGCGGGCAGGTTGACGTCGAGCAGGATGAGCGCCGGCTCCTCGCGGATGGCCGCCTCGATGCCCGTCAGCCCGTCCTCGGCGTCGATGATCGTGTAGCCCTCCGCCTCGAGGATGGCGCGGACCAACATCCGGTTTTCCGGATTGTCCTCCACGTGGAGGATCTTGGCTCGACTGCCGTCCTTGCGAATCGGTGAGGGCATCAGCGTCCTCTAGCTCGCCACCGCGGCGAGCGGCAGCGTGAAGTGGAAGGTCGATCCCTGGCTCTCGCGGCTCTCCGCCCAGATGTGGCCCCGGTGCAGCTCGACGAACTTCTTGCTGATGGCCAGTCCGAGCCCGGTGCCGTCGGCCTGCTGCGCGAGCGGGTTGTCGAGGCGCTGGAACGGTTCGAACAGCCGCGTCAGGTCCACGCTCGAGATGCCGATGCCGGTGTCGGCCACCGACACGTGAATCGCCTCGGGCTCGCGGCGCACGTGCACGAGGATCTTGCCGGCCGCCGTGAACTTGATCGCGTTCGACATGAGGTTGAGCAGGACCTGCTTGATGCGCGTGCGGTCGGCGAGGACCTCGGGCAGGTCGAGCGGCACGTCTTTCTCGATCTTGAGCCGCTTGTCGCGCACGAGCGACAGCGACGACTCGATGCACTCGTCGACCAGGCTCAGCATGTCGACCTTCTCCGGGCGCATCTCGAACTTGCCGGCCTCGATGCGGGAGAAGTCGAGGATGCCGTTGATCAGCTCCAGCAGGTGGCGGCTCGAGTTGTGGACCGAGCGGATGTAGGCCTCCTGGCGCTCGGTCAGGTCGCCGTCGAGGCGGTTCAGCAGCACCTTGGAGAAGCCGATGATCGAGTTCAGCGGCGTCCGCAGCTCGTGCGACATGTTGGCGAGGAACTGGGACTTGAGCCGGCTGGCCTCCATGAGGCGCACGTTCGACGTCGACAGTCCCTCGTACAGGCGCGCGTTCTCCAGGGAGATGGCGGCCTGCACGGCCAGCAGCGAGAGCACGTCCAGCTCCTGGCTGTCGAAGATCTCGCCCGAGAGCTTTTCTCCCAGGAGCAGGATGCCGTTGAGCTTGTTCTCGATCTTGAGCGGCACGATGAGCGCGGCCTTGATGGCTTCCAGCTCGCCCTCGGCGGTCTCGAAGTATTTCGCGATGCGCGGGTTGAGCTTGACCTCTTCCTTGACCAGCAGGCCTTCGGTCCGCGTCAGCCACTGCACGATCGGGCTGTCGGCGCGGATGGACTCGACGCCCGCGCCCTCCTCCAGGGTCGTCTCTTCGCGATACGAGGCGAACGTGTTGGTGGTGGCGTCGTAGATCATGAGCATCGCGTGGGTGACCGGAATGCCGCGCACGAGGCCGTGCACGAGCGTGTCCACCAGCTCGTTGAAGTTCAGGATCGCGCTCATGCGCTTGCTGAGCGAGAGCAGCGTCTCGTAGCAGCCCCGGCGCTTGCTGAACATCAGCCGGTGGATGCGGTCCTCGAGGTGCTGGCCCCACGGCGTCAGCAAGACGGTGATGACGAAGCCGAGCGGCACCACCACCCAGATGGTGTCGAGGTCGGCCAGGTTGAAGGCGCGCTCGACGGTCCGCGTGACGACGTAGAGCACGGCCGTCACCGCGGTGCCCACCACGCCGTACACGGCCGCCTTCTTCACCGCGAGGTCCACCGCGAAGAGGCGGTAGCGGACGATCGAGGTGCCGAGCATCAGCGCGAAGACCATGTTCGCGGGGATGCCCATCGGGTAGACCTGGTCGGCGGCCGGGATGGCCTTCGCCACCACGAAGCGCGCGTAGTCGATGAAGGCGCCGGCGAGGCTGATGAGGACGCCGAGCATGATCAGGGTGCCGCGGTTGCGCCGGAACGACGAGTCGATGCCCCGGTTGGCCTTCACCAGGTGGCGGAGGCCGTAGATCATGAAGAAGAAGAAGGCGGCGATGAACGGCAGGTACAGCGGGCCCGTCGCCGGCGCCCAGCCCCAGTGCGTCCACACGACGCCCTTCATGAAGAGCGGCGAGCGGCTGAGGTTCACGATGGTGTAGACGAGCGAGATCGCGTACACCAGCGTCAGCGAAGGGCGGTGGCGCGTGGTGGCGTCGAGGAAGATCAGCACGAAGTGGTACCAGAACGCCGGCACCAGCAGCACGCCGATGTGGATCACGACCTCGGAGAACACCGCCGAGGAGGCGTCGGGGCTCGTCCGCAGCATGAACGAGCCGATGTTCCAGAGGGCCATGCCCGAGGCGAAGTAGGCAAAGACCCGGTTCAGTCGGCTCCCCGGGTTGCGGAGCAGCGAGAGCCCCGCGAGGGTGACGTTGAGGAAGAACGCTACGAGCGGGAGAAGGCTATGTGGGCTCAATCACATTCCCCTCGGGCTCGTCGAGAGGAAGGTAGACGCTGTCCCTTTTGCGCACCGCCTCGATCTCGTCCTTGAGGATCCCGAACACGACCACGTCCCAATACCGTGTGCCGTCGAAGCCCGCCTGCCGCAGCACGCCTTCCTGGTGGAAGCCGTTGCGACGGAGCGAGTTGATGCTCAGCACGTTGTACGCGTAGACCTTGGCCTCGATCCGCCGAACGCCCAGAACGTCGACGCCGTAATAGGAGATGAGTTTGCCGGCTTCAACGCCGTAGCCCCGCCGGATCGCGTGCTGATCGGTGATGATCGTCTCGAGGAACGCGTAGCCTTCCAGCAGGTGGATGTTGAAGAGCCGCACCACGCCCACGGGCTTGGTCCAGCCGCGATTCGCCTCCACCATCAGGACGATCTGGGTGGGGTCGTTCATGACGGCGTCGTGGAAGCCGGGCCCCTTGTCCCAGTCGTGCTTGAAGGCGTGCAGGAACTCGCTGCCCACCATCCGCTCCAGGTACGGGTCGTCGACCCATTCCGTGAGCCAGGCGAGATCGCTCCGGGTGAGCGTGCGGAGGTAGACGCGCGTGCCGCGCGAGATCACGACGCCCTCGTCAGGGCGCCGGATGTCGGCCGGCACGTCGAGCGGCGGCTCCTCCACCGCGATCACGTTCCCCACGAGTTCCGGCATCGGTTCCCACCGTTCCTCAAACGGCTTCGCCTCGCTCGTTCCCCCACACTCCTCGGAGGGGGCGCGCCCCCCGTGCCGCGGCGTGCCTCAGAACGAAATTTCGAACTTGACCGTCGGAAAGCCGATCGCCATCTCGTTGGCCGCGACCGGGACGATGACCCACTTGGTCACATCGAACGGCACCGGGCTCGGCGGGTTCAGCAGGTACAGCGGCATGTCGCCGGCGACCGGCGGAAACACGAACGGCAGCCGGAACACGCCCGTGAACGGCACCTTCTTCGAGAAACCGTCCAGCGATATGTAGCCGGTCACCGAGCCGAGCGGGATCTGGAACACGATCGCCGGCGAGAAGTCCATCTTTCCGGAGAACCGCCCCTTCGCGATCACGACCTCCGGGCTGTCGGGCGTGGGGTGGCCCGCGAGGATCTCCTGGACCACGATGGTGACGGTCCCGTTGAACTGGCCGAGGCCCGTCGTCAGGCTGATGTTGTCCGAGCCCGTCGAGTTGAGGACGCAGTATGGCACCGGCGGCACAAGATCCTTGACGAGCGCCTCGGGGCAGAGCGCCGAGCCGCGCGCGGCGGTGCCGAGCAGCTCCGAGATCGCCCTGCGACGACCGCCCTGCAATGCCCTCATGCTTAAGTTTTCCGTCGTCTCATAGAGCACCGCGCCCGACTCCGGCGGTACCGGTGGCTGTGCGCTAGCATAGCCCGGCGCCGCGAAGGTCGCGGCGAACAACAGTAGCAGGATCCCTGTCCCCCGAATCGACGTGATCATCGGTCCGCCTCCAGGTCGGTCCCCCAATGAGGGGCCAGTCCCCGCAGATACGGGGACACTATCCGGAAAGCAATCTGAGTACCAAATCCTTGAGTAGCTTGCAAATAGCTGAAAATATAAGTGTAAAGCCTCAAGGACCAGGGTCGAGTCGGCCCGGAAACTGAGTGATTCCTATTCGATATGGCCGTGCCGGATGGCACGGACCGGATGAAAACTAACCGGGGCTAAGAGGCGGCGCGCGTCCAGACGAGCCGGCTGATCCCGGCCAGGAACGTCTCTCGGCTCTCGAGCACTTCGAATCCTGCGGCGGCCACGGCGGCGCAGAACTCACGCTCGCTGAGATAGCGGCGCTCGACGTGGCGCAGCGTCTCGAAGATCGCGGTGGGCAGGAGCCAGCGGAGCGAGCGCAGCGCCTCCAGGGTGCCCCGCCCGGCTCGGACCTCGCGGAACGTGGAGAGCACGCGCGCGGGCCGCCCGTAAGTGAGGAAGATCGCATGACCGCCGGGCTTGAGCGCACGGCGGCAGGCCGCCAGCATCGCCTCGGGCCGGGGATGCCAGTAGATCGTGTGCATGCTCACGATCACGTCGAACGCGGCGTGGCCCAGGGGCGGATCGGACGCGATGTCGCGGTGCTCGAATGTCAGGGCCAGGCCGCGGCCGCCCCAGTGCTCGCGCGCGACGTCGACAAGGTGACCGACGGCGTCGAGGCCGATGACGCGGTAGCCCAACCCGGCGATGCGCGCGGCGACGGTGCCGGTGCCGCACGACACGTCGAGCACGCTGGACGACGCGCCGGCGGGCGCCGAGCGCCCGACGAGCGTCGCGATCTCCTCGAGCAGGCGCTCGTAGGGCGGGAAGCCCGAGACCACGGCGTCGTAGGTGAGCCCGTAGCCCACCGCGATCAGACGCTCAGTCGCCGTCCGCACCGAGGTGTGTCGTCCCGTCAGGAGCTCGCCCGTCAGGGCGTCGGGCCGGGCTGGCGGCCGCGCCATTCACGAGTCCTCGACGTCCCGACGCGCCCAGACCAGCACGCTCGCGCCGTTGAGGAAGGTCCGGCGCGTCCCGAGGACGGTGAATCCGGCCGCTTTGAGGTTTTCCGCGAACTGATTCTCGTCCCAGTAGTGCGGCCCGATGCGCTTGCGCGCGGCCTCGAAGATCGAGTTGGGCACGAGCCACAACAGACTCGCGAGCGCCGCGCGCAGCCCGTCCCGATTCTTGATCTGGCGGAACGTCGACCAGTGGCCGACGCGGCGCGTGGGATTGACGAACACGGCGTGGCCGCCGGGCTTGAGCACGCGCCACGCCTCATGCAGGAGCGTGAGCGGCTCGGGGTGCACGTAGAGCCCGTGGATGCTCACCACCATGTCGAACGATCCGTCGCGGCCGCCCGCGCCCTCGGCGAGATCGCCGTGGCGGAACGCCAGGTTGGCCAGCCGCTTGGCGCGGCGCTTTTCGCGCGCCAGCTCGACGAGCGCCGCGTACGCCTCCAGGCCGATCGTGGAGAAGCCGGCCTCGGCGAGCACGAAGGTGAAGTTGCCCGGGCCGCAGCCGACGTCGAGCACGTGCACGTCGCGGCGCGGCCCGTGGGGCGCGCCCTTTTCGACGAGCTCGAGCACGTCGGCCTGGAGATCCCGGTACGGCTGGAAGCGCTCGAAGATGGCGTCGTAGACGACGCCGTAACCCACGGACAACATCCGGTCCAGGCCCCACTGGAGGGCCCTCACCACGGCGCCCATGATGCCCTCCGCCGCGGCCGGGCCGCGAGTTTCCGCGCCGATCGACGGCATCAGCGCGCGTCCTGCTTGCGGTCCGTGAGCACTTTCTCGACGGTCCCGCGCAGTTCCTCAGAGGTGAACGGCTTCAACAGGATCGAGTCGAAACCCATGCGGTTGGCCTCGTTGACGACCTCCGGCGAGCCGTGGCCTGTCACCAGCACGACCGCGATATCAGGGTACAGCGCCTTCGCCTGCTGATACACGTCGAAACCCGTCATGCCCGGCATCTTGTAGTCGAGGACCATGAGGTCGAATCGCTCCTTACGCAGAAGCTCCACCGCGGTCTCGCCACGGTTCGCGCCCTTCACGGCGTACCCGAGCGCCTGTAGCACGTTCACGCAGAGCACGACCACGGGCCCCGCGTCGTCGACGATGAGGATCCTGGTTTTGGCCTGGTTCAACTTGCGCGCGCCAGCTCGCCCTCACCGGTCCGGAGGGGCGCGCTGACGAGCGACTCGTAGTGCCGGGTGATCTCCACCAGGCGCTCGAGCGGGATGCTCGCGAAGGCGTCCGCCACCTGCGGGTCGAAGTGGGTGCCCCGGCCGCGGGCGATCTCCTCGCGCGCGGCTTCGACCGGCAGCGCCGTGCGGTAGGGCCGGTTCGACGTCACCGCGTCGAACACGTCGGCCACCGTCACGATGCGCGCCACCAGTGGGATGTCCTCGCCCTTGAGGCCGTCCGGATAACCCGTGCCGTCGAACCGCTCGTGGTGGCTGCGGACCGCGCACGATTCGCGATGGAGGAAGGTCAGCGGCTTGAGAATGCGCTCGCCGACCACCGGGTGCGCCTTGATGATCGCGAACTCCTCGTCGGTCAGGCGGTCCGGCTTCCGGAGGATCGTGTCCATGATGGAGAGTTTACCCAAATCGTGGAGCATTGCGCCTCGGCTCACGATTTGGACGGTTTCGTCGTCCAGCCCCATCCTGGAGGCGATCTCGACGGCGTAGAGCGCCACGCGCGCCGAGTGGCCCTTCAGGTACGGATCCTTCGACTCGATGGCGTTGACGAAGGCAGTGATGGTGTCGACCAGGTGACGCTCGAGGCTCTCGCGCAGCACGAGCTTCTGGAGCGCGACCGCCGTCGTCTGCGCGAATCCCAGCAGCATGTCCCGCTCGTCCGGCAGGAATCCGCCGTTCACCGACAGGCGCGCGAGGCACACGACCCCCATGCACCGGTCGACGCCGGGGATCGCGGCCGCCACGACGTCCAGGCGGTGGCCCGGCCGCGTCAGCGCGACGGCCTCGCGCCCCCCGGTGGCGACCACGCGGTCGAAGCCCAGCTGCAGCAGGCCCAGCAGCTCGCTGACCACGGCCGGCGCGCCGGTCTGCGCGGAGGTGAAGTGGCCGTGCTCGTCGCGCAGCAGCAGGAGGCCGCCGTCGTTCTTGAGGCTCTCGGTGGCCAGGCGCAGCGTCTGCTCCATGAACGCCTGCGGGTCGAGGCCCTGCAGGGCGAGGTCGCCGATGCGGAGCAGCATCTCGACGCCGGCCTCCCGGCGGTGCAGCTCCTCGGCGAGCCCTGACGGCAGCGGCGTCTGGCCGTTCCACTTGGCGCGGTCGGCGCGCACGCGCTCGACCATTCCCTGAACTTCCTTGATCGAAAACGGCTTCGGCAGATAGTCGTACGCGCCGTGGCGCAGCCCGAAGACCGCGGAGTTCACCGAGGGCGCGCCCGTGATCAGCACCACCGGCGTCGCCGGCTGCTTCGCCTTCACCGCGCGCAGCAGGTCGAGGCCGCTCAGCCCCGGCATCTTGATGTCGGACACCACGAGGTCGAACGCGTCGGTCTCGATCCGGTCGAGGGCCTCCTCGGCCGTCGGGGCCGCCGTGACCGCACAGCCGCTCGCGGTGAACGCGGAGACGAGGAAGCGCAGCAGCGACGAGTTGTCGTCGACGGCGAGCACGCGAAGCGCGGAGGCGGAAGTCATGGTGTCCTTTCCCTGGCTCACTTGCTCGAGGCCATCTGGTTCAAGAACTCCATCCACTGGCGCGTCAGCACGCCGTCGTTCGGGAACTTGAGCCCCTCGAACTCCTGCGGGAGGTTCTGGGTCGGCGACTCCGGCTCGGTCGGCTTCGGCGCGGGCGCTTCGGCCACGGGCTTGGCCGCCGGGACCACCGGCTTGGGAGCGGCCGCTGCGTGCTTGGGCGCCGGGACCGCCGGCTTAGGCGCCGCGGCCACCGGCTTGGGCGCGGTGAACACCGGCTTGAGGGCGGCGGCCACCACCGGCGCGGGCTTCGCCTCGGGCACCTGCGCGACGGCGACCGCCGAATCGGTCTCGGCGCTGGCGCCGGCCGCCGCGGCCGCGATGTTCTCGAGTGTGGCGCGCGTGATCTTCTCGACCGCCGGCCGCGGGATCACCGCAGGCGCCTCGAGCCGGGGCGCGGGCGCCGCCGCCCCGAGCAGCTCCTTGGCGATCCCGGCGAACGAGATGCGCGGCTTCGACGCCTGGGGCGCGGGGGCTGGGGCGACCGCGGCCGGTGCCGGAGCGGCGACCGCATCGCGCAGCCTCAGGCGCACGATCGGCTCGATGACGGTCTCGACGGGCGGCGCCGGGCTCTCGACCTCCGAAGCGGCCGCTTCGACAGTCGGCGCGGCAATCTCGACGATCTCGACCGGCGCTGCTTCGACGGCCGGGGCCACGATCTCGACGCGCGGCGCTTCGACGGGCGGCGCCGCGATCTCGACGGTCGGCAGCTCGATGCGTGGCGCCGGCAGCTCGATGCGGGGCGCGGGCGTCTCGATGCGGGGCGCGGGCGTCTCGATACGCGGCGCGGGCGTCTCGATGCGCGGCATGGGCGTCTCGACGTGCGCGGCCTCGGCCCGCGGCGCAGCAAGCTCGACGCGCGGCGTCGGCGCGGCGGCGGCGCGCATGCCGATCTCGATCACCGGCGCGACGGCGTTGCCGTGGCCCGTGCCATGGGTGTTGAGCATCTTCTGCAGGCGCACGCTCGTTGCGCGCGCGGCGCTCGGCGCGCTCGCCAGCGGGACCACCTTGTCTCCGCGGTCCACCAGCTTTTCCATCGGACGCTCCGACGTCATCGGCTCCGGCATACGCCGCGGCTGCAGGTCGGCCACGCGGCGGGCGATCGGCGCGGGCGTGAACTCGGCGAGGCCCGAGCCGCGCCGCAGCCGCGCGATGGTGTCGAAGTAGGCGGCCGGCGTGCCGCTCATGTCGAGGTAACGAAACTCCACGCAGTCGACCTCGGAGAAGCCGAGCTGCTTGATCTTGCGGTGGAACGCGTCGGGCAGCCGCTCGACCACGAACATCAGACGCGGCGGCCGCGCGGCGGAGATCTCGACCGAAGGGTAGAGGCGACGAATGGCGTCGGGATACTCGAGGCACCAGGAGTACGCCTCGACCGCCTTCAGCAGCATCTCCTCGTCGGCGGTGAAGCCGGCAGTCACGAGCACGAGCGTGCCGTCGGCGTCGAGCGCGACGATGTCCATGGTGGCGTGACCCAGCAGCAGGCGAGAGTCGATCACCGTGAGCCCGGACTCGATTCCGTCCAGGTGCTCGATCACGAGCGACTGCAGCTGCCCGAGGTCTGCGATTTCCAGTTTCTTGACCACCAATCTCATCGCCCGCTCCCCGCGCTGGATTTGCTGTGTAGTTGCGGAGAAGGAGCAAGGGGAGTACCAAACCCGAACTCTGGCCGCAAATGCCGGATTCTATTCATTAAATGGAGATCCTCTGGCGCCCAGAAAGGCCTTGCGTCCGGCTGATTCCTAACCGATCGGACCGGATGGCAGTCGCGCTGTGGCGAGGAACTGACCAGTGCCGGGCCGGGCCCGAAACTAGCCTTCGGTCAGCTTTTTACGGAGAGTCTGGCGGGTGATGCCGAGGACCTTGGCAGCCTCGCTCTTGTTGCCCTTCACCTGCTGCATGACCTTGAGGATGTACGAGCGCTCCACGGCGGCGAGCGTGCGCGCCGTGGGGGGCGAATCCTCGGCGGGCCGGCCCTCGGGCCCCTGCGAGAACTGCGCCGGGAGGTTGTGCACGTCGATCGACTCGCTGGTCGACAGGATCACCATCCGCTCGACGAGGTTCTTCAGCTCGCGGACGTTGCCGGGCCACGCGTAGCCGAGCAGCAGCACCTCCGTTTCCGGCGCGAAGCGGCGGACCATCTTGTGAAACGTCCGGTTCGCCTCCGCCAGGAAGTGGCGCGCCAGCGGCAGGATGTCCTCCGTGCGCTCGCGCAGCGGCGGGATCGTGATCGGGATGACGTTGAGCCGGTAGAAGAGGTCTTCGCGGAACTTGCTCTCCTTGACCATGGTCTCGAGCGAGCGGTTCGTCGCGGCGATGACGCGGACGTCGACCTTGATATCGCGCGTGCCGCCGACGCGCTTGAACATCCGCTCTTGCAGGCAGCGCAGCACCTTGGCCTGGCTGTTCGGCGACATCTCTCCGACCTCGTCGAGGAACAGCGTGCCGCGGTCGGCCAGCTCCATGAGCCCCTTCTTGGTCGCCCGCGCGTCGGTGAAGGCGCCCTTCTCGTGGCCGAACAGCTCGCTCTCGAAGAGCGTCTCCGTGATGGCCGCGCAGTTGACCTCCATGAACGGGAAGTTGCGCCGCGCGCTCTCGTAGTGCAGGCCCTTGGCCACCAGCTCCTTGCCGGTGCCGCTCTCGCCGTTGACGAGGATCGTGTGCGCCTCGCTCCGCGCGAGCTGGCCGATGATGTCGCGCAGGCGCCGCGTCGAGTCGGACTCGCCGATGAGCTGGTCGGTGCGGTACTTGCCTTCCTCGCGCTTCGTGAGCCGCGTGATCTCGCGCCGCGCCTTCACCTCGTCGAGCGCGCGGCTCACCGAGATGCGCAACTTCTCGAGGTGCTGGAAGGGCTTCTCGAGGTAGTCGGTCGCGCCCGTCTTGATGGCGGCCACCGCGCTCTCGATGTGGCCGAACGCCGTGATCATGATCACGGCGCTGTCGGGGTGCTTGGCCTTCAGCTCGCGGACGACCTGGATGCCGTCCATGTCGGGCAGCCGGAGGTCCACCAGGGCCACGTCGGGCGAGAGCTCTTCCGCGAGCTCGAGGCCTTCCTTGCCGGTGCCGGCGGTGTGGACCTCGACATCGTCCTGGGCGAGGACACGGGAGACCAGCGTTCGGATGTTTCTCTCGTCGTCGATGACCAGGATCGTATCCATCGTCCCCGTGATTCTAGCCGAAGCGACCCTGCCAAGAAAATGGCCAATTGCGTTGAAATTGGCCAGAAGCTCGGAACCGACACCACGGTATGGCCAATTATGTTAATGAAGACGGATATTTGTATGTCGGGCCGGCGTGGCACATGTCTTGTCGTTAGCCCGTTCTGGAAAGGGGGCCCGACCGGGGTCTCGATCGCTGGGCCGATCCCCGCCGCCGACCGGGCGCTTTGAGCGTCCCGGGGGACCCGTGACGCTCCTCGATCCTGCGTCGGCGCTCCTCGATCTCGCCGATCTCTATCCTGCATATACTGAGGCTCGATGACGCCCGCCGCCGGCTTCCCCGAGCTCGAGTTGGCCGTCCGGCCGCCGTACCCGCCGATGGAGGCGCTCGCCGTCGACGCGCTTGCACCCGGCGACGACTGGCTCTTCGAGCCCAAGTGGGATGGGTTCCGCTGCCTCGCCTTCCGAGACGGCGACCGGGCGTTCTGGGGACGGAGAGCCGGGTGACCGAGCTCGAGATCCTCGAGAGCATCCAGCGCCGCGTGCTCTGGCTCTCCACGTGGATGGTGCACGAGGCCAACGCGCGGCCGAGCGCCGACGGCACGAAGGTCGGCGGCCACCAGGCGTCGTCGGCGTCGGTGGTGAGCCTGCTGACCGCGCTGTACTTCAAGGCCCTCCGCCCGGGCGACGTGGTAGCGACGAAGGCGCACGCGGCGCCGGCCTTCTACGCGATCCAGTTCCTGCGCGGTCGGCTCGACGGCGCGCGGCTCGCGACGCTGCGCGCGTTCGGCGGCCTGCAAGCGTACCCGAGCCGCCGCAAGAACCCCGACGTCGTCGACCTGTCGACCGGCTCGATGGGGCTCGGCGCGGTCATGACGACATTCGGCGCCCTCGCGACGCGCTACCTCGTCGATCACGGCGCGGCCCGTGCGCCCGAGCGCTTCGTGGTCATGGTGGGCGACGCCGAGCTCGACGAGGGCAACGTGTGGGAGGCGCTCGGCGAGGCGCCGCTCACGCGGCTCGGCGGCGACGTCCTCTGGATCGTCGACGTGAATCGCCAGAGCCTCGACCGCGTCGTGCCAGAGACGCGCACGCGTCAGCTCGGCGATCTCTTTCGCGCCCACGGATGGCGCGTCCGCGAGCTCCGGTGGGGCCGCACCCTCGAGGCCGCGTTCCGGCGTCCCGGCGGCGAGCGGCTGCGCGGCCGGCTCGAGACGATGCCGAGCCGCGACTACCAGCGCCTGCTGCGGCTGCCCGCGGGCGCCGTGCGCAAGACGCTGGTGACGACGCCCGACGGGGCGCTCGACGCCGGCCTCGATCGCGCCCTCGCCGACGTGGCCGACGACGCGCTGCCCGCGCTCGTCGCCGACGTCGGCGGCCACGACCTGGCGTCGATCCTCGACGCGCTCGACGAGGCGGAGCGCGAGCGCGGGCGGCCGGCAGTGATCCTGGCCGACACGATCAAGGGCTGGGGGCTGCCCTCCGCAGCCGATCCCCTCAACCACACGATGGTCACGAGCCCCGCGCAGATCGCCGAGCTGCGGGACGCGTTCGGCGTGGCGCCGGGCGAGGAGTGGGCCGGCTTCGATCCCGCGAGCGAGGAGGCGGCGTACGTGCGCGGGCTGCCGCCGCTCTGGACGGCGCCGCGGCGCGCGGCCGGGCCGAGCGTCCCCACGAACCTCGACGAGACGTACGAGGGCGCGATGTCCACGCAAGAGGCGTTCGGCCGCGTGCTCGGCGCGCTCGGCCGCCGCCCCGAGGGCGACGCGATCGTCACCGTGTCCGCCGACGTCGCGGTGACGACGCACCTCGCGGGCTGGATCAACCGCAAGGGCGTCTACGCGGCCGAGGCGCGGCCGGATCCGTTCGCCGACGCGCCGCAGGCGATGACGTGGAGGGAATCGCCCGCGGGCCGTCACATCGAGCTGGGCATCGCCGAGCACAACCTCTTCCTCCTGCTCGGCGCGCTCGGGCTCACCGCGGAGCTGTCGGGGACGACGCTGCTGCCGATCGGCACCCTCTACGATCCGTTCGTGCCGCGGGGTCTCGACGCCCTCTACCACGCGCTCTACGCGGGCGGCCGCTTCGTCGTGGCCGCGACGCCGTCGGGGGTCACCCTGTCGCCCGAGGGCGGCGCGCATCAGTCGGTGATCACGCCCTCGATCGGCGTCGCGCTGCCCGCCATCGCCTATTTCGAGCCGGCCTTCGCGCGTGAGGTGGAGTGGATCCTGCTCGACGGCCTCGCCGCCATCGCCGCTCGCGAGGGCGAGAGCCTCTACCTGAGATTGTCGACGCGCCCCGTGAGCCAGGCGCTGGCGCCCGCGACGACTCCCGAGTATCGCGACGCCGTTCTGCGCGGCGGCTATCGGCTGAGCGACGCGCGTGACCGCAGCGGGTATGCCGCCGACCGCGCCGTGCACCTCTTCGCCGCCGGCGTGATGGTGACCGAGGCGCTCGAGGCGGCGCGCGCCCTCGCCGGGCACGGCGTCTTTGCCAACGTGTTCGTCGTCACCAGCCCCGACCGGCTCTATCGCGGGCTGCGCGCGCCGCGGCCGTGGCTGGAGACGCTCGTCGCCGCCGACGAGGAGGACGTGCCCGTCGTGTCCGTCCTCGACGGCCATTCGCACGCGCTCGGATTCATCGGCGGCGCCCTCGGCGTTCCTCAGCAGGCGCTCGGCGTCGAGGACTTCGGGCAGTCCGGCGCGCGCGCCGATCTCTATCGCCACTACGGCATCGACGCCGCCGCGATCGTCGCCGCCGCCCGCACGCTGCTGGCCCTGTGACTCGGCGGCATTCCGCTTGCTCCGGTTCCGGGATGAGGTCGAGGAACGCTCCGTGGTGACTCTCGCGCGATCGCCGCTCGCCGCGCACCTGCTCGAGCTGGTCGCTCGGCGCGTCCCTGCCCGGCGCGCGTGGCTGCGCGAGGTCGCGGCCGCGCCCGACGTCCGCACGCTCGAGACCGCGTTCGCTGAGGCGAGCCGTCGTCTCGGCGCCGCCCCGCTCGCGCTGGACGCCGCCGAGCGCACGGCCCTCTCGGCGCTCGGCGTGGACTGGTCGCTCGAGGCGTGGGGCATCGATGACGCCACCCGCGCCGCCTGGCTGCGGCTCGCCGCGGACCACGCGGCGGCGGACCTCGAAGGATTCATCGAGCGCCGGCGTCGCAGCGGCGACGCGCGTCAGCGCGCGGCACTCCTCCGCGCGCTGCCGCTCCTGCCCGACGCGCAGCAGTGGCTGGCCGTCGCGCTCGAGGCGCGGCGCGGCGACGTGCGCGCCGTGCTCGAGGCGCTCGTCTGCGACAACCCGTATCCGGCCACACACTTCCACGAGGTGCATTTCGACGACCTCGTGCTGGCCGCGCTCGAGGCCGACCTGCCGCTGGCGCGCATGGTCGGGCTCGGCGCGCGCGTGACCGAGCGGCTCGCGACGGCGGCGGCGCGCGTGGCCGCCACGCGGCGCGCGTCTGGACGGCGTCCGCCGGCGGACCTGTGGCGTCTGGCCTGGGGCG
>Ga0209235_1000454_pt1 | contig 20461 bp, 19 predicted proteins | sample GraSoi013_1_20cm_4_FD_185817 | JGI IMG/M metagenome (GOLD analysis project Ga0209235, IMG submission 185817) | Grasslands soil microbial communities from the Angelo Coastal Reserve, California, USA - Sample 09_25_2013_1_20cm (SPAdes) (version 2) | ecosystem: Environmental > Terrestrial > Soil >... | reverse complement strand
GTCCAGCCTAGTCCGACCTCGTACGGATTATTTTCGATCATCATGTCCGCGCCGTAGTTCAGGATGCCTGCCTCGATCCGGCGAATGTCGGAAGGGCCGGTGGGCCGTAGGTTGTACTTCTTCCCGGCTTTGACGACGGCATCCCAGAGCTGCCCGCCGCGGGACGCGTCGAGCAGGTACAGTTCGTAACCGACCTCTCCGGTCCATCCGGTGCGGGTGACGAGGAGAGGAATCCCGTCCAGGTCCGTCCTTGTGAAGAAGTAGTACGGGAGAGTGGTGACCTTTTCCCCAAAGAGGTCCGCCATTAGCTCCTTCGACTTCGGACCCTGCACCTGGAGCGGCGAGGCATCCGGCTCGCGGATCGTCACCTTCATGCCGGCGTGCCGAGCGACGCCTTTCGCCCACAGGAGGACGTCGCTGTCCGCGAGGGCGATCCAGAATCGGTTCTCTTCGAGTCGCAGGAGGACCGGATCGTTCAGGATGCCGCCGTCTTCGTCCGTGATCAGGACGTACTTCCCCTGGCCGACCCGGCATTTCGTCATGTCGCGCGGCGTGAGGATCTGCATGAACGCGAATCCATCGGGCCCGCTGATCTCGACGTTGCGTTCGACCGCGACATCCCACAAGGCGACGTGCTTGAGCAAGTGCCAATATTCGTTCACCGGATCGTCGTAGTAGCTCGGCAGGAACGTGTGGTTGTACACCGTGTACGCCCGGCATCCCGCCTCGAGCGTCTTGTCGAAGAACGCGGACCTGCGAAGACGTGCCCCGCGCTGGATGAGCGCCATGTCGTAGCGCTTCTTCCTCGAGGGGGACCGCTTCGCCGCCGTCGTCTTCCGGGTGCGCTTCTTCGCTGCCATGGATGTCTCAGATCCTCATGCCCTCAGGGAGGCGCGCGGCAATCGCGGATGCCTGCATAAAGGATTCTGTCGAGGCGGCGTTCCTACCGAAGTGGGGCTCAGTCGGAGCGGACCCACGCCTCGAGTTTCGCCTCGAAGATGGTCTTCGGCGGCCAACCGATCGAGCTCGCGAATGCGTTGAAGTCTCGGAGGCTCTTCCCGTGCTTCAGCGCGTCCTGCTGCAACTCCCGGATCCGTTCGCCGATGATCGCGTACGTCGAGGCGTAGCCCGGTCCGATGATCTGATGCGCCGGGAACAGCTGGTAGTAGACCGTCGCCCGTTCCAGCCCCGTCGTGCGGTGAGCCCATTCGACGAAGTGGACCAGGTCCTGCTTCCCTGAGTTGATGCGAGCGTCCCCGATGACCCGCAAGAACCGGACGATCCGCCAGAGCGCCGCGAGGAATTCGTATTCGCGCGAAACCCGCCCGATGCCCCCCCAGCGCTCGAGGGAGGTCGCAAAGACATCCTCGTCCGATCCGGAGAGCTTGCCGGCCGCGATCTCCTGGAGGACCGGGAGGAACTCGAGTTCCCGCTGGAACGCGATCCCTTCGGAGACGCAGACGAACGTCGAGGCGATGAGGCTCAGGAGGTCCGGCGACGCGGCGAACTCGTTCGCGGAATTCGAGCCGTGAACGCAATGGCCGTACTCCTCGTGGACGAGGAGGTTGAGCAGCTCGCCAGGGCACGGTCGCGACGCGCTCCGCTCGTCTGTCGTCGCAAGGAAGATTTCCCGTGAATGGTCCGTGAGGGTGTCGAGGCCATACGCGGCGCCGGACGGCGTCGAGTTCGCCAAGTACGGCGGGGTCTCGATGATCTCCGTCGAGTAGTGGGGGTTGATGGCCACGATGTGGCGGTCCGCGACCCGCTGTGCAGGCTCCCGGACCTCGTGGAGGAACGGAAGGATCTGATCCGGGCGCAGGCCTCGCTTCTCCTTCAGCGCCTTCGTCACGGCCTCGGCCTTCGCCTCGCATCGGAGTTCGGTCGCCATGCGTTCCGCGAGGGCCTTGAAATGCGGCAGTTCCCGCCGCAGCATGCGGAGGCCCGCCGCTTCCACTTGGGCCGGCGTCTGCGTGTAGTCCCAGAGATCTCGGAGCGCGCGTGGATACGATCGGGATCGGCCGAGTCCGCATCCGGCCCGCTTGAACAACGCGTAGGTCTCGTCGAACGTTCCTGCGGGGGAGAAGCCCGGGAGGTCGAACGCCTTCGCGTACCGCGCGTTCGCGACGACGAGCGCCCGGATGGCGGTCCGTGCATCCTTGTCGCGGATCTCGCCCTCCACGACCTTCAGGATCTCATCGAGGCCGCTGCACGCAAGCTGGACGAGCGCCCGCATGCCCGGAGCGGTCGGACCGCGCACCCGCCGCCGGCTCGCCTCGAGGGCCTTCCGGCCGTCGGTGGCCAGAGTGCGCATGTGATTCGCCTTCACGCCTTCTTTGATCATGTAGCCGAAGAGGGATTCGAGGAGCGTCTGCGGGAGGCGGGCGGGCTCTCGCAGCTCGAGGGTCGCGCGGAACGAGGCGAGGACCTTCCGTTCGATCGCGTTCGCGGCCGACTTCTGGATCCGGGAAATCTTGGCGAGGACCGACTCCACCCGCCGTTGCGTCGGGATGAACAGGTGGCCCGCGCAGTCGTCGAGGCCGAAGACGAAGGCCTCGTCCGGCCGAAGATCCTTCCACAGCTCGAACACCGCCCGCTCGGTCTCGGTCTGCGGCGTCACCATTTGGCGGCTGTGATTGCGGTCCGGCAATTAAGGATGCGCCCGACACGGCGCCGTGGTTCACGGAACGAGAAGACGCCGCCGGTCAGTGTTCGTCTGCGCCCGCCATCGGAGCTGCGACGCGGGGCTCGGAGGCATCGGCAGGCGCGATCGGGTCGCCCACACGGATCCCTCCTCCGACGAGGATTTGGGCACGAAGCCCTCCTCGATGAATCAACCCAGCGAGCACGCCCCTTCGTGTCAGGCCTTCGAGGTGTGAGCACGGCTCGCATAGGCGGATGCCGCGGAGCCGAACGCCGCCCACGAGAAACTCCCGGCCGACGAGATGGTTCAGCGGCGCTCCCCGCGTGACGACGTTCCGCCGCGCCTCGCCCGGTGCGATCGCAAGCTCGTTATCGCGAGCCATCGCGTCGATCGCCTCGGATTCGATCAGTGTGATTTCCCGCCCCGGCCCGGGCCGGTCGGAGTAGGTGCCGGACGCTCGGAAGTACCGGTCGCCCTCGAGGCCTTTTCCCAGGATCGCGCGGACGGCTTTCACGGACTTCATCGGGTCCTCCGCCTTCGGTGCGATGTGGATCGAGACGACCTCGCCGTGCCATGGCATCCCGCGGGCCATGAGGCCGCCAAGGGCGGAGCAGACTTAACGATTGCCTAGCCAGGTGTCGCGAGGATTGCGTCGGCCTCGATCTCCACGAGGACCTGAGGCTCGATCAGCCGGCTCACCTGGACCAGCGTGGCGGCGGGTCGGATCTTCTGGAAGAACTCGGCGTGCGCCCGACCGACTTTCTCCCAATCGTCGATGCTCGTCACGAACATCCGCGTCCGAACCACATCCTCGAGTCGGGCGCCGGCCTGGGCGAGGGCCGCCTCAATCTTTCGGAAGATGTGGACGGCCTGGCCGTACGCGTCTCCTGGCGCGAGGACCTTCCCCTCCGGATCCGTCGCAGTGGTTCCGGCGACCGCCACGTGGTTGCCGATGCGAACGGCCCGCGAATATCCAAAGCTCGGCTCCCAGCGCGCACCCGATGCGACGTTCTTCCGCTCCATGGACCGCCAAATGAGCCGAGCGTCGAAAAGGGTTGCCCTCGTCACGACGCTTTTCGCGGTTTCACGTCCGAGGGCGAGACCTTCGGCAACCGGGGCGGGACCGTGCGTTCCGGGTGCTCCAAGAAGTTCGACAATTCGTTCGCGGCGACTTCGGCGACGGAGGTCGCATCTTCCCACGTGCCGAGTTGCCGCCAGCTCCGTTCCTCGAACGCCTTCAGGGCCCGGGTCAGCTCGCCCCGGAGCGCGTCGTATACAGGCCCGTCGTAGACCGCCGCGACGATGACGAATTCCCCGCGGACGGCGACGATCCCGAGGCCTTCGTAACGCATCGCGGTGACCGCGTAACCGCGGGACAAGGGAACGCTCGTCTCGACGAAGTTCCCGACGACCGCCAGGAGGCCTTCGAGTTGCTCCGCCCCGATCGGGAGGTTCCGGCTCGACGCGAGGGCGACGAGGGGCTCCCCGGTGCGGTAGAACATGTAGATCGCGGTGACGCGCTCCTGGATGGCGGACGCCCCCCGGAAGGCGCGGTCCCAGTCGCCGACCGACAGCGGAAGAATCGCCGCCAGGATGAGGGTCGCCGGGATCAGGAGGAAGGACGCGGACCACAGCTCGTCGAACGAGGTCGTCAATGTCTCGTAGATGTTCGCCGACAGGGAGAAGACGACCGCGGCGAGCAGGATCCCGAGCGTCCCGATGGAGCGCCACCGGAAAGCCGCGGACGGGTCCGCACGTCCTCGAACCGATGAGACCGTCAGGACGATTGAGGCAGCGACGTACGCGATTTGCTGCGCAGCCCAGACTGCGTACCCCCACGACGGGCTTCCGGCCCTCGCGGGGAGTTCGGTCCATGCGAGTCCGAGCGAGCCGATGATGGGCAGGAGGAGCAGCGGGTCATAGCGCGAGGGCCCACGGGCCACCCACTTCACGGTGAGAAGCAGCGCGAGCGTCCCGAAGGTGACGAGCGTCAGCCGGAGGCCGATGAAGACGAGGTCCGGCGAGGCGCCGGACACCACCGGGTAGATCGCATCGAGGAAAGCCCATCCTCCGAGGAGGAACGCCGTGGCCGCGAGACCTCGCTCCAACCGCGATGCAAGTCGCGTTCGGATTACGGGTACGAATCCTACAGCCCACCAAGCGATCCCGGAACCGAGGGAGACGATGCGGGGAGCGTCGAACGTGGGCGGCATAGGGAGTCGCGACGGTATCGTGAAGCGCCTCCTCAACTGGAAAATGGTTTCGGTGATTTGTGCGGGAAATGGCGGTTCCCAAACTTTCAAAGTCCACCGGTGCGTTCGAATCGCCGATGATTACGGTTCGGGATCCAGCCTCGATACACCAGGTCGACGTGCAAATCGACAGGGGCAGCTGTCACGGTCGCTGGCACTTTTCCTTCGACCGCTACTTCGACCCGCGGTGGATGCGATTCGGGACGCTTCGGGTCTTCAACGACGACACGCTGACTGCGGGGGCCGTTTGGCCGCTGCACCCGCACCGGGAGATTGAAGTCGTCACGTACTGTGCGAGCGGCGAGTTCCGCCATGCCGACGAAAACGGCGAAGGGGGCGTCCTCAAGGAAGGCTGGGTCCAGCACACAACGGTCGGCGAGGGCATGTGGCACTCCGAGATCAACAACCGCAAGGATGCGCCGATGCGGTTCATCCAGATGTGGTTCACGCCATCGGCTCCGGGCCTCGAACCGTCCGTCGAGCAGCGGGCGGTGGAGAAAGCGGACCGGACGAACCGGTTCCTGCCGCTCGTCTCGAACGAAGATCGAGAAGGCTTGACGATCCTCTCGGATGCCCGCGTGTTGTCATCGTTCCTCGAGGTGGGAAAGAAGATTTCGCATCCGCTCGAGGAGCATCGCGGCGCCTACCTGTCCGTGCTCGGAGGCGGGCCGGTGCGGGTGAACGAAGAAGAAGTTCCGTCTCTCGGCGCGGTCACGCTCCTTGACGAGTCCGAACTAAGCGTCCGGTCGGAGGGGGACGCGGAGCTCCTCCTCGCGGACGTCCTCGTTCTTGAGGACCGCACTCCATGAAGATCGAACACTGCGAGTTCCCGAACGACCTTCTGTACGACCCGGAGGGACTCGTGTGGACACGTCTCCTCGAATCCGGAGAGGTGGTCGTGGGCATCACGAGCATCCACGCGGCACTCGCGGGGCCGGTCGCGAAAGTCTCCGCGAAACCACTCGCCGCCTCGTATCCGCGGAATGCCGCGATCGGATTCCTCGAGAGCGGGAAATACTTCGGGCCGATCCGCACGCCCCTTCGGGGAATCCTCCGCGAGGTCAACACCGCCGTACTGGCGAAGCCTCGGACGTTGACCGACGCCTCCTACGATGCCGGATGGTTCGCTCGCTTGCAACCGACGAACTTCCAAGAGGACGGCCGGTCGTTGCGGTCGGCCAAGGACGCGCATGACGGCCTCACGAAACAGATCGCCGCGTTGCGCGTCCGGTGCTTCGCCGCATTCCCCGACCACGAGATGTTCGAAATCGGCATCGAATGTTCCGCGGTCCTCGCGAAGCTGAACGAGCTGCTCACGCGGATCGAGGTCGGGGGCGTCGTCCACCTCGTGACGGACGATCCCACGTCGCCCATCGAGATGGTCCGTTGGTCCGACCAGACCGGACAGCCGGTCATCGATCAGCGGAAGGAAGGGAACCTGTTCCACTTTCTCGTTCGCAAGGTGAAGTGACCCCGTCCGCCCAACCCGCGTGCGACGGGTGAACGTTCATCGGTCGCACCACGTTCTCTCGATGGGGCGACGCTCACGGGCTTCCGGTACACGGGGATTCGGGTGCGGGACGTCGATCGGTCGATCGCCTTCTACACGACGGTCTTGGGGATGCGGGTGACGTGGCGGATGAAAATCCGCGAAACGGGCGGTGAAATCGCGGTCCTCAAGTCCCCGCGCGGGACGCAACGTCTCGAACTGAACTGGTATCCCCCGCGGGGCCGCTACCGTGAGTACCGGCAGGGGGACGAACTCGACCACTTGGCCTTCGCGGTCCCCGACGTCGACGCGTTTCTCCGCGACCACCGCGGCGATTTCCGCGTCGTCATGAAGACGTTCGATGAAGGGACGGACCGCCTCGCGTACGTCACCGATCCGGACGGGGCGTGGATCGAGCTCATGTCTCGGCGGAAGCCTCGGCCGAAACTCGGGGCCAACGCGTCCGACTAGCCTCGCCTACGGATCCATCGGTCCCGGGAATAGCACCGCGCGTCCGACGATCTTTCCGGCCCGGAGATCGTTCAACACCTCTGCGGCGTCCGCGAGCGGAGCCTTTCGAGTGACGACAGGCCGAAGACGACCCGCCTCGGCGAGCGAAATCGCCCGGGCGAAGTCAGCCATCGTCGACGAGTACGCTCCGAGATACCCTTTGCCACCGTTCACGAGGTCGCTTGCGGCGACGTCAATGGTCTCCCTCCCGGGGGCGACCGCGACGAATCGTCCTCCCGGACCGAGCAGAGATCGTCCGAGGTCGAACGTCGACTTCGTCCCGACGAAATCGATGGCCACATCGGCGCCCGCATCGGCTGCGAAGTCGCGGAACGCGGGACGCGCCTCCCCCGGGCCGACCGCGCGGTCCGCGCCGGAGTCGAGGGCAGCCTTTCGTGCCTCCTCCCTCGGTTCGATCGCGAAGACGCGGGCGTTGTACGCCTTCGAAATCTGGACCGCGGAAAGGCCGACGCCGCCCGCCCCGATGATGACGACCAGGTTCTCTTCCTCGGCCTGGCCGAGGGCCACGACCGCTCGGTACGCGGTGGCGCCGCTGCATCCAAGAGGGGCGGCGAACGCCACGTCGGAGTTCGGCGGCAGCGGCAGGATCGTGGTCTGCTTCGCCACGACGAATTCCGCGTAGCCGCCAGGCGCGTCGAAGCCCAAGGTCGTGCCGTCTTCACAGAGATTCGTTCGCTGGCGTCGGCATTGTCGGCAACGACCGCAGGGCTGCTCGAAATGCACTCCGACGAGGTCGCCGACCTTCGCGGTGTACACATCGGCGCCGATCGTCGCGACGCGGCCCGCGATCTCGTGACCGGGGATCAGGGGCGGGTGCGCACCGACCTTGACCGCATCGAGGAGGTGGAGGTCCGTCCGGCAGACACCGGCTGCGAGGACCCGCACGACGATATCGTCCGGGCCCGGTTCGGGCTTTTCGACTTGAACGAGCCTCACGGCCCCGCCGGCTTCGAATCGAATCGCACGCACATCGGGGACGAGCGAAGCAGAGCAGAAAATGATTTGCCTTGCGGAGATCGCAGTGCGCGGTCTCACCCTCGCTTCGGTCCCAAACCTAATGTACCAGCCTTCGATGCCTGGCTGAGAGAATTCATGGAGGGGAGCGCTGGAATTTGGAACCGGGTCCGGCAGAAGCCGTTCGCCTTGTGGGTCATCTTCAGCGGATTCGTATATCTTGGCCTTGTGATCCTCGGCCTCGTCTTACCGGCGCTGGTGGCCTCCCCCGCGTCGATCGCCGATCCGATTGCCGCGAGCATCTTCGTGTTCATGGCTCTGTTCTTCGTCTCCGCCTACCTCGGTCTCCAGGGCAAACGCTGGACCTCTGTCCTGAGCGCGGTCGTGAGCATCCTGTTCCTCGTGCTGTTCGGTTCTTTCCTCGCGCCGAGTCTCGCGAACCCGGCGGATGCGGCGTTCCCGTTGGCCATCTCGGGGATCCCCGCCCTCATTCTCGTTGCGATCTTCTCGATTCTCTCGATTATCCACGCGAAGTCCGGTCTTCTTCAGAAGCGATACCTTGCGACGCCAAATTCAGCGGGCGGCTTGTTGACGATCGGTATCATCGGCTTCGTCGTGGGGGGCCTCATCGTGGGAGCAATCGGCGGAAGCGTGATCGTCCGCAACATATCCGCCGCGAGGGCCGACATCACGATCGTGCCAGGAGCCCAGTCGGCCGGGATGGCCTTCACGCCCCAGAATTTCACGGTGTCGGTGGGCGGGACCGTCACGTGGATCAACAAGGATACGACCGGGCACACCGTCACGAGCAACGTGACCGGCCAATTCGGTTCGCCTCTCTTTTCCAGAGGGGAGACCTGGAGCCACACGTTCTCTCAGGCCGGGACCTATTACTACCACTGTACACCGCATCCGCAGATGTGGGGCCTGATTACCGTCTCGTGAGCGCGTTTCCTCCGAGCCGCGACCTCGCGGTCCCATAGTCAAGGCAGCGATCCATCTGAGACTTCGCAGCGCTCGCTCAGGAAGCGAGAGAACGAGCTCTCGCCACCAAATCGCACTACGGCGAGACCTTCGAGATGACCTTCGTCGCTTCCGAGGTCGTCCAAGCCTTCAGAGTCTGCGTCTTGACGTTCCCGAGCTTCCCGATTTCGAGAAGGAGCTGCATCGCGACATCGTCGTTCGGCGCTTCCGTCAGGGCCACGATGTCGTACCGGCCCATCGTGTAGAAGATCTGCATCTTGGCACCAAGTTTGTTGGCCAAGGCAGCCACGGCGTCCGCGCGCTTGGGCGACTCCTTCACGGTCTTGATCCCTTGCTCTGTCCAATTCCCGAGGGTAATGTAGTTCGGCATCTCTAATCCCCGCAGAAAACGCATCATGCGGCGAGTATATAATCGCGCGGGACACGCGCTCACCCGGAACGCCCTTCGCACGGAGAAGCGCAGCATGCGCGTTGTACGTTCTAAACCGCCGAACAAACGAGTTCGTTATCGCATTTGAGAGCATGGACGCACCGGCTCGAAACGATTCGGACCTTCTGTTTTCGGTTTGCAACAGGGTTAAATGCCGACTCGGGTCTTCAGGCGGTTGAGGTGGGGGACTTCCATGAAGTCAATTGTTTCGCTGGTTCTCGTCGTGCTGGGCTTTGCGGTCATTGCCGCCGGAGTCCAGGTGTCCGCCGCATCGTCGAACACATCCGCATCGCCGACGTACAACATCACGACGTTGGCGGGCAAGGTCGCCTCGATCCGGGCGACGCAAGGGTTCTACCTCCGGACCTCGGCCCTCATCGAGCAGGAGGCCGACAGTCTCGAGGTCGGGGCTTCGCAGCCCTACTCGCCGACAGCGATCACACCGACATACGTCCTGTCGAGTCCGCTCGACGGGACATCGGTCTTGTCACCGGCCGTCGTCGTGAACCAGGACCCGAACGCCGCGTCCCAGAATGAACCGGCCATCGCGGTCGACCCGGGCAACCCGAATCGGATCGTCGTCGCGATGAACGATTACGTCAGCCGAAGCTGGTCTTGTGCGATCGCGGGGAGTCCTTGCAGCGCTCTCGGCGATGGCTACTCCGGAACGTATTTCTCGAACGACGGAGGCGCGACATGGTGTTGCACGCCCACGGACCCCGCGCATCTGGGCACCATGATCCCCGGCGTCGAGCGATTGACGGGTGGGATCTACGATGCGGGCGGCGACCCGGCCCTCGCGTTCGACAGTGCGGGCCACGTGTTCTACGCGGGACTCGGCTTCGATCGGACCGCACCTCCGAACACGGTCGCGGTGAACAAGGGCACCTTTGACTCCGAGGGAACCCTCTCCTGGGGCGCGCCGACGTTCATCAATCCGACCACCTCACCGTCCACCTTGAACGACAAGGAATGGATCGGCGTGGACTCGCACGCCGGGAGTCCGTTCCAGGATCGGGTGTACGTGAGCTGGACTCGGTTCGTCTTCAACCCGATCAACGGGCGGTACGTGCAGTCGCCGATCGCGTTTGTCTACTCGAAGGACGGCGGCGCCACGTTCAGCAATCCCCAGTTGATCGTCAGCAACGTGTTGTACGACCAGGGCTCTCGCATCGTCGTGGGCGCGGACGGAACGGTCTACGTCTTCTGGGAAGGGTCCACTCGGTTGGCGGCGTTCAACAGCATCTACATGGTCGCCTCCAGCGACGGCGGGGTTTCGTTTAGCGCGCCAGTCGCGGTCGCCCCGGCGGTCGACATCGTCCGGCCCTTCAACACGGTCTTCCGCGTCAACAGCTTCCCGGCGGCGGACATCGCGCCGGATGGGACCCTGTATGTGTCGTGGTCCTCCGAGGTCCTGAACTCGGCGACGACGTACGGGGCGGATCCCACGTGCGCCTACTTCTATTCCGGCACGGCCTCGGTCTACGCGAACTGTCATTCGTCGGCCGTATGGAGCTCGTCCACGGATAGAGGCGCCACCTGGAGCAACCCGGTGCCGATCCTCACCGCGTTGGATGCGTCCAACCGAGTCGCGATCGGATATCCGGTGACACAGCCGAATGGTAACGTGCTCAACGCCCCGGCTGCACGTCGGGTGGACAGTTTCTGGCCGGCGGTCGCCGCGTCGCCCTCGGGAAAGGTGTTCATGTCCGCGTACGCCGCCGACGTCGTGTCGCCATGGCAGACCTGCGCAACGCCCGCGCCCCCAACAGCGGTCGGACGGATCAACTGCCTCGCCCTCGGTCCATACGTCCACAACGCTCGACTAGACTACGTCGTGGCGAATGCGATCACCGGAACCACGCAGACAGTGACGACCCATCCGGTCAACACCCGATACCATTTCGGTGGCGGGTTCATTGGCGATTACACGGATCTCGCGGTCGGCTCCGATGACATGTTCCATGCAGTTTGGACCGACACGAACCAGCAGCAGTCGGTCACGTGGTGGTACGGCTTCGAGTTCGTGCCCACGACGGTCCACCAGCAGGACATCGTGACGGCCTCCGGGACCTTGTAGGGGCGTTCTCGCCGAGAGGGCATCGTGCGTCAGCGCGAGCCATGGCCAGAAGCGGTTCCTCGACGGCGTCCTAAGGCGCCGGCTTGCGGGCCCGCCAAATCGTCGTCCCCGGGATCATCTGGATCTTGGACAATGGGAACACGTCGGCGTACGTGTTCTCTCGGGGCAACGGCTCGGGCTCGAGGATGTCCGTCACCACGAACCTTGCATCGGTCAGGGCCCGATGCCAATCCCCATAGGTCCGATGGAAATCGACCTCGGTCCCATCCTTCTCCTCGAACACGATGGGGGTGCGATCAAAGTAACTGCGCTTGATCAGGAGTCCGCGTTCTTCCGTGATGGCAAAGAACGGCGACATCCAAGAGAACGCGAACAGGCCTCCCGGACGGAGGACTCGCGCGACTTCCCGAAACGTCGTTCGGATGTCCTCAACGAACCCGAGTGCGTAGGCGGAAAACACGATGTCAAAGCTCTCATGATCCAGCATGGAGAGGTTCTGAGAGTCGGCCTCCAGGAAACGGACGCTCGCTTCCTTGGCGTGTGCGAACGCGCGGGCATGCTCGAGTTGTGCTTTCGAGAAATCAATGGCCGTGACGCGAGCCCCCATCGTCGCGAGTTGGACCGCGGACTGGCCGCCCCCGCACGCGATTTCGAGGACATCTTTTCCGAGGACGGACTCTCCAAGGATTTTCAGTTCCCGCTCCGGCGGCATCGATGGCCCCCAGAGGACGTCGCCCTCGAGCTCCGCGTGGTGGCTCGCCTGGTACTCCCGGCCGGACGCGTTCCAGTTGTCGCGGTTCGCTTTCGTGAAGGCAGAGTCGTCGACCACCGTGCCACCAAGGAAGGGATGCTCTTGAGCGTTTGAGCGACTGTCGCAGAGCTTAGATGAGTTTCGCCGTCATCGTGATGTCCGCCTTGAGGAGGCGAGAGATCGGACACCCTTTCTCGGCGGCCTTCGCGGCGGTCTGGAACTTCCCGGGATCCGCGCCGGGTACCTTCGCGGTGACGTCGAGGTGGATGGCCTTGACGGTCCAGCCTGCGTCCGTCTTGTCGAAGTTCAGGGTCGCCTTCGTCTCAATGCGTTCCGGCCGATACCCGGCCTTCTCGAGTTCGCCCGACAGGGCCATCGAGAAGCACCCCGCGTGCGCCGCCGCGACGAGCTCCTCCGGGTTCGTCCCCGGCGTGTCGCCGAATCGCATCGCAAAGGTGTACGGAACACCTTTCACCGCACCGCTCGCGGTCGACACCGTGCCCTTCCCATCTTTCAGGCCGCCGTTCCATTGAGCGCTCGCCTTCCGTTCCATTCGAATCGCCGGCAGCGGAAATCGAGGGAGACGCTTAACTCTATCCTCGCATCCTCCCTGACGCCCGTGGGACACGAAGCGCCTCCGCCGTCACCGCTCAGGCGATTCACACGAAGCGCGTACGCTTGCTTGTCGCGCAGCTTTTTCCGACGTTCGTCGATTCATTCGGGATGGCAAAGATCGCGGTGGGATTCCGCGTCAAGTCAGGGTGGGCCGCCGCCATCGTGCTCTGTGGGCCTTCGTCTTCCCCGAGCGTCCTTCACGCTCGCCGGATCGAGCTGAGTGATCCTGCGGTCCCCGAGTCTCGGCAACCATTCCACGCCGTTGATGACGCGCAAGGGGACCTGGAACCGAATGAGGCGCAAATCAAGAAGCGCGTGCAGGTGGTCCGTCACGTCGCGGAGCAGTCGATTGGACAACTCTTGACGGACTGCCGCGCGAACGGCTGGAATCCTCAACGCGCCGGAATCGTCGCGGGCAGCTTGGTTGACCCGTCCACGATCCACAGCCCTCACATTCGTGCCCACGCGATGGAAGGACGGCTGTTTCGGACGGTCGTGGACGACGCGGTGCAGGCCCACGGTTTGTCCTGCATCGTGCTCGGCGAGAAGACTGCTTTCGGGGCGGCGGCTCGACAGATCAATCTCGACGAGCGAACCCTGAAACGGACGTTGGTCAGTCTCGGACGCCCCGTTGACGGTCTGTGGCGAGCGGAGGAAAAGCTGGCAGCGCTCGCGGCGTGGGTGGCGGTTTCGGAGAACCGCTAGACCGAGCTAATCAGGAAGTGGGGTGGGAGGCCTTTCGCGGCAGCCGCAGGCTTCGAATAAGAAACCTTCTCGGACGAAGGCTATGCTTTTCCGGCCCGCTTGCTGAGAGCTCTTAGGACGATTTCGCTCGCCTTCGGGAACGGAATGGTGCGATGAAGTTCGAACGAGACGTAGGGGGCCCAAACCGCCAATTCCTCAAAGGCCTGTTCCTCCGTGACGTCGCCGGTGATGAAGTACCCTGCGCCGCCTTCGAGGAAGGCGTGTACCTCGCGGAGCCGTCCCGACTTCAGCTGGCCACGAAGCAATGCGTCAAATCCTTCTTGCTGCTTAATCTGCTCCGCCGGGGTTGGCGGAGGCGGAAGGCTCGTGTTGGTCTTCCACAACCCGAAGTAAGTTGCCATGGAGACGGAATCGGGTGCTCGCTATTAATCCATTCTTGCGGGATCGCAGTCGGATGGGAATACTCCGGGGCGCTGGGATTCTCCTTCGGGTAACCGCGGAGGTACCTCGCCACGCCGCAGGTGCGATGGTCACTTCATTATGCGGCAATCGCCGATGGCCTGTTCGTACGGGCATTGGCTCCAACGTTCCTCCCGCCGAATAGGCTTAAGGTTCCTACCGTCGATGCGAGCCTCGGTGGAAACCTACGTCGTTTCAAGCTTCGGTTGAGATCGTTCATTTCGCGGATCCTTGGTGCTGGTGGTCATGGGGCCTCGAACCAGTCCTCCAACGGCTGAAAGAGGTCTACGGCGAGAACCTGAAAGTGGCGTACAAGATGGGCGGGCAGTTCGAGAGTCTCTGGGAATGGATGCGAGAGTACGGCGTGGACGAGCACACTACGTTGGACTGGATCCGCGAGTCAATCGAGTTAACGAAGATGCCCGTCGTGCCGGACTACTATCTGCGGACGGGCGTGACGAGTTCGTATCCCGCTTGCCGTTCGTTCAAGGCCGCTCAGTTTCAGTCCGAGGAGCTCGCGGCTCGATATCTGCGTCGCATGATGGAGGCGTTCGGGCTCGAATGCCGGCCGGCCACCGAGGATGAACTGATTCGGCTTGCGGAGGAGGTCGGCCTAGACGGGAGCCGGGTGAGGAACGATTCCCAATCCGAAAGGGTCGCGAGGGCCCTTGACGCAGACGTCGACGAGATGCACCGGAGCGGAGTGAACTTCCTGTCCCTTCTGATCCGGAACGGTGATGGGCGGCAAGTCGTAAAGGGCGAGGTCTTCACTGCAAAGCCGTTCGAGACGATCATCGATGACCTGGCGCCGGACCTCCCGAAGCGGAGCCCGGCGGACATCCTGGAGTACGCGGAGCATCACCGGGCTCTCGCTCCCGCCCACGAGATTGCGGAGGTCTTCCGGATTCCCGAGGAGGACGCGCATCGTCGGCTCGAGAAACTCGCGGCGGGAGGGCTCTTGACCGCCCACGCCTTCGACGGGATCGCGGCGTGGCGCTGGGCTGACAAGAAGATGGAGAAGCTCCCGCTGGAACTCGTGAAAATCTCCCACGTGCCGCCCGAGGTCCAGGTCGAGGCGGTGTCCGACCTCAAACCAATCGTCACGAAGGCCGTGCAGTCCCTCTACACGGAGGTCGCCACGCGGCCAGACAAGGAGTACCACTTTCCACTTGGCCTCGAGGCGCTCCGGTATCTCGGCTATCCCGAGGAGGACCTCCGAAAGCTGCCGCCGACCGCGACGGAGTCATTTGCCGGCGTCGGGTACCCGCACGCGGCCAACGCCATGCGGCCAGGCGATACGGTGCTCGACATCGGCTCGGGCTCCGGGACGGATGTCCTGTACGCCACCCTGAAGGTCGGCCCCAAGGGGACGGTGTACGGCCTGGACATTACGCCGGCGATGATCGCGAAGGCGCGGACGAACATCGCGAAGACAGGTGCGCGAAATGTCCAAATCCTCGAGGGGGACGCAACGAAGATCCCGCTGCCCGACGGGAGCGTGGATGTGGTCACGAGCAACGGGGTGCTGAACCTCGTGCCAGACAAGCCCGCCGCGTTCGGGGAAATCTTCCGAGTGCTGAAGCGAGGCGGGCACCTGCAGCTCGCAGATATCGTCGTCGAAGAGGACGTCGGTGCGGTATGCGGGCTGAACCCGCAGCTCTGGGCGGACTGCATCGGAGGCGCAGCTGTGGAGAAGGAATACCTGGCGACGATTCAAGATGCGGGATTCCGCGATGTCCGGGTCCTGCGGAAGGTCGACTACTTCTCGAAATCGTCTTCGGAGAGCACGAAGCGGATCACGAAGTCGTTCGGAGCCAAGAGCGTCGTCGTGGCAGCGGTGAAGCGTTAGACCGAGGTCCGGACGAGGTTCCCCCACTCCGTCCAGGAGCCGTCGTAGTTCCGGACATCCGGGTAGCCGAGGAGGTACTTCAGGACGAACCACGTGTGCGAGGACCGCGCTCCGATCCGTCCGGATTCACCGATCTGGCACGAGTCCATAAGTATCATTAGATCGATGCATATCATGCATCCAATGGCTTCGAAGGTCCGCGAGTACACGACCCTGCCGGTCCGCAAAGAGACGCTACGCCGCCTGAAGGGCTACAAGGTCGGCGGCGTCAGTTATGACGAGCTCCTCAACGACCTTCTCGACGCCCACCCGCCGGAGGAATTCTTCCTAGAACATCTGCGACGGCTGAAGCGAGAGCCCAGGCGGCCCTGGTCCGAAATCAAGAAAGAGCTCAACCTCTGAGGAAGGGTCGTTGGCCGCGTACGAGATTGAGTTCACGAGGAACGCGGAGAAGGCCTTCCGACGGCTTCCGCAGGCTGTTCGCCGCCGGTTCTCAGCCGCCTTTGAACTCCTCCGGCGAGATCCCCGGCGCCGCAGGCCTGGGTGCGATGTTCGGCTCCTGTCCGGGGCGGCGAATGCCTGGCGTTTGCGGGTGGGGGACTACCGCGGCATTTATGCAATCGAAGAGTCGAAAATCGTTTTCACTCGATTCGGGCACCGGAAGGACATCTACCGATCCTGAGGCGCCTTCGCCCGTTCACGGCTTCTCGATTGGCGTCCGCACGAGATTGCCCCATTCGGTCCAAGAGCCGTCGTAGTTCCGGACGTTCGGGTAGCCGAGGAGATACTTCAGGACGAACCACGTGTGCGAGGACCGCTCCCCAATCCGGCAGTACGCGATGACCTCCTTGTCTGGCGTCACGCCTTTCGGCTCGTAGAGGGCCTTCAGCTCCTCCGGCGCCTTGAACGTCCCATCCTCGTTGACGGCCTGGGCCCAGGGGATGTTCTTCGCCCCGGGGATGTGCCCGCCGCGCTGCGCATGTTCCGTCGGATATTCCGGCGGCGCGAGGATCTCACCGCTGAACTCTTTCGGTCCGCGGACGTCGACGAGGACCTTGCCTGCCTGCTGGTACGCCTCCCGGACGTACGCGAGGTAGACGCGGAGCGTCTCGTCCGGTTCCTTCGCCGTGAACGTCGTCGCCGGGAAGGCCGGCACGTCCTTCGTCACGGGCAAGTCCTGCTCGATCCACTTCTTCCGCCCGCCGTTGAGGAGGACGACGTTGTCGACGCCGTAATACTTGAACACCCAGAACGCGAACGCCGCGAACCAGTTGTTGAAGTCGCCGTACAAGACGATTCGCTGGTCGTTCGAGATGCCGAGGCGGCCGAAGAGCGCCTCGAGGCCTTTCTTCGAGACGATGTCCCGGCTCACTGGATCGTTGATGTCCTTCTTCCAGTCGATCAAGACCGCTCCGGGGATGTGACCGAGGTTGTAATTCGGCGTCGGATCGTAGTCGACCTCGATGATCCGTACGGTCTCGTTTCCGATGTTGCTCTTCACCCAGCTCGTGTCGACCAAGACTTCGGGATGCGCGTAATTGGCCATCTTATGCCACTCCGGGGTTCCGAAGTATTACGCCGTTATATTTCTTGTGCATAGCGCTATTCCAATGCGACTATCAGATCCCGCCGGATCGGGACCGCGGAGTCCCCCGAACCCCTAGTTTTGTTACATCTGCGAAGTAGTTTGAAATACCTCTCCGTCGAATCCGGACGGCGGAGGGAGCGTGGGGCCGTCGTCCCCTTGCTTCGGGGGAGGGACCATGCGCGGCTCCTGGAAGTTTGTCGTAGCAATGGGTTTCGTCGGGATGCTTCTGGGCGGATCGGGATCCGCCGTGGCGTTCATCGACGACATGGAGGAAGACTTCTGGCTCCCGTTCACGCATTTCCACCTGGGCGACCGCGCCTCGGCCGGATATTCCTCGGGGTTCGCGCGTTCCGGCACGCAATCGTATCATGTGGAGATATCGGGCTGGACCGTCCGTGACTTCGGGTCGGCGTACGGATACGCGATGTACGCCACGCGTCGCGCCCCGATCACGGAGTTGCGCGCTTCCATCCTGTACGAGCGCCTGCAAGACGTCTCCCCGTCGCCGTGGGACTCCTACTTGGCGGGAGTCAGCCTCGATCTCCTCGATGCGAGCTACCGCGGTCTCGGACGCCTTCGGTACGTCACGTCGTACCATGCAAGCCAGAACGCGGGACGATGCGCACCGACCCTCGCCGACGTCGTCCTTCCGGCCCCGGCTGGCCTTGGAACCTGGAGGGACGTCGCCCGAAATCCGACGGCGGACTTCCCCGCGGCCCCTTGGCAATCCGCGGAGTACCTGAAGATTTCGATCGGATTCCTCTGCGCTGCGGGACTCACCGGGGCCCGCTATTCCCTGTACTTCGACGACTTCATGCTCGATGCCGGTTCGAGGGACACGGACGCGGACGGCCTCGCCGACCTCGAGGAGGAGGCAAGGATTTACGCGGCGCGCGTCTGGTCCGCCCCGGTCGCCCGACCGCTTGCTCCGGGGGCCTTGACGACGTTGGACATCGAGTCGCCGCCGCTGGCCGGGCTGACGGCGTCCGCGTCAATCGACCTTCAGGTCGACCACGCGAACCCGACCGACCTCTCCGTCGCACTCACGTTCTCGGGGGCGAGCGGCCCTCGCACACAGGTGTTGTGGGACCCGGGACTCCATGTCCGCGGAGCGACGATCCTCGCGCCGACGTACGGATCCTCGGTCCACGGTGCAGTCCGGGTGCAGGGAAGCGTCGTCCAACCCCACGCCTCCGTCCGCCTGCGCGTGGACAACGTCGTGACGGCAACGTCGGATGCGGATTCGAACGGTGCGTTCGAGATTCCGTGGGACTCGGATGCATGGACGGAGGGAGCCCATCATCTGACCGTCCTCGCGGAGCTCGCGGACGAGGCACAAACGGTGACGCGATCCTCGCGGTACGTCCTCGTGTTCGTCGATCGCACAGCCCCGGAGCTGTCTCTCATCCGCCCGGCGAGCGGCGAAACGCTCAGCGGCCTCGCTTTGATCGAGGCGGGCGTCTTCGATGGCCAAGGGGTCGCAACGGTCGAGCTGTGGATTGACGGCGTCTCCGTCGACGCCCGTGCCGACGAGCCGTACACGTTCGCGTACGAGACGCTCGACCTGGCGAATGGGCTGCACTCATTCGAGGTGCGCGCACGAGACGGTGCTGGCAACGAGGCGGTCCGGTCTGTGACGGCAGCCGTGAGCAACAAAGACAACGTGGCGCCCCCTCCGTGCATGCCGGTTTGTAACCTCGGCGCCGGGACGACGACCGGCGATTTGCCATCGCTGAGCATCAGCCCCGCGACCCGAGTACTGCCCCTCTCCGCGGGGGGATCCGTCGAACTGTTCGAGGCGTTCCGCGTTCCATGGCGGCCCCAGATTGTTTACTCGGCATCGGGGGTCCATCTTCTCCTCGACGTCACGCGGCCTCGGAGCTTGCCGGAATCGGACGGTCTCGTCGGAACTGACCTGGCCCTTGAGGATCTGGTTGGCGTCCGGGCGTGGCAGGTCACCGTTTACAGCCACGGCTTGAGCCCCGGTCTTATCCGGAGCGCCGGTGTGTTCGTTGCGTCCCGGACTTCTCCCGCGAGTCCGGATACGGATGGCGATGGGCTATCCGATGGCCTCGAACGCTCGGCGGTCGGCACCGTGCCGGTCTTCCCCGACCTCGATTCCGACCTCATCGCGGACGGCGAGGAAGTCGCATCCCGCGTCGTCCGGTTCACGATCGATGGGACCCCGGTCGAGCGGACGATCCGGACGGATCCGTTCGACTTCGACTCGGACGACGATGGGCTTCTGGACGGGCTCGAGCTGCGGCCCGGTGAGGCCGCGTCTCCCACGGATCCCAGGGATTCGGACACGGACCGTGATGGCCTCCTCGACGGCCCGGAGCGGGCGATCTACGGATCCGATCCGACTCTCACAGACACGGACGGAGACGCCCTCTCCGACTACGTCGAAGTGACGCCGCAGACATTCCGCGCAGAAATCGACGGGCAACGCGTGGAGCGACGTGTCGTGACCTCTCCGATCGCCCCCGATACGGATGGGGACGGTTTGCGGGACGACGAAGAATGGGACGGCGAATCGGCGTACGGATTCCTCACGGACCCGACCGACCCTGACACGGATCGGGATGGCCTCTCGGATTACGACGAAGTCGTCGGATTGAATCGTCGGCCCACGAATCCGCTTCAATCGGACACCGAGGACGACGGGGTGATCGATGGCCTCGACCTCTCGCCGACGGAACTCTGGGCCCCGACCTGGAAGACGACGTTCGAGCCCGGGCTGATCCGATTCACGCAGCCATTCCACGCCCTAGGCGTTCAAGCGTTGTCCGCGACGATTTGGACGTACCGGATCACGGACGGCGCATGCGTATTCTTGTCCGACCATACGAGCACGGCGACGCGGAGCAGCGACGAGTCGATCGAGAACGTCCTCGCGACGATCAATCGAGTCCTGACCGCAGGCGGCGAGACGAACTTCACCGCGACGGAGGCCGAGGATCTCGGCCAGCAAGGCTTCGGGGTCGCGACGACGAGCTACGGCGCTTGCGACCTCTTGGCACCGCGCCAATATCGGTTCCAGTACGTCCACGACGATCGTGCCTTCAGCATCGACTTCATGAACTCGGCCGAGGTGGCGGTCCGAGACGACTCCGGTGACGTGTATTACCAC
>Ga0209235_1000453_pt1 | contig 20479 bp, 15 predicted proteins | sample GraSoi013_1_20cm_4_FD_185817 | JGI IMG/M metagenome (GOLD analysis project Ga0209235, IMG submission 185817) | Grasslands soil microbial communities from the Angelo Coastal Reserve, California, USA - Sample 09_25_2013_1_20cm (SPAdes) (version 2) | ecosystem: Environmental > Terrestrial > Soil >... | reverse complement strand
GTCGTGCGCCAGCTGGTGCGGCTCGACCGGCGCATCCGGCCGAACCAGGTGAAGGACTTGATCGCCGAGCGGCGCCCCGATGACGTGCGCCGCGCGCTCGCGGCGGTCCGCCGGACGCGCCCCGACGACGCGCTCGCGTGTTTCCGCCGCATGCTGGGCGTACGGGTCGCGCCCGCTGCGGCGCCCGCCCGGGAGGCGGTGCCGCCGCTCAATCCGATCTCTGAAGAGCCATACTGAATTGATGGGAGCCGCGACATGAGCACCGCCCGTCGTCTCGCCGTCGCCGCCACGGCGGTGGTCGTGGTCGGCGGCTGCCGCAGCGCGCGCGGGCCGAAGGTCTCGCTTCGCTACCACCCGCCCACGGGCGCCACGTATCACTACGCGCTCCAGCAGCAGAATTCCGTGAAAATGGAAGGCGGCCCGATGGCGCAGCTCCCCGGACAGGACGTCACGCTGCACATCTATTACTCGCAGGCGGTCACAGGCCCCACCACCGGCGGTATCGGTGTCACGGTCACCTACGACTCGACCACGATGGTGCCGGCCGGTATGGCGCCGGCGCTCGACCGGATGCGCGGGCTGACCAGCAAAGTCGTCTATGACGACCGCATGCACGTCGTGAGCGCGAGCTTCAGCGGGATCGAGGGCCAGCCGTCCCCAGTCGCCGAGCAGATGGGGAACAGTGTCAGGGGGATGACCGTCCCGCTTCCCGAGGGGCCGGTGGGAGTGGGCGACTCGTGGAGCTCCGAAACCGAGCTGCCGATCGCCGCACGGTTGGGGGCGAGCGCGCCCCTCAAGGCGCGCACCACGCTCACGCTGAAAGAGATCCAGGTCGCGGGCGCCGACACGTCCATCCTGCTCACGGTCGAGACGACCTTCCCGGGAGATCCGTTCACGATCACCCAGCAGGGTCGGACGGCCACGGTGAAGCTCACCGGGGCGATTGCGGGCGAGCAGGTCTTCTCCCTCGCCAGGAGCGTGCCCGTGCGCTACAGCATGGGCGGCACGATGCGGATCGCGGTGCACGACCCGCAGAGCGGATCGGCAGGCATGACCATCGCCATGGAGCAACAGACATCGCTGCAGCTCACGGGCACCAACTGAGCGCGTGAAGCTCGCTCACCTCGCCGATCTCCACCTCGGCTTCCGCCAGTACGACCGGCAGACGCCCCGGGGCGGGAATCAGCGCGAGGCGGACGTGGCCGAGGCGTTCCGCCGTGCCGTGGACGACCTCCTGGTCCAGCGGCCCGACCTCATCGTACTGGCGGGCGACGTCTTCCATTCCGTCCGGCCCACCAATCCTGCGATCCTGTTCCTGTTCCAGCAGCTGCACCGGTTGCGCACGGGCCTGCCGGACGCGCCGGTCGTGATGATCGCCGGAGAGCACGACACGCCGCGGTCCGTGGAGACCGGGACGATCCTCCGCTTGTATGAGGCGCTCGGCGTCGACGTCGTGGTCGATCAAGCGCGCTACCTGACGTTCTCCAAGCTGGACTGCTCCGTCTTCGCCGCACCGCACCAGGCGGTGGCCCAGCCCGAGCGCCCGGCGCTCCGGCCGCAGCGCGGCACGACGTGCAACGTGCTGCTCCTGCACGGGCAGCTGCCCGGTCTGGGCGAGCAGCGCGGCACCGCGGAATACGGCGGCGCCCTGCTCAATCAGCACGATCTCGCCCCGGCCCAGTGGGACTACGTCGCGCTGGGGCACTACCACGTGGCGCAACCGGTCGCAGCCAACGCGTGGTACGCCGGCAGCCTCGAGTACGTGACCCCGAATCCGTGGGGGCAGCTGCAGGACGAGGAAGAGCAGGGACGGCGCGGGAAGGGCTACTTGCTGGTCGAGCTGCCAGGCGCACACGTCAGCTTCCGTCCGATTGCGCCGGCCCGTCGGCACTACGAGCTGCCGGCGATCGATGGCAATGGGCTCTCGGCCAAGCAGCTGGACCAGCACATCGCAGCGGCAGTGGGGGCCGCGCAGCCGCCGATCGACGACCAGGTGGTGCGGCTGCTCGTGTGGAACGTCGCGCGCGCGACCGCGCGTGATCTGGACCACTCCGCGATCCGCCAGTGCAAGGCGCGGGCGCTCAGCTTTCACCTCGATCTGCGGCGGCCGGAGGAGCAGCGCGTGATCGGCGCCGGCGCGCCGGGCCGCCGGCACACCCTCCCCGACACGCTGCGTGAGTTCCTGGGCCGGCGGCCGCTCGACGCCGATCTGGACCGCGACGAATTCGTGCGGCTGGGCGTCGAGTACCTCGAGCGGGTGGGACGGGACGTGGGGGAGCCGGGCTGATGCGCCTCCACCGGCTGCGGCTGTTGAACTTCCGCCAGCACGCCGACACCGACCTGGTGCTCGGGCCTGGGATCACGGGGATCATCGGGCCGAACGGCTCGGGGAAGACGACACTGCTCGAAGCGATCGCGTGGGCGATCTACGGCAACGTCGCCGCGCGCGGCGACAAGGACTCGATCCGCAACCTGCGCGCCAAGGCGCGCTCGAGCGTCCGCGTGGAGATGGAATTCGGGGTCGGGGCGCACGAGTACAAGGTGGTCCGCGGCCTGCACAACGCCGAGCTCTACCAGGACGGGCAGCTCATCGCGAACTCGCTCACCGAAGTGACGGCGAAGCTCGAGCGCGGGCTCGGGATGACGCACGACGAGTTCTTCAACACGTACTTCACCGGACAGAAGGACCTGGCCGTGATGGCGAAGCTGACCCGCCCCGAGCGCGCCGCCTTCCTGTCGCGCGTACTGCGGTATGAGCAGCTGAGCATCGCCCAGGAGCGGATCCGCGAGCAGCGGAACGCACTGGCGGCGGAGCTGCACGGCCGCGAAGTGGGGTTGCCCGAGCAGGCGGTGCTCGAGCGCGAGCGAGCCACCGCGGCGGCGCGACTCGAGCAGGCGCGCCGGGCGGCCGCGGCGGCACAGGCGGCCCGCACGCGGGCGCAGGAGGTGGACGTCCGCGAGGAGCCGCGCTGGCAGGAATGGGTGGAGAAGGAGAAGCGGGTCCACTCGCTCGACGGCGACCGGCGGATGGCCGAGCAGGGGGTGACGGTCGCGAAGCAGGAGTGCGAGCGACTCGACCGCGAGATGGCGGAAGCGCTCAAGGCCCGGGACCAGCTCGACGGGCTGCGCGCGGAGCTCGAGCCGATCGAGCGGCTGAAGCGCGAGCAGGCGGCGCTCGAGCACTTGCAGAAGGAGGAGACGGCCCGCCGGGCCGACGAAGGGCAGCTGGCGGAGCTGATGCGGACCATCGTGGTGCTCGACCACCGCATCGCCGAGCTGGCGCTGGCCGGGGACGCGCTCGCCGGGGTGGAGCGCGAGGCGCGCGCGCTCGCCGAGCGGCTCGAGGTCGCCGAGCGCACCGCCGAGGAGCAGCGGGCGGCGTGGGTGCGGGAGAAGGAGTACGCCACCACGCGCCGCGCGGACCTGCTGAAGCAGTACGACGAGGTGAAGGAGCAGCGGGACAAGATCGAACGGCTCGGGCCCGAGGGGACGTGCCCGACGTGCCGGCGGCCGCTCGGGGCCGAGTACGCCGAGGTGCTGGGCGTCCTCGACCGCCAGATGCAGGCGATCGTGGACGACGGCAAGTACTTCCGGCAACGGCTCGAGCAGCTGGCCCAGCCGCCCGAGGCGGTGACCACAGTGGAGGCGGCGCGCGAGGCGCTGCTGGTCGAGAGCCGCCGCGCGAGCGAGCGCGCCGGAGAGCTGCGCGCCCAGCTGGAGGAGCGCGAGCGGGCGGTGGCGCAGCGCCGCGGGCTGGAGACCCGGGCCCGCGTGCTGGACGGGATGATCCGGGCCCGGCCCACGGGCTACGACCCGCAGCGGCACGACGCGGTCCGGGCCGAGCTCACCAAGCTCGAGCCCGTGGCGCTGGAGGCGGCGAAGCTCGCCGAGCGGGCGAAGCGCGCGGAGATCCTGGTCAAGGAGGCCGAGCTCGCCGAGCAAGCCCTGTCCGTGCACGAGCGGCGCGCGCGCGAGCTCGCCGCAGCGGTGGCGGCGGAGCGGTTTTCCGAGCCGGCGTTCGCGGCCGCGCGCGAGCGGCATGATCGCGCGGCGCGGGCACTGCGGGAGGCGGAGCTGGCCGTCGCCGAGACCCGCGGCGAGCTGACGGCCGCCGAAGCGGGCATCCGCGAGGTGGAGCGGCGTGAGGCGGAGCGAGCGACGCGGGAGCGCCAGATCGCCGAGCTCAAGCTGCGGCTGCGGCTCCACCACGAGCTGGACCGCGCCTTCGGCGATCTGCGGGCGGACCTGAACGCCGCCATGCGACCGGAGATCGCGGAGCTTGCCTCGGGCTTCCTCGCCGACCTGACCGACGGGCGCTACGAAGCCGTGGATCTGAACGACGACTACGCCGTCACCGTCCTCGACGACGGCGTGCCGAAGCCCGTGATCTCCGGCGGCGAGGAGGACGTGGCGAACCTGGTACTGCGCCTCGCGATCTCGCAGATGATCGCCGAGCGTGCCGGGCAGCCCCTGACGTTGCTCGTGCTGGACGAGATCTTCGGCTCGCTCGACGAGAGCCGCCGCCAGCACGTCATCGGCTTGCTACGACGGCTCGCGGATCGCTTCCCCCAGGTCGTGCTGATCACCCACATTGAGCAGGTGCGCGAGGGACTGGACCGGGTGATCCGGGTCGACTACGACGCCGCGCGGGGCACGAGCGTCGTGCGCGACGAAACGGCAACGCTGGGAGCCGCCGATGCGGGCGTGGCTGCCTGAGCAGCAGCTGTCCGGCCCCGAGCCGGCGAGCGAGCGCGACGTAGCGGGATTGAACCGCGTGTTCGCCGAAGCGTTCACCGACCGGTACCGCCGGGACGGACTGGTGGGGGTGCGGGTGCCGCACCTGAACCCCCAGGTCTGGCGCTACGCGCTGCTCGACGCCGGCGCCGGCGCGTTGCTGTGGCGCGACGACTCCGGGCAGATCGCGGCCTTCAATATCGCGCACCGCTCTGGGACCGAGGGCTGGATGGGCCCCCTCGCCGTGCGACCCGATCGCCAGGGTGCCGGGGTCGGCAAGACCATCGTCCGCACCGCGATCGACTGGCTGCTCGAGCAGGACGTCGCCACGCTCGGGCTCGAGACCATGCCGCGCACCGTCGAGAACATCGGGTTCTACGCGCGGCTCGGCTTTACGCCGGCGCACCTCACCGTCACGCTGACGAACGACATCGCGACGCGCGGCCACCCGCCTCCCACGCTGCTGTCGCAGCGCAAGGGGAGCGCGGCGGACCAGGCCCTGGCCGCGGCGCGCCGGCTCGCGCACGAGCTGGCGGCCGGGTACGACTTCACCCGCGAGCTGCTGCTCACCGCCGACCTCGGGCTGGGTGACGCGTCGCTGCTGGACGGTGACGACGACCTGAACGCCGTCGTCCTCTGGCACGCCGCGCCGCTCGCCGAGGGCCGGCCCAAGGACGAGGTGCGCGTGCTCAAGCTCGCCGCCCGCGACCTCCCCGCGTTCGACGCCGCCATCGCGGGGACGGAGGCCGCCGCGGCGCGGCTCGGCATCCGGCGCGTGGCGATCCGCTGCCAGACGCGCTACGAGGAGGCGTTCCGCCGTCTCGTCGCGCGCGGCTACCGCGTCCGCTGGACGGATCTGCGTATGACGTACGAGGGCTACCCGGAGGCACATCCCGCCGACGGTGTCCTGTTCTCGAATTGGGAGATCTAGGAACGCGGAACTGGGAACGCGGAAGGCGGAACAAAAGTGAGGGGCCGTGCGGCACGGAGCCTCCGCCAATGTTCCGCGTTCCGACTTCCGCGTTCCGCGTTCGGGTTTCCGCGTTCCGCGTTCCACGTTCCGCGTTCCCATGACCGTCGGCCTCCTCATCTTCGCCCTCACATATCTCCTCATCGCCGTCCAGCGGCTGCCGTTCGTGCACCTGAACCGGCCGGCCGCGAGCCTGGTGGGCGCCGTCGCGATGGTCGTGTTCGGCGTCCTCTCCCTCCCGGACGCGTACGCCGCCGTCGATTTCGACGTGCTCGTCTTCCTGCTGGGGATGATGCTCATCGTCGGCTACCTGGAGGTCGGGAAGTTCTTCGAATGGGCGGCGGAGTGGGTGTTGCAGCGGGCGCGCACGCCCGAGCGCCTGCTGCTCGGCGTCGTGGTGGGCGGCGGCCTCCTGTCCGCGTTCTTCGTGAACGACACGATCTGCCTGGTCGTGACCCCGGTGCTGCTGGCGGCGCTCGGGCCGCTGCGGCTGCGGCCGAATGCGTACTTGATCGGGCTCGCGATGGGCGCGAACGTCGGCTCGGTGCTGTCGGTCACTGGGAACCCGCAGAACATGCTGGTCGGGATCTGGAGCCGGGCGACGTTCGGCGGCTTCCTCTTCCACATGCTGCCCGTCGCGTTGGGCGGGCTCGCGATCACCTACGGCTACCTGCGGTGGGTGTACCGCCGGGAGCTCGGCGAGCCGTTCCGGGAGCAGCTCGAGGCGGTGCCGGTCACGCTCGATCGGCCGCTCGTGACGCGCGGCCTCGCGATGTTCGCGGTTGCGGTGGTGGGGTGGCTGGCGGGCGGGTCGCTGCCGCTCGTCGCGATCGCCGCCGGCGCGCTCATGGTCCTCGTCGCGCAGCGCGATCCCGCGTACGCGATCGAGCGGGTGGACTGGGACCTGCTGCTGTTCTTCGCCTCGCTGTTCGTCGTGATGCGGGGCTTCGAGCAGACCGGCGCCGTCGCGTGGATCGACCGGCAGGCGCTCGGCGTGGTCGAAAGCGGCTCCCCGTGGCGCGCCGCGACGGCGGTGAGCGCCGTGATGGCAATGTTGTCGAACCTGATCTCCAACGTCCCTGCCGTGATCCTGTGGCGCAACACGGTTCCCCAGCTCCCCCACGCGGAGTTGCTCTGGCGGGTGGTGGCGATGAGCTCGACGTTCGCGGGCAACCTGCTGCTCATCGGCTCGATGGCGAACTTGATCGTGGCGGAGAAGGCCGAGACGCGCGGCGTGCGGCTGGGGTTCGCGGAGTATGCCCGGGTCGGGGTCCCGGTCACGCTGTTGACGCTGGCGTGGGGGATTGTGGTGCTGGTGGCGACACAGTAGCGGCAAACCGTTTACGGGCATCGCCGAGCGAAGGCGTGAGCCGCGGACACCCTCTGTACGCAGCCCATTCATCGCGTCGCCCTTGGCGGCCGCGACTCCTCAATGAGCCGCAGGAAGCGGGGGTGCGCGCGCACGGCATCGAACTCCGGGTATTGCAACTGGTCCCAGAGCCACGTGCCGCGCGGGCGGAGTCGTTCGAGGAGGTCAAGCGCCGCTTGCTGATCGCCCAGCGCAACCAGCGCCATCGCCAATACCGCTCCGCCCCGGACACGTTGCTCGAGGAGCGCGACCTCTCGGAGCAGCCGGCCCACCCGCGCACGGGCGGCGAGGGTGTCTCCGGCCCGTGCCTCGACCAGCGCCAGGGCGGCTTCGCCGAGCAGCGGGTCACCAGCGCTTAGGCGCGCGGCGGTCTCTGCGTCGCTGCGTGCTGCCGCAGTGTCGCCGAGCAGCAGGCGAGCCTCCGCTCGCCGCACGTAGCCCGGGTAGAACCCGGGGTCTACCGCCAGGCTGCTATCCAGCCAGTCGCGTGCCGCCGTATACTCACGTCTCCTGAGGCTCACCATTCCGAGGCCGGTAAGAGTGGTTCCCCGTTGTGGATCGATCGTCAGGGCTTGCCGATACTGGCCGACCGCGGCGGCGTACTCGCCGAGGTTGGTGAGGAACGTTCCATATTGGTGATGCGCCTCGGCGTTCCGAGGATCAAGCGCTACAGCTCGCTCAATTGCCTCTCGGGCCATGGCGGGTGCGCGGGGATAGCGGTAGCTGAGCAGGAACGCGCGCGCCATCCACGCGTCCGACGAGGTGGAGTCTTGGCGCAGCGCGCCATCGGCGGCGGCCAAGCCGCGCGCCAGGACGCTGTCGGCCGGTGCGTCTTCCGCGAACGACCCCCAATAGAGCGTCTGTGCATTGGCATAGGCGATGCGCGCGAGCGCTCGGGTGAAGCCCGGGTCGAGCCGCAGCGCCGCCCGGTACTGGTCCACCGCCCGGTTGGTGGAGCGTGCGGTGCGTTGCGCGAGGTAGTAATTGCCCCTGACGAAGTGGTCGTAGGCCTCGGGACTCCGCGTCGGGCGAGCTGCGAGAGACGCCCGCTCAGCAGGCAGTAGTCGGCCCGCGATGACACCAGCCACGGCGCGTGCGATGCCCTCCTGGAGGTCGAGCAGGTCGGCCTGGGCGCGGTCGTACTGCTCGCCCCAGAGACGCACGCCCGTGGTAGCTCGGACGAGCTCTACGCTGACGCGGAGCCGAGTGCCGGAGCGCCGCACGCTGCCGCTCACCAGGTGCGCTACGCCGAGCGCCCGCCCGAGTTGAGCGGGATCGAGCTCAGCGGCCCGGTAGCGACGCACGGCGTTACGGGACTTCACGACCAGCCGCTCGATTCGCCCTAGGTGTGCGATGAGCTCTTCGGTAAGTCCCTCGGCGAGGTACGCATCGGCGGTGTCCCCGGAGAGATTGTCGAAGTACAGTACCGCAACGCTGTTCGGGACAGGGACCGGTGCGCGCGGGGGCTGCGCCTGGCACGGTGGCGCGGAGCCGTCCGGGCATTGCGCGTGAAGCCTGGTCTCCGATGCCACGACACCCAGCGGCAACAGGAGCCACGCGACTTGTTTCATCGCGGCGCTCCGAGCGGTCGCGATTCCTCCACCAGCCGCCGGAACCGGGGATCGGCTCGAACCGAGTCGTATTCCGGCAGGCGCAAGTCGAACCAGAGCGTCGCGCGGCGCGGCTCGACCCGCTCTAGAAACTCGAGTAGCCGATTCTCTCCTACCGTGGCCAGAAGTGCCGGCCCGACGTAGCGCGCGTCTCGCGGCGAGGGGTGCAGCGGGTCGACCACCGCTTGCAACAATTCCTGCAAACGCGCGCGGGCGCCGAGGGAGTCCCCGGTGCGGGCATCCGTCATCACGAGCACCGCCAGCCCCGGCAGTCGGTACCCCGTCCCGAATCGAATCGCCAGCTCTCCGTCCGTGCGAGCCTGAGCGAGGTCACCGAGTTGCACCGCGAGCATGCCGCGATGGGCGTATGCGATGGCGAACGCCGGATCGACCGTGAGCGCGCTGTCCAGCCAGCGACGGGCCTCGACATAGCTGCGCGCGACCACGCGCTCCAATGCCAGCGCCGTCAGTGTGAGCGGACGCTCGGGGTCGAGAGCCAAGCTGTGCTGGAACGCGGCGACGGCGGCGGAATCCTTCCCGCGAAACAGCAGGCGTCCTCCGTACTGATGAAATGCCTCGGCGCTGCGCGGATCGAAGGCCGTCGCTCGCTCGAATGCCCCGAGGATCGCGTCCTCCCGGAGCGGGCTGCGGAAACTCTCGTCGCGAACGCTGAGGATCTGACCACGCGCCACCCAGGCGTCGGAGGACGCAGGCCGGAGTGTGAGCGCGCGGTCGGCCGCGGCGACCGCGCGGGCCAGGAGAGACTCGGGCGGGGTGGCGGGGGATGGCCAGCTCCACTCGAGAAACAGACCGTACCCGAACGCCGTGCGCGCGAAGGCGTCGGCGAACTGGGGGTCCAGTCGGGTCGCCGCCTCGTATTCGTCGATGGCGCGCGCGATGGAGCCCCCGGTGCGCGCGGTGAGAAAGTGATTGCCACGGAGAAAGTGATCGTAGGCATCGGGGCTTGCGGTCGGCCGAGCCGCCAAGGTCGCGCGCTCGGCGGGCAGCAGCCGACCGCCGATCGCCGCGGCGACCGCACGCGTGACGTCCTCCTCGACGGCGAGGAGATCGGCGTCCCGGCGGTCGTACAGGTCGCCCCATACGTGCTCGCCGTCCGACGCCCGCACCAGTTCGACCGTCACCCGGAGGCGGTTCCCCGCGCGCCGCACGCTACCGGTGACCAATCGCGCGACGCGCAGGGCCCGGGCGGCGGCCAGCGGATCCGTGCCGCTCCGCCGAAAGCGCTGCACGGCGGCGCGGGACTTCACGGCGAGCCGTTCAAGTTGCCCGAGGCGGGCGATGATTTCTTCGGTGAGCCCGTCCGCCAGGTACGCGTCGCTGGTGTCGCGGGAGAGGTTGTCGAAGTAGAGCACCGCGATGCTAGTGGGCGTCACCCCGGGCTTGCGCCCGGGGTGAGCGCGAGCCCCTCGGCAGGGCGGGGTGGAGCCGTCGGGGCACTGTAGGGCGGACAGGCGGACGGGTGGGTAGGCCCTGAGAACCGAAACCACGAGGAGAGCGCGTCCGAGGGCCCGCGAGTGAACTCGCGACTCGGCAATGCCCGTAAACGGGCAACGCCGCTTCAGCGGCACTGTCGAGCCGCGGCTTCAGCCGCGCAGCCATGCGCGACGCCCATGTCAGTGCTCCCCGGCTGGACCCGCCCAACGTACGACGCGCCCCCGTGGCCTGCCAGAGCCGGTGGCCTTCCCCGCCAGGACGGCGTAGAATCTCGCCGTCCCCAGCCCCGATCACCCATGCGTCTCATGTATCGCACCAGCGTCGCTCTCGCCTGCGCCGCGTTGCTCGGCGCCGTATCCCTCGCGGCACAGAAGCCGACCAAGCGACCCGCGGCCGCCGCGCGCGCCGACACCGCCGCCCGGCCGGACACCGCGGCCGGCGCCAAAGACTCGCTCACGCGGTTCCTCGAGGGCTTTTCGTTCCGCAACCTCGGGCCCGCAGCCTACAGCGGGCGGGTGACCGCGCTCGCCGTGCCGCACGCAGCCGGTTACCCGAACACCTTCTACGTCGGCGCCGCGGGGGGCGGCGTGTGGAAGACCACCAACGGCGGGATCACCTGGCAGTCGGTCTCGGAAGGATTGGGCGTCCAGACGATCGGCGACCTCGCCGTCGCGCCCTCCGACACGAACATCGTGTGGGTCGGAACGGGTGAGAAGAACAGCCTGCGCTCGCAGTGGTGGGGCGACGGCGTCTACAAGTCCGCTGACGGCGGTAAGAAGTGGACGAACGTGGGCTTGAAGGACACGCGCTCGATCGGGCGCATCGTGCTCCACCCCACAAACCCCGACATCGTCTACGTCGCCGCGCTCGGCCACCTCTGGGGCACGAATCCCGAGCGCGGGATCTACAAGACGACCGACGGCGGCAAGACATGGAGCCGGATCCTGTTCGTGAACGACACCACCGGCTTCGTGGATCTCGAGATGGACCCCGGGAATCCCGAGGTGCTCTACGCCGCCGCGTGGCACCGGTTGCGCTGGGGCGGCAGCCACATGCAGGGCGTCGGGAAGGGAAGCGGGATCTACAAGACGGCCGACGGTGGCAAGTCGTGGACGAAGCTGACCGACCCCGCCCTGAAGAATGGTCTGCCGACTGACCGGCTGGGCCGCATCGGCCTGGCGGTGTCGGCGAAGGACCCCAAAGTGGTCTACGCCACGATCCAGGTGGACCGCGGGGTCACCGACCCGCTCCAGGGGCGCTACGGCGGCGTGTTTCGCTCGAGCGATGCCGGCGCGACCTGGACCCAGGTGAACGACCTCCAGGCGATTCCGCACTACTACTACGACGATATCTGGATCGACCCGACCAACCCGGACCACGTCTGGACCGTCTCGCCGGCGCTGCTCGAGAGCAAGGACGGTGGCAAGAGCTTCGCGCCCGACTCCTTACATCTCGTGCACGGCGACTACCATGCACTGTGGATCGATCGCGGCGACCCCCAGCATCTCATCATTGGGAACGACGGCGGCGTGTACGTCTCACGGGACGGCGGGAAGGCGTGGGAGCACATGGCGATTCCCATCGGGCAGTTCTACACGGTGGTCGTCGACAGCTCGCTCACGCCGTATCAGGTGTGCGGTGGCCTCCAGGACAACGGCGTGTGGTGCGGGCCGAGTCGGACGCGCGATACGTTGGGCATCACCGACGGCGACTGGTATCCGGTGAACGGCGGGGACGGGATGTGGGTGCAGATCCCCGCCAACGACCCGTACACCGTGTACTCCGGGTGGCAGTTCGGGCACGTGTCGCGGCTCGACTTGAGGACCTGGCAGCGCGACGACATCACGCCGCTCGCGCTCGACGCCGGCCTGGACTCCGGCTACCCCTACAACTGGGGCTGGACCACGCCGATCCTCGTGTCCCAGCACGACCCCACGGTCCTGTATGTGGGCGCGAACCACCTGATTCGCATGACGCATCGTGGCGACGACTGGGAGGTGCTCGGGCCGGACATGACCCGGGCGAGCCGCGAGCACCCCAGCCCCGAGGTGGGGCACACGAGCTATCACGCGGTCTTCGCCATCGCCGAGAGCCCGCGCTCCAAAGACGTCGTGTGGGCGGGGTCAGACGACGGACTCGTGTGGCTGACGCGCGACGGCGGCAAGACGTGGGCCGAGCTGAGCGCGAGCTTCCCGAAGGGCGCGCCCACGTCGTGCTGGGTCGCAGCGATCGTGACGTCCTACCACGTCGAGAGCCGGGCCTACCTCGTGTACGACTGCCACAGCCGCGACGACTATGGGCCGCACGTGTACCGGACGGAGGACTTCGGGAAGACCTGGACGGAGATCGGGAAGGCACTACCGGCCGATCAGGGGAGCCTCACGGTGTTCGAGGATCCCGTCAACCAGCGGCTCCTGTGGGTCGGCACGGCGACGGGGGCGTACGTGACGCTCGACGGGGGGAAGAGCTGGCGGCGGTTCGGCAAGAACCTCCCCACTGTCCCTGTCGAGTCCATGGCGATGTCGTTCGCGCAGCGCGATCTCGTCGTGTCGACGCACGGTCGCGGTCTCTGGATCACTAACGTCGCAGCGCTCGAGGAGATGACCGACACGCTGCTCGCGGAGGCGGTCCACCTGTTTCAAGTTCCCACTGCCTATCAGTACCGCCCGCGCGACACCTACCCCGATTGGGGCAGCCGGCCGTTCGTCGCGCCGAACCCGCCACGCGGCGCGGTCATTACCTACTACCTCAAGGAAGTGCAGCCCGAGGGCGTCAAGCTGGTGATCGCCACCGCGGCGGGCGACACGATCCGCCACCTCACCGGCCCCGGATATCCGGGCCTCGGGCGCGTGACTTGGGACCTGACGCGCGACAAGCCGCGGCCACGCGAGCTCGGCGGCCCCACGTCGCGCGACGACCTCAGACGGGTGCCGCCCGGCGCATACGTGGTGCGCCTGACCGTGGGCAAGCGACCGCTGGAGCAGCGGATCGTCGTCCAGGAGTGGCCCGCCGACCGCCTGGGCCGGCTGCGCTGAGCACGACAAGTTGCCTGCCGGGGGGTCACTCCTTATCATGGAGCCTTGCCCGAAAACCGAAGATTACCCGAAATCGCGATCTCAGGGACGACGTACCGGTTCACCGGAACCTGGCTGACTTCCCGCTAGGCGACTAATCCCCATTTCTCCTCCAAGGAGGTTGCTCAATGTCCCGCTTTCTGAGACTCAGCCTTGTCGGCGTCTTCGCTTCCGCGCTCGCGTGCTACCACGCCACCGTGGATACTGGCCTGAAACCCTCTGCCCAAGTAGTCGAAAAGTCATTTGCCGCAGGCTGGATTTTCGGGCTCGTGCCACCGAGCACAGTCGCGACGGCCTCGCAATGCTCCCACGGCGCGGCGAAGATCGAGACGCAACTCAGCTTCGTCAACCAGTTGGTAGCGTTCTTGACCCTCGACATCTTCACGCCGATGAGCATCAAAGTGACGTGCGCCGAGGGGGGCCGCGCATCCGTCTCGCCAACAGCGCCGACCATTGATGTCGGAGCGGACGCAACACCGGAACAGATTCGCGACGCCATTAGCCGCGCGGTCGGGCTATCCCTGCGCGCAAACGCGCCAGCGTATGTCGAGTACTGAGAAACCGTAAGGGCAGTGCGCAGACGAGGGGCGCATCGGCAAGATGCGCCCTCTCGCTTCTGTGCCTTGCATGAAGAAAGGCCCTGGAGCCTGGAGAAGTCTCTCCTGGCGGACCTGAGTTGAGGTAACCCACAAAGACGGCTGGGTGTGGGGCCGCACTGCGAGATAGCGTTACCGGAGGAAGCCCGACGGGCTCGAGCCCGTTGCCCCCGCGCCACAGCGTTGCGCGCGCCCCCCTCCTCGCTTGGGCTCTGCCGCACGGTGTGATCCAGCCAGTGTCGCTCGGCCGTCGGAACGGTTTTTGCCCGATCCACATTACGGGCACGTTCTGTCGCGAGGGAACCATGCACGTCCGCACATACGCCACATATGCAACGATTGTCGCATTGGGATTGCCGTTCGTCGCCTGCCAAGACGCGTCGCGCTCCGTCGACGCGCGGTCCGCGGGGCCGGGGGGACCCGGCGACACCGTGGTGCAACGCGCCGGGCCGGAGGTCGTTCCCGGTCAGTATATCGTCGTGTTCCACAGCGCCGTCACCGATCCGGGCACGGTGGCGACCGCGCTCGTGAGCGGGCTCGGTGGCACGATGCTGCATATTTACACGAGCGCGCTCAAGGGCTTCGCCGCGCGGCTCCCCGCCGCGGCCGCGGATGCGATCCGGCGGAACCCGCTGGTCGCTTCGGTCGAGCCCGATCAGGTGATGCGGGCCGACGTCACGCAAGCGATGGATGCCAACGGCGATCCCTGGGGCCTCGATCGCATCGACCAGGGCATGCTGCCGCTGTCCCGCACCTACAGCTACACCTCGACCGGCGCGGGCGTGCACGCCTACATCATCGACACCGGGATCTGGACGCTGCACCCCGAGTTCGGCGGCCGCGCTGACGACGTCTACGACGCCCTGGGCATCACGGGCGAGGACTGCAACGGCCACGGGACTCACGTCGCGGGGACGGTGGGCGCGGCGACCTACGGCGTGGCCAAAGGAGTGTCCCTGCACGGCGTGCGGGTGCTCAGCTGCGCCGGCATCGGCCTCAACTCCGACGTGATCGCCGGGGTCGACTGGGTCACGGCGAACCACGCCAGCCCCGCTGTGGCCAACATGTCGCTCGGCGGCGGCAAGTCGTCGGCGCTCGACCAGGCGGTCACGAATCTCTGGAACGCGGGCGTCTTCCTGGCCGTGGCCGCCGGGAACGACAACGCCGACGCCTGCGGCTCGTCGCCGGCCGGCGCCACCGGCGTGTTCACCGTGGCGGCATCCGAGAAGACCGACACCAAGGCCTCGTACTCCAATTGGGGCACGTGCGTCGAAGCGTACGGGCCGGGGTCGTCGATCAAGTCGACCTACCTCGCCGGGACGACCATGACCCTGAGCGGCACGTCGATGGCCACGCCGCACGTCACGGGCGTGGCGGCACTGTACAAGGCGACCTTCGGCGACGCAGCGTCGGCGACGGTGTCGAATTGGATCATCAACAATGCCACGACCGGTGTCCTCACGGGGAATCCGTCGGGGACGCCCAACCGGTTGCTATTCAAGGCAACGCTGTAATCAAGAGAGGAACTTCGGCGCGCCCGCGAGAATCCGTCGGGCGAACAGCACGACGGCGACGGCATACAGCAGGTGCACCGGCCCGCTGCCCACGTTGGCCACGAAAACGATAATCATCCACACCGCGAGCAGTACAATCGCGCCCACCAGCGTCAGGTTCATGAACCCCCCTCGCTTGACGTTTCCGGTCCACGTTGTATTGTAGCGTAGGATCGGGGAGAAGAATTATTGAGCCAACAGGCTCGATTGTGGACCCAGATACTGTGACCGATGTCAGGCCCCCTCCGAGGGGAAGACAGACGCCATGGTGAGGGACCAGTCATTACCTTCGGGCTTCAATAATCCTCTCTGTTCCTGACGTACCGGTCGGCCGGGCCGCGTTTACAGCGGTGCCGGCCGATCGTTTTTTCCAATGCGGAATGCAGAATGCGGAATGGCCGAGCAAGCGTCGCTCGGCGAGCGACCTCTCATCGCAACTCCGCATTCCGCATTCCGCACTCATTTCCTCACAGTCTCCCAAAAATACTTCGGCGCCAGCAACGCATGCCCCCGCACCACGAATCCGATCACCAGGATCGCGATCCAGATCCCGTAGGCGACAGCGATCTCCTCGCGCAGCGTCGGCCGCAGGAACTGCACCAGCCACAGGACGAAGATGATGGTGGCGTCGAGCCAATCGAACTCCATGTTCGCGAGCAGCAGCACGGCGAGGCCCGACTGCAGCAGCGTGAGCAGCAGCTCGAGCCGTTGGGCGTCGTCGAAGCGGAAATCGAGCCACACCCCGTGGTGGCGGAGACTCGAGTAGCCGTAGACCAGGGGGATCATGGCGGCGAGCACGGTCCACTGGTTGATGTTGCTCGAGACCATGTTCATGAGGGCCATGGGCGCGTGGGTGACGCGCCGGGCCCAATAGAACGCGGAGACCTTCTCCGGGAATTCGGAGAGGAACGGCGCCACCCACTGCACCAGCACGAACTGGCTCACGCCGAGCAATCCCGCGACGGCGAGCATGGACTCGAGGAACGGATGCGCGGTGGCGTAGAGCAGCCCGCCACCGGCCGCGAACAGCCCGCCGATGGCCGCCTTCTGCCGCCAGCCGGGCTGGCGGTGGGCCCAGCGGGACACTGCCGGCGCGTCGGCGACACTGTCCACGTCGCGCGGCGCGGTGCGGAGCAGTGCCCACAGGTAGGCGATGTAGAGGGCGAGGAGGACAGCGGCGTCCACCCAGCCGAAGCTGCGCCGCAACAGGATCACGACGAAGTAGAGCAGCGGCGGCACGAGCCCCACGACCTCGACCGCGTGCTCGCGGTCCAGTTGGATGGCAGGCAGTAGGGGCGCAGCATGCTGCGCCCCTCCGGCCCTCTTCCGTCCCGCGGTGGCGAACACGAAGTAAATCATCGGCCAGCCAAGCCCGAGCAACAGCCGGATGGCGCCGGTCAGGTTCGCGATCGCGAGGTGGGCGCGCTCCGGCTCGGCACCTGCGTCCCAGGCGATTACCGCCTCGACGGCGAACTCGGGCAGCGTCTGCAGCCAGGCGAGGATGGCGAGGGCGAGGCCCTGGGAGATGAGGAACTGCGCGGCTTCCGCGCCCCAGGCGACGAGAAACGCCGCCGCGAGGATGCTGGGAAACGTCCACAGCGCCGACAGCGCCGAGCCTCCCGCCGTGGACACAAAAGCGAGTAGCTTTAGTTTCACGTGCGCCGAAGATAGTCCGGCTCCGGAGGCCCAACAAGCATGGGACGCGACAAAATGAAGTCCGCCAGCCTGCACAGCTTCCACGCCGAGCACGCCGCGCCGCTCGCGCCGGTGGCCTCCGGGGAAGCGCGCCCGGCATTCGAGACGCTGGTGCGCGAGATGCTCGTGCAGCTCGGCGAAGAGCCCGCCCGGGAGGGCCTGCGCCAGACTCCGGCCCGCGTGGAGGCGTCGCTCAAGTGGCTCACGCGCGGCTACCACATGTCGGTCGCCGACGTCATTGGCGACGCCCTGTACCGCGAGCGCCACGAAAACCTCGTCTGCGTGCGCGACATCGAGATCTACTCGCTGTGCGAGCACCACCTGCTGCCGTTTTTCGGCAAGGCGCACGTGGCGTACCTGCCGAACGGCCGGCTCGTGGGCCTGTCGAAGATTCCCCGCGTGATCGAGGTGTTCGCCCGCCGGCTGCAGGTGCAGGAGCGCCTCACCGACCAAGTGGCCGATGCCCTGATGGAGGTGCTGGAGCCGCGCGGTGTGGGCGTCGTCATCGAGGCCTACCACCTCTGCATGATGATGCGGGGCGTCGAGAAGCAGAACTCCAAGACCGTGACGAGCGCGCTTCGGGGCGCGCTGCTGCAGGACGCCAAGACCCGCGACGAGTTTCTGAGATTGGTGCACGCCGGGTGAGCGAGGCTCCCCTCCACGGGAAGCTCGCGCTCATCACCGGCGCCTCGCGCGGCATCGGCTGCGCCGTGGCGGACGGCCTGCACGCGGCGGGCGCGCACGTCGTGCGCCTGGCGCGCAGCCTCAAGGACGGCTTGGCCGATCGACGCACCGACCTGCGCTGCGACGTCACGGATCCCGCCGCGGTAGACCGAGCGGTGGCCCGCGTCCTCGGCGAGCTCGGGGTCCCGGACGTCGTGGTCAACAACGCCGGCATCTTTTTCATCAAGCGGATCGAGGAGACGACCCCCGACGAGTTCGAGCGGACGATCGCCGTGAATCTCATGGGCCCGTTTCTCGTCGCCCGGGCGCTCGTCCCACATTTCGTGCAGCGGGGCACCGGACACCTGGTGACGATCGGCTCCGTCTCCGACCACGTGGCGTATTCCGGGTCGACGGCCTATGCGGCGAGCAAATACGGACTGCGGGGCATGCACGAGGTGCTTCGCCAGGACCTCTCCCGCACCGGCGTGCGCACCACGCTCGTCTCCCCCGGGCCCGTGGATACGCCGATCTGGGATGCCGTCGATCCCGACTCGAAGCCGGGCTTCACCAAGCGGAGCGCCATGCTGCAAGCAGAGGACGTCGCCGCGGCGGTATTGTACGCGGTGACGCAAGCCCCGCGGGTGGATGTGACGGAGATCCGCTTGATGCCGACGGTCTATACGGCGAGGGGCTAGACGAATGCGGAGTGCGGAATGCGGAATGCGGAATTGCAATGAAGGGTCGTTCGACGCACGACGCCTCCACTTACATTCCGCATTCCGCATTCCACATTCCGCATTTTTTGCTGGCCTGAACTTTCTGTTGGCACCGTCTCTTTCCAGCCCCCAGGCTCTCCCCCCGCTCCCCGACACCACCGGCTTCGGGGTCCACGTACTGGCCATCGCCCGCGCTCCAGACAAGGCGATCTGGGTGGGGAGCTACGGCCAGGGAGTCTTTGTGCTGCGCCCGGGCGCCGCGAGCTGGGAGCAGCTGCGGCACGCGAGCGACTCCGCCGTCCACTCCATCTCGTGGGACTTCGTGCACGCCTTCGGGTTCGGGCCCGCGGGGGAGATCTGGTACGGCACGGTCGGCAACGGCTGGGGGCTGTCGACCGACGGCGGCAAGACGTGGACGAAGTGGGAGTTCAAACAGCTCGGCCCTGAATGGCAGTACGTCGCACCCAACGGCATCGTCACCCGCGGCGACACTGTGTACATCGGCACGGCGGACGGCATCAAGCTGTCCTGGGACCGCGGTGCGACCTGGGCCGAGATCACCGATTCGGCCGGTGCGACGACGGCGCAGCGCGTCTGGGGACGAATTCGCAACCAGTACGTGCTGGCACTCGCCGCGGGCCGGGATGGCGCCCTCTGGGCTGCTCATCTGCGCGGCCTGGCGCGCTCGCGCGACGGCGGTCGTACCTGGAGCGAGTTCCCGGCACCGGCTCGGGTGCGCGCCCTGGCGCCTGATTCCGGTGGCATCGTGTGGGTGGGGACCGAGCGGGGCCTGTACCGACTGGATCCGCGACCTCGCCCACCGTCCCCCGCTCCGCTGCGCGGAGAGGGGGGGACAGGGGGCGTGGCCTGGCTCGATAAGAAGGGGCGGCCGGCGTGCGCCGTGGCCCCGGTGGTGAAGGGCTGTCGCGTGGACATGCCGCCGATCGAGGCGCTCGAGCGGGTCGCGCCGGGACGAGTCTACGCCGCCACGCGACAGGGGGTGTACGAGCAGGACGGCGGCGCGCTCAACCTGTGCGACCCCGTGCCCGCCGCCACGGCGTTCCTGTCGCTCGCGCCCGGCTGGTACGCGGTCGGGCGCCAGGCGGGGCTCGCGTCGTGCCGCTTCGACCAGGGGCTCACCCTCGTCGGCATTTCGTACCAGCAGCGTCCGGACACGGACCTGGAAGCGATGCGGCACACTTGGTTCGAGCGCCCGATTCTCCCCGCCGATCAGCCGTTCATCGACCAGACGTACCGCTACGGCTCGACCATGGGCGGCAACTTTCAGCAGCACCAGGGCGTCGAGTTCAACAACCCCGACGGGACGCCCGTCCACGCCATCGGCGACGGCGTGGTGGTGTTCGCCGGTCCGGCGGAGCAGGGGGCGAACACCATCGCCATCCGCCACGACCGCAAGCTCAAGGGGCTGTTCGTGTACTCGGTCTACTATCACAACACCGCACTGGTCTCCTCGCTGGGTCAGCGCGTGAAGGCCGGGGACGTGATCGCCACGGTCGGGAACACCGGCCGGGCGACAAACGACCATCTACACCTGGAGGTCCACGCCGCACCGGTCGACTCCGTGCCCTTGATCGTCGATCCTAACGAGCGCTACCCGCGCTACAGCGTGAACCCCGAGCTGTGGATCCGGCCGCTGCCCGGCACCGGGATCGTCGCGGGGCAGGTATGGGACGCGCAGGGCCAGCCGGTGCCGCAAGCCCGGGTCTACGGGCTCATCAAGGCCGAGCCGCAGGAGACGCCGTTTTCGTACGCCGAGACGTATGGGGAGCACAACCACCCCGACCCCGCGTACCGGGAGCACTTCGCCGTGAGCGACGTGGAACCGGGCGACTACACCGTCTCGGTGGTGGTGGACGGCAAGCGGCTCACGCGGCGCATCCGTGTCGAGGCGAATCGCCTGACCTGGGTCGTCTTCGGTTCCGGTGCACATTGAGCTGACGGAGATGCTGCGTTGTCCGGAGACGCACGAGGAGGCGTTCCTCGTGATGTCGACCGGGGAGATGGTGGGTCGGATGGTGCG